>Ga0302200_10003063_pt1 | contig 14388 bp, 13 predicted proteins | sample II_Bog_N3_1_FD_194585 | JGI IMG/M metagenome (GOLD analysis project Ga0302200, IMG submission 194585) | Peat permafrost microbial communities from Stordalen Mire near Abisko, Sweden - II_Bog_N3_1 | ecosystem: Environmental > Terrestrial > Soil > Wetlands > Peat | place: Sweden: Abisko... | reverse complement strand
GGTTCGTCCGCAGATCATAGATCCAGAGCTTCTCGGTCCACGGCTTTTCCTGTGCGGGCTTACGGTCGAAGAAAAGGACATTCGCCTTCACTCCCTGGGCGTAGAAGATCCCGGTGGGGAGTCGCAGCAGCGTATGGACATCGGCCTGCTTGAGAAGTTCCCGGCGGATCGTCTCCCCTGCCCCACCCTCGAAGAGGACATTATCGGGGAGCACCACGGCGGCGCGGCCATGCTGTTTGAGAATTGTGAAGATGTGTTGGAGGAAGTTGAGCTGCTTGTTGCTCGTGCTGGCCCAGAAGTCGTCGCGGTTGATCGTGAGGGAATCCTTCGACTGCTCACCGTCTGCACCGATGATCGTAATGCTACTTTTCTTCCCAAAGGGCGGGTTGGCCAGCACCATGTCGTATTCCCCATGCTTCCCTGCCAGCGCGTCCTTGGTCGTGATCGGGAGATCCGTCGCATCGGCATCACCCCCGATGCCGTGCAGGAGGAGATTCATGGCACAGAGCCGGGTGACGCTATCGACCAGCTCGAATCCGTAGAGCGTGCCATCCCTCAAGCTCTTCTTCTGCGCCCGATCAAGTGCATGGTGATGGGAGAGAAAATCATGGGCCGCCAGCAGGAAGCCACCCGTACCGCAGGCAGGATCGCAGATCGTCTGGCCGGGCTTGGGGGCCATGGCATCGACGATGGCTGTGATCAGGGCGCGGGGGGTGAAGTATTGGCCAGCTCCCCCCTTCACATCGGCGGCGTTCTTTTCCAGGAGTCCCTCGTAGGCATCCCCCTTGATATCGACACCGAGACTCGTCCACTGCTCCTTGTCGATGAGATCGACAATCAGTCGGCGAAGCTTGGCCGGGTCCTGAATTTTGTTTTGCGCCTTACGGAAAATCAGCCCCAGCATTCCCGGACGCTTGCCCAGCTCCTCCAAGGTGTGCCGGTAGTGGGTTTCCAGATCATCCCCATCGAGCTTGATCAGGACATCCCAGCCGAAGCCCTTTGGGATCGGTGACAGTTTGTTAAAGGGAGCCCGCGACTGCTCATCCGCCATCTTGAGGAAGAGCAGAAAGGTGAGCTGTTCTAGATAATCCCCATACGAGAGCCCATCATCGCGGAGGATATTGCAGTAATTCCAGAGCTTCTGGACGAGTGCGAGTGCAGTCATGCTTGTCGATCAATTAAACGATAGATCCTCAGGAATTACTTAGGTAGGAGCCCTCGTCCAAGCACTTTACAACAGCAATCGCAAGTTCATGCATTACCATTAGCACCGCGTGCTCATATTTTTGGAACTGAGTCAAATCCGTTATTTCAAGCTTTTCGCCATGTGCTATTTTATTCCTTCTTCCTACCAACTGCCCAATTTCGGTTGAGTGCACATCTAGTAATGGACATTCAAGGCCAACACTTGCGTTTATTTCTTTAGATAACTTGGGCCAGAGGTTTGACTTGGTATCGATTTCATCCGGGAATTCAGCAGCATTTGACAACTCAGCCTGAAACTCAACTGTTGCAAAGTTCCAGATTGCATCTATCGATAAATCTCCTCGCAATCTCTTGAATATTTTGGCCATAGCACGTTTAGCCAAAGGAACAGATAGATGCATCTTAGGGTGTGCCTTTTTAGCAATGGCATTCAACATCACAGTCCAACAAAATTTACTGAAACCTTCATAATGTGCGTAGAGCATACCCTGTTACCCGTCTTGGATCGGATGAGAAGCAATATTCAGCTGGTTGACTCTGGGAAAGAAATGATCGAGGGCGAGTGGAGAGTACATGCTGATGATACTTCATCTCACGTTTCAGGTGAAAATAAGCAGCCTCATTTGAATACACTCACCACAACTGATGGAGACACTTATAATAATGTTAGTTACAAGTCATCAGATGGGCAAAAAGTTTCATTTTCTCATGATGCTGGCATAGCCAGAATTTCTTGGGAAAAGCTCACTAAGGAGGATCAGATCGCCTTGGGATTTGATGCCGAAAAAATGAAAGCAGATCAGTTGCTCCGAGCAAAATCGCTTGAGGAAAAACAGCGACTGGCAGTTCCAAAAGCAAGTGCGAGGCCGATTGCTAATGTACAGACTCAAACTAATGAGCATGCCCCAGAAAAGGTCAATCAGGATCAGACTCTCGATAGCAGAATCGCTGAAGAAAAGGAAAAACAAGTAGCAGACCATAAATCGTATCAACAATTTCAGGATGATTCTGCTAAACGGGATGCCCTAATCAACTCGAAGATAAATCCAGAAATATTAAAAGCTGTGAGGGATGCCGAAGAAGAAGAACGAGTGGCTGATGAGAACCTAAAGACTGCATCGAGGAGGGTTAGTAAAGAGCATGGCAGTGACGAATCAGTCAAGGCTCTCGTACTTGCTCAAAAGGCACTTCAACCCGCAGCAGAAAAAAGAGTAGCAGCCTATAACAAACTAAGTGACGAAAAAAATTCTATCTTGTTGGCAATTATCCAACAAGAAAGCGAAGCGAAGAGAGCAAAGGAAAACGCTATAATAGATCAACAATGTCAGCGCGAAAGTGCTGCGCGTCTAGCAATACAACAGAAAGAGGATGCCGAAAGATCTGAAAAGGAATCAGAAGCGCAGAAGCACGAAGATGTGATCAATGAGTCTAGTATGAAGCATCTTGCTGAGATTCCAGAGAATGACTCAACATCTGATGAATTGCCTCCAAAGGTAAAAGGCATCTGCATTGGCATGAACATCAAAAAAGCCCGGAATGGCTTGCTTGAGTCATTAAAAGAATACGGATGTGGAGTCGGGGAAATTCTCCCAGTAACTTTTCCTACTTCAAAAAATGGTTATAAGTTCATGATTCTTGCTCCGAATTCAAATGATCCTAACAATGGCATAGCATACGGTGACATTGTATGCGCCGATGAAAATGGAAAAATTGTTTATATAAGGATTACTCCTATGATGGCTAATATTTTATTCAAGTCACAAGGACTAAGTGCACAAGAATTTATCAATCAGTTTGCTGTCTCTTACGGAATTGATCTTTTGCCGTCTGAGGATAGACAAGCAGTTTATAACACTAGTCCCAACGGAGTTAAGGTACTTATTAGCATTGAAAGAGATATAGTGCTTAAAAGAGTTCCCTCTGTTTCAGAAAAAGCCTCTTCATTCAACTGACCCCTCCCCCTTCAGAAGGTAGAATTATTGGTATAATGAAGTGAGCAGAATGGTTTCGCAGTTGGAGCCATCAATTTACGGCTCTGATCGTCCTACATTGGGCAGAAAATTAGCATTAGGAAGGCCTATGAACGTCAATGACTCATTAGGTCTTGATGTTGCCATGGCATAGTCTCCTACCGGGGCTGTTCCTATGTCGCAGTCCAACCTGCTTTGACTCACTCGCGTCCGCTCGGCTCGCCCCTTCTGGGCAAAGGCTTCGCCTTTATCTATCCAGACCGTTACCACGGTCATGTATTGCCTCGCCGTCTTCCGATGGTTTGATGGCACTTCCTCCCGGGAAGCCATGGCCCCCTTCGGGCAGCGATTCCATCGCTGTCTTCCGCACACCCTCCCGGCCGTTTGGTTCGCCTTTCAGGCTGCTTCGTAGGCTACAACGCAACTCCTGATGCTCGTTGTTCGCCAGTCGCAGGTTTGACATTTGTTGTGCCGTATTGCAGTATTGCTGCATGACTGCAATACCCGTTTCGAAGCGCTGGACGATCACTCTCCCTCCTGAGATCCGGAAGGGACTGGGGCTGGAGGGTGCCCAGCACCCCATGATGCTCATGGAACTGCGTGAAGGTGGAGTCTTCATGCACCCTGCAACTGCCGTGCCGGTACGCGACATCCCTCTGAAGCAGATGCAGGAATGGATTGCAGCAGACGAGGAAGATGCTGAACGCTTCTGGAAGAGCTCCTCCAAGAAGAAGGTTCCCAGAACAACGAAAAAGCGCACCTCCCTGAAGAAATCCAGGTAATATCCGGTGAGGCTTTTTCTGGATAGCAGCGCCCTGCTTTCAGCGGCAGGATCTGAGACATCCCTCTCCCGTCTCATCGTGACGATTGCCGAAGAATGGGGATGGGAACTTGTGACCGCCTACTACTGCCGCGATGAGACGAATCGGAATATCCACAAATTTCCACCCAACGCCGCAAAAACATGGAAAGCCTTGCAGGATGAACTCTCCTTCGCAGCAAATGCTCTGACAAGCAATCGCCCTCTCCTCCTGACGGCCTCGAAGGATAAGCCCGTCCTCATCTCAGCCATGGCTGCGAAGTGCCATGTTCTCCTGACTCTTGATACAGGGGACTTTGGAATTCTTCTCGATACAAGGGTCTACGGAATGCTCGTCACCACTCCTCGCTCCTTCCTGATCGGGCAGGGATTGGGTTAACGAGGGGCAGTCCCTAGTATTGACGCCTAATGGGATAGGACAGGATTTTCGATGGATTCTTGCCCCCTCACCCTCCGATTCAGATTTTCTGAATCGGGTCTCCCTCAACAAATTGGTGGATGAGTTCGGAGATGAGCGTCTGATAGGGAATCCCCTTGGTAGCCGCCACGCGCTGGATACCAACGATGTCATGCTCGGAGAGTCGGATAGCCAGCACGAAAATGTGCTGTCGGAAGGGTTCCACTCGCGAGAGCGATGATAGCAAAGCCGCATTCCCAACCTATCTCCTGACCCACGCCAAAGCCCTTTCAGCTTTCAACTTTCAGCTTTCAGCTTTTAACTTTCCCCCAATGCCTACCCGCAAAGCACCAACCACCTCCGCCAAGGATTCCCGGATTCATTTCGTGACGGGAAGCGATGAGGCCGAGGTACGCCGTACGGCTCAGGGACTGGCAGCCCAGCTCGCTCCTGCCGATGCCGGTGAGTTCGGATTGGAGATCATCGATGCTCCCGCTGACACTGTGGATTGCTCCGTCGACATGATCGAGAGTACGTTGCAGGGCATCCTGACGCTGCCATTTTTCGGCGGGGGAAAACTTGTCTGGATGAAGGGGGTTTCCTTCCTGAAAGACACCCAGCAAGGGCGCTCGGAAACCGTCCAAAATGCTCTCGAGAAACTACTGAAGACACTCGAAGAGGGCCTTCCCGATGGGATCACTCTCCTGATCAGCGCACCGGAACCGGACAAGCGCCGCTCTTTTTACAAATCACTCTCTTCCCTCGCCTCCACCACTGTCTGCGACAAGCCCGACTTCGGATTCAACGCCACCGAAGATGATCTCATCGACTGGGTCATCGTCCGATGCCGCGCGCGTGGAGTCCGCATGGAAGATGCAGCAGCCGTCGTCCTGACCACCCGTGTCGGAGCCAATACCGGACAGCTTGATGCGGAGCTTGCAAAGCTTGTCACCTCGGCGGGCGAAGGGTCGCTCATCACAGAAAAACTGGTGCGGGATCTTGTCCCCCTTACCCGCGCCGGAGGCATCTTTGACCTCAGTGACGCGATCAACAAACGCAATCTCCCGCTCTGCCTCGACACTCTGCAACAACTCCGACGTCAGGGAGAGCAGGCCATTGGCATCCTCCTGGCAGCAATCGTCCCGACCGTTCGCAATCTTCTCGTCGCAAAGGATCTGATGGAGCGTCATCGCATCCGTCCCCCCTCGCAACCTCAGTTCTTTGCCTCTGAACTCAAGCGACTCCGACCGGAAGAGACAGCACATCTACCCCGCAAGAAGGACGGGGGACTTAACACCTATGGCATCGGCCTGGCTGCGGTGAATGCCTCCCGCTTTGAGCGAGATCACCTTGTCTCAGCCTTTCTTGCCTGTCGTGATGCAAATTTGAAGCTACTCAGTGGTCATGGCACCGAGGAGACCCTACTCACCCAGCTTCTGATCCGAATCGTGGCCAAAAATACTTCCAACTAGTTTTATCCTCAATCTGCATTGGACAGCACTTCAAACGGGGACAATAGTTCTGTCATGAGTGCACACGTTTACAAAAAAATAGAATTGGTCGGCTCCTCATCAATCAGTATCGAGGATGCGGTGGCTAATGCTGTTGCAAAAGCCGCCAGCACCGAAAAACACCTCCGATGGCTGGAAGTAACAGAAACCCGCGCCCATCTGGAGGAGGGAAAAATCGCCCATTGGCAGGTCACCGTCAAAATCGGTTCCACTCTTGAGGAGTAACCTCTGTTGAGTGACTCGCCTTTTCTCGCTGACATGACTCCTTCCTACCTGTGGACGCAACAACTCCGTCCCATCTACGACAAAGCCGTTGATCTCTACCGCCAGGGTAACCGTGATCTGGAAAGCTATTTCACCCCTGAAGAGACTTCCTCCCTCACTTCCGTCGGACTTCGTCCCATCAACCTCTACGACTATGCTGAGGATCTGGTGAACTATGGGGAACCGGATTGGAATACTGTTCTCTTGATCATGGCTGCGCGCCGTGACTACTTCCTCTACCACCAGCATGGGGTCACGGCCAATACCGTTACCGATGCAGCGGAATTGCCACCCAAACCGGAGGAACTGGACGGAATTCCCTGGCTGCCGAGGATTATTGCGAAGGCCACCTGCTTCCTCAAAGGAGGCCTCTGCCACGAAATCATGTATGGCTGCGGAGGAGACCGTCGCTTTTTAAAGGAACATGATATTCACCCCGCTGATTTCCTGCGGATGGTCTGGGCAACGGAAGGTGACCACGGGAAGATTCTCACCTTTGTGAGAAATACCAAAGCCTAGGTTCCTCGATTCTGAACGCTTCCGTCTAGCCTTAGCTTAAGGGCAGGCGCTGGAGAGGTCTTCCTTCATCCAGATCAATATAATCGAACATGGTCTGAATATCGGTGCGTTTCTCAAAACCACCCTCCTTCAACCGGCGCAGCAGGGTCGAAGTTCCCTCGTCGCGCCAACCCCGTTTGGTCATGAATCCATTCCAAATCTCGACCTGTTCCGCGCTCGGAGCCTTGCCGTGACGGACAACCCAGTTCCAAACCTCTTCATCGGAAACTCCACCGCGCACAACAGCCGCCAGCTCCTCGTAATCCACTTCAAGCAGAAGGCAGCAGCGGAGGTCAAAAGCCTTGCCCAAATTCGGAATATAATCCTCTCCGAGCTTGCCACTGGCATGGAGGCGGATCTTGTGAATCATCCGCGGAAAATAGACCAACCCTTGAAGGGTTTCGTAGGGGCTGCAGGGAAAGGGTGCACTCATATTTTATAGCGATCAGATCTATCGTTTATCCAATTTCTCCGCGGATGAAAAGCTTCCTGAGGAACCTCTGATTAAATCGCATTGAGGCCGTTGCGGGAAGAATGTGCCGCAGGCAAGGCGGCTTCGCGCGCGCATCCCCATGCGGACTGTAAGCACGAAGCCAACACAGCCTCCGGCTCTATTATCTCCGCAACCCCTTTGGGGCTGTGAGTATTTGGCTGTTTTCCTGTGTTGCTCGCTTGGGCAAGACCGCAAGGGTATTGCCACTGTGCTTCGCGCCTTGGAAAACAGCCAAATACTCTTCAGCGGCCATCATGCGATTTAATCAGCGATTCCAGAAGAAACAAACCGGCGGCAAGACAAATGCAGGAGTCGGCGACATTGAACGAAGGCCAGTGATAGCCGCCGATCTGAAAGTCCAGAAAATCGACCACATGCCCCAGTCGGAGGCGATCACTGACATTTCCGATGATCCCGGCGAGTAACAACATCCAACCCCACCGCATCAGGGTTCCTTCAAAATGCCGTCGCATGACCACAAGCCCCACAAAAGCAACCGAGGAGACCACGATAAAAAAGAGATTGCTGTCATGCAGCATCCCGAAGGCCGCACCGGTATTATAGAGATGGGTGAGGTTGAAGAATCCCGGAACGAGGGGTATTGATTCCTGAAATGGAATAAACCGGAGAACCAGAACCTTGGTCGCCTGATCCAGAAGAGCAAGCAGGAGAATGATTCCCCAGGAGTTCAGGACCTTCATGCAGTTGCAGAACCAAGGGATTCCACCGCTTCCACGCAACGTCCGCAAAGAGTCGGATGTTCGGCATGAGCCCCCACTTCCTCGCGATGTCGCCAGCACCGCTCGCACTTGGCAGCCTCAGTCTTGCCAATCGTAATGGAGGCAGCCGCGGATTTTTCTGTCGAGCTCGACTTGTTTCCCTCGGTGATCGTGAAGTTACTGAGAATCAAGAGTTCCTCGATTTCGGGAAGCCTTTCCCTGGCAGCAGCAAGCAAGACCGGATCATCGGTGACCACGTGGACCGTGGCCTCTAGCGGATTGGCAATGACGCCATCACGCTGCGCTTTTTCCAAGGCCTGTGAAACTTCACCCCGAAGATGAAGAAGAGACTCAAATCGGGCTAGGATCTCCCGATCGGAAGCCTTTTCCTCGGGAAAGAGCTCAAGATGCACCGAACTGCCGGGGCGATAATGGCTCCACGCTTCTTCCGCTGTGAAGGCAAGAATCGGCGCTAGCAGACGCACCAGATCACCAAAAACCTTCGCCATGGTGGCCTGAGTCGCAAGACGGCGTGGTGAATCGACCTTGTCGCAATAGAGCCGATCCTTGGTCACATCGACATAGATACTGCTCAACTCCACTGCGCAGAACTGATTGATCGCCTGATAAACTTTCTGGAACGAGAGTTCCTCATAGGCCTTGCGGCAGGTATTCACCGTCTCTTGAAGACGCGCCAGGATCCATCGGTCTATCAGTGTCGGCTCTGCCACGGTCGCCGTCGCATCGTAATCGGAAAGATTCGCAAGCAGGATGCGAAGGGTATTACGAATGCGGCGATAGGTATCGGTCAGGCGAGCAAAGATCTCCTCCGAAAAGGGAACATCGTCGGTAAACTGGACGCTACTGGCCCAGAGGCGCACGATATCGGCTCCATAGGTTTTGACAAAGTGATCGGCCTCGGTCGGTTTCTGGTAACCTCCGGCTCCCTGATTCGACTTGGAGATCTTCTGCCGGGTATCGACATCGACGACAAATCCATGCGTCAACACGGTCTTATACGGAGCCTTCCCATTCAGCGCCACCGAGGTCATGAGCGAGGACTGGAACCAGCCGCGATGCTGATCGGTTGCCTCCAGATAGAGGTCGGCAGGAAACTGAAGTTCGGGACGAGCACGCAACACAGCCTCATGACTCACACCGCTATCGATCCAGACATCAAGTGTGTCATTGCGACGGGTTGATCCTTCAGGGGCTCCCATCAATCGGCACCACTCGGCATCATCGAGTGCAAACCAGGCATTGGAACCCTGATGGGCGACCACCTCGGAGACTTTTGCGATCACCGCAGGATCCAGGATCGGGTCTCCCTCGGGTGAATAAAAAACCGGGAGCGGCACACCCCAGGTACGCTGACGGGAAATGCACCAGTCGGGTCGGGATTCCACCGTCCCACGAATGCGGTTGCGTCCCCAGTTCGGAATCCAGTTCGTGTTATCGATTTCCTTGAGAGCCGTCTCGCGGAGAGCGTCGATACGAATAAAGAACTGCTCAACGGCACGGAACAGAATCGGCGTTTTGGAGCGCCAGCAATGTGGATAGCTGTGCTGATAATCCTGACGTCCCAGCAGGGCTCCACGTTCCGTGAGGATGCGGATCACTTCCTCATTACCAGCAAAGACATTCATCCCGACAAGCGAGGGCACACCGGCTTCTTCCGTGAACTTGCCATAGTCGTCGACTGGCGAGAGCAGATCGAGTCCATGTTTACGACCCAACTGATAATCATCATCCCCATGTCCGGGAGCGATATGAACCAGACCGCTTCCGGTCTCCAGAGTGACAAAATCTGCGGTGTAAATGGAAGCCGTACGATTCAAAAACGGGTGATTTGCCGTCAGTCCCTCAAGAGAGGATCCCTTGCGGGCATCTCCAACTTGATTGAGTTCCAGAGTAGTGGCAGTTTTGAAATTCTCGGACAAACCAGCAGCGACGATCAGGCGTTCTCCCGTAGCACCGGCATTTTCCAAGACGACGTAATCAAGGTCGGCATGAACCGCGATCGCCAGATTGGCCGGAAGTGTCCAGGGAGTTGTTGTCCAGATTACCACGCTGAGCGGCTTATCTGAAGGAAGCCCAAGGCGTACCGCTTCATTCTCCGAGACGGAGAATTTCACAAAAATTGCCGGAGATGTCTTGTCCTGATACTCAACCTCGGCCTCGGCCAGAGCTGTCTGGGCACCCGTGCTCCAAAGAACCGGCTTTTTGCTGCGATAGACAAGCCCCTTCTCCACCATCTTACCGAAGGAACGAATGATCGCCGCCTCATACGAGGGATCGAGGGTCAGATAGGGATGTTCCCAATCGCCAAAGACGCCGAGCCGACGAAACTGCCCACGTTGGATATCAATGAACTTTCGGGCGTATTCCTCCGACTTCTGCCGCACCTGAAGAGGCGTGAGACCGGCGGAGGATTTGACCACCCGGAATTCAATCGGCAATCCGTGGCAATCCCAACCTGGAATGAAGGGTGCCTGGTATCCGGCCATCGTCTTCGATTTCACCACCAGGTCCTTCAACACCTTGTTCAGCGCCGTCCCCATGTGAACATCACCGTTCGCAAACGGTGGGCCGTCATGCAGCACAAACTTGGGAGCTCCCTGACGCGCCTTTTGGATGGCGTCGTAGAGATTCTCGCTCTCCCAACGGGCAAGCAGTTCCGGTTCGCGCGCAGCAAGTCCCGCCTTCATCGGAAAGGCAGTTTTGGGAAGTCGGACGGTATCGCGGTAACGGCTCATGGAAAAAGGGGCTTAGGCTGTAGGCTATTAGACTGTTAGATTCAGAGGAAGAGAGTTGGGTAAATGCTGATTTATCGCATGGAGGTATGGAACCCAGAGGCCGGAGCACATTGAATTTCAAGTTTCCGATCTCAGGGTTCCTTGGCTTCTGGCCTAATAGTCTAACAGCCTAAACTGCTAAACGCCTGCGGCCTTTGGCCGCTACTCGGCGGTATCGTCGAGCCAGGCAAGCAACTGGGAGATGGTCTCCTCCGTCTCGTCACCCATGTTTGAAATACGGAATGTCTCTCCTTTGATTTTTCCGTAACCGCCGTCGATGATGCAGGAGTACTTGGACTTCAGGCGACCGATCCAGGCGGCGACATCCACACCCTTGTTGTTCTTCACACAGGTGAGGCCGACGGAACGGTATCCCTCCGGTGCAAAAAACTCAAACCCACGGGCCTTGACCCACTCCGCGACAAGCGCGTTGGTCTTGGCGTGACGGGCATAGCGATTCTCGAGTCCTTCCGCAGCAATGTCCTCAAGCTTCGACTGGAGTGCATAGATATGGGAAATGACCGGCGTGCTCGGAGTCATGTCACCCTCGTGATTTTTCTGGAATTCCAGAAAATCGAAATAGTAACCGCGTCCTTTTACCTCGGCCGCCCGCTTCATTCCTTTCTCGGAAACCGAGAGAAAAGCCATCCCCGGAGGAAGGGCAAAGGCTTTCTGGCTACCCGTCAGCAGGACGTCGATTCCGAGTTCATCGAAGGGAATCGGAACGACGGTACAGGATGAAACGGTATCCACCACACTGAGTACCTCGGGGAACTGCTTCAGGACATCCGCGAGTTCCTTCAGCGGGCTCATGCATCCGGTGGAGGTTTCGTTATGAATGAGGGTCACCACATCAATGTCACCCTGTTGAAGACGGGCTTTGAGCAAATCAGGCGTGATCGCCTTACCCCATTCGACCTGAAGCTTCTCGGCCTCGTAGCCGCAGCGCTTGGCAACATCATTCCACTTGTCGGAGAAGGCTCCGTTCATGCAGTTCAGCACTTTTCCTTTCGTGAGATTGCGCAGCGCTCCCTCCATGACACCCCAGGAGGAGGATGTAGAGATGAAGACAGGGCGGGTGGTGCCGAAAAGCTGCTGTAACCCCGGCTGCACGGCCGCGTAGAGTTTTTTAAAATCATTGCCTCGATGGCCGATCATGGGCTTGCGGAATGCCTGAAAGGTTTTTTCGGAAACCTCCACGGGCCCCGGACTGAAGAGTTTGATGTGTGAGCTCATAAAAGGGGTATTTTTGTCAGATTGGATCAATTTTCCCAGAGAAAGTTTTCCAAACGCAATTTTGAAAGCCGTGCCTTGGCCTCGCCCGCCCTTGGGCCTCCTTCGGCAACAAGCTGAGCGTAGAGGGCAACGGCGTCATTCCATTGCTTGCGACTCTCCAGCAACTGTCCCGCCTCGAAGGCGGCCTTGTCGTGCCAGAGTTGTTCGGGCTCGTTCGCCCGGGGATTTTTAAAGGCCTGATAATAAGCAGCAAGAGCGGCATCACCTTCACCAAGTTTTTCCAAAATCATGGCGTTTTTACAGAGGGCCTGATTGCGCCAGCGTAGCGGCATTCCGGGATCGGCAGCGAGTTGCTGCCAGATTGTGAGAGCCGCGCGCTCCTGTGAGGGATCCGTTGAGGCGAGCTGGTGGAGCGTGTCCGCCTTGGCCATCATGGCAGCCGCGCGAAGTTCTGCATCGGGGCCTCCAGTGCCGTTGGTCGCCGAAAGAATACTGTCGTAGATGGCCGATGCTTCCAGCGGAAGATTTTGTGCATTCTTCAATGCCCCCTGCTGAAGACGTGCCTGCCAGACAAGCTGATCATTGTTCCCATTCTCAACAACCCGTTCCAGCAGCATCAAGGAGTCATCAAGCGAGGTGGGATCCATCGCTCTAGCAGCCGATTGGGCGGCCAGAAACAGAGCGCGACGACCTATTTCCGTACCGGATCCCGCAGCGGCAAGCTGCTCAAACTCGACCCTCGCCGCCTGCACATCTCCGGAAGCCAGTAAGGCCTCGGCCAGCTTCAACCGCACCTCGGGATTGAAACGTGAGTCCGGATGAGCCTGGAGAAAGGCACGGGCTGCCAGGATCACACCCGGCACATCGGCCTTCCTGCCGGTATCCTTAAGGAAGACATTGAGATACTCTTCGCGTTCGGGATCACCGGAATTTTCATGCACCGCCTTGGCAAAATCCTGATCAGCCACATCCCCCTTCCCTGATTTCATATTCCATTCGGCGGCGGCAAGACGTGCGCGGGACTTGATCGAGGGATCTGTGGAGTGATCCGCAACCTGCCCCATCAGCACAATCCCTTTGGGATCTCCGCGTCGCACCAGATCCAGAGCTATCTGAAATTCCATCTCCTCAGAGGGAACTCCCGCGTTCAACTCAACAATACTGCGTGCAGCCGTGGAGGTATCAAGGGATCCCTTGTCGGTTGTTGCAACGAGAACCGTCTTGTTAAAAAGAGCATTCTGCGTCAGGGAGGGATCAAGTGAGGCAGCCGACTCGAAGCTCGTTTTTGCCTCTTCTTCCTTGCCTGATGCAGCCTGTGCCAGACCTCGCAGATAGGCCAGTTTCGCCCGGATCTCGGAAGTGGCAGATGGTCTGTCAATGGACCATCCCAAAGCATCCTGAGTCAGCCCCCGCTGAAGACGTGAGGCGCACAGCAACACCCTGGCCCGATCGGCAAGCGGATCATCGGAATATTTCCGGATCAGGGAATCCAAAAGAGTCTCTGCCCCCTCCAAATGTTTCAATCGAAACTCTTGTTTGGCCTGATAAAAAAGAGCCAACCGGGCCCGTGTCTGATGAGCGGAATCATCCGACCACTTTTTCAGCATGGTGGAATAGGGAGTGGCTGCCGTTGTGTAGAGTTGATCCAGTAATCGAAACTGCTCATTCAGCAAGGGATCGTCATCAATCTGATCGAGATGTTTTTCCAACAGATCAATGCCCAGCTGTGGTTTTCCAGATGCCGAATAACAAAGTGCCCCGCCCAGAGTGGAAGCGGCGCTGCACCAGGGAGAAACAGGAGGGATGGCGAGGAAGCATTTCTTCGCCTCGTCAAAATTTCCAAGTCGCCAGTTGGCAAGTGCCTTGAGATAAACAGCCATCGCCTTCCCCTCATCACTGGCAGGTGCAAAACCCTGCAGCAGCTTGAGACATTCCTCGCCGCGTCCCAGTGCGAGCAGATCAATTCCCTTTTCCAGCACCACCTCCTCGAAAATTAGTGAATCTGGGGGAACTTCATTCAGAAGATTCAAAGCCTCTTCCGGCTTTTTCTCCTCACGCAGGGCGCGGGCCAGTCCAAGGGTGATCTGATCGGTGGTGATTCCCTCAACGGTGCTCTTTTGCTGTATCAACGAGGAAAAAAGTCCCGCAGCGCCGGAAGCATCCCCGGTTCCGAGAAGAGCCTCCGCCTTCCAGTAAGCAAGGGTCGGGTCCTTGCCAGCATCGGCCGTCGTACTCACAGCAAGTGCCTCGTCAAAACGACCTCCAGAAATCAGCAATGCCACGAGGCGGCGAGTGAGGACAATCCGCTTTCCTTTATCCTGTTCCTGTTGAATCTGGGTGCGGAGCACGGCCGCAGAAACCTGCGGTAGCTGTTCGTCCGCAGCCTGTTTTGCCAGGTCAGGGGAAGCATTCGTTACTT
>Ga0302200_10003058_pt1 | contig 14403 bp, 10 predicted proteins | sample II_Bog_N3_1_FD_194585 | JGI IMG/M metagenome (GOLD analysis project Ga0302200, IMG submission 194585) | Peat permafrost microbial communities from Stordalen Mire near Abisko, Sweden - II_Bog_N3_1 | ecosystem: Environmental > Terrestrial > Soil > Wetlands > Peat | place: Sweden: Abisko... | reverse complement strand
AAACTGAGCGCGGCTTCGCCATTGGGGAACTGCGCCGGTACCGGCGCCTGAAATACCATGCCGGCTTTATTCTTCACACTGAATTTTTTTAGTGTCTGAAGACTGCGCGTGGCCACCAGATAATTCCAATACAAACTACGCGCAGTGAAATGAATGGCATAGCAAACTGGTTGCTGCGCAGCCTTGAGAATATCCTCGACAAAAATGCTAACCACAGCGATCACGGTGTTTTTTTGGACACTGCGCGCGGCCAGACGCGGCTGCATCATCAGCGCTTTACCAGCCGCATCGGCGATGACTTCTTGTGAACTCAAGGCGATCTGGCCAACCCAATTCATCGGCAAATCGGTCACTGCGGAAAACCATGCTGGATCAGCACACAAATAAAAGCGCAGTGGATCACCATCCAGTTGTGTCGTCAGATAGGTCAGAAATTCGGTGACGGCATCACGCTCCGTCAATTGCAGACGAAACACACCTTGACGCAAATTGGAAATGCATTGATAGCGCCGGATAAAATCCTGCGTTTTGGCATCCGCCTCTACCGTGCAATACTCAAAGATACCGCTTGCAAAGTACGAATGCAGCAAGCGCAGTTGAAACAGCAACGTGTTCATGGCTGGACGCTTCCTGTCGCCGAGCCGACCATTGGCGCGGTCGCTTTAACCTGTGCTCCCTGCACTGCAACGTTACGGATTTTGTAGATGATCGAGGGCAGATATTTGGCCCCCATCGCTGTCCATAAGTTATGTGTTTTCAGTGAGGGGGAGTTTTCGATTTCAAATTTCAACGCCTTCAGTCCTGCCGGCAGGGTTGGGCTGTTTTCGCGCGTGAAATTGAAGTTGCTTTGAAAAAATGAAATCGTCGCCGTCAACAACTTCAACGCCTCCGTGTAGGAGTCGAAACAGGCGGAAATGAGGATATCCAGATTAAACAGAACGGAAGGATTGATGCGACTGAATTGCTCTCCATCGGCGTGCATCCCACCATAGAATTGCTTATTTGTTTCGTACTCCAGATTGACCAGCGTAATCACCATCTTGTTTTGATTTTTAGCCGGCATGTTGCTATTAAAATCAACCACACTGTTGAGCACTACAATACCGGCGTCTTGTTCTGCATTCACGACCAGATATTGTTCCAATACCTGACGCGTGAAATCCAGAGAAACATCAATCATTGCAGACACCTTTCTTGTTTTATGTTTTCTACCAGATGCGTAACAACAAAATAGAGCACAACAAAGAACACAACAAAAAGCACAGAAAAAGGCACAGCAAAAACGACCGCAACCGGATTGAATCCTGCAACGACAAAACAAATTGCCACCGTGAGATCACATAGCGCTGCCTGCAAGAGCGACGCATTGGTACACGAGGAAATAACACGATAGGAAGAACCCGGGCCGACTAACGGCCGCACGCACGTATCCAAGGAAAAATCGGTCGCATCGACAACAACAGTTTTACTGATTGAAACGGCTCTTAGGAATTCAAAATTTGAAGACGAAACAGCGACAGCCAAAGCACCAGCCTGCCATCAATCGGCGTCCTGAAGAATGTGGAACACCGATGAATTACGTACGATTATGTGAAAACAAGAATGACTTCTCAAATGATCATTTCGCAGTCTATGCATGCGCGCCAGGCATAGGCAGCCCGTACACGGCAATACCCGAAGAAAGCATTGGAGCAGCGACAAAAAATAGTTGAGTCACCCTGAAATGTCTCAACAAATACGCGATTTTGTATTCGTATATTGACAAGTAATGGCCATCGAAGATCGACGACACGTGATTCAAGAAATGAGTAGAAGTTGGCCGAAGCCCTCTCTCATGCGCCCCCCGGGAGGCGTAAAAAGATAGCCGAACAATCTTCAAGTACAATTTAGCAACACGGCGACACGTCAAAAAAATACCAAGTAGGATGTTGAATAAAATTAGAGTAACTCTGTCGGGATCTGCTTAAGAAACTGTTGCGAAATTAACGTAGCGTCGTTGCGACTCCTTGCCGTACACCTTCGTACTGTCTGCGTCACTGCACCTAGCCACGCTCATTTCACTGCAGCCCCTTAACAACCGCCGTTTCCCAATCAGCCATTCACTCATTTTTGCTCCCCCTCAGGTTGATATCCGACCTGGCCTGATCCTAAAAATAATTTGACCTATATATGGCTCGCCCTCTTCCGCCACTCGATCTGTTGGTAAGCTTTGAGGCTTCTGCCCGACTTCTGAGTTTTTCTAAAGCTGGTGCGGAAATTTTTGTCACGCAGTCAGCAATTAGTCGGCAAGTCAAAAAACTGGAGCAATCGCTTGATCTCGTCTTATTTGAGCGCCTTCCTCATTCGTTGAAACTAACCGAACAAGGACGTATTTTTTACGATACGGTCCGAGAGTGTATTGATTCCCTGTCGAAAACCATCAATGATTTAAAAAAGCAAAAGTCCGGCGGACGACTGAAAGTATCCACCAACAATTCATTTGCCTCCTTATGGCTGGTGCCGCGCCTGTCCAGCTTTCGCGAAGAGCATCCTGAAATTGAGCTGCACATTAACGCCGACAATCGCTTGATAGATCTGAAACAGGAGACAGTTGATCTGGTGATCCGCTACACGACATCGAGCCGGATCGCCAATGAAGATCATATCCGCCTGTCAGAAGAAGAGATATTTCCGGTATGCAGCCCCGGTCTGCTGGCGCGCAGCAAGCACCCGTTAAATTCCGTGGAAGACCTACGCCATTACAAACTCCTTCATCTTGAGGATCCGCAACAGTCTTGGCCATGGCTGCAGTGGACAGACTGGCTTGAACATGTTGGCAGCACCGTCCCGGTCAACAACGTCGGCTTTCGGTTCAGCCATGTCGACCAGATGATCCAGGCCGCCACCCTGGAACAGGGCATTGCATTGGGCAGTTCGCCACTGGTCGATTTCTTCCTGATGAAAGGCTTGCTCGTCGCCCCGTTAAAGGAGCGACGTGTCAGCCCACGCTCTTTCTTTGCCTGCTATGGACCTCGATGCGATGACTCTGCAAAAATCTTTGTCAATTGGGTGCGGGAAAAAATGGCCTCCTCTCCGCTCCTGCTTGAGGGAAAATCTTTCTACGGATGAATAGGCCCCAGGCTAGCATTGCCCAGCAGGAATTTTATGCGCACATTCATAGCCCTCTCTTACCAGACGCGCGGTCAGTCGCTCGCCGACTTGGGCGACTGCCGCCATGCGCGTTGGATTCATATGCGCCCGCAGATCCGTTTCCAGGTGAATCAGGCCGTCGGCGGAAGCAGACGCGCATATTTCCATTGCGCGCCTTAAGGTTTCAGCGTCGCCAATGCCTTTGAACACGTTTTCCGCTCGTGTCCCCAGAATCGGATCCTCAGGAAGAACCAGTGCCTTAATCGTCGGCCAGCCCATGGCCGCGAGCAACGACACGGTCTCTGCAGCATGCCTGTCTGGCCGTACACGGCCTTTGACAAAACGCGTTGGCAGATTGGTCAAATATTCGATACAGGAGAAGTCTCTCTCCAGATCGACAAACGCCATCAATTCTGCGTTATTTGCACCCGGAAACAAGGTTTGAGAAGGTCGATAGCTTCCTTCGCTGGCAACAGCACGCGCTATCCCGGTGGCGATGCAGGCACGACGCGCCTTTTCCAGCGCGGCATCGAAGGCCGTTCCCTGACGGCGGACATCGCCCGAAAATGTGCCCAAGGCATCGGTATCGTAACCCACTGGCAGCAGCACCAAAAATCCCAGCGCAGCCAATTGCGGAGCCAGTACGCGTTCCTTGCCGTGCATGGTGGCAATTAAAACAGGCGGTCCGTCTTCAGGACCGGCGACATGTGACAACGGATGCTCACCTGCTGTGGTATGACGCGGTAGTAAATGCATGGGAGGAGAGGTATTCATGTTGGGATCATTTGGTTGTACTAGGCAACATCAGTCGGCGGGAGCGCTTATGCAGTCGCAAGCGCTTGCGTCGTTTCACCTGCGGTCTGGGCAATTCTTGCAAAAGGCTCCAGGATGGCGACAGCGTGTTCATGCATCGACTGTTCCGAGAGATTCTTCGATGCGCGTGCGGCACAAGCGTCTTCGACAAGTGCAAATTTATATCCACGATGAAAACCATCGACAATCGTGGAAAGGCAGCACATGGTTGTTCCGTATCCGATCACGACAAATTCATGATCCGCATAGTCTTCGGCAAATTTGACGAAGGCTGGTGAAGAAAACGAGGAATACTTGCCTTTAGCTGCGATATCCTCACCTTCTTGCGGATCAAAGCCGCCGACGAAGTGAGAAAATTCTGATGCACGATTGAAAAGCTCGCCGTCCTGCAGATGCTGAACATGGACTATCGGCCAGGCATGCTCACGCGCGTAGTCCAGCATCGTTTTGGCATTCTCTAAAGAACTACCGATACTCTGAATGTGGAAGCGCCGTCCAGAAGTGGTGTATTCCTGCTGGACATCAATAACGACGAGTGCTTTCATGGCGTATTACCTTATGGAATAGAGAGTGAAATAAAGAATGAAATAAAGAATGAAATAAAAGCCGGGAATCAAGCAAACGTCGGTCCCGGCATCACATCTTGGCCATCATTGGTTGTAACCTGCCCCCTTCCTCCTGCACTGGACGAAGTTCAAGCGGACCGATCTGGTAGGGAGAATTCTCTGGCCGGTTTAAGAACATTGGCGAATTTCCGATGTAGCCAGAGGGCTGCAGCTTCTCATCCTGTTCATGCAAAACCATTTCGAGGTAGTCGTGATCAGAAAATGCGAAGTCGTCTCCTACCGCCCGAAAACCATACTGTTGGTAAAACGGTTGCAGCCGAGATTGCGCATGCAGATAAAAAAGCGAGAAGCCTTTTTGACGGCATAGCTGCAAAATGAAATGCAACAGTCGATGCGCGTATCCTCTGCCACGATATTCGCCACGGATACTAAGACGCTCTATCTTCACAAAGCCATTGAAATAGCGCACACGTGCGGTCAGGACCGGTTCTCCACCCGCTGTGATACCGACGATCTGGGTCGCGGTGTGATCATTCAGGTCAAACTCTTCGCGGAACGGGCATTGTTGCTCATGCATATAAACGATGGCGCGTACCAGCATCGCCTTAAAACGCTCCTCTTCATTCTCCACAACCTTGATCGTCAGATCCTCGGCCCGGTCGTGCACCGGATGACCTGGATGAATGGGATGAATAGTCATGATCTGCATTAGTGGCTTGCCTGAAGGACCTTGGACAGCATCACCGCATCATTGCACTCACGCAGAGTGTCCATCATTTGTTGCACGGCCAGCGTCGTCATTCCTTTGGCGCCATTGCGGATAGCCGTCGCCGATACCTTATCCTTGCGCAGGAACGACACCGGATAAATCCATCCTGATTCATCATAGATGCTGCGCACCCACATCCCACCCAGGTCACTGCCGTGAATGCCGTGTATTGGCTTGTTCGGATTGATTTTTTTGATATGCGACAACACGCTATAGAAACCGCCGCTTTCATATGCCTTTCGCATATCCAGTACAACGACCTTGTCCGCCAGTCCTGCTTCATCAACAGCAAGGCGCATCATCTCCAGGCGCGTTTCATATTCGTAAAAGCGTCGGCCTGTCGGGAAGTAGTTCATATGGATATCAGCGCGTTGCGTCTTCTCATAGACCCGCATGCCATGCTCGTAGCCGCAAATGCGGATTTCACCCCGCAACAGCGCCTGGGCATGCAGCTTGGGAACGGTGGTGCAATGAATGTAAACCTTATCCAGGCCCCGCTGCGAAATGGTCTGCTCAATTAAAGCGAGATGCGTACGGTGGATGGGGTTAAATGTGCCGAAGAAGACACCGACACCGCTTCTTGGAAAAACTCTTTCACGCCAATCGGATAACATCCCGATAACAAAAAAGATCGCGCCGAATGCCACGCCAAGAACGATAAAGAATAGCTTCGCGGTCGGTAGCCCCAAGGTCGCCAGCGCGGTAACGATGATGTTGATCGACAGCGCAATCAAGACATTGCGCGTCTTCTCGCCCTTTTCCCGATTCGCCAGTGCCAGCGCCAGGTATTGCATGCCTTGAGAGGCAAATGTCGTCAGCAAGGCAGTTCCGATTACGCCCCCCATCGAAGTCAGGTTATCTATGGGCACTACCTTTGCATGCGTCAGGATGCCGAAAATGATGAGGTTCAGCAACAGCTGCGGAATAAATCTCGACAGACGTCCCAAACTGACAATCGCCGTATGGAAATTGACCAGTTCTTCCAGCTTGTTGCTTAATTTCGAGTAATAAGGAATGAACCCGCCGATGAAGGCGCTCACAGCGATTAGCCAGATGTTTGAAAAGACATGATGCGCCAGGCCATAGCTGACATACATCAACACACCGATCCCCATCCCAAGCTGAACAGATGGGCTATACAAATACGAAGGAAATTTCATGGAAATATGACCTTTTCACCTAGATTGAGGGCAACCAATCATCAACATGGTGAACTCCTTGCTTTGCTTACCGTTTCTGCCGGGATTGGGAAATCACAATCTGAACATCCAGGTGAAAGATCCGAAACTGGGCCAAAACAGACCGATAAATCGGCCGCCATCGATAGCGTCACTTCAATTTGCAGGAATGCTCACCCAATACAGTCATTCCCAGAGAGCGAGAACAACTGCTGGGTGTGATTATGTGAAAGCCGCAGTGACTTCTCAAATGATTATTTGACAGGGTGTTTATGCTTGCCGTGCATAGGCACGGCATCAACGCCAATGTAACGAACACTGTTTCTGGCGCGACGTCAGCCAAATGGCTGACGCGGTGTGAATCGCCCCAGCTTCCCGGGAACTGCTCAGCCTGGCATGAAGGTGCGGCCGCAGCCATCAATGTGCTGTTGGGCAGTACGTGTCGCCAGCTTGTGCGGAGCGTGCACCGCTTCCTCGATACGGTTGCCATTGATATGTACCTCGCCGGCAAACGGCGCAGCACCACCCGCATCAAAAATACGGACGTTAAAAAACAAGCTCACTCATGCGCTATCTTGGGTTGATAAAGTAGAAAATAAAAACCGGGAGGAGATCCCGAGAAACTGATGATTACCTTGTACGCAGATCCAGAAAATCCAGCCTTGCCACCATCGGACATCGTGCTAGACCTTTCACGCTGTGCATTAGTCGTGATTGATCCGCAAATTGATTTCCTTTCTGTGCAACGCTCATTAGCGCAGTCCACGACACTTTGTATATTTTAGTTGCCGACTATCGTGTGGGGTATTACTCTACAAATCGCTAATCTTATTTTCTATAGATAAGAGCACCCAATTGCAATGGCAAGACCTCATGATTGCGTGCCTTGAAACCTGCGGCTTAATCGGTCTACAAACAAACTGCTGCTATTCACTGCGACATCTAGTGCCATTGAGAGCATGCTTCATCCAATCGCAATAACTAAATTGGCAGACAGATAAGGCATTGACCACCGGACGTACTTGGAAAAGCGTACTTCTCATCGGCTTACAATAAAGATACAGGGGCATGGATGTCTTCCGTTCAACTCAAGTTTGCCTTGGTCTTGATGCTCGGAGAATCATCTCTAGCCGTTTCCGCTTCTCTTGATGAACCGATCAAACCTGTCCCGCTTTCTCTGAATCAAGATCCGGCACGGGCCAACATTGGCCGTCAGTTATTTCACGATGCACGTCTTTCCGCGAATAATCACGTGTCGTGCATGAGCTGCCACGACCTTCGCAAAGGTGGAGTCGATGGCAAGGCCCATTCGATTGGCTTTAGCGGGAAGCTGACCGATGTTGCCGCACCAACGGTATTTAATGCAGCGCTTAATTTCAAGCAATTCTGGAACGGTCGTGCAGACTCACTGGAAGCGCAAATTGACTTCGTGATCCAGAGCCCTATCGAGATGGGATCAAAGTGGGCTGACGTTGTAGCCAAAATCACTCAAGACGCCACCTACCGACAAGAATTTTCCGTCTCATACCACGACGGGATCACGAAAGCGAACATCCAGAACGCCATTGCAAGCTACGAACGCACCCTGATCACGCCCAACTCGCGCTTCGACCAATATCTTCGCGGCAATCCACAAGCCATCTCAGAAGCGGAAAAAAATGGCTATGCAAAGTTCAAGCAATATGGCTGTGTCGCCTGCCACCAAGGGGTTAACGTGGGTGGCAACATGTTCCAGAAATTTGGCGTCATGGACGATTATTTCGCGAAACGCGGTAATCTGACCCAAGCCGACTTGGGTCGCTACCTCGTCACCAAAGATGAAAATGACAAACACGTCTTCAAAGTGCCTAGCCTGCGCAACGTCGCACTGACCGCCCCCTACTTCCACGATGGTTCGGCAAAGACACTTGATGATGCTGTTGACATCATGTTCAGGTATCAACTCGGTCGAATCGGGTCCAAGCAGGACAAGGAGGACATCATCAAATTCCTCAATACGTTGACTGGTGTGCCATGAAAAAGGCCATGCTCATCCTAGCGAAGCGGCAGACGTGGTTGCCAATGACCACGTTGGGCGTGCTACTGGTTTCAGCCCTGCTATTTCTGTACAACAAAACGCAAGACTACGATCCTTCCGCGTACTTCGAGAACGTGGCGCTGCTACGTCAAATCAAGCAACTTGATGCACGTTGGGAATTGGATGCGATGAAGTCCAAAATCGGCATCAACAAGACGTACGATCCCCTGGCCAACCCCTTGCTTGACTTGAGCAACTTGCAGCTACAACTGGATGTGCTAGGGTCCAGCCAGAAAGGCGAACACGCCCATACACTGGAAAACGCCATCAATGCATTCGAGACCGCACTCCAGAAAAAAGCCAACCTGATCGAACATTTTAAGTCGCACAATGCGGTGCTGCGCAATTCCTTGACCTTCTTACCTACCGCAGCCGAAGAGGTCAAAAATCTGCTCAGCCAAGGCAAGCGACAAGATCAGAGCCCGCTGAAAAACCTCGCAGCGGGCGTCAACAAGGTGCTGCTGGCAAGCCTGGAGTACGACCAGGCTCCGTCGGCTGACAAGGCTCTTGAAATCACATCGCAACTAGGCCGGCTGGTCACCCAGGCAAAGGGTCTACCGGTCGACATCAGCGAGGCGGTGGGGATTCTCGTTGCGCATGTCCGCACCGTCTTGCGCGAGCAGAACGTGGTTAGCGGCCTCCTGAACAGTATCGCCACAGCACCAACGGCCGCACGTATCGATGACATCAATAATATCCTCAACAGCGAGCAGCGACGTACCTCCGAGCAGGCACAACAATATCGCCAATACCTGTTGCTCTTTGCTGCGGCATTGATCGCATTGCTGTTATATGCGGCTGTCCGCCTGATACGCAGTCACGCTGTTATCAATCAGGTGAACACGCAACTTCAGCATGCCAACGATCACTTGGAGCAACGAGTGAAACAGCGTACACACGAACTGAGAGAAGTGCAGGCCGAACTGGTCACTACGGCCCGTCAGGCTGGCATGGCAGAAATCGCCACCAACGTGCTGCATAACGTCGGCAATGTGCTCAACAGCGTGAACGTATCAGCTGGGCTGGTCCAAAGCCAGATGCACGCGTCCAAAGCGATGGGATTAACCAAGGTGGCTCAGTTGATGAACGAACACGCGGACGACCTGGGCAATTTTCTGACCACAGACGAGAGAGGAAGGATGCTGCCTGGGTACCTGAGCAAGCTGGCAAAGGTAGTAGAGGAAGAACAACAAAGCAGCATCAATGAGCTGGAGCAACTCATCAAGGGTATTGACCACATCAAGGACATTGTTGCCACACAACAAACCTATGCTGGCGCCTCCAGCGTCTTCGAGCAATCGAAGATAGATGATCTGATTGAGGATGCGATACGCATGAGTACCGATTCACTTTTACACCATCAAGTAACGGTAGTGAAGGAGTTTTCTGACGTACCATTGCTCATGTTGGACAAGCATCGGGTCCTGCAGATACTGATCAATCTCATCCGTAACGCCATGCATGCAATGAAAGATATGTCTGACCAGCAAAGTCGGATTGCACTGCGCCTGCACAGGGTACAAGAACACGCGGTGCAAATTCAGGTCGCCGACAATGGCGAGGGTATTCCGCCCGAAAACCTGGCACGTATCTTTGCACATGGATTCACGACGCGCAAAGACGGCCACGGATTCGGCCTGCACAGTTGCGTGCTGGCGGCCCAAGAAATGGGAGGCAGCTTGACGGCGCATAGTGAAGGCGCTGGCAAAGGTGCGACCTTTACGCTCGAACTCCCGATTAAAGAAAAAGCGTAAGAACGTGTGCCCCAATGACTCGGCCGCAGAAGTTTCGTTTTGGTGTATTCAAGGGCGTCGAGTACATATCGCAGAAGGTTTGCTGATAGATCAGTCCCACGCCCTTGATGGCGCCGACAGAGAAGAGGTGCGATAGGCTTTATTTCCCTGCACTTGGATTACCGATCGATGATTGCAGGTAATGAGCCTTCCCATTCGGCACTCGCCCCTTACCGCGAATAGCCTGTTCTATATACTCATACAAATTTTCCGAGTCCCACGGTTTCAACAGCAAGCGCGCAATGGCACCGTCGTTGACAGCAGCGATGGCGACTGGAAGATCGACGTTGCCCGACAAGATGATGCGAATCGATTCCGGATACATATCTTTGGCCCGCCGCAGAAATTCGACGCCACTCATGCCTGGCATGTTTTGATCCGAAACGATCACATCAACTTGATTATAGGCAAGCAAATCAAGCCCCTGCGCACCATCGGATGCCGTCAATATGCGATAACCGCTATGACGCAAGATGCGCTGTAGAGAAGCCAAGATAATCGGTTCATCATCGACCAGCAACACGGTATGTGTGTGACTATTGCTGGGCAAGTTCGATGCCGGCAATATAAACGCGCCAGATAAGATGGCGTCAATTGTGGCCGATGATACCGGATGACTAAACAGATAGCCTTGCACTTCATCGCATTGCTGATTGCTCAGAAAACCCAACTGGCCATCTGTTTCGACGCCTTCAGCGACGGCCTTCAAGCCGAGTGAGTGGGTCATGGTGATGATCGCCTTGGTCAGCGATGCATCACCCGGATCGCTCGTGATATCGCGAATAAAAGACTGGTCGATCTTCACTATATCGATGGGAAAGCGCTTCAGGTAGCTCAGGCTCGAATAGCCGGTACCAAAATCATCCAGCGACAACATGACGCCTATTTTCTTAAGAGAGCGCAGCGTTTCAATCACGTCATCCTTATTCTCCATGATGACTCCCTCGGTCAGCTCCAGTTCCAGGTATCTCGCCTCAAGGCCAGACTGGATTAGGATATTGGCGATGGTGCTCGGCAGTTCCGACTGCCGGAATTGGCGGGCCGATACGTTAACCGAAACGGTCAAATCAGGATTTCCATTCGCATGCCAAGCTTGCGCTTGAATGCAGGCCGTGCGTAGCACCCATTCCCCAATCGCGACGATCTGACCGGTGTCTTCCGCCAGCGGCACGAAGCGAGCCGGCAAGATAATCCCGTGTTCTGGATGGTCCCACCGCAACAGTGCCTCAACACCGCACATGCGACCGCTCTTAAGATGCATCTTGGGCTGGTATTCGAGCCGGAATTCATTGCGATCAAGAGCCAGGCGCAGGGCATTTTCGAGCATCGCGCGCTGCTGCACATGCTCACTCATGGCTAGTGTGTGGAACTGGACATCGTTACGCCCTCGTTCCTTGACGTTGTACATCGCGGTATCAGCATTCTTGAGCAGTACCTCGGCGGTTTCGCCATCTTCAGGATAAATACTGACCCCAATGCTGGCACCCACCTGCAATTCCTGGTCGCCGGACATGAAAGGAAGCGAAATCGCTTTCAGCAGTTGATGCCCAATCACATTGGCGTCTAGCGGGCTGGCCACTTCCACCACCATCGCTACAAACTCGTCGCCGCCAACGCGCGCCACGGTATCACTGCTACGTAGTGCGCTCTTGATTCGGGTCGATACATCCTTGAGCAGCGCATCACCTATGGCATGACCATAGGTATCGTTGACGTATTTGAAACGATCTAAATCAATCCACAACACGGCAAAGTGCGTGCGCGTGCGCTGCGCCTGCGAAATCGCTTGCGCCATTCGGTCCTGCAACAGTGCACGATTAGGCAAGTCAGTCAGGATATCGTAATTGGCCTGGTGTTCCAGTTGGCGTTGATAATCACGCGCCACCGTAATATCGTTCATCACGCCTACGTAGTGCTCGACCTCGCCTGCATCGTTGCAGACCGGGGCGATATACAGCTCGTTCCAGAACAGGTCGCCGTTCTTGCGGTAATTACGCAGCACAGCATGACCATCGCGCTTTGCCAGCAGGGCCTTGCGCAAATCGCCTATGCCGGCTTGCTTGCGGTCGTCGCCCTGCAGGAATCGCATGTCGCGCCCGATCACTTCACCTGCCAGATAGCCGGTAATCCGTTCGAAGGCCGGGTTGACGTATTCGATCAATCGGTCCACAGCGCCAAACTTGGTGATCACGATGGCGTTGACAGCCGACTCCATCGCCCGGTTGCGCAGTCGCAGCGCCATTTCCGCCTGGCGTCGCACCTGCACTTCTTTCATCAAATCTTCGGTACGGCTCTGCACCGTCGCCTCCAACTGCTCCAGGTGCTGCGCCAGCCTGTGCGTGATGTCCCATTTCGCGCTTAGCGCACTGGCCAGTTGGCAGACTTCGATACTGTCGAACGGCTTCTTGAGGATCAATAAACGGTCGCCGCAATCGAGACGCCGCAGCACCTCTTGCCACGTGTAGTCGGTATAGGCGGTGCAGATGACAATTTGCAGCGCGGCATCCCGCTGCCACAAAAGCTCAATCGTCTCCAATCCATCTGGCCCTGGCGGCATGCGCATGTCGACAAAGGCCAGTGCATAAGGGCGCCCGTCGTGCACCGCCTGCTCCACCATGACGGCTCCGGCATCGCCTTGGTAGGCAGAGTCAATTTCAAAAGATGCCGTCGGCTCCACCAATGCCTTACCAAATAAGCCAGCTTCCATGGCGTCAAGGTCGCTGATTTTATCCGGCCCAGCCAATATCTTGCGGAAATCGGCATGGATAGCGGGCAGGTCATCGATGAGCAGGATTCGTCGGTTGGGCGCTGAACTCATATGGCCCCGGCAGACAGGTCAACATAGCCAGGCAGTTTCAGCGTGAAGGTTGCGCCCTTGCCGATCCCATCGCTATGCGCTAGCAGCGTTCCTCCCATCGACTGGGCAGCCAAAATACAACTGTGTAAGCCGAAGCCATGACCATTCTTGCGAGTGGTAAAGCCATGGACAAAAATACGCGGCAGGTTTTCGGGTGAGATCCCTTCGCCATTGTCGGCTACCTGCAACACTATTCCTGCATTTTCTGCCTGACTGAGCCTTACCGTGATCCGGTGCTCTGAGTCAGGCGCATCGGACATCGCATGCTTAGCATTGTTGATCAGATTGAGCAGAATTTGTAGTACCTGGTGCTTGTCGAGCGGCAGTTGAGGCACCTCGTTAAATTCCTTGAGCAGCGTGATATGGTGGCGCATCAGCGAATCATCGCTCATGCGTATGGCGTCCTCCACCAAATCGACGATCTGGACTGGTTCGATGACCCCAACCGGTCCAGCATAGGCCTGTTGGGTAGCCACGATTTCCTTGATGTGTTCAATACTCTTGATCAACCGCGCCAGTTCATCCAGTATGTGGCACTGCTCCTCAGCGACAGCCAGCTCCAGTTTGACCAGGTAACCGGGTAACTGCTTGCCTTTCTCATCCTGGCTGAAAAAATGCCCCAGATCAGCTTCATGTGACTGTAATAGCTCCACTACCTTGTGCAAGGCCCCTGCCTTGGAGCTGTGCACTTGCTTAGTCACCAAATTGGCCGATACGTTGACGCTGTTGAGCACATTGCCCACGTTATGCAGCACATTAGTGGCGACCTCAGCCATGCCGGCCCGACGCGCCGTGGCAACCAGTTCGTCTTGTGCGCTACGTAACGCATCATTCACTTTTCTGAGTTGGCTGGGGCTGGGTAAGCGCAACGCCACAGGAACCAGTTTGATGAGCAGTGCTGCCGTGATCACAGAAGCGATCGCCGTCACCACTTTGACGCTGGCGCTCAACCAATAGTCTGGGTACCAAATGGTCCAGATGTCCAGCACATGCGTGCTGCCGCATGCGAGGATGAACACGCCGAATGCCCCGAACATCCAGTCAAATGGAATATCGCGGCGTTTCAGGATGAAATAGATCAGCGTCACGGGGATGGTCAGATAGGACAGCGCAATCAGCGCATCAGCCACGACATTGGTCCATAACAGCTCAGGTAACCACAAAAAACAATGACCATGAGGTAGAAACTGTTCGTCGCGTAGTAGTTGCATTAGGTGTTCC
>Ga0302200_10003053_pt1 | contig 14421 bp, 10 predicted proteins | sample II_Bog_N3_1_FD_194585 | JGI IMG/M metagenome (GOLD analysis project Ga0302200, IMG submission 194585) | Peat permafrost microbial communities from Stordalen Mire near Abisko, Sweden - II_Bog_N3_1 | ecosystem: Environmental > Terrestrial > Soil > Wetlands > Peat | place: Sweden: Abisko... | reverse complement strand
CAACGAGCGCAGATCGACAACGCAGACTGAGTGGTGCCGCGCATTGTGATCTCGAATGTTGTTCAATCAAATCGACTCCACCCCCTCCATCTTCGTCCTCACTTCTGCTGTAATGCTCTCGATTTCGGGATAGGGGTTGCCACTCTCGATCACAGGCAACTCTTCAAGAAGCTCGGGGTAGGGCGTCACCTCCACACCGTGGAACGACGGAAAGCCGATTGAGTCGGCCAGACGGCAGGAAACATTGATGAGCGCAGCCATGTTCCATTCATCAGATTTCTGCCTCGAGTGGTGATGGTGCGCGACGATGGACTCGAATGCAACGGGCAGGTTCCAACTGGCCACCAGTTCGGCTCCCACCTCGCAATGATCGTATCCAAATGCCTCGCGTTCAAGCGGCAAAATGCTCGACGACGTCCCCTTGTGCTTGCCGAGAAGGAAAGCGTACTCCTTCGGTTCCAGAACCGCGAGCGCAAGGCGGCCGAGGTCGTGTAGAACGGCTCCCGTGAATGCCAGATCTTTGTCCAGATCCGTTTGCGGAGCGAGTGTCTCGGCAATCAGCCCGCATGCCAGGTTGTGCTTCCACATGTCGCGCATCACCGGCCGGCTGAGCGCGTCGCCCAGAAACGATCGCATCGCCACTGTCAGTGCGATGCCTTGGAGATTCTTCGCCCCCAGCCGCGATACAGCTTGCGCGATGCTCACCGCAGGTACGCGCGGCGCATACCACAGAGAATTTGCTATCCGCAGCACTTCAGCAGAAAAAGCCGGGTCAGAGGAGATCAGCGAACTCACTTGCGCAAACGGTGTTTCCTCGTTGTTTACGAGCTTCATCACGCGAATAGCAATCTGCGAGAACGGGCAAAGGCTGAAATGGGCCCACGGAGCCTGTGTATTTCTTTCCGAATCAACCGCATGAGCATGCATCATCCGAGTCACCTCTCCGTTGGCCGTGCGTCGGCCTCTGAATAAAAACCAATGCAGAGTGCGCATCATTTGCTTTTGGCTTTCCCGCGAACGGGCTTAGAAGTGCGGGCGGAAATCAGCCAGCAGCCCTGTTGGAGCAAATCGGCTGAAGAGTCGCCCTTCGAGGAGAGTGTTCGAATTCCGTACACCGCCGTGGGCTTGGTACTTCCGCCTTCGGGTCTTCCAAAGCGGAGGTCGTTTCGATCCGGCTCCGGCCGAGTTGTGGGCATGTCAGCTGCCTGTGTTCATCTCAGGGCTCGTCGCCTTCCAGCACATCCCGCAACGCAAAGCTGGTCTCAAGGCGCGTGACGCCCGGAAGCCGCGAGAGTTCCTTTTGATGCAGGCGTCCATAGTCATCGATTCCTGAGACGCGAACCACCAGCATGTAGTCAAAGTGCCCGGCCATCAAATGGCAACTGGTGATGCCTTTGCAGCGACGGACCGCCGCTTCAAACGCTGCGAGTACGGCGGCCGACTGCCGTTCGAGCGAGACGCGGATGAACACCGTCATACGCTTGCCCAGGAGCCGATCGTCCACCAGGGCGCGATAGCCGCGAATTGCACCCGTCGCCTCCAATGCCTGGATACGCCGAGAAGCTGCTGACGCAGACAACCCAACGGCCTCGCCCACCTCGAAGTTGGTCGCCCGCCCGTGGCGTTCGAGATGGCGGAGGATCGCCTCATCCAGTTCGTCGAGTCCGCCCACTTCGTTCGTCACTGATGGTGATTCGTCCTGTTTTAGGCTTTCTTGCGTCAAGTTGTGCGCAAGACTGCTATTTTTGTCGCGTTTCGTGCTCATGGCTGCCTTATATCACAAACTTTGCAAACATTGACATCGCAAAGCGCCGTACGATCATTCCAGTTGAAAGCGAATCTTGCCCGGCGCCGAGCAGCCCTCCCCAGCTTCATTTTGGCGCCGGGCCGTTCTTTGCTCCTCGCTTCGCATATTCGGCGTCCAATCCAATTAAGGAGGGCCAGTCATGATCGTCGGAGTTCCCAGAGAAATCAAAGACAACGAGGCCCGCGTAGGGGTCACCCCGGCGGGGGCAAAGGCCCTTGTCGAATGCGGTCACACTGTTCTGGTGGAAACTCGGGCTGGCGCACAGTCCAGTTTTGACGACGCGGAGTATCAGGACGCCGGCGCAGAGATTGTTGGTGATGCCGGCTACGTCTGGGGCAAATCCGAGATGGTTGTCAAGGTCAAGGAGCCGATCCAAAGCGAGTACGTCTATTTTCGCGAAGGGCTCGTGCTCTTTACCTATCTGCACCTTGCGCCGCTTCCAGGGCTTACGGAAGAGCTGCTGCGCAAAAAGGTAATTGGAATTGCATACGAAACAGTGCGCGATCGACAGGGAACTCTGCCGCTGCTTACGCCAATGAGCGAGGTCGCGGGACGGATGAGCGTTCAGGTTGGCGCTACCTATCTCGAAAAGGAGCGCGGTGGCCGCGGAATCCTGCTTGGTGGCGTTCCAGGCGTTCCACCGGCGCACGTCTGCATCATCGGCGGTGGCATTGTGGGCACCAACGCCGCGCGCATCGCCCTCGGCTTTGGTGCAAAGACCACCATCATCGACGTGAATCTCAATCGTCTACGCGAACTCGAAGACATATTCGGCGGCCGTCTCTACACGCTGGCTTCTAACAGCTACAACCTCGGTCAAGCCACTCGTGAAGCAGACCTGGTTATTGGCGGAGTGCTTATCCCCGGCGCTACGGCGCCCAAGATCGTGACCAGATCCATGGTCAAGGCAATGAAGAAGGGCGCGGTCATTGTGGATGTTGCCATCGACCAAGGTGGATGCGTCGAAACCGCCCATCCAACTTCACATTCCAACCCCAGCTTCGTCGAGGAAGGCGTAGTCCACTACTGCGTCACCAATATGCCCGGCGCGGTGCCGCACACCTCAACGCTTGCGCTCACCAATTCGACGTTTCCTTATCTTCTGAGGCTTGCGAATCTCGGAGCTCGCGAGGCTCTCAACCGCGACCCAGGCCTTGCCCAAGGGCTCAACACCTGGTTGGGCCTGCTGGCCCATCGGGGTGTTGCCGAGAGCCAGGGCAAAGAGTGGACTCCGGCGGCCAACCTCATCGCGTAGACCGCCCACGCATAAGGCATGCTGTTTTTGCTACGATTGGGTGCTGAGATCGCATGCGATCACGGGCCTGCGCGTAAGGTCTGCATGGAAACTGCGCGAAAGCGGTCAGGCCAGGAATCCCAGGGCCGCTGCCGCGCTGAGGTTGAGCACTGAGGTCCAGACTTACCCGATGAATCAGCATGTTCCGCAAGGCAACGAACCACTTACAGGCTTGCGCACACCGCAGGAGGGCAGCGCTGCTGTTGCGGCCGTCCAGCGACGTTTGCGTTCGTCTTCGCGTGCGTGGGTTTTCCGTGTTGCTGGCGTCATTTGCGCCATCGCCAGCGCTTTCATTGTCGTGTCGGGACTTGTATCCGTGCTCGCGGCGCATGAGCCGGAGTCCATCCTTATCGACTATCCGCTGAAGGGCTCGATTTTTCCTCCCGACATGGCCGCACCCACATTTCTCTGGCGCGATCTGATCTCGGCCTCAACGAGTTGGCAGATCGACGTGACATTCGCCAGCGGGGCGCCTCCTATGCGTCTGACTTCGAAGGGGGAGTTGATGCAGATTGGCGAGATCGACAAGCGCTGCATCTCAAACACCAACAAGCTCCCCGAACTTACGCCCGAGCAGGCGGCAGCGCACACTTGGAAGCCCGACCCCACCACATGGGCAGCGATCAAGCATTCAGCGGGCGCAAGATCAGTCTCCATCTCGATCCACGGTCTCGGTGTCGCCGGCAGCACCGCAACCTCCCAGGGATCGACCGAGATCTTCGTCTCCTCCGATCCAGTTGGCGCCCCGATCTTCTATCGCGATGTGCCGCTGATGCCATCCGAGACGGAAAAAGGCTTCATCAAGCCGCTGGCCAGTTCGGCGATTCCTCTCATCGCATGGCGCATGCGCAACGTCACCGACGACTCGAGTCATGTGGTGATGACCGACCTGCACAGTTGCGCCAACTGTCACTCCTTCGCGGCCAACGGCAAAACGCTGGGCCTCGACATGGACGGCCCGCAGAACGACAAGGGCCTCTACGCAATGGTTCCGATCGCGAAGAAGATGACCATCCGCAATGAGGACATGATCTCGTGGTCGTCGTTTCCATCGGAGAGCGGCAGCCCGGTGCGCGTCGGGTTTATGTCGCAGGTTTCTCCCGACGGCCGCTATGTGGTCACGACAACGCGCCCACCCGGCACTTCGAGTTCGCAGTTCTACTACGTTTCGAACTTCAAGGATTATCGCTTCCTCCAGGTCTTCTATCCCACCCGCGGCATCTTGCAATGGTACGACCGGACGGAGAAGAAGCTCTACCCGTTGCCCGGCGCCGACGATCCACAGTATTTGCAGGCCAACGCCGTGTGGAGTCCTGACGGAAAGTACCTTGTCTTCGAACGTGCTGTCGCAAAGGATCCATATCCTGCCGACGGCAAGATGGCCGCTTACGCCAACGATCCCGAAGAAGTGAAGATTCAATATGACCTCTACCGAATCGACTTCAATGGTGGCAAAGGTGGTGCGCCCGTGCCCATCGAAGGCGCGTCGAACAACGGCATGAGCAACAGCTTCCCCAAGGTCTCCCCCGACGGCAAGTGGATCGTCTACGTACAAGCAAAGAATGGTCAGCTGATGCGTCCCGACAGCAGGCTCTGGATCGTTCCAGCCACAGGCGGAATGCCGCGACGCATGAATTGCAACACGTCGCTGATGAATTCCTGGCACAGCTTCAGTCCGAATGGACGCTGGCTTGTCTTTTCTTCGAAAAGCAGAAGCCCCTATACGCAGATGTTCCTCACCCATATCGATGCGGAGGGCAACGATTCTCCAGCCATTCTCATTGAGAACTCGACCGCAGCAAACCGCGCCGTCAACATTCCCGAGTTCGTGAACATGGCTCCGAGTGGCATCGACCACATCGACACGCCTGCCGTTGACTTCTACAAGCAGTACGATGTGGCCGCGGACCTTGCACGGAAAGGCCAGTATCAGGCCGCCATTTCCGAGTGGGAAAAGGCGTTGGCCATGAGCCCATTGGATGCGCGCGCCCATAACAACTTTGGCCAGACGCTGGTTCACGCGGGTAAGGCGGATGGGGCCATCGCGGAATTTCGAAAAGCCGTCGCCGCCAAGCCGCTTTACCCTGAAGCGCAGAGCAACCTCGCCATCGCGCTCGCCGGCGCAGGCCATCCCAATGAAGCTATCGAGCACTTCAAGCTGGCCATAGAGGCAAATCCGGCCTTTGCGGAGGCTCACAGCAACCTGGGCCATGTGCTTGCTGAACAAGGAAGAATTCCAGAAGCAATCGAGGAGTACGAGAAGGCACTCGCCGTCAATCCCGACTATGCTGAAGCGCACAACAACCTTGGCTTTGCGCTCGCCTCTGCAGGGCGAATGGACGAGGCAATCGAGCAGTATAATCTCGCGCTCAAGAGCGATCCGAAGTATGCGCACGCGTACAACAACCTGGGACTCGCCCTTGCAATTCAGGGCAGACTCGACGACGCCGTCAGTGAATTCCAGAAAGCGATCGAACTCGACGGCGAGTACGCCGCGGCCGAGGGGAATCTGGGGCATGCGCTCGAGGAGAAGAACCGCTTCGACGAGGCCATCGAGCATTTGACGCGAGCACTCTCGATCGGCCCGGCATCCGCTGAAGTAGAGAAGAATCTTGGCCTCGCGCTCGCCGAGAAAGGCCAAGTGGACGACTCCATTCCGCACTTCCAGCATGCGATCGCGCTTTCGCCGCGTATGGCCGAAGCTCATGCGTACCTGGGAACCGCGATGATGGTGAAGGGCAACCGAACGGAGGCGCGAGCACAATGGCGCGCAGCCCTCCAGTCTGAGCCCGATAACGTCCGGGTGCTCAACGATCTCTCCTGGCTGCTGTCGACCGCACCCGAGCGTGCGTTGCGTAACGGCGCTGAGGCAGTCCGGCTAGCTAGCCACGCCGTTGAACTGACCCATCATCAGGATCCGCTGCTGCTCGGAACCCTCGCCGCGGCGTATGCTGAAGCAGGCGATTTCAGCCAGTCAATTGCAACCGAGCGGCGAGGCGCAGAACTCGCCCGGAATCAGGGGAACAAGCAGTTGGTTGCGCTACTCGAGAACAGGCTTGCGCTCTTCCAGCAGCACACACCGATCCGCCAACATTGATTCAGTCAGCGCGAGCGTTCGCGCCCCTACCGTTGCAGGATGTCAATGGTTTGCGTGAAGTCCGTCACGCGCAGGTGCTTTGCCAGCGCGGGGTGTTGTCGCTGAAGGGCTAAATACATCTCCCACGCAACGCGGCGGTAGCTGAAGTGGCCGGCGGGCGCTGAGCGCAGTTCTGAGATGTATTGCGCCTCGGCAAAGTCCATTTTGAAGAGGCTCCGGATGCGTGTGCCGAGCGGCAATAGATAGAGCGCAGACTGTTCCGCTTCTGTCGCCTTGCTTGCGGCGATCTCATTGCTCGCCGCATGCGCCTTGGCGACCGCAGACTTGAACTCCGCCATGACTCCGGCTTCTTCGAGCAGGTTCACGCCCGGTCCCATGTCGCCGTTTTCTGGGATCTCGCATCCATGTGCGGTCGTGAGCGGCTGAATAATCTGCGTGCAACGACGGTGGCGGTGCATATCGCGGAAGCCGCCAATGTCCATCAGGAAGTCAAAGCGCAGTGCAGCGCCGGCGTGGAAGGCGCGAAACGCCTCATCGTGCCGGCCGCGATGACGCAAGCCCAATTCTATGATTTCGTTGACGCGCGCTTCGGGCAGACTGGCCACTACGTCGCGCGTCTGCCGGAAGGAGTGTTGCCCGGCCGAGTAAATCAGCGTTGCAGCCAACTCCACTTCGAGGCTCTCGGTCCTCTCGACAAGGTCCACTACGGGAGCCGCGGCAATAGGCTCCCTGCCCAGCAGTTCACGCGCAGCGTGGCTCAGTTCGGCCTGCGTCTTCACCTGGTAGTTGTTCGCATGTGCGTACTTGACAAGCGTGGGCGCTGTCTTCACTTCGCGCACAAACAACTGCGAAGCCTCACCGGCCAGGTTGTGATCCGTCACAGAGAGTTTCTGGATAAACGCGCTGGCAGCCTGCGCGTTCACATTCCATGCTGGGCCCGTGGCTGCTTCGCGCAGCTTAACACCTAACTCGCGTACTTCGGCCATGGGGTGCGAAAGCAGCCGCGAAACCTGCGTCTCCAGCGTGCGTGCATTCACAATCTGCCCAAGCGAAGTATTGGTGGCCAATGGCAGCAGGTAGCGCGCCACATCGAAAGCACGAGCCTTGAGGGTCCGCTCGTAGGCCTCCGGCTTCATTGACTCCGGCCTGGTTACACGCCGCCTCAGCGCCTCTTGCACCGCTGGCGTGGTCTGCTGGTAGGTCGCAAACAGGCTCTGGACCGTTTCTACATACAACTGGCCGGAAGCCGCGTCTTCGCCAAAACCGGGCAGGTACCAGCCTGACTTGACGAAGTTCTGGTAGCGGGTCGAGCGCTCCTGCCCGTCCCAGCGCTGCTCGTCCACCAGGACCATGGCGGCCAGCAGGCTCAGGCGCTCTACCGCGAAGGCAATATGAGCCAAATCGGCAATCGACCGGTGGCCGTATTCAAAATAGAACGTGTTGAGGAACTGCTCCGCGCGTTGTGAGCTGATCTCAGTTAGGGATTCTCGCATCGAGAGAGCAGAACGGGAGTACTTGGCCATTGCGTAGGCCAGAACTTCGGGGTCGGCCCCATGGACGGCAAAGACGTCTGTACTGTTGCGCGCCCCGGAAGGAAGTAAACTTTCACTGGACATTGAGAGTCGCTCGCGACCAGAATACGGCATAAGAGTGGTTTTTCCGCGTGCCGGGTCGTGTCGGTAGATGTACACTGCGGGTTTTCCTGTTGAAAATCCGTTCCGTCGGGCCGAGGCTCGGCACCGGTTCGCGGGAAAGCGCTGCGGATTGGGGCTGGAAAATTCCACCGATTGCGGGCGGAGAATCCGCGAAATGGAGAATGCCCGGCCGATCCTCAACGGCACCGGAGGTTATTCTGGCTGGAGCAGTTCCAAGCGTAACTTCAGCTTGCGGTATTGAGTTCAGGTTCCCAGGGACGCGCGAATCGTTTTCAGGAGCAACCGGGCCATGCAGGAGTATCTGATTCGCACTTACCATCGGCCAAGGCCCCTGCCTGCTGGCCGCTGGCGGATGACCCAGCGCTGGAACGACCTGCTGTTTGCGCACTGGCCCGTCTCTGTGTCTCAAATGGATGCGGTGCTGCCCGGTGGGCTGCAGGCCGACATCCATCAGGGTTCCGCGTGGCTTGGAGTCGTTCCCTTTTGGCTTGATCGCATCAAGCTTCGCGGCGTTCCACCCGTGCCCGGAACACAGAGCTTTCCCGACTTGAATGTGCGCACATACGTGCGCGACCGCGAGACTGGCGATCCGGGCCTCTATTTCTTCAGCCTCGAAGCGAGCAACCTGCTTGCTGTCGCCGTTGCCAGAATGTTCTTCCACCTGCCGTGCCACTGGGCTGAGATGCACATCGACCAAAAGACCGACCGCGAGTTTGCCTTTTACAGCCGCAGGCGCTTCTCAAAGCAGCAAGTGATATTTCAGGCACGCTATCGCGGGCTTGGGCCCACGCGCAAACTCGCCGAAGCACCTACCGGTTCGCTCGAGCACTTTCTCATGGAGCGTTCGTGCCTCTTCACCCTCAACCGAGTCGGCCAGCCGGTCAGGTCAAACCTCCATCATGTCCCCTGGCCGCTGGAAGAGGCAGAGGCAGAGATCGACCGCAACGATATGGCCGAGTCGATTGGCCTTAAATTCCCCAATCAGGAACCGGTACTGCATTACTCTCGCCGGCTGGCGCTCTACATCTGGCCTCCAGAGTTGCTCCGGCCTGTGCTGGCGCCTCGCCCGGTGACCGTGGCCGCCACGCCGTCTGGATAAACCTGTTACGCGGCCGATCGATGACTCCCTCGACTTCCAGTCCACCTGACGGATTCCTGGTCCTCCGCCAACCTATAATGGACAACGGCAAGGGGCGGTGATGTGCTTGAACCCCTCGATCGAGAGGACTTGATGGCAAACCTACCGGGACGAATTGCGCTGGTGACCGGCGCATCGCAGGGAATTGGCCGGGCATGTGCCCTGGAGCTGGCGCGCGCAGGCGCCAGCGTGGCGCTGGCGGCCCGTAATGAGGCGAAGCTCGCCGAGGTTGTGTCCGAAATTGAGGCTGCCGGTGGCAAGGGCGCGGCGTTTGCGCTCGACGTTTCCTCTGAAGATTCCATCAAGGCCGGGGCCAAGGCAGTGCTCGAGCGCTTTGGCAAGGTCGAGATCCTGGTGAACAACGCCGGCATCACTCGCGATGGCCTGATGATGGCCATGAAGCGTGCAGACTGGGACGACGTCCTGGCCACCAACCTGACGGGCGCATTCCTGCTCACGCAGGCGGTGCTTCGCCCCATGCTGAAGAACCGCTGGGGCCGCATCGTAAACATCACCAGCGTGGTGGGCCGCACGGGCCAAGCCGGGCAGGTGAATTACGCTGCGTCCAAGTCCGGCTTGATCGGGCTTACGCTTTCGCTGGCGCGGGAGGTGGCTTCGCGCGGGATTACGGTGAACGCCGTTGCCCCTGGATACATCGAGACACCGATGACTGCCGTGCTGAACGAGCAACAGCGAACGGCGATGATGGCGACAATCCCTCTCGGCCGAGCCGGGACCGACATCGAAATCGCTCACTCGGTCGCGTTTCTTGCTTCAGAAGAGGCTGGCTACATCACCGGCCATGTTCTGGACGTGAACGGCGGCATGTTCATGGGTAGCTGACCCACTTTCGCCCACCGGGTAACTAAAAACGGCACACCGTAATATTCCGCGGTTGGCCAGCCGATAAGCCATGCGAGAAGGAATGGCATGGCAACGGACGAATTAACGCACCAGGTAACGGCGGAAACAGTTCAAGCCCCTGCGCTCGAGCATCCGGGCGCACTGCGGTATGTGGCGCGTCAGCCTGTGATGGACCGGCGCAACCGAGTTCACGGGTATGAGTTGCTGTTTCGCGCCGGTCCTGAAGCCGTTTTTCGCGGGAACGGCGATCTGGCAACCCGAACGATGCTCGACAATACCGTAATGTTGGGCCTGGAGCGGCTGACTGGCGGGCTTCCGGCCTTTCTCAATTGCACGCGCGAGTCTCTGACCGAAGATCTGGTCAGTGTTCTGCCATCCAGCATGACGGTTCTCGAGATTCTTGAGGATCTTGCGCCGACGCCACGTCTCATTGAGGCTTGCCGGAGTTTGAAGTCAGCCGGTTTTCGCATCGCGCTCGATGACTTTACCTGGAAGCCGGATCTGGAGCCGCTGGTTGCGATGGCGGACTACATCAAGGTTGATTTCCGGTTGTCGAACGCCGAGGAGCGCTTTCAGTTGCTGCAAAGGCTCAGGGGATTCACTTTGGCGCTGGTAGCGGAGAAGGTCGAAACGGAAGATGAGTATAAGCGAGCCTGTGACGAAGGGTTCACTCTTTTCCAGGGGTACTATTTCTGCCGCCCGGTCCTGCTGAAGAGCGGCAAAGTGCCGGCCAATCATTCCCATCATGTCCAGATTCTTAAAATGCTCCGCGATGACTCGCTGGAGTTGCGCAAACTCACCAGCCTGGTCAAGCAGGACGCTTCGCTCACCTACCGTCTGTTACGCCTGGTGAACTCGCCCATGTGCGCTGTCCGTCAGGAGGTCAGGTCGATTCGGTCCGCCCTCCTTGCTGTGGGCGAAGATACATTCCGCAAGCTGGCCACTCTTGCCATCACCAGCGAACTGAGCCAGGGACAGCCCGAAGAGCTGCTGCGCGTTGCCTTCGTCCGCGGCCGGTTCTGCGAGCTTGTTGCGGAACTTTGTGGCCGCGACTCCACGGAACAGTATTTGCTTGGCATGCTCAGTCTCCTCGATGCGATGTTGAAGACGCCTATGGCTGAACTTATTCCGCATCTGCCTCTGCGTTCCGAGATCCACAACGCGTTGCTCCACAAGGCCAACGACGAGAGCACCCCGCTCGAATGGCTGGAGTTTCACGAACAGGGCAACTGGGCCGGATGCGATGCCAAGGCGCAGAAGCTCAGGCTGGATGAAGAGATCCTTGTGGAAGCCTATGCCGATGCGGTTGTCTGGGCTGAGGACGCACTTCGCTCCACGCTATGAGGCAGACTTGACACGTGTGTGGCCAACTCATTCGTCGCTCTCTTACTGTCCGGTCAGGCTTTCTTCCGGCAGCAGTTGATAGCTGACGAAGGCTACTTTCTTGCTGTCGGGCGACCAGGATGGCACGTTCATGGTGCCTTGCCCACCGAACAGCGTTGCCAATACGTGCGTTGACTTATCCTTCATCGACATCAGGCGCAGCTCGACATCCTTGTTGGCCGGGTGACCCGTTACGCCCGGTTCATACGCCACGTACACCATCCACTGACCGTCGGGCGAGATGTGTGGGAACCAGTCGTTGCTCTCGCTCTGGATCACCTGCTCCTGCTCTGAGCCGTCGGCCTTCATGCGCCAGATCTGCATGTGTCCGGTGCGTTCGGAGTTGAAGTAGATGTACGCGCCATCCGGCGAATATTCGGGCCCGTCGTCGAGGCCCGGCGCCGATGTCAGCCTTGTTTCTTCGCCGCCCTCCACCGGGATTGTGTAGATGTCGAAGTTCGCGTTGCGTTCGGCTGTGAATGCAAGCGTCTTTCCATCCGGAGACCAGCCGTGCCAGTACGATGGCGCATTGGGCGTCACAAGCCTTGGCGTACCACCCTTGGACGGGACAATGTAAACACGCGATTTGTGATCGTCGCTCGATTGATCGCTGATGGCCAGCCACAGCCCCTCCGGAGAGATCCCATGATCGTTGTTCAGGTGAATTTGCGGGGCAGTCGGAATCACGTCTGGAGAAGAACTCCCGATCAATAGCCGGCGCAGTGTTCCATCCTGATTGAAGATCAGATACTTTCCGGTACCTGTCCAGTTGGGCGCTTCAAAGTGTGCCGTGTCGACATACTCCACGTGCCGATCTGTCGATGCGATACTCACGGTTTCGAGCGAGCTGAGGAGAACTTTCTTGCCAGTGACCGCAGGAAGAGGCCAGATGCTCAAGTTTCTGAAGACCGCTTTCTGCAGATCGTCCTTGTCGTGCGCGCAGACGCCGATGCCGACGTAGAACTCGCCCTTGAAGGGCACCTTGATCGACGCGCCAGCAGGATGGAGGGCCCCGTCACTTCCTGAGACAAAGGCGTAGAAGTAATCGCCGTGCTTTTCAAGGCGAACAGTGCGCGGCGCATCGACATTGGCTTCCACCTCATGGGTGTTTGAGCCTGCGGGAAACCGATACTGCAATGACGTCAGTCCGCTGCCATGCACGGCGATGTCCACCGAAGCGGATGGTCCGTCGAGCGATTGCCGCATCATGAGCACGGCCTTTTTGTGGGCGTTTCCTTCGGTCTCGAGAAAAAAGGTGCTCGCGGTGATTGAGACGTCGCCCGTGACCTTCTTCCAGGCAAAGTGGAAGTCGTCGATGCCAAACCACATATTCTCGCCACTGCCCGCGACTGTGTACGACCCGGAGTCAGGGTCGTAGAGAACCGAGCCGGGATGCAGTACCGTCCCGACATCCTGGTGGCCTTCAAAGATCCCAATGGCCTGGCTGGTTTGGTTCGGGCCAGACGGGTTCGATTGCGCCTGGGAATCCATGGTTGAAGCAGCAAAAGCAAAAGCGGTCAACGTTCCAATGAGAGTCATGGGGCACACCAAACCAGAAATCATGCTTAAACCTCTTGATATAGACCGACATTTCGAGGCATTTGATTGCTCGAATTCGATCCGGAGTCGAGGATATCGCATTCTACCCGGACGTTTTCCGACCGGGTGTCTGGATGTATGTAGACGAAACGCATCGAATGTAGGCGGAAAACGTGAGCAATTAGCCTCGTAAGGGCGTTGATGAACCTCATAAAGCCTTTGAAATGAGAGCGTACTGCAATACAGGATCAGTAATTGGCATTGCCGCACTCAGGGTAAGTTGATGAAAAATAAGCTACTTGAATGGATTTTACAGCGGTACAGGCGGTTTTCTCGGATTTTCTTGAATTTGCACGGGTGACGGGGCATTGGATGCGGGATCGGGGACTGGGGCAGGTTGCGAGCTGTTGAGCGGGTCTGCCGGCGGAGCGGAGGTTGGGGCCGGGGGAGTTGCGGAGGCGGCGCGTGCGGCGGCGACTCCAGACTGAGGGTGGCCACCGGGGTAGCGTGCCGCCTTCAGCGCCCCTGGGAGTCTCTCAAGTAGAAATCTCACGATGTCGGTGACGTTGGTGTCGTACTCGGCAGCAAGCCGGCGTGTCTGGCGGTAGAGTTCGGGATCAACGGAAACAGTGATGTTTCTGACTTTTCGCATAACAGCTCCAGAGATCGGAGAACAGAGACCGGAAATCAGGGACTAAGGGACTGAGGGACTGAGGGACTAATGGACTGAGGGACTAAAGGGCCAGATCCCAGGCAACTGGGAACCGGCAGAATTCTGGATCGATGGCCACTTTTACCGGAGTCTCAAGGCCACGGTACTCCGGTTTGGGTTAATTACACGCAAAACTCAGGGGCGATATTTTGGGGGTGGGGATGGGAGTATGCGGGTGGGCTTACGTGCGCGGTGCGCGCAGGCTGCGCATCAACAACAGCATGATCCAGGCCGCGGCTAGGGATGGCAGCAGCAGGCCGACCAGGCCAGTCTTGTAGCTGCCGGTTGCATCCTTCATGATGCCCATCCAAAGCGGGCCGATGAACCCGCTGAACATGGTGATGGTGTTCATTGCGGCCAGTCCTGCGGCGGCAGCGCGGCCGGCAAGAAACTGCTGCGGCACAGCCAGCGCGGGCGCGAGCATGGAATTGAATGCGATGAATCCGATGGCTAAAGAGATGACGACGACCCACCGCGCCGAAGCCAATCCGGCACATGCATACGCTATGCCCATCACGAGGCAGGGCACGATGCAGTGCAGTTTGCGCTCGCGGGTGCGGTCGGAGTGGGACGCATTCAGGATCATTCCCAGTGCGGCTGCGATGCCGAATGCCGCAATCAGCCATCCAACCTCAGTCACGCTCCAGCCGGTTACGCCCTGGAGGATGGCCGGAGCCGAAAAACTGTAGGCGTAGCTCACGGTCAGGGCACACAGAAAGTACGTTCCGATGAGCCATACTTTCGGCGAAAGCAGCGCCTGCAACACGCTTGCTCCGTGGCCCAGGTGAGCTTCAGCGCTGTCGATTTTCAACTGGGCAGCGAGCCACGCTTTTTCTTCCGCGGTCAGCCAATCCACATCCTTCGGGCCATCGGGCAGCGTTTTGAAGATGACAATACTGAAGAGGGCGGCAGGCAAACCTTCCAGCAGAAAC
>Ga0302200_10003043_pt1 | contig 14441 bp, 7 predicted proteins | sample II_Bog_N3_1_FD_194585 | JGI IMG/M metagenome (GOLD analysis project Ga0302200, IMG submission 194585) | Peat permafrost microbial communities from Stordalen Mire near Abisko, Sweden - II_Bog_N3_1 | ecosystem: Environmental > Terrestrial > Soil > Wetlands > Peat | place: Sweden: Abisko, Stordalen... | reverse complement strand
GACGTCTATTTCGGGTTTGTGGACGGCCTGAAATGTTTTTTCATTGACGTGCACTCGCCCCAGAATTTTTTCAACCGCGGCGCCTATTACGGCCAGGATGACGACGTCGCGCGCTTCGCGTTTTTCTCCCGCGCGGCGATGGAGTTCGTGCTCAAGTCCAACAAGCATCCGGACATCATCCACTGCCACGACTGGCAGACGGGTCTGGTGCCGGTGCTGCTGTATGAAATGTATCAGCACCTGGGCATGACCCATCCGCGCGTCTGCTACACGCTGCACAACGTCGGCCATCAGGGCATTCACGGCGAACACATCCTGCGGCAGGTGGGCTTGAATCCGGTGAGCGTCATGACCCACGAACGCCTGCTGGACGATCACCGTCCGGCGGCAGTTAATTTGATGAAAGGCGGCATCGTTTATTCCAATTTCGTGACCACCGTCTCGCCCAGGTATGCCTCTGAAATCCGCACTTCGCATCTGGGCATGGGTCTGCAACACACCTTGGGCGTGCATCACCAGAAATTCGGCGGGGTGCTCAACGGCGTTGATTACAACGTCTGGAATCCTGAAGTGGACAATCACATCGCGCGGCATTACTCCGTCCGCGACTTGGACGGCAAGTATGCGAACAAGACCGCGTTGCGCGAACGCCTGTGGCTGCGGCACGAATTCAAGCCCATCGTCGCCTTCGTCGGCCGGCTTGACCATCAGAAAGGCGTGCACATGATTTTTCGGGCCGTCGCGTATTGCCTGGCGGTCGGCGCGCAATTTATTTTGTTGGGATCAAGTCCGCATGGCCATCTCAACGAAGCCTTCGGGAACTTGAAGCGACAATACAACGACCATCCCGACTGCCATCTCGAACTCGGCTACAACGAGGAACTCGCCCACCTGATTTATGCCGGCTCGGATGTGATCCTCGTGCCCAGCGAATACGAGCCCTGCGGCCTGACGCAGCTCATCGGCCTGAAATACGGCACCGTGCCCGTCGTGCGCAACACCGGCGGCCTCGCGGACACCGTGTTCGATGCGAACTACTCAAACAAGCCCTACCATGAGCGCAACGGCTATGTGTTCAACGATTACAACTGGCCGGGGCTCGAATCCGCGTTGAGCCGCGCCCTCGGCATGTGGTTCAGCTACCCGCAGCATTTCCGCGAACTCATGACCAACGGGATGCACTACGACTATTCCTGGAACCATCCCGCGCAGAATTACCTGAACATCTACAACCACATCAAGGCTGGCTGATATGCTTCGGAGCGCGGCTGTGTCGGAGACCAGCCGCAGCAGATTGAAAAAACACTGTGGTCTCCGGTTAATTTCAGCCACGTGATTCTTGCGAAGCGGCTGCGGCTGATCCCGCTTACGCGGGACACAGCCACGCTCCGAAATTAGAATTCCACCGAAATGTGCGAAACATTGACCCGCTCCCGTCAAATTGGGAGACTGCCCGCGACGGTTCAACCAATCGCCCATGAGTAAAACGGAAACCATCACCACCCGTAGCAATATGCAATTGCTCGTGGAAACCAAGACGGAGAACGGGCAGATTGAAGTCAACTTCAAGTCGCCCGGCGGCAAAAACTGTTTGTTACATTGGGGTCTCCGCCGTCCGACGGACAAGGAGTGGCTGTTGCCGCCGCAATCAAGCTGGCCGCCTGGCACGCAGGTGTTCGGGCAAAACGCCGTGCAAACTCCGTTCGTTGAAACGCCCGGCCACACCGGCGCAGTCATCCGCGTGAGTCTGCCCGCTACGTTTGCGTCACTCGACTTTGTTTTATTTTTCCCCGACGAAAAACGCTGGGACAACAACGAGCACCGGAATTACAAAATCGTTTTGAACCCGGCCGCCACGCCGGTCGCAACTTCCGCCAACGCTTTGGCCGACGAAATCATCGCAGCCGAGCAGCACAATTCCTGGACGCTGATGCACCGGTTCAACCTCTGCCACGAGCTGTTGGATCAGGCGCAAAACAATGTTGATGGGCTGGCGACGCTGTTTGTCTGGCTGCGTTTCTCGGCCATCCGGCAGTTGACGTGGCAGCGCCATTACAACACCCAGCCGCGCGAACTCGCCCATGCGCAGGATCGCCTCACGCAAAAACTCGCCGCGATGTATCGCGACGAGCCGGCCGGCCGACCGCTGCTGCGGCTGATGCTCACGACGGTCGGGCGCGGCGGCGAGGGCCAGCGCATCCGCGACGAGATTCTCAACATCATGCACCGCCACCACGTCAAGGAAGTGAGCGGGCATTTTCTGGAGGAATGGCATCAGAAATTGCACAACAACACCACGCCCGACGACGTGGTGATCTGCGAAGCGTTTCTGGAATTTCTCCGCAGCAACGGCAACCGCGACCGCTTTTACGAGGTGTTGCAAGCTGGCGGCGTCACCCGCGCGCGGCTGGAAAGTTTCGAGCGCCCCATCCGCAGCGCGCCGGATTTCGTGCCGCACCTGAAGGACGGATTGATCCATGATTTTCAAAATTTTCTGACCATCCTCAAGGCGAGCCACTCCGGCACGGATTTTGAAACTGCCGTCAACGCCGCGCGCAACAAGGTGGACGGCGCGCTGCAAGGCCAGTTGGATTTTCTGTTTTGGCATCGTAACGATCCCGCGGTGCCGGTGGTGGATTTGGTGAACCGCATCACCGACGCGCGCCGCCGGCTGGCGAATCTGCTGAATCGCGGCGACGGCTTGCGCGAACTGCTTTACCTCGATATCGCGCTGGAACAATTGCTGCGCGGCGCGGTGGAACGGAACATCCACCTAAAGCTCACCGGTGACCAGTTGGCCGACCTCATCGCGCGCACTTTGGAAAACGTGTCGCTCTCGTATGCCGACACGGAGCTGGCCGCCTGCACGCGGCACTGGGAACGGCTGCAAACCTTGCCGCGTTTCGGCGCGGAATGGTCGCTGCACGCCAAGTCCGTCGTGGATCGCGCCGGTCGCGCGCTCGGCGGCTGGATTGATCGCTTCTATCAATTGCTGCAACCGAAAGCAGAAATTCTCGGTCGCGGTTTTCAGGCCGAGCCGTGGACGATCACGCTTTTCAGCGAAGAAGTGGTGCGCGGCGGCAGTCTGGGCTTCGTGCTTTCGATGTTGCTGCATCATCTCGATCCGTTGCTGCGGTCGGCGGCGCACATCGGCGACTGGCAGATCATCAGCCGCGGTCGCGGCGCTGGCCGGGTCGAGGTCGTGGACTCGTTGCTCTCCATCCAGCGCCGGACGTTCGCGCAACCCACGGTCATCGTGGCCGCCACCGTTACCGGCGACGAGGAAATCCCGGAAGGCGTCACCGCCGTCATCGCCCCGGACGTGGTGGACATCGTTTCCCATGTGGCCGTGCGCGCCCGGAACGCCAACGTCCTGTTCGCTTCCTGTCACGATGCCGAAATGTTGCAGCGCCTGAAATCGCTGGCCGGGAAATTTATTCAACTGGAAGTCAGCCCCGCCGGCGACGTGACCGTGGCCGAAGCCGCACCGGCAAGTTCCGTTGCAAAGTTGCCAACGTCCGTCGGTAAAATTTCTGTTACCAAACGGCAATTCACGAGCTACGCCGTGGCACTTGCGGATTTTAACGAAAAAATTGTCGGCGGCAAATCCTGTCATCAGGCGCGGCTGCGCGGCAAGCTGCCGGACTGGATTCATTTGCCCGCGTCCGTGGCGCTGCCGTTCGGCGTTTTTGAAAAAGTGCTCGGCCTCGGCCTGAACCAAAGCGTCGCGTCGCGTTACGCGGAACTGGTGAAGCAGGCCGACAGCGGCGGGGCGGAGTCCTTGGCCGCGCTCCGCGAAACTGTGCTGACCCTTGCCGCGCCGGAAGAATTGAAAACCGCGCTGCGCGGCGCGATGACCGCCGCCGGCCTGGCGTGGTCGGACGATTGGAAAAAAACGTGGCAGCGCATCAGGCAGGTCTGGGCGTCGAAGTGGAACGACCGCGCTTTCTTGAGCCGCAAGCGCATGGGACTGCCGCACGAAAATTTGTTCATGGCCGTGCTCATCCAGCAGGTCGTGCCGGCGGATTATGCGTTTGTGATCCACACGATCAATCCGTCCACCGGCAAGGCGGACGAACTTTTCGCCGAAGCCGTGCTGGGCTTGGGCGAAACGCTGGTCGGTAATCATCCGGGTCGCGCCTTGAGTTTCACCTGCGACAAAACGACCGGCCGTCAGACGCTGCTTTCTTATCCGGGCAAAAGCGTCGGACTATATGGCGGCGGTTTGATTTTTCGCTCCGACTCGAATGGCGAGGATTTGGCCGGTTACGCCGGGGCGGGACTTTACGACAGCGTCCTGCTCGAACCGCCGCGCGCCGTCGAACTGGACTACACGCAGGAGCCGCTGGTGTGGGACGAAACCTTCCGGCAAAATCTGATCGCCACCGTCGCGCGCATCGGCGTCGAGATTGAGCGCCTAAGCGGTTCGCCGCAGGACATCGAAGGCGCGGTGACGCAGGGCAAATATTACGTGGTGCAAACCCGCCCGCAGGTCGGCGGCGAATGAGGCGCAAATGATTCACATCGGCAACCAAACCGCTTGCTGGGCCGCCACGCCCATGACGCCGTTTGATTACGCGGTCGCAAATGGCTTCGACGCCTTCGAGTGGTTTCCCGACAAAAAACCCGGCGCGGGCTGGGACGAAAGCGATCTGGATGCGACGCAACGACGAACCATTCGCGAAACCGCCAGCGCGCGCGGGATTCGGTTTTCAGTTCACGCCCGCTGGCAGGCGAATCCGTTGCAGCCGGATTCCGCGCCGCTGTTTCGGAAAGACATCGAACTGGCTCGCGACGTGGGCGCGGCGCTGCTCAACATTCATTTTTACCAGGAGCAGGGAATCGCAGCTTTCGTTGAGGCCATCAAGCCGCTGATTCAACAGACCGCCGAAACCGGGCTGCAGCTCGCCATCGAAAACACGCCGTATCATTCGCCGGAGGATTTCAACGAACTGTTCGCGCGGCTGCGGAAATTGGACTCCATTTCCACCGCGCACGTCGGTATGTGCCTTGATCTCGGCCACGCCAATCTCTGCGCGGCGACGCGGAACGATTTTCTCAAATTCTTTGACCGCCTTGATCCGCAATTGCCGCTCATCCATCTCCACCTGCACGAGAATTGGGGCGACCGCGACAGCCATCTGCCGCTGTTCACCGGCCCGAGCGGGCGCGATGATTCCGGGATTCGCGGATTGATGGAGCGGATTCAGCGGCGGAATTTTTCCGGCTCGATCATCCTCGAACAATGGCCGCAGCCGCCGTCATTGCTCAACAATGCCCGCGACCGGTTGATGAAGTTGATCCACGAGACACCAGCACGGATCGAATTGAAATCGGAACCGGCACCAGAACCGGAAATTCCGCCGCCCGCTCCCGCCACCGCGCTGCCGGGCGATTTTGCGCCGCAACTAATCGCGGCGAATGAACGCTGCCGAAGCTGGCGCGAAAAACTGGATTTTGTGCGCGAGCTTTTGGCTAGAGAAACCGAGCCGCTCACCACCGGACAACTCGTGGACATTGCAATCTATTTGCGTTTCCTCGGCACCGGGCAAATTCAATGCGCCGAGGACGGACGGCATTTTCGTCCCGCGCATCACGCCCGCATCGCACTCCAGATTCAGGAACGCCTCGCCAAACTTTCCGACCCCGACTCGGCGCTCATCGTGCGTAAGATTTATCCGTGGTTGCCGTCCTCGGCGCGGACATTTCAGCGTGCCGAACCGCTTACCCGCATTCGCGACATCGCCCATCGCAATGATATTCCGTCCGACCTGAAGCACGAGATCAAGCACACGCTCCAGAACAAGTTGCATCGTTGCGCCGGCCCGGAAGATTTGGAAACGTCCGCCGCGATTTTGCAACGCATCACCGCGCCCGGAGTCAATTGCTCCGCCGATTTCGTCGCGCAGTTCAAAATCTTTCACGAGGAGCTGAAGGAATTTTTCAACGCCCGCTCGCTCGATGAGCGGCTAACCGCCTTGCTTTGCGATGCCGACGCCAGCGACGTCGAGTTGATTCGTTCGTTTCTCCGGCAAAAGACCGACGCCACCTTGATCGGCCAGTTCGCCGCCCTGCAAACCTTGACCGAACTGCGCCGCAATTTTCTCGCCGCTGTCAAAAAAAATCCCGGACTGGAAACGCAGGAATTTCTGCTGGCGGACATCGGGCTGGAAGATTTCGCCTTTGTTCTGTTGAGCGAAATGGGGAACGCGTTCGACGCCGTGAAGACCGGTGCGCCCTGGGAAAAGTTGCTGGACACGCTGCGGCTGACGATTGCGAATCTGGCGTTGAGCGGCATCGAGCCGGAAGAATGTCGCGCGATTGAAGCGGAACTGTGCGCCTGGCGGGAGCATTTTAATCCAGCCGACCGTGAACACTTGCTGCGCGTGAAAGCCACCGCCGACCGCGCCCGCCGGCTGGCGGAAGATTTCAGCGACCGGATCACGGCCTTGTTTCCGCCACGCGTGGAAAAGCTGGGCCGCGCGCTCGGCGTGGCGGAGAACGCCATCCGAGTTTTTTGCGACGCGGAAATCCGCGCCCATCTTGTCTTCCAGCTTTCCAAACAGGTTTCGAGTCTGTTGCGCCGCGTCCGCGAACAGCTCGCTTTGCCCGCGTGGGACGTGGTGGTCAGCGGCCGCGTCACGGGCCGCGTGAAAGTCGCCGGGTTGCTCGACGAGCTCGGCAGGAATTTTTCGGAGCCGGTGCTGGCGCTTTTGAAAAACGCGGAAGGCGATGAGGAAATTCCCCACGGCATCGCGGGCATTGTGCTGGCGCACGACCTGCCGCACCTGTCGCATCTTGGCGTGCGGGCGCGGCAGGCAGGCGTGGTCCTCGTGGCCTGCGAAGAGGCCGCGAAATTTGATGAACTCGCCCGGCAGCAGGGCCAACTGGTTTCGCTGGCGGCGACGGCGGAAAAAGTGGAGTGGAAAATTGCGGCCGGCCAGATCCGCGCCCAGAATCAAGTTGACCGCAAGCCGGTGCAGATTCCCGCCGCGCGGCTGACCTCGGAGCGTTTTTGGATTCCGCTTGCCGAAGTGCGCGCCGAAACCGGCGGCGGCAAGGCGAATGGTGCCAGACGCCTCGCCGAACTGGCGCGGCTAAATGGTGCTGGCTTCAAAACACCGCCGGCGCTGGTGATTCCGTTCGGTGTCATGGAAGTGGCGTTGCGCGCGGCTCCGGAATTGGAAACCGAATACAAAAAACAAATTGCTCAAATCAACGGACTTTCGCCCGCCGATTTCACGATGGCGACGGAGCGGGTGCGCGAATTGATTCTGAAGCTCGCCGTGCCGGTTGAGGTTGAGACGGCAATTGCCGCGCAGTTTGGCCGGTCAGCGCGACTCATGGTTCGTTCCAGCGCGAACTGCGAGGACTTGGAGGAACTGGCCGGCGCGGGACTTTATGATTCCATCGCGAATGTGGCGGCGGGAGATGTCGCGGCGTCAGTGCGCGTGGTGTGGGCTTCGCTCTGGACGCGCCGAGCGGCGTTGAGCCGACGTCAGGCGGGCATTCCGCACGCGCAGGTGCACGTGGCCGTGCTGATTCAGCAAATGCTCACGCCTGATTTTTCGTTTGTTTTGCACACGGTAAATCCGCTCAATCGCGACGGGCGCCATGTTTATGCCGAAATCGCGGTCGGGCTCGGCGAAACTTTGGCGTCCGCCGGCGAGCGCGGGAGTCCTTATCGTTTCATCTGCGACAAATCTTCTGGTGCGACCACCACGCTGGCGCTGGCCAATTTCAGCCACGCGCTCCGGCCCGATCCCGCCGGCGGCGTGCGGCGCGCGGTCGTGGATTATTCGCAAATAAGTTTGTCGTGCGACGGCGATGCACGGAAGCAGTTGGGAAAACGACTGGCCGCCAGCGCGCGATTTGTCGAAGAGGCGTTGCAGAAACCGCAGGACATCGAAGGCGCGGTGGTGGGCGATGAGATTTTTCTTGTGCAGTCGCGACCGCAGCAGGGATTGCAGGAACGGCCATGAACGAATCACGCCCATGCCACCCGCTGACACTCGGCCTTTTTGAGAAAAGGATTGAAGGCGACGACTGTCTGCTGGAGTTGGCGCAGCTGCGGTTTCAGGAGGCGGGCATGGGCGCTGAAATGCACGCTGGCACACCGGAGCAACTAGAAAGGGTTTTGCAATTCCGGCCTGCGCCGGACGCGCCGGTGGTGGTGCATCTCCCGCGCGACTTCAATCTGGCGGATGAAAACTGCCGGCGCCGGATTGCAGATTTCGTGGGGCGTTTTGCCGGCCGGGTGCATGGCCTGGTGCTCCACGATCATCGGGACATGGCGACGCGCCCGCAGGATTTCCTTCGCGCCGCGCAGGAGCTTGATTCACGCCTGCAACCGATTGCCCGCTGTCCGCTGGTGTTTGTCGAATATGCGGCCGGCTTGGAGCCGGAAGTGTTCGTGAATTTTTTTGAATCCATCCGCGAATTGGAAAAGGTCAGCGCTTGCATTGACGTGAGCCATGTCGGAATCCGCCAGGCGCAACGAGCGTTCGCGCGGATTCATCCCGGCGAGGATGTCTGCGCCCTGAAATCGCAAACTTCCAAACTGCCAGAGCTCATGGCGGATGTGGACGCAGCGGTGCATTCCGCGCTGCCGACGGTTCTGAATTTAATCACGGCCATTGGCGCGCTTGGCAAGCCGGTGCATTTTCATCTGCACGACGGCCATCCGCTCTCGACGTTCAGTCCGTTCGGCGTTTCCGATCACCTAAGTTTTCTGATGGAGATTCCGCTGGCGTTTGAATATTGCGGCCAGCGTTCGGCACCGCTGATGTTTGGCCCCACCGGACTTTCCAAAATCGTGGCCCAAGCTCTAAACAAAATTGGAAGCGGGGGCGTTTCGTTCACGCTGGAAATTCATCCGACCTTTGAACGATTGCCGCTCGGCGATGCGGCAACATTGTTCAGCCATTGGCGGGATAAGACCAACGCCGAGAAAATGAACCGCTGGCTCGCGGTGCTGCAAGCCAATCACCGGCGGTTACAAGCAGGAATCAACGCGGTGCCGGGTGTGAATGTCCGACCCGGATAACCACCAGGAGAGCCGTCCGCATCTCTTGAGAAATGCGGACGGCATCGTCCGCGAAAGTCCACCGTTCAGGCCAGAACTTCAATCACCGAATTAAGCGAATGGTGTTCGTTGGGCACATTTATTTTCGCGTTGAGGTCATGAATCCAGTTGCCGTCCACAACAAACTTGTATTGGTAGCGCCCCGGACGCAGCGCGATGGACGTCTCCCAGGTTCCGTCGGCTTGCCGGGTCAAGGGCGCAGCCCCGGGCTGCCAGCCATTGAACTCGCCGCAAACCTGCACCTGCTTGGCGGCGGGAGCTTTCAGGGTGAACACGGCTTTGACGGTTTTTGGCGCGGCTGCGGTCGGGGCGGGCGCAATCGCTGCCAGCACCGGCTTGGGCGTCACGACTGGGGCGGCGGATTTCGCAACTGGCGAGGCTTGGACGACTTCAGATTTTTCGGATGCCGCTTTGGCAGCGGGCGACTTGACAGATTTTTTGGGTGCTAATTTGGACATGGTATTCTTCCTTTGTTAAGAATGGCTTACTGCCACTCGAATAAAACAATAAGGATTAAACTTTCAAATACAAGAAAAAACAAGGGGCGGCGGTGGCTGGATGCCGGCGCAGTCGAAAATTTCCGGCCGTGGCCGGCGTGCTGATTGCTCATATGCTGATTGGTTATTGGCTGAACCAGCCAATGATGTGACCGTGAATAAAACAATAAAATTGTCCGGGCTGGCTGTGGTCGCCGGATTTTTTTTTGCGGCGGCACTGGCGTAAAGCGTGGACATCAGTAAAATTCCGCATGATTTTATACAATTTGTTTCCGCTGCTGGCCGGGCCGTTCACCCGGTGGGAACCGCATCTGGCGCGGGCGAAGGCAATGGGCTTTGACTGGGTGTTCATCAATCCCATCCAGCAGCCGGGCGCGTCGCGCAGCCTGTATTCCATCGCCGATTATTTCCGCTTCAATCCCGCGCTGGTGGATGCGGCGAGTTCTACCTCACCGGAGGCGCAGGTGCGGCAAATGCTGGCGCAGGCGCACGCGGTCGGCCTGAAGGTGATGATTGATCTGGTGATCAACCACAGCGCCATTGACTCGCCGTTGACGCGCGAGCATCCGGAATGGTTCGTGCGTGAACGCGACGGGCGGGTTGCCAACGCCTTCTGCATGCACGAGCAGAAAAAAGTCGTCTGGCAGGACCTCGCCCAGTTCGACCACCGCCACACGCGCGATCCCGAAGGGCTTTACCGCTATTGCCTAAAGGTGGTGGAATATCTTATTACGCTGGGCTTCGACGGTTTTCGCTGCGACGCCGCCTACCAGTTGCCGTCGCGTTTCTGGCACCGGCTCATGAGTGAGATCAGGGCGCAACATCCGGCCACCTGTTTTGTCGCCGAGACGCTGGGCTGCACGCCGGATCAGACCAAGGAAACCGCCCGCGCCGGCTTTGACTTCGTGTTCAACAGCTCCAAATACTGGAACTTTCAAGACTGGTGGCTCATCACCCAATACAATCTCATCCGCGAAACCGTGCGCTCCATCAGTTTTGCCGAAAGCCACGACACCCCGCGCCTGTGTGCGGAGTTCAACGGCAACCTCGCGGGCGTAAAGCAGCGCTATCTATTCTCCGCGCTGTTCTCGGCGGGCGTGATGATGCCGATCGGCTTTGAATACGGGTTCCGCAAGCCGCTCAATGTCGTCAGCACGACGCCGGCGGATTGGGAGAACACCGGCATAGACCTCTGCGCCTATGTCGCGAAAGTCAACGCCATCAAGCAAAGCCATCCCGTGTTTCAGGAAGAAAGTCCGACCAACATCCTGCCCTGCCAAAACCCCAACATTCTGCTGATGTGGAAGGCCTCGGCGAAACACCGGGACGAGGCGCTGCTCATACTCAATAAGGATCCGTGGCAACATCAGGAATTTGCCACCGACCACTTCCGGCATTTCATCCAGGCCGGCGCCCCGCTCCGGGACGTGTCGCCCGAATACCCGCTCGATTTCATCCCCGAACCTTTTCATTATGCGTTGCGGCCCGGACAAGGCATCGTCCTCGTGACCATGTAATACAAGGTGAAAAACGCATTCTTGTTGTTTTTTGCAGATGCGGTCATAACGAAGGAATGCGAATTTTATTTGTCTGGAAATGTCTGGAATGTGAAACGACGGCGGGCAAGCTGCGGCGAAAATCTGATGGCTAAAAATCGTTTGAACCATAGCCGATGCAGGCAAGCTTGACTTCGGCCTGCTCCGCAGAAAAACATTCCTGTGGCGATGGATGGCCGGATGATTTAATTTAACCAAAACAACTCATGAGCGACATTACGCTGGTTTTAGAATCCGTCAGGCGGGGTGAGCGCCAGGCCACGGAGGAATTGTTTCCGCTGGTCTATGAGGAGTTGCGACGGCTGGCGGCGATGCGCATGGCCAAGGAGGTGGCGGGGCACACGCTGCAGCCGACCGCGCTGGTGCATGAGGCGTGGATGCAGCTCGTGGGCGACGGCCACCGGACCTGGGAAAACCGCGCGCATTTTTTTGGGGCGGCGGCGGACGCGATGCGGCGCATCCTGATTGACAATGCGCGGCGCAAAGCCGCCCTGAAGCGCGGCGGCGGCCAGCAGTTCCGCGTGGGGCTTGAGGCGCTGGAGCTTACCGCCGCGACGCCGGACGAGCACGTCCTGCTGATTGACGAGGCGCTGAACTGGCTGGCGACCGAGGATCCGGAGAAGGCGCGCATCGTGTCGTTGAAATTTTTTGGCGGCCTGACCAACGACGAGGTGGCGGAAACCATGGGCATCGGTTTGCGCACCGTGGTCCGGCAATGGGTCTATGCCAAGGTGAAATTATTCCGCTGGATCAGCCTTCAAAACCGTTGATGAACCCGGAATCACAGATGGAAGAGGCCTTGTGCCTGGCCGCCCTCAGCCTGCCGGTTCCCCTGCGGGCACAATTCCTGGATCAAACCTGTGCGGGCGACGCGCGCCTGCGCGCGGCCGTGGCGGAGGTATTGCTGGCCCATGCCGATGCCGAAAAGTTTTTTGAGCGCGGCGGGGCGGCGGTGAATGTGCCCGAACTCGACGCCCAGGCGGCCGGCCTTCTCAAGGAAGCCGAATCAGAAATCCAACTGGATGATTTGACCGACGAGCAGCTCGGCAGCCGGGTCGGGCGCTACCAGTTGCTCCAAAAAATCGGCGAGGGCGGCTGCGGGGTGGTTTATCTGGCGGAACAGGACAAGCCCGTGCGCCGGCAGGTGGCGCTCAAGGTCATCAAGCTGGGCATGGACACCAAGAGCGTCATCGCCCGGTTCGAGGCCGAGCGGCAGGCGCTGGCGCTGATGGATCATCCAAACATCGCGCGCGTGTTCGACGCGGGCGCGACGGAGGCCGGCCGGCCGTTTTTCGTGATGGAACTCGTGCGCGGCCCGCGCATCACCCAATACTGCGACGAACACAATCTCGACACCGTCCAGCGGCTGAAACTGTTCATCCAGGTCTGCCGCGCCATCCAGCACGCGCACCAGAAGGGCATCATCCACCGCGACATCAAGCCGTCGAACATCCTCGTGACGCTGCAAGACGGCGTGCCCGTGCCCAAGGTGATTGACTTCGGCATCGCCAAGGCGACGGAAGGCCGGCTGACCGACCATGGTTCATTCACCGTAGTGGACCAGTTTGTCGGCACGCCGGCCTACATGAGCCCCGAGCAGGCGGACATCAGCGGCATGGACGTGGACACGCGCAGCGACATTTACAGTTTGGGCGTGCTGCTTTACGAGCTGCTCACGGGCAAGACGCCGTTTGACACCAAAATGCTGGTCGAGTCGGGCCTGGACGAAATGCGGCGGACGCTGCGCGAAAAGGAGCCGCAACTGCCCTCGACGATGATTACGTCGCTGCGGCAGACCGAACTGACGATCACGGCCGGCCAGCGCCACGCGGAACCGCCAAAACTGGTCTCGCAGTTGAAAGGCGACCTGGACTGGATCGTGATGAAGGCCCTGGACAAGGATCGCAACCACCGTTATGAGACCGCCAACGGCCTGGCGCTGGACATCCAGCGCTATCTGGATTGCGAGCCGGTGGTGGCGCGGCCGCCCAGCCGGCCCTACCGGTTCAAGAAGCTGGTGCGCCGGAACAAGGTTGTCTTTGCCGCCGGCGGCGTGGTGGCGCTCGCGCTGCTGATCGGCCTGGGACTGTCCACCTGGTTTTTTTTCCGCGAACGCGAGGCGCGCCTCCGGGAACGCGAAGCCCGCGAACGGGAGACGGTGCTGCTGGCGAAGGCGGAAGACCGCTCCAAGATCACGCAGGCCGTGATGCTGGTGGGCCAGGGAAAATTTGAGGAGGCGGCGGAAATCCTCGACGAGGTAAAGTATTTTCCCGCCAGTCCCACGTTGGACAGCGTGTCGGCGCTGCGTTCCGTGGGCGAATGGCTGGCGCTTCAGGAGCGCTGGCCGCAGGCGGCGGAACGCTATTTCGCGCTCGTCAAGATTGACCAGTTGGGCAACAACATCCAGATCTACCTCGATTATCTGGCCTGCGGCGTCGTGCTGGCCGCGAACGGGGATGCCAAGGCGTATGGAGAGTTCTTGAACCTGGCCGTGGCCAATTTTTCCCGGAGCCAGAATGACACCGTCTTTTACGCCTGCCTGCTGCGGCCCTTGAACCCCGCGCAAATCCAGGCGCTGAAGCCGATGGCGGCCACCCTCGAACGCCGGTTTCCCACCCTCCCCAAGAACATTGTCACCGTCTGGAACCAGTTGCCCCTCTGCCTGTGGCACTACCGGTGCGGTGATTATGGCGCGGCCATCGAATGGTCCCAGCGGGAAGTGCCGTTCAAGGGCAGATTTCCGCCCGGCGTTGCCGACTGGTATCTCATTCGCGCGATGTCGTTATATCGTCTCGGTCAATTGGACGAAGCCTGTTCCGAGCTGGCGCAAGGTCGCCAACTGGTGGAAGCCAAGCTTCAGGGCAGCTTGGACCGTGGCCGGCCGGATGTGGGCAACTGGGATGACTGGATTTTTGCCAGCATCCTGCTCAAGGAAGCCACCGCGCTGGTTGACTGCAAATCGGCGGAGCCGGCAACCGGGGGCTGACTCGGTGCGGCTGGTCGGGCAGGCAGGTTTCGCAACTCGGGGGTTACGCGGTTCAATCTGTTTTTTTGGTCTAATTATGGACACGCAGTGTCCACTTTTATTTCCACTATTGGACACTGAGGCTGTTTTCGCCAGTAAAACGGCTTGAAACCGTCGCGGCTGCCCTTGGCCGCGTGATAAAAGACCTTTGGTTTGTTACGCCAGCCCTTTGCGCCGTCGCAGAAGACCTTTGGTTTGTTACGCCAACCCTTTGCGCCGTCGCAGAAGACCTTTGGTTTGTCACGCCAGCCCTTTATGCCGTCGCAAAAGACCTTTGG
>Ga0302200_10003032_pt1 | contig 14485 bp, 15 predicted proteins | sample II_Bog_N3_1_FD_194585 | JGI IMG/M metagenome (GOLD analysis project Ga0302200, IMG submission 194585) | Peat permafrost microbial communities from Stordalen Mire near Abisko, Sweden - II_Bog_N3_1 | ecosystem: Environmental > Terrestrial > Soil > Wetlands > Peat | place: Sweden: Abisko... | reverse complement strand
TCAAAAGAAATAAAGGGAGTTGAATCTTTAGTTTACAAGCGACAGGCGAGGACGGCTTGCGGAAGCGGCGAGCGAAGCGATGAGCTGGGCCACAGCGTCGCGTTGCTGGTGAGACTTGTAGATGAACTCGACTCCGTCGTGGGTGGCCCCGGTATGCGTGACGCGAACGCTGAGTTCAAAGGGGCGGTCTCGATAGCTGAGGAAGACGGTCCCGCAGGCGTCGGGTGGGAGCGGGTCGCGCAGTTCGAGTCTCATTCCGTCTGCGCTGATGTCCTTGCATCGTCCCGCCAGGGTCGATTGCTCGACGGCGAACTGGATGGGAAGATCGACGGCGAATCGTGGAGATCGGTACTCGAACTTCTGCATACTCACCTCCCGGACAATGAACCCAGATGGTAACATTCAGCCTTGGTGTTGCGACCAGAATCTTTGGTAACCGTCTGATCGGCGGTATCCGGTCGGCGGGCTCCTCGACATGCGGGTGGGGTAGGGTTTGTGGACCACCTGCGAGAAGGACCGTTTGGATTAGGGGTCGGCACGAAAGATGCCAATACTCGTCTTTATGTCCGAGCTATCGCATTGCAATAGTGGCAGATAAGGTACGCAGTTCCAAACTGACACATTTTGTGTATTGATTCGCGTCGCCGGACACGGTTAAGTATGGGTATGTCAGTTAGTAACTAAGTAACCGGGGATAGAAAGCACAAGATGGAGCATGGCACGCCGTCGTTGCCTGGTAAGGGTGCGACCGCAGAGATAGATCAATCGTACGCAGAAGCTGGCGAAAGCGGCCAGCCATCCAACGCTCTCACGGGGCGGCGGGTTCTTATCGTCGAAGACGATGTTGCGCTGGCGGGATTCCTTAGCTCTGAATTGCGGGCAGAACGCTTCACCGTGGATGTAGTCCACGATGGCGAAGCGGCACTGACCCTATTGCAGGACGAGCGGCGGTTCGATCTGCTGATCCTCGACCTGAACCTTCCGAAGCTTGACGGGATCAGCCTGCTGCAGCGGGTAAAGCCGACGCAGCCGCGGCTGCGGATGCTGGTATTGACTGCACGAACCCAAACAAAGGACAAGGTGAAGGCACTGCAGAGCGGTGCAGACGACTGTCTGACGAAGCCGTTCTCGCTGGCTGAGCTGTTTGCGCGGGTCCATGCGCTGCTGCGACGGGATTCGGGGATGATCGCGAACTGTTCGCAGGTTGGGGATCTGACGCTGAACCGCGAGGAGCGGCGGGTGGAACGGAACGGCCGGCGGATTGAGCTGACGCCGCGCGAGTTTGCCATTCTTGAGTACATGATGAGGCATGCGGGCCGGCCCGTCTCCCGAGCGACGCTGCTCGAAGAGGTTTGGAATATGCCGCCCGATCCCACGACGAACATCGTCGATGTTTATATGAAGTACGTGCGCGACAAGGTGGATCTTCCTGGCGAGGTCAAACTAACCCACACGATTCGAGGGGTGGGATACGAGTTGCGCGATGCCTAGCGAGACGCTGGAGATCGATGGTTGCAGGACGGCCGAGGCTCAGGGGCCGTCTGGGTTCCTCGCCGATATGGCGGAGGGCCTGCATGCGATGGCGCAGCCGCTGACGATCCTGCGATCTTCGGTTGCAGCTTCTGCCGACGCCAATGTCAGTCCGGCGAAGCGGCAGCGATACCTGGAACTTTCAGTTCGGCAGGTGCAGCGTGCGTGCATGCTGTTCGATTGCCTGCAGGATCTCGTGGTGGCCAGCCAGATTCCAGCGGATTGTGAGCCGGTCGACCTGGCGGCCATGGTCGCAGCGATGGCGGGAGACCAGAGAGCGGCGCTGCAGGAGGCGGGGATTGAACTGCGGGTGCTGCTGCCGGGAGATCTTCCCCGGGCGCTGGGAGATGGCAGCAGAACGGGCCAGGCTCTGTCGGCTGGATTGAAGGTTGCGGCCATGGTTTCCGCTGCAGGCGACGTTATCCAGATAAGTGCGGCTACCTGCAACCATCTGGTGGAATTGATCCTTCGGAACGATCGCGTTCATGGTGCGAGCCTAGGGTCGGAAGAGCGGCTGAACCTGCGATTGGCGCAGACGAATGTTGTAAGCCAGCGGGGCGAGTTTGAGTGCACCGAAGATCCATTCATGGTCCGTCTGGCATTGCCTTGCATGCCTCCGGAACCTGGTTTCGAGCAACATACACAAGCCTCTGTATAAGTGATCGGCACTGACAGTTCAAAACGCACTTATGGTAGTTGGGCTATTGAGATTCATTCTTTTGAGGGATATCGTTCTATGCAAGAATTCTGCAGCGAGGCGGACGATATCAGATTGGCGGTGATTCCTTGAGTTCGATGTCTATTCCAGTGGTTCCGATTGGGAGTGCGCAGGACAGCGCGCCGATCAATGTGCTTGTGGTAAGCCCGAACAACGACCTGCGCGAGGAGTTGCAGGAGAAGCTGGGGTTGCCGCGCTGGAATGTGCGCCAGGCGACCAGCGGGGCGACCGCTTTGGAAGTGCTTCGCGCTCATGGGGACCAAGACGCGATACTTTTGCTGGATCCTCAGTTGCCGGACCTTGAGCCGGTTGAATTTGACGGACTGGTGCGAGAGCGTTTTCCGAATGTTCAAGTGCTGATGCTCAACTCCCAAACGGGGCAACTGCTGGTGGGGAGCGCGTCGCCGACCTCGGAATCGACCCAGCTTGCGGAGGCGATCAATCGGGGCGGGTCGGTGCGGCCCAGCGCGTTTCTGGTGCGCGAGACTGAGGAGCAGTCTTACCCGGCGCAAGACAAGATACGGCTGAAGAGCATGATTGGCGATTCGGACGCGATGCAGCGAACCTATGGAGCGATCCGGATGGTCGCGGTCCGCGATACGACGGTGCTGATAACGGGTGAGAGCGGAACCGGCAAGGATCTGGTAGCGCAGGAGATCCATCTGTTGAGTCCGCGCAAGAAGCAGCCGCTGGTGGTGGTGAATTGTGCAGCGATTCCCGAGGCGCTGCTGGAAGCGGAACTCTTTGGATATACCAAAGGGGCGTTTACCGGGGCAGTCCAGTCACGAATTGGGCGCATCCATGCGGCCCACGGAGGCACACTCTTCCTGGATGAGATTGGGGACATGCCCCTGTCGCTGCAAAGCAAGATCCTGAGATTCCTGGAACAGGGAGAGGTACAGCGGCTGGGCGGGAACGACAATCTGAGAGTCGACGTGCGGGTGATTGCAGCTACGAACGCCGATCTTTCGAAGCTGGTTTCGGAACAGAAGTTTCGCGAGGACCTTTATTACCGGCTGGCGGTGTTTCCGATTCATCTGCCGCCCCTGCGCGACCGGATCGGCGACTTAGAGGCACTGGCCCTGGCATTCGTGACGAAATACGACCCGAGACTCCGGCTTACCGGTGAGGCCCTGGAGGTTCTCCAGCGGCACCCCTGGAAGGGGAATGTGCGGGAGTTGCGCAACGCTGTTGAACGGGCGACGATTCTGGCCGGTTCGGGGCGGGATATCCGGGCAGAACACATCGTTTTGTAGGCCCTCTGCCCATTTTGGGCAATATCGTCCCAGTTTGGCACTCATCGTGCATCTGCAATAGGCAGATGCTGCCTAGTTCTCATGTTGCTCCAATAAACAAGCTCAGCCCCGAGACTCTCCAGAGTCCGCAGTTGCTGGCTGATGCCTTCTCGGAGTTCATCTCTGCGTCTTCTCTATTGGAGGCCTCGTATCGTGACCTGCAGCAGGAAGTTGCTCATCTTGGGCTGGAACTCGCAGAGCGCAATGCAGCCCTGAGCAGCAGCCTGGCTGAGAACGACCGGATGCGTGCGGCGCTGCAGCAGATGATCGACTCGATGCCGTGCGGCGTGCTGGTTGTGGATACCGCCGATGCGATTGTGATGATCAATCCGGAGAGCCGGCGGCTGTTGGAATTGGGTAGCAGGCGCGTCAAAAGCTTGCGCGATCTCGCGGCGATCAGCCAAGTAGATTTTGAGTCTCTAATGGATGGCTCAGCGGACCAGCTTGACACGGAAGTGTGCGTTCCTGCCACGGAAGGTCAGCGCTGGCTGGCGATTGGCAACCGAAAACTAATGAGTGCATCGGCCAGCCAAGGACCAGGAAATGAGAGAGCCGCGCTGCAGAGTATCTGGATTCTCCGGGACATTACGGCAAGCAAACAGGCCGAGCAGGAACGCGAAGCCGCGCGCAGCGCGATGGCACTGGCAGAGGTTGCGACGATCCTGGCACACGAAATTAGAAACCCGTTAGCGAGCATGGAGCTGTTTGCCGGCCTGATTGCCGAGGATCCGGATCAGTCGGCGCAGTGGGTATCGCATCTTCGTGCGGGAATCCGATTGCTTTCAGGGACAGTGAATAACGTCCTGAGCCTTCACTGCGAAGGCAATTCGCATTTGATGCCGCTGAATCTGATCGCCAGCATGCGAAGTGGCGTGGAGTTTGTGCAGCCCGTCGCGGAACAGGCCGGAGTCTCGCTCTCATTTCGGACAGAAGATGCGCGGTTGACGATTCAAGGCGACGAGAATGGCCTTCGCCAGATCATTCTGAATCTTGTGTGCAATGCGATTCGCCACACGCCGGCCGGGGGCCAGATCACTGTAACGGCCAAGGGCGTGTTGGGGTCTGGGACGGCCTACGCGGCGGTCGAGGTTGCGGACACCGGGTGCGGAATACCGGAGCGGATGCTGGGGCAACTCTTCGATGCGGGATTCAGCGCGGAGGGCAATACTCCGGGCCTGGGTCTGGCAGTCTGCAAGCGGCTGATGCATCAACATGGCGGCGAGATACGCGTCTCCAGCCGAGTGAACCACGGAACCACCTTTCAATTGGAGTTTCCAACCTATGAGTAGTGATGCAGCAACTTCGGTACTGATTGTCGATGATGAGCCGGGCATTCGCACCGCACTTCGGGCGAGTTTCCTCCGTCACGGCTGGCGGGTTGAGACGGCCAGCGGTGTGCGCGAAGCAGTGCGCAACCTCGAGGGCAAGGAATTCGACCTGGTGGTTACCGACATCCGCATGCCCGATGGGACTGGCATGGAAGTGTTGCGCTCGGTGCGTGAACTGTCGCCTGGAACCGCGGTGATTTTGCTGACAGCCTTCGGCTCTGTTCCGGATGCGGTGACCGCAATGCGCGATGGCGCACTGGACTACCTGACCAAGCCAATCTCGTTTGAGCAATTGCAGATTACAGCGGCGCAGGTGATGCATCGCGCGAGACAGATTGCGACCGTTGAACCAGCCGCAGCAGGAGATATTGTAGGGCGGTCGCCGTTGTTGCTTCGCGCTATCCAGAGGGCCCGTGCCGCAGCCAGCACTGGGGCCGACGTCTTGATCGAAGCAGAGAGCGGAACCGGTAAGGAGCTGCTAGCGCGGTTCATTCACGATACCAGCGACCGTTGCCGCAAACCGTTTGTTGCCGTGAACTGTGCGGCTGTGCCGGATGCGCTGCTGGAGAGCGAATTGTTTGGTCATGGACGGGGCGCATTTACCGGCGCAGTTGGGGCCAAGCCTGGAAAATTCGAACTAGCCGACGGCGGAACGATGCTGCTGGACGAGATCGGCGAAATGCCGCTGCATTTGCAACCCAAACTTCTGCGCGTTCTACAGGAGCGCGAGTTCGAACGGCTTGGCGAAGGACGGTCGATTCACGTCGATATCCGAGTGATTGCAACGACGAACGTCTCGCTGGCCAAGCTGGTGGAGCGGGGCCAGTTTCGCGGCGATCTGTACTACCGGCTGAACGTGATTCCACTGTCTCTGCCGCCGCTTCACGAACGCCGGGAGGACATCCCCATGCTGGCAGAGCATTTTGCACGGAAGTATGCGCAACAGATGCAGACAAAGGCGGCGCGGCTTCATCCCGAATTCATGGATCTTCTGCAGGCGCAATCCTGGCCCGGAAACGTGCGGGAGCTGGCGAACTTCATGCGCCGGGTATTGACCTTGAGCGAGACATCGGAGATTGATGCTAGCTGCTTTGAGATGGAGTTTCAAGCGCCGGCTAAGCCGTTCATTGTGTCCAGCGCGCCGATGCCGGTTCAAGTGATGGGCGCGGCGGCCGGTACCCCTATTCGTCAGGTTGAGCGGCTACATCTGGAGAATACGCTGGCGCTGACGGACGGAAACCGCACGCATGCAGCGGAGATGCTTGGCATCAGCCTGCGGACGCTGCGGAACAAAATTCGGGAGTATGGTCTTCCCCCACGGAGGTACGCATAATATGGCGAACATTTCCATGCTGCAGCAACTAACGGGCTATCTCGAACTCACGAACCAGCGCCAGGAGCTGATTGTGGGGAACATGGCCAACATCGATACGCCGGGTTATCACACCAAGGACCTGAACTTTCAGGGAGCGATGCAGGATGTGGTGAACGGGGGAAGCGCCAAGATGGAGTCCGCCTCGCAGGAGGTTGAAGGATTGCCGGAGCGTCCGGACGGAAACAACGTGAACGTCGACCGCGAAGGCCTGCTGCTATCGCAGACGCAGCTTCAATATCAGATGGGCGTGCAGCTAATCAAGGCTGAGTTTCACAAGCTGCTCACAGCGATCAAGGAAGGGAGCTAGCGATGGGACTTTTTGACATGTTAACGATCAGCGGGTCGGCTCTGGCGGCCGAAAGGCAACGGGCGGAGGTTACGTCGGCGAACCTTGCCAACGCAGAGACGACGCATACGGATTCCGGCGGCCCCTACGTGCGGAAGCAAGTTGTTTTCGATACCACAAACGGGTCTCCTTTTCAGACGGTCTTCAACGGTGCGGGAAATTTTGCCCAGCCGCCGGCCGGTTCGGTACACCTCACGCAGGTGGTGAATGACACGACGCCACCGGTGATGCGGTACGAGCCAGGCAATCCGGATGCGAACAAGAGTGGATATGTGGCGTATCCGGCCATCAATCCGGTGAGCGAGATGGTGGACCTGATGGGATCGGTACGCGCATATCAACTGAACGCATCGGCCGTGAATGCGGCGAAGCAGATGATTCAGGAATCGATCGACATTCTGAAAACCACGTAATTCTGGAGCGGCATGATGAGCAACGTCAGTTTAGGCGGAATACCGGCTTCGTACTTACCCGACTCATCGGCGATGGGCGCCGGTGGCGATGCCGAGGGATTGAACTTCGGCGATGTGCTGAAGAGCGCGGTACACAGCGTAGACCAGGTGAACGACAACGCAGCCTCGCAGGTCAGCAATCTGCTGCAGGGTGGAAACAGCGACGTGAACAGCGTGATGATCGCTGTAGAGAAGGCAGACGTCTCATTTCAACTCATGATGCAGGTTCGCAACAAAATCGTGAGCGCCTACCAAGATATCGAGAAGATGCAGTTCTAGGGACTGACACATTATGGCTGGATTTCAAGACGCAACCGAGCAGGCAAAGCAATTCTGGGGAAGCCGGACCGGGAGTCAGAAGGGACTACTTCTGGCCGGGGCGGGAGCAACCGTCTTGCTGATTGCGCTATTTGCGAAGTTCATCGGCACGCCCGACTTCAAACCGCTCTACACAGGGTTGGAGCCAACGGACGCGCAGACTCTGACGGCACAACTGGACGCCCAGGGGATTGCACACGAGGCGAGCGCCGATGGCAAGACGATCAGCGTGCCGGCAGACAAGCTGGATGCAGCGCGGTTGCAGACGGCGTCTCAAGGTGCGCCGCACAGCGGGCGGATGGGGTTTGAGCTATTCGACAAAGTGTCGTGGGGGCAGACCGAGTTCGATGAGAAGGTGACCTACCAGCGTGCGATGGAGGGTGAGCTGGAGAAGACAATTCAGACGCTGGGCGACGTGGAGAGCGCGCGGGTCCACCTGGTGATGCCGACGGATTCCGTGTTTGCGGATAACGCGCGGGGAGCCAAGGCGTCGGTGATTCTGAAGCTTCGCCACGGCGGACTTTCCAAAGATGCGGTGGTGGCCATCTCACGGCTTGTAGCTGGTGCGGTGGACGAATTGAAGCCGGAAGACGTGTCAATTGTGGACGCGGATTCAGATCGGTCGCTCGGTCTGGGGCACCAGGGCGACGAGCAAGGCGAAGCTACCGAGACCGCACTGACGCAGCGCCTGATCACTACGCTGGAACCGATTGTGGGTCAGGACAAGATCCGCGCAAGCGTCAATGTCGACTACGATCAGGGCACAACTGACGAGACCCAGGAGAAGTATGATCCGACGGTGAGCGCCGTGCTGAGCGAGCAGAAGACGGAAGAGCGATCCGGCGGACCTGCGGGAGTTGCGGGAGCCGCGGTGAGTGCCGGCGGGGGAGGGATTCCGGGAACCGCCAGCAATATTCCTTCGAAGCAGACTCCGGCACCGGCTACGGCCGCGCAGAATGTGCAGACCTCGACGTCGCAGAGCGCGCAGTACGGAGTGAATAAAACCGAGACCCACACGACGATGCCGGCCGGGCGGATTCAGCGCGTAACGGCGGCGATTCTGGTGGACGACGCGGTTATCCGGTCTGTGGTTAACGGCAAAGAGACTTTCAAGAAGACCAAGAGGTCGCAGGGGGAGTTGGACCAGATCCAACAGCTTGCGGCTGGGGTGATCGGGTTCGATGCGAAGCGCGGCGACACCATCAGCGTCCAGGACCTTTCCTTCGATTCTCCGGTATCTGCGGCCGATCTTGCACCGCCGACCTGGGAAGTGAAGGCGCAGAAGGCGGTGACGGACTACTCGTCGCTACTGCGGCCTATCTCGCTGCTGTTGCTGTTCGTTCTGGCTTATCTATTTGTGCTTCGTCCGATCCAGCGACACGCACTTAGCCCGGGGCAGCCGTACCAGGCGGCGCAGCCGGTTCTGGAAAATGCGCCCGCCAGCCGGATGGCCATCGGTATGGGCGGCAGCGTAAACGACACACGAGGTGCGGCGCAATTGAAAGAGCAGACGATTGAGATGATCCGGCAGAAGCCGGTGAACACCGCGCGTGCAGTACAGGCATGGTTGCGAGAGGAGCCGTCATGAGTTCATTGGGCAATTACTCAGTAGCAGGTGCGCGCAAGGCTGCGATTCTATTGTCGCTGCTTGGAGACGAGCCTGCAGCCGCGATCCTACGCAATTTGCCGGACCAGGATTTGCGACGGATCACCGATGAGGTTGCGAAGCTCGGGCAAGTGCCGTTCGACGTGACGCTCGGGGTTCTGGAGGAATACCAGCAGATGATGGCCGCGCAAGACTTCATCGCCGTGGGAGGGCATGATGTTGCGACCCGGCTGCTGGTGAAGGCATTCGGCGAGAACGGCGCAAAGAGCATGGTGGACCGGCTGACACGGGCGGAAGAGCCAAGCGACCTTGATTCGTTGAAGAAGGCCAATCCGCAGCAACTAGCGAAATTCCTGGTAGGTGAGCGCCCGCAGACTAAAGCATTGGTGCTCGGACACCTCGAGTCCAAGCAGGCGTCTGCTCTGCTGATGAACATGGAGCCGGACGATCGTGCCGACTGTGTGCGGCGGCTTGCGAACCTGGGGCAGTTCTCTCCCGAAGTTGCGGCAAAGGTATCCACTGTGCTGGGCCGTCGGCTGAAGTCGGTAGGTGATCGCAGCAAGCAGTCGGATTCGGGTTCACGGAACGTCGCGGAGATGATGAACCGGATCGACTCATCGACGGCTCGCGAGATTCTCGAGAACATTGAGAGGGAAGAGCCAACGCTGGCCATCAATATTCGCGACATGATGTTTCGTTTTGAGGATTTTCTTGGGGTCCCCGAGCGGGAGTTGCGCGAGCTGATGAACGCAATCGACAAGAAGACGCTGATGGTCGCTCTGAAGGGAGCGAACGAGGAAGTGAAGAGTCACTTCTATCGCACCATGTCCTCTCGCGCAGTCGAGATGATGCAGGAAGACTCGGAGATGATGGGTCCGGTGCGCAGCAAGGAAGTAGCGAAGGCGCAGACGGAGATTGTTGCCATTGCGCGCAAGCTCGAATCTGAAGGCAAGATTGTACTGAAGGCAGAAGGAGAAGATGAATATGTCCTCTAGCATGGAATTCGAGAGCCTGTATTCGCTTCCGATTACGGCGATGGAGTATCGCGACATGGCGGGGCATTTGGTGTCGGACGGCGCGAGCCGGTCCGGGGCGCGACCCGCGACCGGGGTAAGCCGGCGGCGGGCAACGGTGACCCTGTCCGAGGAGGAACTCGCGAGCAGGATTCAGCGCGAGGTGGTCGACGCGACCCACCAGACCGAACAAAGATTGCGGCAGGAGTATGAAGCGAAGGTGAAGGCTGCGCAGGCGCCAATCGCGGCCGCGCTGGTAGCGTTTGAGGCACAACGGGCCGAGTACTACGCGCGTGTGGAAGCGGAGGTGGTTCAACTTGCACTGGCGATTGCAGCCAAGATTCTGCACCGCGAAGCGCAGGTGGATCCAATGTTGATTGCGGCGCTGGTGCGAATGACCGTCGAGAAGATGCGTGAGGGATCGAGCGTAACCGTGCGGGTGGGTCCGGGGCGGGCCCCTCGGTGGAAAGAATACTTTGCGGCGCAGTCGTGCGTTGCGAAGATCGAGGTGGTTGAGGATGCGGAGTTGAGCGAACACGACTGCATGGTTGAGACCGAGTTGGGGGTTGCCAACTTTGGATTGGATACGCAGTTGAAGGAGGTGGAACAGGGCTTCTTCGACCTGCTGGCCTTGCGTCCGGAGAGTCGATGACCCGCAAGCTTCTGGCTCCGTACACCCGCTATCTCGACGACGGTTCGACGCTGCGCTGGACAGGCAGGGTCAGCCAGGTGGTTGGCAATTTGATTGAGTCGGAAGGGCCATTCTGCGTTGTGGGCGAGTCCTGTGAGATCACCGGCGCCGGAGGACGGAGCTTTTCCGGCGAGATCATCGGCTTTCGCGGATCCACGATGTTGTCGATGTCGGCCGACCAGCCGCAGGGAATTCGGTTCGGCGATCGGATCACAACGTGGGGCGCGCGGCCATCGGTGCGGGTTGGACCTGGCCTGCTAGGACGTGTGATCGACCCGACTGGTACTGTGCTGGATGGTAAGGGCGAGTATCGGGCTACCCATTCGGTGGCGATCGACGGCTCGGCGCCGCTTCCGCTTGATCGCGTTCCCATCCGCGAGCCGCTGGGCTGCGGTATCAAAGCGATTGACGCGTTCGTTACCTGCGGCAGAGGGCAACGGGTTGGTATCTTTGGCGGAAGCGGCGTTGGCAAGAGCACGCTCATTGGCATGATGGCGCGGGGAACCGCTGCTGACATGACCGTCCTCGCGCTGGTGGGAGAACGCGGGCGTGAAGTTGGCGAGTTTCTTGAGGTTCTGGGCGAGGAAGGGCTTAAGCGCGCCGTAGTGATTGTGTCTACCTCCGATCAATCGCCGTTGCTGCGCATTCGCGCGGCTTTGTCGGCTACGGCGGTTGCTGAATACTTTGCGAGCCTCGGGAAAAATGTGTTGTTGATCGTCGATTCGCTGACGCGATTCGCGATGGCCCAGCGGGAGATTGGCCTGGCGGCAGGCGAGCCCCCGACAGCGAAAGGGTATACGCCCTCGGTGTTGAACATGCTGGCCCGCCTGGTGGAGCGAGCGGGCAATTTCTCGACTGGGAGCATCACTGCTTTCTATACCGTCCTGATGGAGGGAGACGATCAACAGGATCCTGTGGTTGACACAGTGCGTTCGCTGCTCGATGGCCATGTAGTGCTGGATCGAAATCTGGCCATGAACAACCACTATCCTCCAATCTCGATTTTGCAAAGTCTCAGCCGGTTGATGTCGAGTGTGGTGGCGCAGCCGCATCTGGCCAAGGCTAACGCGTTACGCATGGCGATGGCGGCGTATGCGAGGTCGGAAGACCTGATCCGCATTGGCGCCTATCAGAAGGATTCCGACCCAGTTCTGGACAAGGCAGTTGAAATACTGCCCGCAGTGAATGCTTTCCTCCAGCAAAGGCCCAATTTCCAGTGCAAGTATGGCGATGCGGTTGATTCACTGCTGGCACTGCCGAGCTAAATAGACTTAGGCTACTCGGCGAGTAGTAAAGGGAGATTGTTTCGGCATGGCGTTTCGGTTTCCACTTGCGACGGTGCTTCGGGTGAGAGAGAGCCTCGAGAAGCGCGAAGAGCGTGCGTTGCAACGCATTCAGTTGGAAATGGCTCGCGTGGCGCGCCGGATGGAAGACCTGACGGAAGCGATGACCCAAGCGTACGGGGCACGGAACCAGGCGCTGCAGCAAGCAATTCCCGCAGGCCAACTGCACACGATGTTGTGGGAGGCGCAGGCTGCGGTCGAAGCGAAGAACGCTCTACGGATCACGCTTCAGGGGCTTGAAGAACAGCGCTTGAAGCAGATGAAGGTCTACTTGGCGGCCCACCGCGAGCACGAGACCATGATCAATCTCTTCAATGAGCAGCGGAATGCGTACGAAGTGGAGCAGACGCGCGCTCAGCAGAAATATCTCGACGACATATTCATTGCCCGCCGCCAGCACGGCTAGGGCGGATTTCGAAGCCCTTCCCGGCACGAGGCAATGTCGCGCGTCGGTGGGAGAGTGTGCGCGGAACCCGGGTGCGGCTTTCTCTGAAGCGAATCGACTGGATTCGCCCCACAGACGATCAAGTGGGCATTCGTTGCCCAGTACGTACGGCAAGCGTTGCCGAGTTGAAGACGACGTTTCGGGTTGGGCAAAACGAGTCGGCCCTGAAATCCATTGACGATCAATAACTTAGCTCGCTCGGTGAGGGGTCTCCGGTAGACGAATTGCTGGCACACGACGTGCACTATCCCAGGCGTGCGAATAGCATCCACATCGACGACGACCTCGACCGCGGCCATGCCCACTCCGGTATCAGCGAGTCCGTCCGGCATCACCTTTCAGGCGGAGCTCGCTCGTTCGTCCGATCGTGTGAATGCGGACAAGGGCTCCACGAGTTCAGAAGCGAAGGCGTATTCCGGGACGAGTGCGGCGAGCCGAACGGCAAGCAAACCCGAGAAAGCGCAGTCGCTGTCCAGTGACAGCGCGAGTGCAACTGTACCCGTTCCGGCCATCGAGCAGAAGGCCGCTCCGGCAGAGGATTCGTCGGGAAGGCAGGAGAGCGACTCCCGTTTAGGCGATGCTTCCTCCGGGAAGACGGCGGAGGCCCCGGACCTTCAGGTCGCCGGCGCTTCGCCCGATCCATCGCAGCAGCTACCTGTGCCGCAATCGGGAGAGAATGCTCCGGGCCGGCCTGAGACGGCGCAGCAGCAGTTGGGCGCGGCCACTCCTCTGGACAAGGTTGCCGGTGTAGAGGTTAAAGCGGATGCGGCGACAGTTCCGGTCGCACTGAGCGCGGATGCGACATCGAGCGCAGGGGTGCAGGACGGGGTTGGCATCGCAGCAAAGCCTGTCGGGGAGACCTTCAAGTTACAGCTGGCGCAGTCGACGGCACCGGCACTCTCCACCAAGGGCGACTCGGTCCAAGGCGCGGCCAAAGCGGCGCAAAAGAATGCTGCGAACGGCGGCAACTCTAAGAGCTCCGATTCGGCGAGTATGACGGATGCGGCGAAGGCGAAGGCAGAGAATGCAGGGAGCACGACAGGGGATGGGTCGTCACACGGCGCCCAGAGCAACGGGCAGTCTGCGCAACACTCGCAGGCGGACTCCTCGCAGCCGGTGGTTGCGATGGCGAAGGTTACGGACAGTGGCGCTACGCAGGCTCAAGCGGTCCCCATGCAGGCGGTCCCACACGAAGCGGCGGCTGCGCCTGGAGCGGCGAGTGGTCTTCAGGATGGACCTCACCAAGGCCTCGATCGGAGCGGCACGGGTTCGAGCCCGCTGGATGGCGATGAAGTGACGGCGACGACGGGCATCAACGCGGCGAAGTTGGTCCAGACTATGGGCGAGACGGAGATGCGGGTTGGGCTCAATTCCACGGAGTTCGGCGCGATTTCGATTCGCACGTCGGTCTCGCAACAGCAGATGCTGGCGCAGATATCGCTGGACCATCCTGGCCTGAGCCAGGCGATCTCGTCTCACATTGCCTCGATGCAGACGAAGCTGGGGAACGATTACGGACTAGACACGTTGATCCAGGTCAATCACCAGGGGGCATCGATGACGGGCGAGCAGGGCGGTTCTCAGGCACGGGAGCAGAGGGCGTCTTCACCGTCGTTCCCGGCCGCAGGGGTTGCGCTTGCGGCGGAGCCCGACGTTGGCATCAGCCCGGCGGCACTGGCCGGTGCAAGCAATGGATATCGGTTGGACATTAGAGCTTAGAGCGAAATCAATTCAGAAGAAAGAGGAAAGCAGATGAACATTCAAGGATTTACACCGAGCGTGGCCGCACCGCAGGTCGCAGGGAGTGCGAGTGCGCCGAGGGCGGCGACGAGTTCCTCAACCAGTTCAAGCAGTTCTACGGGGACTTCGTCGACCGATCTGCAAAGCACATTCCTGAATCTGCTGGTGACAGAGTTGCAGAATCAGGACCCGACGGCTCCTGTCGATCCGACGGCGATGGTCGGCCAGATGGTTTCTCTGAACCAGCTGGATCAACTGATCTCCATCAACCAGACGCTGAGCAGC
>Ga0302200_10003023_pt1 | contig 14510 bp, 9 predicted proteins | sample II_Bog_N3_1_FD_194585 | JGI IMG/M metagenome (GOLD analysis project Ga0302200, IMG submission 194585) | Peat permafrost microbial communities from Stordalen Mire near Abisko, Sweden - II_Bog_N3_1 | ecosystem: Environmental > Terrestrial > Soil > Wetlands > Peat | place: Sweden: Abisko, Stordalen... | reverse complement strand
ACCACGATAATCTTGGTTTTGGTCGGCGCACGATTATATCCGCGTCTGGCAACGTAAAGCCCATCTCGATGCTAAGCGATACAGGGTTGGTGGTCGTCAACAGGCCGGAGGTTATTCAATGCAGAGTAGCATCTTTTGGAAAACTTTCATGGTGTCTGACCTGATTCAATCATTTCGAGACATTCATGCAAGCAGCCGACTTTAAACCGCAGTAAATATGTTCCATTGGTTGCATTCGGTTGAATTCATTGGACGCTACACGAAACCGGCGCATCCTTCAAGCGGAGAAGATTGCTGCGGATGAGTCATGGCGATGCTATTTAATTGGCCTGATACTTTGATTGCTGTCGAGAACTGGATGCCAATCACCTCACGGAATGAAGCCGCCCGCGCTCCAAAAGGAACGCGGGCGCATTATTTTACAAATGAATTCAGTGGTGCCATCCACCATGCCCACCACCGCCATGCCAACCGAAGGAAAATGACACGGGTGGATACCAGCCGTAAGCCGGATAGTAATATGGATTGTAATATGGATTGTAATATGGTTGGCTATAATAGTAAATCGGTGCCGGCGCGGTTTGAACATACGTCACCGTCGGCGCAACCGTTGCCGTTGAAACTTGGCCACTGTTGGCAGTCGAGGCTGCTGGTGGTAACGCGACCATTGGCAATGTGGCTACAGCCGCTCCAGGTTTTGGTTGGTTCAACATCGTTGACACAACGGCATCGGACACGCCCTCTTGCCGCAGATAAATAATTTGATCCGCGTTCAAGCCGTAGCTGGTCCCGGAATTCTTAATGTATGCGATGATCGTGTCGTCACCAACTTCCGCCTGTTTGAGTCGCAGAATTTCCGATACTCCGTAAGCCAGTTGTGGCGCGGTCGCGTTGCTCGCTGCCGGTTGAACAGTGTTTGTATCTGACGAATCCTGCGCCAACACCTTTGATGCCGACCAAGTCAGACCGGCGACAACCAAAACCACCAACATTTTTTGCATTTGTGTTGTTTTCATAAATTTACCTTTCATTCAATCAGCCATCATACGATGTCTTGAGTTATTTCATACTGAAAAGCGCCAAACAATTTATCCCCAATGACCGCGGTCATGGTGCCAGCCGTAACGGTCATGCCAATCACGTCCGCTGATCCACACGGCGTGCATATGTGGCGGATAGCCCCAATGTCCGCCAAACCACACCCAGGCGAATCCGTTCCATTGATATTCACCGCCAATCCAGACGTAATCCGGCCCCGGCGAGACCACCACGGTTTCTGTCGGCGGCGGTGGCGGCGCTTGCTGGACGACCACTGTGCTGGCCGGAGCTGGTGTGGCATTGCCCACGGTGGTGGGCGTGTTGATCATGTAATTGACCACTTTGTCCGTCACGCCGGAATCGCGCAGGTCAACAATGTCTGCTGCTATCAAATGATAGACCGTGCGTGAGTTTTGAATCTGGCTGATGATGACATCCTCGCTGACACCCGCCTTCGCCAGGGCTTTGACATCCGCCAGACTCACCGGTTGGTTTTGAGTCACGGTCGTGTAAGTTTGTGATGGCTGCGCCTTGAAGCGGGCTTCCTGTTCGCGATCCATGGAATTACCGACCAGTCCTCCGGCTAGTGCCCCCGCCGCTGCGCCGAATAATGCGTCCGGTCCACCGTTATGGCGTCCGCCAATGGCTGCGCCAGTGAGCGCACCCATCGCCCCGCCAATCAATGCGCCGGAACCGGTGTTGTTTTGTGTGCCGTCGGGATTCACGCAACCCGTCAGCACCACGGCTGAAGTTCCAATCAATAAGGCTAAAATACTCGGTTTCATAAAATGAGGCCTCTGCAAAACTCTTTTGAACGGATGGTTTGATAGTGCGTCAGAGGGATATGCAAACGACGACCAACGCGCAAATGGGACTTCTGGACAGCCTGATGATCGCCACTCCGACCGACGAATTTCTGGAGCGGCTCGACGCTTCGCTGGACTGGAAGCCCATTGAAAAGGCATTGCAAGCGATGTATCCGGCGATCACGGGGCGTCCGCCGTGTGCGCCGCTGGCGCTCTTTAAGATGAGTTTGCTCCAGCATTGCTACGGTTTGTCTGACCCGCAGTGCGAAGAATTGGTCGGCGACCGGTTGAGCTGGCGGCGGTTCGTGGGGTTGGGTTTGCAGGAAGCCGTGCCGGATGAAACGACGCTGGTGCGTTTTCGCCAGCGGTTGCGCGAATATGGCCTGCACGAAAATTTGCTGTCCTTGGTCAATCGGCAGTTGCAGGCCAAAGGCTTGATTTTGAAGACCTGCACGCTGGTGGATGCGACCCTGTTGCAAGCCGCGCGCCGTGCGCCCGTGAAGGGTGATGCCACCGGCGGGGATAGCGACGCCGGTTACACGGTGAAACAAGGGCAGCCGCATTACGGTTACAAGGCGCACGTCGCGGTGGATGAAACGCACACGCTGATCCGGCAAGTGAGATTGACCGCCGCCAACGTGCATGACAGCCAGGAATTTGAAAACGTGGTTCGCGGCGACGAGGAGATGGTCATGGCCGACAAAGCTTATTGGAGCCAGGCCCGCAGCGAGTGGTGTGGACAGCACGGCGTAGCCAACGGGATATTGCGCAAGCCCAGCCGTGGGGAAAAGCTGAAGGACTCGGATGTGCGCATGAACCGGTTGTTCAGTTCGATCCGGTGCAAGATTGAGAAAGTATTTGGCTGGTGGAAGCGCAGCACGGGTTATCGGCGGGTGCGCTATGTGGGACGCGAGCGCAACCGATTGGAACTGGAGTTCAAATGCGTTTGTTGGAATCTGAAACGGTTGGCCAATTTGAGCGCGACATGAAAAACCATGTCCCAACCGCCCACCGGCGGGCGGAAAGACCCGAGGGCGAGGTGCACAAACGCCGCTACCTTCAGTTCGGCGAACCATTTTCGCGTTGAAAAATGTTCGTGACATCAAAACAAACTATTCAAACAACCTTTATCAGAGGTCTCAAAATGACTTTCGGTTTTCATTTGTTTCAAACGCTTTTCTCAACGTCTGACAAGCAACGGAATCTTCTTTAGCTTTGCTCGTGCCACGAGCTGCTACATCCAATTGCTCAATGTTTACGACGAAAACGAGGTTGGCCGACGGTCATGCAGGTCAGTGACTTCCCACCCAAGTGGTAAATCATTTCCCAAATCGTCAGTGTGGGAGGTTGTCTAACCGGCTGATATTCATCTGGCACGCAACGGTCAACCGTTTATCAGCGGGGCGATAAAACGGTGCTCTTTTCACCATAATACTCTGTTCCTACATCTCCTTAACGCGTTGAAAATCAATCGGGGTAGTCGTTGGCACGGCGCGTGCAATTGACTTGGTATGCGGAACACGAACAGCGCGGACGAAAAAAGCAATCAAGCGCCATTGGAAGCTATGACCACCAATCGGGAAACAACCATTGTGAGTATTTCTGGTAATGGTCAAGGCGCGAAAGCAAAACCTCGCGTTGACTGCAGGTTCGTCACGATCTCGTTTTGCGGGGGACTGTTTAAGTTTTGTTAAGTTTTACTGTTTTCGGTATCATCAGCAGCTGCTGTTTCACTCACGGCGTTTGAAACTTTGTGGCACGATGCAATTTTATGACTGACAACAGTGAATCGAATGGAGTTAAGAATGCCAGATAAAGCAATACCGCCAACGCGTTCCGACGATACCACAACTGTGCCTTCGTATTGTCTGCCTGATTGAGATTGGGCCGGCAGTATCGGCCTCAACCGTCAGCAGCGGACGTAGGGTTGCGCCGCACTACCCACCATGTGACCAACCCGGCTCCCGCGCAAATGAGCGCTCCCACCGCAATCGTCCACGGCACGCCAACGGCATGAGACAGGAATCCAGACTCAATGCCGCCCAAAGGCATCATGCCTCCAAATATCAGTGCCCAAATGCCCATCACCCGCCCGCGCATCGCATTGGACACGCTGCTCTGGATGAGCGTGTTGGTGGTTGAAAAGTAGAGGATCATTCCCCAACCGCCAACCGCCAGGCACAGAAGCACCAACGGATACCAACGCACGATGGCCAACAGCGCCAGCATGACTGAGAACAACCACAGGCCGCCGAGAATCATCAGTCGTGGCCGCACGCGGCTGCCGTAGGTTGCCACCGTCAGCGCCCCCAAAAGTGCCCCGAATCCATTGGCACTGAGCAGGACGCCATAGCCAGTTTCGCCAACATGAAGAATGTCAGTTGCGTAGGCAGGCAGCAGCACCGCATACGACCAGCCAAAGATGCCCACCACGCCAAAGAGTAGCAGCAAAATACGCACGCGACGGTGGCCGGCCACATACTTGAATCCTTCCATTATATGCCGCCCCGTTGAGTGCGGTTTAGGCCGGGGTTCATGCTTGGGCAGACGCATCATAAACAGACCCACGATGACTGCGATGAAGCTGACGCCGTTCAGGATGAAACACCAGGTGATGCCAACGGATGCCATGAGCAAGCCCGCCACCGCGGGGCCGACGACCCGTGCGCCATTCACAATGGAACTGTTCAATGACACCGCATTCATCAGGTCTTCATGACTGGTCATTTCGACCATGAAGGCCTGGCGTGCGGGCATGTCGAACGCCATCGCCACACCGCCCATCGCCGACAGCACGAGAATATGCCACGTTTGAATGTGGCCGCTTCCCACCAGCGCGGCAAATACGAAGGCGGTAATCATCATCGCAATCTGGGTGTAGAACAGGACGGTGCGCTTGGGATGTCGGTCGGCCACGGAGCCGCCCCACAGGGAAAACACCAGCATGGGCAAAGTTCCGACGGCCGCCACCGTGCCCAACAACACCTTCGATCCGGTCAACTGATATACTAGCCAGCCTTGAGCGGTGGTCTGCATCCAGGTTCCAATAAGCGATACGAGCTGACCGATGAAGAACAGCCGGAAATTGCGATGTTTCAGGGCGGCAAACGTATCACGCCACGACACGCTCCCCATTGTCCGAGGCTGCGCAATGAATTCTGGCGGAGCACTGGCGGCGGGTGTGGGGGTTGTAGTTTCTTCAGACGGCATCGGCGATTAAATATTACCCGATTGCTTCGTCCTAATCGAGTCTCAGGATAAAAACCATGTCGTCCAGCGAAGCATTTATATGTTGATGCGAAGGGCCATGAAAAATGGCAATATGCTTGGTATGAAAACCGCATTTATTGACCGGGCCAAGACGGCGCTGGTCGTCATTGATCTCCAAAAAGGCGTTGTCGGACGGCAGACCGCTCCCTATGCAGCCGACGGCGTCGTGAAAAATGCGGCTGCGATTGCCGCTGCTTTCCGAAAAAACGGGATGCCAGTATTTTTGGTGCATGTGGCATTTTCTGCAGACGGTAAAGACATGCTGCGTCCCGTAGTTGATGCACCGTGGCCGACGCAAGCCCCGCCGCCAGACTGGACGGAGATTGTTCCCGCAATGGGGCCGCAACCGGGCGACTTCGTAATTACCAAACACCAGTGGGGTGCTTTTTACGGGACCGAACTTGAATCAGCATTGAGAAGGCGCGGCATCACAACCATTGTCCTGTGCGGCATAGCGACCAACATCGGGGTCGAGAGCACCGCCCGGTTTTCATTTGAATATGGATTCAATCAGATTTTTGCGGAAGATGCCATGGCGGCCATGTCCGCCGAAGAACATGCGCTCACGGTTGCCAAGATTTTCCCCCGTATCGGTCTGGTCAGAAAGACCGGTGAAATTCTCACAGACTTATTGCCCAATTGATTTTAGCACGAATCTTAAAAGTTGCTGAATATCGCTGCTTGTCTGCTATGCGGATGAGGATTTTTGAACATTGCCAACCCGCATTAACCGCAGCAAGACACACCCAAATAATCAAAAATTATATGGAAGCTTTGGAATCTGTAATGGGGTGGCTGCAGAAATGCAGGCATCAGAATCAACTCAAACATTTTAATCTAATATAAAAGTGCAGGGTGAAAGATACATTTCTCATAGAAGTGTTTTTCCCTCGGGAACTCGGTTCAGTGAATATGGCTGGTGCTGACGCTTGCTTTCAGCAGGAGCCTATTTTGAGGCTCGCAGATAAGGACCCAAACCTTGGAAATGATATTGTTTATGGATTGGCATTTTGGAAAGCGTTGCGACCTCAGCCAATTGCAATATTCAACTTTCCGGCAGGATCATCAGCCGACGAGTTTTGCCAAGCGGATGATCCCGCGTAATTGGCGCGAGGACAGCTTGATGGTTTCATTGGCGATCAGCGGTTTTTTGTTCAGACCGGAATTCATAGGTGGAAGCAAATGTGTGATCGTCAATGCAGCAATAAAGCAAAAGCGCCGGTGAGCGCCACGGCATGCAACCAGATAACAATAATCTGAATCTTGTTCAGGCCTCTGGACCCGGCATTTTCGTTGGGATGCGCGAGCAATCTGTCCATGTGCTTAAAAAGGAAATACCCGCCTGCCAGTGTTCCGACAAACAGTGCGCTGAAGACCACGTGAACGACAACATCAACATTCATGCCTTAAAATAGGCAATGTATGACCATCCGTCCAGATCACTCGCGGCATAAGGAAGTCCGTCTCTTTTGTCTGCCGCAGCAAAAGTGTCCGATTAACGATACAAGCCCTCTTGTGCTCGGTCACTCTACGCCAATGCCCTCCACCACGGCGAAATGACAAGGACCACGAAGACCGCCCCGGTGGCCAAGTTGACCCACGGCTGGCGGGTGAGGCGGGGCACGAGCGCCAGTAGTCCGCCAAGCAGCAATCCGGTGATAAAACCGCCGAGGTGGGCGACGACATCCGCCTCCGGGTTCACGCCCACCAGCACGAACAAGAGCGCCCCGGCGAATAGTCCGCTGGCAAAAGGCCTCAACGAATTGGGGCGGTGCCGCTGCCAGAGGGTCGCCGACTGGACCGCCACCAGACCCACCGCGCCCATCACCACGCCCGAAGCTCCCAGACCGCGATGGCTTTCGCCATAAACCGACCAAGCGGCAAGGTTGCCGCCCACGCCGGCAAGATAGGCGGCCAGCAAACCGTCAACGACATTTAATTTTCCTCAGCGGGAAGTTTAGTTGTCGCTAGAGGAGCAAACTCAAGCCCGGCCCATAGCGGCCCATGGCCAGCCCCAGAAACAGTAAGCCGAACACCAGGTTGGTCGTCCCCTACCCCGGCGCCCGTGTCGAGACTATCTTGCGCCAGCCCCGGCACACTCATTCTGCAAGTCAAGCATCCAAGCGAGGCGTAGATCGAAAGAAACCATTCAGGCACCACCCTGGCTAGAACAATCGCCGAACGAGTTGAGCTTTTTAAATTTATTGGAGCACGGTACGGTAAAAACGCCGGGAATAATTGGGTGCGTCGTAATCGGTGAAATTGAAGGCATTATCAATCAACACGCCACTGCTGAGATTGAACCAGTCCACTAAGTTGGTGGAGGTTTGAATGAGGAACGGCTGGCCGGACTCGCCCGTAAGGTTGAGGTTGAAACCATTGGCGGCCCCGGAACTGGGTGGCCGCATGGCGAATGGTTGCTGGTTAAGCACGGTATCCAAAGGCAGCACCCGGTAGACGCGAGTTGGTCGGCCAATGGTAGTGGTGTCAATGTAATCGAGAGAAGCTGCCAGGAGGGTGTCGGTGTCTATGGTGGTCCACGCCAGCCCGTTGGTGGAGGACTGGATGACAAAGCTTTGGCCGATGGAGCCGACAACGTGGATATCGTAACTACCATTGGCCAGTCGCACCGGGGGTGCCGGTATCATCGTTGGTGGCACGGGGTAATTGAGGGTCAGCGTAAACGACTCCTCGCTTTTGCTGGGTGAGGCCACCTCGATTTGATAAGCGGTTCCAGACAGGGCGTAAAAACTGGAATTACCATATTCCACGCCGGACGTCACAGGAATCAGGCTGCCCGGAGTGGAACCGGCGTAAACGCCGAACTGGCTGATGCCGGGAGCGGGAAATTGATCGGGATAAAGTCCTACCACGGTGGTTCCGCTGGCCGGGGCGATCCAAGCATACCAGACAGTCCGGGCATCAAGGCCCCCGCCCAGATCTGGGTCAGTTAGTTCCAGTGTGGCGCTCACAGTGGAGCCGTTCGTTGTGATTTTTTTACCCACCAGGACGGTGCGCTGGGCAAAGTTGTCATTGGGCGGAGCCGGGGGCGCAGGGGTTGGTGGTGCCGCCGGAACGAATGAGAAGCCTATCGTGGCGGCGCCAAAGCTCCCGTTCACACCATCCAAGGAGATTTGATAGGTTTGGCCGCCGACCACGGGAAAAGTGAAGGGCGATATCACGCACCAATTATCCGGATAACCCGGCCCACTCGGGTAGATTGAGACATCTCCTCCGAAGCCACTATAGTAGGCAGTATTACTGGCGCAAAGGCTCAAATTGGTCAGTTGTGAGCCGGTGTAAACCGCCAGTAACGGGCCGGTGGTGGGGCCAGGTTGTTGTGGAGGGGGACCAGGATTAATGGTGATTACGTCTTTAGGAACAACACTGTGGGCGGCTACGCTGGTGGAAAACGCAGGCGCGTTTAAGGTGACGTTTCCATTGGTGGGGGCGATCCACGACCACCAGATGGTTCGGCCCGTCGCCCCCGCCGGCAGGTATTCGCCGGGTTCGGTGGTGGCTCCGCTGTTGTCGCCCGTCACGGTCACATTGGTTCCAGTGAAGACGATGCGCTGGGCGAAATTGTCATTCCCCGGTGGCACCCTGATTTCCACATTTTTGCTGGTGGTCACACCACCATATTGATCCGTGGCTTGGGCTGACAGCACCAAGTCACCCGGTGTCAGATTGCTCACGACCATGCTTAAAGGCCGATTGGTGACGATACCCAGCAGGTTGGTATTTGCGTAAAATGCGACCGTGGTTACTACGCCCTCCAGATCAATTGTACTGGCATCAATCTCCATGTTCGTTCCCGCTGGCAAGATGGTTTGGTCCACCGGGTTGGTGATGGCGACCTTCGCCATTTGCAATGACCAGGTAAAAACAACCTGGCCCGATGGAACCTGAACGACCGAGATGGGATAGGTTTGCCCGGCCACGGCGTCGAAGTCCACTTCTTCTCCGAATTCGCCCACGCCAATCGTGGTGAGATTGGAGACAACATTTCCGCTGAAAACACCGAGGAACGTCTGGGGCGTTTGAATGCGCACAAAACCATCGACGGGGGCCGTCCAAGCATACCAAACAGACGGGCTCACGTTCACCCACACCCCATTCACAGGGCTCACCATGCCAGTTATATTTGGTTCCCCGGGCTCAACGGTGGCATAAAGGGTGGTCCCTTCCACCGTAACACCCAGTCCTGTTAATGGCGTCCGGTTGGCAAAGAGGTCGTTGCCAGGGGCGGACACAAGATTGAGATTGAGAGAAAACGATCCCGGACCGTCGGCTACAGCGATCCAGTAGGTTGCCCCCGGTACCGCGGAGAAAGAGATTGCCCCGGAAGCGCTGGTAGCCATTGTTGTGAGATTGGAAACTGTTTGACCGGTGTAGATTCCGACACTGGGTAACGAGCCAGTCGCCGCTAAAGTCACGGTGGCCATTCCGGCCCCCGGCGCGGTCCAGCAATACCAGACTGAATTGCCGGCACTGCGTGGAAAGTTCAGGGGTTCTCCGGATTCAGCAGTGGCCAGCGTGTCGTCCCCGGTTAGGGTAATATTTGTGCCGGCAATCGGAATGGCGGCCGCAAAGTTGTCATTCACGGGGCGCGATTTTAAGTTCAGAATGAAATCCGCACTGAACAAACCATCAATCTGGATTTGATAGGTGGTTCCGGCGGTGCCGGAAAACAATCCGCCTCTCCAATCTTCCTCGGAAGTGACCAGCGAGAGGTTTGTGAGCGAATTGCCTGTATATACGGCAACTCCCAATGACCAATTGGGGTTCACCGTGACAGAATAAACATCGTTAACGGGAGCCGTCCACGTGTACCATACCGTTTGATCTATACCTGCTTCATACACGCCTGATTCATACAAACCGGGTTCGCCGGGTTCGGGGGTGGCGTTGGCCACCGAGCTGGTCACGGAGCAGGATGTTCCCGTCAGGGTGATGCGGTTGGTGAAATTGTCATTCGGCGGCACGGCGCTAATCGTCACCGGGGCCGCGGGCCAGTTCCGGCCTTGATTGTCCACGGCCACGGCCGTGAGGGTATAAATTCCCGCATCGAGATTCGTCAGGGTCAGCGTGAACGGGGGGCTCGTCATGACAGCCCACAAAGTGTTGTTGGTGAAAAATTCAACCTGGCTAACCGTAAAGGTAGTACCACCGACATCAGCCGAGACGAGCAAATTGGTCCCGGCAGGCACCACCTCGCCGTTGGCCGGGCTACTGATGCTCAGGCCGGATTCGATAAGCTGGAAAACCACCGGGTCTTGCCAGTTCACGACCATGAGGTCATAGGTCGTGCCGGCGACCGCCATGAAGGCGGCGCCCTCGGGGGCCGACGCGACGGTCTGAAGATTGGTGACGAAATTACCAGTGTAAGCACCCACTCCACCATAGCATCCCGGTATCGCGAGCGTTACCCATCCCGAAGCCGGCGCGGTCCATTGCCACCAAACCGAACCCGCTTCCATGTCATAATCATCGGGGGGTTCGCCCGGTTCAATCGTGGCGTTGGCCGTCGAATTGGTAACCAAAATCCAATCACCTTGGAGCACAGTGCGATTGACAAAATCATCATTGGCCGGATGCACGCCGATGTTCACCGCCGGCGACGAGCGGTCGTGCCCGAGTTTATCAATGGCCACTGCCTCCAAGGAATAGTCCGCCCCATAGACATTTGTCCACGCAAGAACGTAAGGAGCATTGGTCACGCTACCGAGGTAATCGCCGTTGGCAAAGAATACCACTTGGCGGACGGGCGCTTCGGTGGCTGTCGCCACGGCTTGCAAGATCACGGTGCTGCCGTTCGTGAAGTTGGAGCCGTTCGCCGGGCTGACGATTTCTAAATTTGAAAGGGACAACTTGAGTGTCACCGCGCCCTGGGGCCCAATGGCCCCAATGTCATAGGTAGTGCCAGCCTTGGCGGCAAACGTTAGGGGACCCAAACCATTTGTGATTTCCGTGAGATTTGTCAAAACGGTGCCGGTGTACACCCCAAAGCCATCGCCGGTGGTGCTGGACAACGTTACCGTGCCAGAAGCCGTAGCGGTCCAAGTCCACCAGATGGAATCCGCATAGGAAATTCCATAGCTTCCCGCTATATCGGGTTCTCCCGGTTGCAAGGTGGCGCCCAAATTGGAATTGGTTATTTGCAGCCAGGTGCCTGACAGCCTGGTGCGGTAGGCGAAGTTATCATTCAAGGGCGGCGGATATTTCACAGTGATCACCACGGCGGGTGAACTGCGCTGATGCCCCAGACTGTCAGTAGCCGTGGCCGTAAGCTGGTAGTTGCCCGTCGCAGAAGGTGCCCAATTAACCCGGTAGTTTGTGCCACGCGTGGACACCCCCACGGACTGGCCATTGGCAAAATACTGGACCTGACGGGTATTGCCATCATTGGCCGTTGTGCTGACGGTTAACGGGATGCTTTGGCCAAGGTAGAAATTTGCCGCAGTTACCGGACTGGTCAATTGCACCGTAGACAAGATCAGACTCCAGGCAGCCTCACCAGGCGGGCCATAGGCGGCGATGGCGTAAACGGTTCCCTGGCTGGCAAAAAAAGTGTCGAAATTGTTTAGTGCCACCGGATTGAGTTTCGTCAGGGAATTACCCGTGTAAATTTCCAGATTGTCTCCGGTGGTGGAAGCGACGGTAGCCCAACCGGAGGCCGGGGCGGTCCAAGACCACCAAATTGAGGGATTACCCGAACCGTCACCCGGCTCCCCAGGTTCAAGCGTGGCCAGCAGGCTGGAATCGGTGAGACTGATCCAGGAACCGGAAATGATAGTGCGATTTATGAAATTGTCGTTGCGCGGCACGGAGATGAAATCCAGGTTGAAAGCAAATGGTCCGGGTGTCGGGGCATAACTTTGCAAATCATTATCAAAGGCGATTTGATAAGTGATACCGGCTTGGACATCGAATTCGATATCGGTTCCGGGATAATATAAAATTCCGCTGGTCACCGGGGACAGGCCGGCGATCATATTACCGGTGTAAACACCTGTGAGCAAAGTGCCCGTCAGCCTAGCTGCGGTGAGGGTGAGCTGGCCGGCGGTCGGCGCGGTCCACGACCACCAGAGGGAGGCATTGCCGGCCATGCCGGCATGATTGGGTTCGCCGGGCTCCTGCGTGGCATAGGTGTTGTCAGCACTGATGGTCAGCAAACTACCAGCCAGAGTAGTACGATTTTTAAAATCATCGTTGGCGGGTCCCGCCACGACTGCCAGTGTAAAGGCGGTTTCGCCTGAGTAGGGAATCTGGGCATCGGCGTTGATTTGATAACTTTTTCCTGCCATCGCCCGAAAGAAGAAGAGCAACGGGCTGGCTGGCCCAATGCCGTTGGATGCGACCAGAGAAACACTGGCGAGGTTCGTGCCGGTGTAAACGCTGAAATTGAGGGGGACGCTGTTGCTTGCCACGCTGATTGCCACGTAAGTATTTTGTGGCGCGGTCCAAGTCCACCACAAGGGATGCTGTGGCGGATTGCCATTGTTGTTCGGCGCCCCCAGTTCCGGCGTGGCCAGGTCGTTCGGCTCCTGAATCATGGCCGGCAGGCTGGCAATTTTCAAACGACCGGAAAATTTTTCATTTACCGGTAGCACCGTGAGATTGACCGGAGCGGAAACGGTGGTGGCATGGTGGTTGTCCGTGACCACCGCGATCAGGGTGTGCGTGCCAATGGCGGGATTGGGCCAGACCGCTTTGAAGGGCGCGGTTCCGACCGAAGCGATTTGGTTGGCACCATCGAAATAATAAGTGACCGTGGCAACGCTACCGTCCGTAGCAACAGTCGTCACGGAAAGCGGGAGATTGGTACCGGAATAAAAAATATCGCCTGTGGCCGGATACAGCACTTTGATATAGGGCGGGTACACTTGCTGGGGGGTGCCGTGAAAGGCCGCGACGAGGGGGGCTGTCTGGTTGAGAACCAAAGCGTTGTTGGCCGGGTTGGCCTGGCCTGCCGGAATCCCCAGCGCCTGGCCGTCAAACTGGATGTCGGGATTGGAAAAGAAGGGCAACCGCTCACCGGAAAAAGCCTCGACGGTACTATATTCAGTCCCGTCGTTGTTGTCCCAAAAAGAATAACCGTAGGCATAAGGAAACGCTGCCAAGCTATCGGCGTAAGGCCGCTCCAGCTGGCAACCGAAATTAAAGCTAAGCACGACGGGAAAGTAATTGAACCCGGTCAGGAATGGTTGTCGAATGATGCTGTAGGAATTTTCGGGGGACGGCCCTTGCAAACCGTAGAACTCATAATCAATGCCAGTTTTCGTGATCAAACACACCAGGTCCGCCCCTGACTGGCTCTGCCACGTGTGCGCCAATTTGAATACGCTGTCATTGGGATTCCGCAGGCGGGCCAGATCATTGGAGACACTCCCGGATTCGACATAGTTAATTACCGCCACTTTCACGACATAAATGCGGGCGTTAACGCGACTGTTCTGGAAAACGGTGTTGGCCTCCAGCTCCGCATTGTTAATCTGCCCAAGGATGGCTGCCGTACCACCGGCACTGGCCGCGGCCTGCGGCGTATAAAGCACCATGACGTTAATCAGGGAAATCGGCTGCATTGGCTGGGCACTGGCCACCGCCGCGGGCCACGCAAAGCACATAAATATGAGTACTTGCCACGCCAGTTCATGGAACATCCGATAACAGAAGCCCTTCCTGATTTGCATCGCTGCCAGACACATCATGCCGCTTCACTTAAACACCGCCTCACCTGTATTACAAGCCAAATAATTCCGCTGCTCACATTCACAGTGTTACTTATTATGAACATTAACCTAAGCTGGAATCAAAACCTCGCATTCATCCAGATTCGCCTTAGCCAAGTTATCCAATACGACAATGTCCCCGGTTTCCAAAATGGGTGCCAACCCTTCCTTCAGCCCCACCCAACCAAGGCAGCCCCAGTCGAAGAACATTCCCGGCTGGAAGACTGGTTGCCGCCAACGCCAGTGCCGGTTCTCCAACCGGTATTGACCGATTTGGGCAAGGGCTTGGTCGTGGTCGGCTTTCCTTACGGACAGCATCCAGCCGGTGGTGTGGGCGTGGTCAATCCAGTGTTCAATTCCCTGACTGGCCAGCACGAGGCTCCAGTCCATCGCCTGCCGCCGAGTGTGGGCGGGGATCTGGCCGGTGCTGGATGGCACTGGGTTTGATGGGGGCGACGGTTCCACGGCCGCGATGGTGGCCTCTGACAGAACGCCGTGCAAGCGTAGGCACGATCAGCCGCGGCAATGACTTTTCCTTTGGCCGAGACTTCCAGATTACTTTTACCTAATCGACGTTTTTTGCATGGTTGATGTCCTGGTTTATGAAAGCGTTATGAGATCATACTGATTATTGCCCATTTTCAGTTCTTTCATGTATGTAAGT
>Ga0302200_10003005_pt1 | contig 14556 bp, 9 predicted proteins | sample II_Bog_N3_1_FD_194585 | JGI IMG/M metagenome (GOLD analysis project Ga0302200, IMG submission 194585) | Peat permafrost microbial communities from Stordalen Mire near Abisko, Sweden - II_Bog_N3_1 | ecosystem: Environmental > Terrestrial > Soil > Wetlands > Peat | place: Sweden: Abisko, Stordalen... | reverse complement strand
CGGATTGGCGAGCGGATCAAGCGGCTGCGGCTGAAGAAGTCGATGGGGCTGGTTGAGCTGGGCAAGCATACGGGGCTTTCGGCAAGTTTTTTATCGCAGCTGGAGACGGGGCGGGTGGTGCCGACCTTGCGGAACCTGGCGCGCATTGCGATGGTGTTCTCAAAGGACCTGTCGTACTTTTTTGAAACGGAGCCGAATGCGCTGTTCCGGGTTCACCGGCGGAAGGAGCGGGTGCGGATGCCGCAGACCGGAGTCGAGGTTCCCACGTATTTTTTTGAGAGCCTGGGATACATGGTGCCGGACAGGCATATGGACCCATACTTTGCCGAGTTTTTGCCTTTGACCAAGGAGATGGAGCCGAAAGGGCACATGCACCCGGGGTTTGAGTTTCTTTACCTGCTGGATGGCGAGCTGCAGATACACCATGGCGACCAGGAATGCGTGCTGGAGAGCGGCGATGCGATTTATTTTGACGCGAGCACTCCCCACTCCTACCAGTGCGCGGGAAGGAAGCCTGCGGGGGCGATTATTGTGACCATGCACCAGGCGCCGCCGGCAATGACGGGTGCGCAACGTGTGGTGCTTCAAGGGCAGAAGACACTTGTCCCGGGTCCGGTAAAGGTGAACCCGGGAGAAGTGCGCTAAACAGTGCTCAGTTCGCGTCGTTCGGGGCATCCGGAGCCGACTACAATCTGGATGTGGCAATTGGAGCGACACCATGACGCGGTTGGGGACGCAGTTGAGCAGGACAGGCGTTTCGTTGGAAGAGGACCTGCTGCAGGAGTTCGATCGCCTGATTTCGAAGCGCGGCTACGCGAACCGGTCGGAAGCTTTCCGGGATTTAATTCGCGAGGCGCTGCTGGCTGAGATGGTGGGATCGAACAAGCCGGTTGTGGGCACGCTGACGCTGGTGTACGACCATCACGTTCCGAACCTGGCGCAAAAGCTGACCGAGGTGCAACACGTTGCGGGAGCCATGATTCTGGCGGCCACGCATGTTCACCTTGATCATAATTACTGCCTTGAAGTGATCATCATGAAGGGCAAGGGCAAGGACCTGCAGGCCGTTGCCGATGGGATGCTGGCGTTGCGCGGAGTGGAGCTGGGGAAGCTGGTGCTGGCGAATTCGGGAGCCAGCTTGAAGACGGCTACTCACGCGCATCCGCACTAAAGACGCCGGATCACTTGCTTCGTGAAGTTGGATCCGGGCCTAAAGGCCGCAGTCCTCAAGCATCATTTTCAGGGGGTTGAACCAGGTTGCGGAAAAAGGTGAATTGTTCGCTGACATCGGCGGATAAAAACCCGCAGAGGCTGAAGCCAGATATTTATTTTGTTCTACTTACGGCACGACTGAAGTCGTGCCCTGACGCTTATTCGCTTTTCCGATGAGTTTTTCCGCAGTCTGTGAACCCCCCTGTTCTCTCCGTCGTATTCTCCCCCCGACCCTGCTCTCCCTGCCGCATTCTCCCTCGACTTGGGCCGGAGGGAGCTTCGCAAGCTTTGGAAAATCGTGTTACGCTTGGGTTGGATTTTCCTGCTTTTGAAGTCCTGCGTCTGATGTGACGAACGGCATTGCTGCGATGGATTTTGCCGGACCTATTCAGAGCGGCCCACGATCCAGTGCGGCCTGAAGGAACGCGATGCTCTCCCTGCTGCGGAGTCTGGCCAACGACGAACCGAGCAGCCTGAAGGCCAAGGTTGTGGCGCTGTATGGGCTGCTGCTGGCGTTCAACGTGGGGGCGTGGCTGTGGGCGTTCGCGGCGTTTCACCGGTTTCCTGTGCTGCTGGGAACGGCATTTCTGGCTTATAGCTTTGGGCTGCGGCACGCGGTGGATGCGGATCATATTGCGGCCATCGATAACGTGACGCGGAAGCTGATGCAGCAAGGGAAGAAGCCGGTTGCGGTGGGGTTGATGTTCTCGCTTGGGCACTCCACTGTTGTGATTTTTGGCGCGATTGCGATTGCGGCCACGGCGCTGGCATTGCAGCATCGCATGGACGCAGTGCGGCAGATTGGCGGAGTGATCGGCACGCTGGTGTCGGCTCTGTTTCTGTTTGCGATTGCAATTGTGAACCTGGTGGTGTTGCAGTCGATTCTGCGCAGCTTTATGCGGGTGCGTCGGGGCGAGCCGTATGTGGATGAAGACTTCGATATGCTGCTGGGGAATCGCGGGTTTCTGTCGCGGCTTTTCCGGCCCATGTTTGCTCTGATCCGGTCGAGCTGGCACATGTATCCGCTGGGGTTGCTGTTCGGGCTTGGGTTCGACACGGCGACGGAGATTGGGTTGCTGGGGTTGTCGGCCGCGGAGGCTTCAAAGGGCTTGTCGCTGTCGTCGATCCTGGTGTTTCCCGTGCTGTTTGCTGCAGGCATGTCGTTGGTGGACTCGACGGACAATGTGCTGATGCTTGGGGCGTATGGATGGGCGTTTGTGAAGCCGATCAGGAAGCTTTACTACAACATTACGATTACGTCTGTTTCGGTGGTGGTGGCGCTGGCCGTGGGCGGGATTGAGGCGCTGGGACTGCTGGCGGGGCAGTTCCACCTGACGGGCGGGTTATGGAGCATGGTGGGCAAGCTGAATGACCACTTCGGCATGCTGGGGTATTGCATTATTGGATTGTTTGCGGCGAGCTGGATTATTTCGATTGCTATTTATAAGTGGCGGCGGTTCGACGAGCTGGAGCTTGGTGTGCGGGACGCGGCCTGACGGCTGTTGTCTCCGAGACCTCATTGCGTGCAGTGCCTGAACCCTGCGCAATTCCTCCGGGTCCGGCTTGAGCCGATCCGTTTGGAGGGGCGAACTCACAAATACCCGCTTTTCGTTCTCGATTGCTCGATCAGCAAATTCTGCAGCTTCGACTACCGCCGGCGGAATTGCCGCTTCCCCTGGTTCGTCCGAATGAAACAAGCGAACGCGATTGTGCCCGTTCCATTCTCTGCCATCGTTGCGGAAGCAGAGCCCGCCGGCTTCGAATGACCTGGGGCGCACGGCCGTTACAGTGGCGAGCCGCTCACACCGTAGGGCATGGCGCTGAGTTGAGGTCGGTCTCGAAATCACGACGCGGTCTCCCGCGCATATCCTGAGCTCATTTTGATCCACTTATTTCCTTTCAATCGTCATTGCGATTGGCATAGATTTCGAGCGCGCGGACGCTGGGAATGATCAAAGCGGAGCCGAACTGTGCGACGAGTTTGCGGAAAGCGAAGTCGCGGAGGGTGCGGGATACGGATTCGCGCGCCATGCCGATGCATTCGCCTATCTCCCGGTTGGAAAGCGTGCACTCGATACGGAGGCCGTGTTCCGTCTCTACGCCGCATGCACTCCACTTCAGCAGGAGCCTTGCGAGCCGTATTCCCGAAGTTAGCTTGACGCCAGGGGAGTGTGATTGCTCGCAGGCCGAGGTGTACTTCAGGCTCAAATAGAGTCCGACATTCCGCACGGCAAGGGGGTAGGTCATCAGGAAGGCGAGGAAGTCGCGGCGGGGAAGAGAGGTGAGTTCACACGGTACCTGCGTTCCGGCTGTCATCTCATAAGGGAGACCGGAGACGACCGCAGCCAGATCCAGAGCTTCTCCCGGCCCGGCGATTCCGACGGTGAGACGCCGGCCATCAATCGACTCCATGGAGAGTTTGACTACACCTTCAAGGAGGAAAATGACTGTATCGGGCTGCTCGCCCTCCGTGAAAAGAATCGAAGCATCCGTGCATCGATATGGCTTCGCTTTGGATTCGAAGTCATGGATGGCTTCGATTGGCAGCAGTTTGAAGAATTCGCCGGATCTCCACGCCGCGCATGCGCAGTTCCACTTTGGCCTGGAATGCGCGAGCCACAAGCCTGGATGTACGTCGCGCGCCGATCCAGGTTCAGTTTGGCCCTCAAGAGGACCGTGACCGAGGCTGTGGGCCTCAATGTCAGGGTTCAATTGATCATCGAGGTGAATCATAGGCTGCGCTCTTTCTCCGGTGGTTTTTCCAATCTCATTTACGCTGCTCCCAACATGGGCATCTGAGCCGAATGCAGATTTGACTCTGCCGCAAGTAACTCTCCCATGGCTTGGAGCAGCGTGCCGGCATCGTTGTTGATGGTCGCGTTTGCGAACAGATCGCATTTACCGGATGAATCGGCGATGGAGACGATGGGGGTGCGGGAGCCGGATGAGCGAATGAGAAAGGAGAGCCGCTCTTTTGTTTCCACTGACAACGCACTACCGAGCAGGACGAGGTCGAAGTCGCCGGTGCGGAAATGTTCGAACGCTTCTCTGACTGTGGTTACGGGAAGAACGATGAAACCGGCGGATTTCCACTCGGCGCGGTGAGTGGCGAGCATCCACGAGTCAACGCCAACGGCGAGCACGACTTTAAGCGACATGGCTTCCTCCAAATCCTGCGTGAACGGTGCTGCCGCTTGCGGAAGAACGCGGTCACAGAGCTTCACACCTGCAATGAAGCTCGTTTTACGGTTCATTGTCTGACCTCGATGGAACACTTTTCGACAGCACGCATCTCGACCGGCTTGATGCGTCGTGATTGGGTGCGACTGGGTCAGCCGCATGAAAGCGCCTGTGTCCATCAGGCCGTTTACGTTGTACTGGAGTAGATACGCGAGGAATTTTGCCGCGGTGCGCTACAGTGACGCATCCCCCTGGACTGGGAAAACTGTTATTTAGTGGCTTGTAGGTGAAACTAAGCGCTGGCTTTTACATCGTCTGTCGTTTGTCGTACCAGATGAGCAAATGGGCACAAGTTTTTCGCCACGCGAAAGTCTCTGGTGGTGCATCATTGTGCTGCGCACTCACCAGGGGCGTATGGTTGAGGTGCGTACCTGTACGCGACCCAACCAGGCTTTGGGCAATATTAGTCAATCGGGTTCTGGAGCTGGCTTCATTGCGCATTCAGGTGTGGACCTCGTGGTCCGCCCGCGGCAGAGGACTCAATGTTTACGCACGTTCCGCCAGACACCTACAAAAACCGCCTATTGGCATCGCTGCCTGCTGCTGTCATCCAGATCCTTGCTCCGCACCTGAAGCTGGTGGACTTACCCAGAAACCGAACCCTGAAAGAGGCGAACCTGGGGGCAGAAGGCGCCTATTTCCTCGAGGGCGGCATCTGCTCCATTGTGGCAATGATGGAAAATGGGATGAGTGTCGAAGTTGGCCTGATTGGGCGCGAGGGATTTGTGGGAATGTCGGCTGTACTGGACAGTGGCCTGTCACCGAACCGGCACTTTATGCAGGTACCTGGATACGGCTATCGCATCAAGGCCAAGGTGCTGAAAGGGTTGGCCGACACATGCACGCCCTTGCGGGTTTGCCTGCTGCGCACGGTACAGGGACTGCTGGTTCAGACCGCTCAGACCGCAGCATGCAATCGGCTTCATGATCTGCCGGAGCGCCTGGCTCGCTGGCTGCTGATGTGCCGCGACGGGGTGCAGTCCGATCAGATTCTTTTAACGCAGGAATTTCTGGCCACCATGCTGGGGACGCGCCGCAGTTCGGTGACTGTGGCGGCGGGGATGCTGCAGAAGGCCGGGCTGATTGCCAGCACGCGTGGTCACGTGGCGATTCTGGATCCTGCCGGCCTGGCGGATGCCGCATGCGAATGCTATGCGATTGTCCACAGTGAGTATGTACGGCTGGGGCTGCTTGAAGAGGGGCCTATGGAATTCGCAACCGCGCGCGCGATCAAGCTGGCGGTTGCCGGTGACAACTGACGCCGCTGCGCGTTTTTTTGAAAGCGTGTGACTGTGTGCGTAGAGAGAGAGTTTCCTGGATATTAGTGTGTTCGCCAGCGGATCGCTAAGACAATCAGGTTCCAGATTGACTGTCTGGTATTATCCACTCAGTTCCTAACTTTCACTCGAGAATTAGACGTGGCAGTCGTCAGACTCTACAGGCTCGTGGTTTTCGTCTTTGCTCTGGCGCTGATTCCAGCGGAGCTTTACCCTCAGTCCTTCCGCGATTCATATCGGATCCCAACCACTACGGACCCGGCCGGGATTGCCGTCGGCGATCTCAATGGCGACGGCATTGCCGATTTCGTATGGACAGACACCAGCACGAACCCTCCGGCGCTGAACGTCATGCTTTCGCAGCCATCGGGGACATGGCTCCCAGGCGCAAGCATAGGGTTTCCTATCTCTGTCACCCGGCTATCGGGCTGCCTGCTGGCCGACGTCAATGGCGACAAGCGACTCGATCTGGTGTGCGCCGATGCCTATCAATTCACAATCTTCATCCACGTGTTTCCTGGCAACGGCGACGGAACGTTTCAAGCGCCGATCGCTACCACTTTACCCTCGCAGAGCAACGGCTCCTGGGCGGTGCCTGTTCTATACCCCGTGGGCGATTTGAACGGCGACGGGTTTCCGGATTTTTATGAAATCGAAGCGGAGAGTCAGGAAGCGCAAATCCTTCTGAGCGATGGAAAAGGTGGCTTCAAGTCTCCGATTCCCGCGCCTTCTTCCATCAATTCAGCACTGGTGGTTTCAGGCGATGTAAACGGGGATGGAATTCCGGATCTGCTCTTTACCCTCGGCCCTGAGGTCGCACTGGGCAAAGGGGACGGGAGCTTTGGCCCGGTCCAGGATTATGCCGCACTGAGCTACTACGACGCGACCTGTGTTTTTCACGAAATGGAAGGAAACGGTCGTCTGGATGCCGTGTGTGGATACGCCGAGACGATCACTGGCGATATAACGGGCGCTACGGACCTCATCATCCTTCATGGCAATGCCGACGGATCCTTCAACACAACTCCCATCGCCCAGAAGAGGTTTGGCGATTACAACAATGAGTTCGACGGCTTTGGCACGTTTCTGGAGCCGGTCGCGGTCGCGGATATCAATGGAGACGGCATTCCAGATGTTCTGGGTGGATCTTTCGACGGCCTCGCGGTCCTGCTGGGTGGCCCTTCGCTTTCCTTCGGCACTCCAGTGCACTATGCTCGGGCCACCGTCGGAGTTGGCGGAATCTCCAGCTTTTATCAATATTTGATCTACGATGTGAATGGGGATGGCATTCCCGACACCGTAGACTGCGGACCCAACGGAATCTACATCGGCTACGGCCGGAGCAATGGCACCTACGCGTCCGCTTTCGCTCCCGAAGTGACGGAGTCTCTGGGCTATCCCACCATTGCGGACTTCAACAGCGATGGCATACCCGACATTGCCGCAACCGGCGATACCGCTATCAAGCTCAGCATCGGCAAGGGTGACGGCACATTCGCTCCGCCCGTTGCGCTCCCAAACAACAATGGCGCCATTGACTTCAGCACGCCGCTTTCCGCAGTCAATGCTCATATCGTCCACGGCGACTTCAATGGGGACGGCAAGATGGACCTGATGGCGATTGGTTCACCAGGCATCTACGAATACGACCCCTACGTGCTCTTCGGCAACGGAGATGGAATGTTCCAGGATCCTATTCTGGTTCCCGACAGTTCCACTTTGTTTCCCGACTTGGATCAGTTGGTGGATGGAGCCGTTGTGGACATTAACGGGGATAAGCGGTCCGACATTCTGAGCATGCAGGCCTCCGGATACGGGATAGCCACGGGGAAGCTCTCCTTCGCTCTTTCCAATGGCGATGGCACTTTCAAGCAGGTCAGTACCACTGTTCCGGCAGACCTTGCCAATTCATCCCCGCTTGTCACCTTCCCCGCTCTTGCGGATTTCGATGGAGACGGCAAGCTGGACGCGGTCTATGGAAGCTACAGCAACGCATACATCGTCAAGGGGCACGGGGACGGCACATTCGGAACGAGCGCGACCGTCTTGGCAATTCCGCCTTCATTGGGTGCTTCTACTTTGGGCGCAATCGGTGTCGCAACCGGCGATTTTGACGGCGATGGCAATCAGGACATTGCACTGCTGGCAGAATATAATGCGGCTCCGATTCCGATCGCTAATCCCGGAGCCACCGCGGCATGGGTCTACTTTGGGGACGGCAAAGGTGGCTTTTCCCAGGCTGTGCTTGCGGCGATATTCGATCGAAACTATACAGACATCGCCGCTGCCGACTTTAACAAAAATGGCCGCGCTGACATCGTAGTCAAAATGAGTAATTCGTCGTATGGCGGCAACGCGGTTGGAGTCGTCGGCTCCGAGCCGGGACGCACGTTCGGCCAGGAAGTGAATTACGCAGCGGGAACGGGCCTTTCGAGCCTGGCTGTCGTCGACATCAACATGGATGGCTGGCCGGACATTGTATTCGGCAACAGCGGCTACAACATCCCCGGTAGCTCCGTGACAGAACTCATCAACCTCGGAAATGCTCCGGTGGTTACGGGCAATCTGTCCGCCGCCCCCGAGCCATCGATCGTAACCCAGCCGTTTGCACTAACGGCCACCCTGACCCCATCCTCGACAGCTGCGCTTTCGGGCACCATCAACTTCTTAATTGACGGGAAGCCGGTAGGTTCCGCGGCCCTTTCGGCAAACCAGGCCACGCTGCCGCTCGCGGGTAATTTTTCACTGGGCAAACACACGCTCTCTGCCACTTGGCCCGGGGACGAGACCTATCCCTCGGTGACGCTCTCCGGAGCGCACGAAGTGATCGAGCCTCCAACCACCTCCATGATCGCCAGTTCTCAAAACCCAGAGATCGCCGGCGCAAACGTCACATTCTCAGTAACCGTAACATCTTCGTATGGAGCACCGACAGGCACGGTGACACTCACGGATGGCGGCTCGGCGCTCAGCACAATCAATCTGGTTAATGGGAGCGGGAGTTTCAGCACTTCAGCACTCGCCATCGGCAGTCATACGATTATCGCGAACTATCAACCTACGGGGAATTTTGGTGCGAGCACTGCTTCGCTAACGCAGGTGATTAACGGGTATGCGACCAGCACGGCTCTGACATGCCGGCCGAACCCCGTCAATGTTACCTATCAGGCCGATTTTGATGTCACGGTCACGTCTGCCAATGGAACTCCCACAGGCTCCGTCGCATTTACCGAGGACGGAAGTCTAGTGGGGACGTTCAGTTTGATCAACGGCGCGACCTTCTTGACGAATAGCTTTTCGACCGTGGGGACGCACAATATTGTGGCGACGTATACACCGACTGGCTCTTTTGCGGCGAGTTCGGCAAGCTGCCCTGAGGTTGTCAGCGCCTTTCCAACTTCTTCATTTCTGTTCGTCGCTCCGCCAACTTCCACCTACGGTTCCCCGGTGACTCTGACTGCGACCGTGACCCCCGCCATGGTGCCGACTCCCGGCACGCCGACGAGTGGTGTGGTCACGTTTTATAACGGTACTTCCAGCATTGGGACCGCCACGCTTGTGAGCGGGGTTGCGACACTGGTTTCTAACAATCTTCCCGGCGGAAGCAACAAGCTCACGTGCATCTATGGCGGAAGCTCTATCTACGCCGCGAGCAACTGCAATCCCGCGCCAGTAACTGTCAACGCCGCCCCAACTGCTCTGACGCTTAGCTCCAGCAATAATCCCGCACCTGCTTTGAGCACGATCATTCTGACTGCACGGCTGACGGCGAACGGCCAATCTGTCGGAGCGGGTAACATCATCCAATTCAGTATCAATGGTCAGAGCGTTAGTCTCACAACGGATGCCACCGGCTCAGCCACCTACCCCTTCTCCAGCCTTCTCAGGCCCAACAGCTATTCGGTCATAGCGAGCTTCGCGGGCAGCAGCGACTTTCTTGCCAGTTCAGCATCGCTGACAGAGGTCATCACAGCCCTGGCCTCCTCAACGAGCCTTACCGCTTCGCCTAACCCAGGCGACCTGAACCAACCGGTGACGATGGTGGCGACGGTATCCTCTTCGACCGCCTCCAGCCAGGCGATTGGCGGCACCGTAATCTTCTATGACGGCTCTACCTCTCTCGGATCGGCGCAGGTAACGGCGAGTGGCAGTGCGACTCTGGCCGCAGACTTTACCGCCGTTGGGGTGCATAACCTGATGGCTATATATGGTGGCGATGCGGACGTTTCCGGTAGCACCTCGGCCGTCTTTGAGGAGACGATTGTGGCGGGGGACTTCTCAATCAGCGCGCAACCCGGAGCTGCCAGTTTGTATACCGGCGAGGCGGCTGCGCTTCAGGTCAATGTGACCAGCTTGCGAGGATTCGACCAGCCGCTTGCTCTGACTTGTGCCGGGTTGCCTGCGAATGCGACATGCAGCTTCAGTCCAGCTTCGTTGCCCGGAGGGCAGGGCGCTGCGAGCCTGGTGATTCAGACAGCAGCGCCGCACGAGAGTGGGAGTAGTTCCGGTTCAGCATCCGGTCCAAGCTCCGGGATCGTGCTTGGTGCGTTGACATTGCTCTTGCTGCCGGGATGGAGGCGTCGTCGGTTTCTAGCTAATTTGTCGTTTGTGTTGTTGGCGATTTGCGTCGGGATGGGAGTGGCCGGATGCGGGTCACCCAACCCCATTACCGGCGGCACGCCGCCTGGCACTTACCAGGTTGCGGTGACGGCAACCGCGGGAACAGGCGGATCGACGCTTACGCATTCATCTGTCGTCACCCTGACCGTGAAATCCCTGTTCTGAGGCAGCGTATGAATTGGTTGAGAAGGTATTGGTGTGTCGCAACGCTGATGATGCTCTCTGGCGCGTTTGTGCACATGCCTGCCGGGGCGCAGGTGGTTCCGGAGGCTTATGGCCCTGCAAAGTCGACCTGGGTCGGAGGAGAGTACTCGGACGTTCGCGCATCGTTTCCCTACCAGAGCGGCCAGCGGCTGGAGGGACTGGGAGTGTTTGCAGATTTCAATCTGCGTGGGCGTGTTGGCGTGGAGGGGGATGCGCGCTTTCTGCACTTTGGCGGATTCTACGGTTCGACGGAAAGCAGCTATCTTGTTGGGCCGAAGGCGTACTTCTTCAAAAGGGGAAGGTTTCAGCCTTATGGCAAGCTGCTTGTCGGCGTGGGGAAGATTCACTACCCGTTTGACATTGGCGACGCGAGCTATTTTGCGCTTGCGCCGGGGGGCGGCGTGGGCTATCGGCTGAGTCGCCGCTGGATGCTGCGCGGGGAGTATGAATATCAGATTTGGCCAAGCTCGCCAGGCTATGCCATAGAGCCGAATCATGAGCTGACGCCGAATGGCTTTCATGTGGGTGTTGCGTATCGGGTGTTTCGATAGGTGGGTCCGACGGCCATTAACGCCCGAGCCGCGTTAGTCGATCTTGCACCGGGCCCCTATTGCTTCACGATTTCAACGCGGCGATTCTCTGAGCGACCGAGACTGGTGTCGTTGTTGGCGACTGGTTTGCTCGCGCCGAATCCTTTTGTTGCGAGCCGCTTTTCAGCCACACCGGCCTTGATGAGGTAGGCTTTGACTGCTGCCGCGCGTTTTTCTGAAAGTGTCTGATTGTGCGCATCGCCGCCGACATTGTCAGTATGTCCTTCAATGGAGAAGCTCCATGTGGGTTGACTGTGAGCGGCTGCCAGCAGCGAATCCAACGCGGGCTTCGATTCGTCCTTGATATGGTCGGAATCGGTGTCGAAAAGAATGCCGTAGAGGCGAGCGCGCCCTTCACTTTTCAGCTGCTGCTCAACCTGGTTGCCTGTTCCCGGCTTCCAATGCGGACATGATCCCACATCTTTGGAAATGCGCGTGCCATTCCAAGCCACCGCGTTGGTTGAGGTTCCATGCCAAAAGTGACCGATGAATGATTTTCCGTCGTCGGTGAAAACGATGATTGCCGGACCGCTATCGCGCGATCCCGGGTTCCCGGAACTCCAGGAGTAGCGCAGCACTCTGCCGTCGAATCCGCCGTTTTCAATCAGCCCACCCATAAACATATAGCAGCCTGTCACGGTTATTCCAGTTTGTTGAATGTGGAAGTCTCCGTAGGTGGAGGAAAACGTACCGGAGTTGTCAGGCAGCGGCCGTTTGCCCACGGGCTTGCCGTAGGCATAGACATTCATCAGCTCCATGAACTGGCTGTCGCCATAGTTGTTGAGCACCGTGAGCTTGATGTAGCGCCCGGACGCCGGCGTCTTGAGCGGAAATCTCTGGCCATCTTTCATAGCCGCGAGCGAAACTTTGGCAATCTGGACAAAGCCGCCATCCTGCCGGTCAGAGATCTCTACGGTCACATCTTTGACGCTGCGCTCTCGCTTTTCGACCTGTGCCGTATCGAAAGCAAGGCTGCTGATCTGGCTGGTTTGAGCCAGCTCAAATACCATAGCCTTGGGCGCAAAGTCGCCGCGGGGGCTGGCCCAGCCCGTATCTTTCATCTCATCCAGCAACATCTCAGTTGACCATTGGCCGGTGGCGGATGCCGATGGTGGCGACTGAACCACGAGCGCGCCAGCGCCCCAGGAGAGCAGGTTGATCTCTTCCGTATTGCCTTGAGCCCTTGCCGCGAGGGGCAACAACAATGCGAGTGCGGAAACCGCCGCGATGCAAACCGATCTTCTGTGGAATGTCATGTCGACTCCGGAGTCTTTCTGCATTCAATGAGATGTAGTCATCCATGTATATCGATCCGGATAGAGGAAATGCAAGCGGGACATGACGCGATCATTGAACGAGGAGGATGGGGGCGCGCCAGAAGTTGGCTTTGCCGGTGGCGGGGTCGAGGATGGTTACCTGGCAGTTGTACTCGCCGGGTGGTAGGCCGTTGACACCGAGCGAGAAAGTCAGAGGCATAGTGCCGAGGCGGCTGGTTGGATTGGGGACGATGGCGGTGGGTGGTGTGTCCAGGACCTTGTTGTCGCCCTGATAGAGGGTGACGTAGGCGAAGAGGGGTTGAGGGGTGGGCTTGGCATCTGCTGAAACAGGTGTGGGAGTTGGAGCTTTGTTTGGTGCTTGAGAGGCCGCTGCGGCGGGCGCGGAGGCTGGGGCTGGCTGTTGTTTGTAGGCCTGGAAGAAGACGTAGATTTCGCGGGTTGTGCTGAAGACGCGATTGACGCTGGGGATGAGTTTCTTTCCGTTTTGGACTAGCGGATTGACTTGGTCGTCTTTTTGGCGGTCCTTGGTTTTGGCGGTGTCGTAGAGCGCTTGATTAAGCTCGACGCGCTGGCTCGAGAGCACTACGGAGCTGATGGGGACGCGCGCGGTTTCCTTATTGAGATTGGGGATGACGAAGGTGGTTTGATAGGTGCCGATGCGGCCGGTTTCGTCGTCGCGCGCGAGGAACTTGATCTGGTATTTGCCGGGCAGAAGCGTGAAGCCGGTGTCGTACTCGATGGGGCGGTGGGCGAGCTCGGCGGCGGTGGCATCAGAGAGCTTGATGTTGACGTTGTCGCGGACGTTGGAGACGGTGGCTCCGCCGACGAGGTCCTTGATTTCTCCCACGAAGTCGATGAGGGTGTGCTCGGCGCCGCCGCGCTTGGCGAGGGCCAGTTCGCGGCCGGGAATTTTGACGATCATGGGGACGAAGTACTCGGCACGATTGAGCTGGAAGTGATCGATCTCCATGGCGATGGAGAGCTCGGTGACGGGATCTTCAAGCATGAGCGCATCTTCAAGCTGGCGCTCCTTATCGACCTCAGTGAACTTGGCGAATTCCTTGTCGGCGAAATAGCCTTCGCGGTAGTTCAGCTTGGCTTCGGTATTCGAGGTGAGGGTGACCTTGATGCGGCGGAAGTGGCCGTTCTTGGCGGTGTTGGTGGCGTAGTAGCCGATGAGGTAGTAGTCGGAGATGGCGTCCTGGGCTGCAACGATGCCGCTGTCGAGATCGTTGTTGTCGAAGAGGGCTTTGCCGCCGGTGTCGCCGGCGAGAGCGTAGAGTGTGTCCTGCGACTGCTGGAAGTTACTGGTGTTGGCCTGTGCGGCGGTTCCGGTGTAGATGCCGGAGTTGCCAGGAGAACCTTGAGTCGCGTCGCCGAGGGGGGCTGAGGCGACGAGGCCGCGCGCGTCGATGGGCCAGAAGGAAACGCCGGCTTTGATGGCGGAGTCGACGGTGGCGTGGAGTTGGGCCTGGTTGTCGATGCCGTTCAGACGAAGACCGCTGGCGAAGTAGATGAGGGATTTCTTCTCGTTTAGCTGGCCGAGCATTTTGGCTGCGGTTTCAAGGGCGGAGAGCTGGCGATCGGTGTTGAAGATGTTGAACTCGCTGTCGTCCTGTCCGAAGGCTGCGCCGGTGTCCGCGCTGCTGGCGTCGTCGATGGTCTCGGTGTCGCCCTGGGACTCGCCTACGACGAGGGTTTGCAGGATGCTGAGGAGCTTGTTGCGGTCAGAGGTGAAGTCCTGAAGGATGTCGACGGATGCGCCCTGATAACGCAGGATGGCGACGAGGTCGGCGGAGGTCATCTGCGTACGAAGGAATTTTTCGGCGGCGGATAGAGCGCGTAGCTGGTCCGGCGGGTTCATGGCGGACATGTCGAAGTAAAGCGCGAGGAGGCGGCGGTTCTTGTAGCGCTCGTTATCGACGGATTCGGGAGCGATTTGCGTGTGGGCGAGCTTCTTGTAGATCTTGATGTCTTCCGTGCCGGGCTTCGAAACGGGAAGAGGTGTTGAGGCGGCGACAAGGCCCTGGTACTCGCAGATGCGGACGGTTTGGGGGACACCATCTTCAGTGACGGCGAAGTCTTTCGCGGTGAGGCCGGGGATGGGGTGGCCATCCTTGTCTTTGACGACGACGG
>Ga0302200_10002995_pt1 | contig 14572 bp, 8 predicted proteins | sample II_Bog_N3_1_FD_194585 | JGI IMG/M metagenome (GOLD analysis project Ga0302200, IMG submission 194585) | Peat permafrost microbial communities from Stordalen Mire near Abisko, Sweden - II_Bog_N3_1 | ecosystem: Environmental > Terrestrial > Soil > Wetlands > Peat | place: Sweden: Abisko, Stordalen... | reverse complement strand
GAAGAGGGAGAATTCGGAATTATTGTATTTAAGGAAATTTATACAAGACATGGATTTTTTCATTGATAAAGTAAAAGTCAAAGGACACGATATTTACAACCGGATATTCATTGTTTTCATTCCAGGTCTCAATTCCGTTAAAACTTTCCAGTGGGTACATTAAACAAACAGAGACTAAAATACAAAAATTTCGCTTTTAAATAAATATATATGAACATAATATTGCATGAACAAAAAAGTTTTGAAGACATAGATTATTCAGAAAAGAAACTGACAGATACTGAATTTTACAAATGCAAGTTTCATAATTGCAATTTTACGAAAAGTGATTTTAGTGACATTGATTTTATAGATTGCAACTTTACAAAATGCAATTTCACCCTGACCATTTTGAAAAATTCAGGTCTTAAAGATATTCATTTCAACGAGTGTAAAATAATGGGAATAGATTTTAGCATTTGCAATAATTTCCTGTTTACCCTTCATTTTAATGAATGTCATTTGGACAATTCGACTTTTCATTCAAAAAAGTTAAAGAAAACGAATTTCATCAACTGTACTCTAAAAGAAGTAGATTTCTCAGAAGTTGATTTGACATCATCCGTTTTTCAAAATTGTGATTTATCGAATTCCACTTTCAACCAAACTATTTTAGATAAAGTTGATTTCAGAACGGCTGTAAACTATGTAATAGAACCTGACAGGAATAGAATCAAAAAGGCTAAATTCTCTTTAACGGGACTTCCTGGTTTACTTGCTAAATATGACATTATTGTTGAATCAGAATAAATATCATCGAAATCTGCTTCAAAACAATCGTATCCAATTACTCCCATTGTCCTCCAGCTAAAGAATTGTGTAAAAATGAAACTATTTTAAATTATAACTTACAAATTTAAAGTTGTTTAAAATTTTAAAATAAGGTTTTAATACGGGTGATCTGGTTTTCTACTAAGCCCCACGATCAGAAATATAACAATAAAGATAACTGTGGATTTCTAAAAAATGCTATTTATTGTCGCCTGACTTACAACCTGTTACAACTTGTTATATAGTAGGTTAATATCTAATAATAAGGGCAATAAATAAAAACCTTATTTTTATTTTTAAACCCTAGTAGAAATATTAAGTAAAAATATCTTACCCTTATTACCTTATTTGTTTTCCAGTTTTAAAATGTAAGTTTAATCAATTTTCAATTCTCTTTTAATACAGCCTCTAAAGTGGGAGGCAATTGAAATCAATAAGCAAAAGAATCAGTATATTTTCATGTTTGTTCATTAATTTCGTAAATTCTTCTGCATTTCCTCTTTTACACTCCCCTAAATGCAAACCATTTTAACACATAAACATTTCATCCAAATCTTTTTTAAACAAATCTGTACTTTCCCGATTGATATATAAAAGGAGAAAAAAAACATTAATAATTCATAGTCTGCTTGGAATGTGTGAATTATGTAATTTATACTCAAAGTTATGTAACAATTAAGTCCAAAAAGTTGCTGAATTTTGTCACATTATTAATCAAAAAATAAACAATCAAAAAAACGAAAAAATGATGTCTTTTACATCCAGTTTTCTTTGACGAAAGGTGTTTCGTTTTTCGCTCAAAATGTTATTAAAGTTGCAAGTAATTCAACAACAATTACAGTTATCGCTTAAACAAAAGTAGAACCTGATAAGAAGAAAATTAAATCGGTTATTAAAGCAAAACCTGTTAAAGATCCCGGTGTAAGTTTCTAACCAATATTGTAAAAGAATAAGGTGTTAATACTGATGGAACTTTAGCAACTATGAACAAAGCCTTTAACAATATCCATAATTTGGATATAAGCCGACAAAACTAATTTGTACATTATCCGGTGACAGTTCAGTATTTTCCACACTATTCAACAACAGAACAAAATAATACAAAAATAATAATCAACTCATTAAGCAGGATTTTTGAACTCTTAATGTTATAACAAACTATTAAATACAAAAAAAATGAAAACAATTAAATTTTATGTAATTATTGTAGTACTCTCATTCCTGACGGCATCCTGTGTTGAGAATTCATCAAAATACAAAGCCGTTGTTGCTCAGCGTGATTCACTTGCAATAGAAAAGCAGGCCACAGACTCCAATTACACCAAAACACTTGCCATTCTCAACGATATTGAAGCAGGATTCTCAGAGATAAACCAGAACGAAAGTCAAATGAAGGTTAACCTCAAAGGAACAGAAGGTTCAACAGCCAGCAAAAAAGCACGGATTGGAGTTCAAATGCAGCAGATAAAAGAAAGCATGGAACAGAACAAAGCAAAAATTGCTGAACTTCAGAAACTGGCAAGTAAAAAAGGAAGAGCGAACGGCAAATTGGTCGAAACAATAAAACGTCTTCAAACCGAAATGGATGAACAAGGTACCCAAATTCAATCCTTACAGGCAGAGCTTGAACAGAAAAATATCAAAATCACCGAACTTAACACTACTGTGGACACTCAGACCAAGAATATTGCAGATCAGCAAAATGTGATGGACCAGCAAAAATCTACAATAAAAGGACAGGACACAGATATGAATACCGTATGGTATTGTGTCGCTACGAATAAAAAGCTCCAGGCAGCAAAAATTATTACAGCCGGCGGTCTGTTTAAGTCCAGTAAAGTGATGAATAATGAATTTGATAAAAATGCCTTTACTCAGATTGACTTAAGAAATATTTCGTCAATACCTACCAATAGCAAAAGGGCAAAGATCCTTTCGTTGCACCCTCAAAACAGTTATAGACTGGTAATAGGTGCCGACAAGAAAATCACTATTGAAATTTCCAATCCTTCAAGATTCTGGAGTGTATCAAAATATTTAGTTGTACAAATATAATTTTATCGGAGAAATAATATTTATCTCTCTTCCCAATTTAAAAAAGAGACCCGGATGGGTCTCTTTTTTAATGCCTGTAAGTCAATCCCTAAAATTCTTTCAAAACCTTTAAACGCGGAACGCAGAACACGGAACACGGAATGCGGAACGCTTTTTTAGCAATCTTTCAAATTATTAAAAAGATATTCTATTAATTAATTGTGATTTTTTTATACCTTTGGTTCTTAATTAGCAAAAGCTTTTATACTATGCTTTAAGCTTATTTTTTATGTTGTTCAATCAATCTCAGTGATTCATGAAGATAGGAAATATTCTGGTCGTCGATGATAATAAAAATGTATTGAGTGCTTTGCGGATATTACTTGAAAGTTATTTTCAACAAGTAACACTTATATCTTCACCAAATCAAATCTCATCGAAACTCAGAGAGCTTACTCCCGATATAGTACTGCTTGATATGAATTTCTCGGCAGGAATTAACTCCGGTAATGAAGGTTTATTCTGGTTGTCGGAAATAAAGAAGTTCGATTCCACACTCCCGGTCGTGTTATTTACAGCCTATGCCGATATTGAATTGGCAGTAAAGGCATTAAAAGAAGGCGCCAGCGACTTTGTAGTTAAACCATGGGATAATGCCCGTTTAATAGCCACACTTCAGGCTGCTTACTCGTTGAATCAATCAGAAAAAGGAATAAAACAACTTCGTGAAAAACAAAACAATCTGAACACCAGACTGAATACTGATGATACTCTGTGCTTGGGCCAGTCCGTTTCAATGAAAGAACTCCGCAGACTGGTGGAAAAAGTAGCGAAAACCGATGCTAACATTCTGATTACAGGCGAAAATGGAACAGGAAAAGAAGTTATTGCACGGGAAATTCATCGTTTGTCGGCAAGACATAATAAAGTTCTTGTATCGGTCGATCTTGGAGCTGTGAGCGAGACTTTATTCGAGAGCGAGCTTTTCGGTCATGTAAAAGGGGCTTTTACCGATGCACGAACTGACAGGGCAGGAAAGTTTGAAGCTGCCGAAGGTGGAACTCTTTTCCTGGATGAAATAGGAAATCTGAGTTATCCGTTACAGGCTAAATTGCTATCGGTAATTCAATCACGACAAATCGTCCGGGTTGGTGACAATAAACCGATTCCGGTAAATATACGGTTAGTTTGTGCCACCAACAGCAACCTGGAACTCGCTGTTCAGAAAGGTGAGTTTCGCGAAGATTTGCTCTATCGCGTCAATACCATTCATCTGGAAGTGCCTCCCCTGCGCAATAGAAAAGCCGACATCCGTCAATTGGCTGATTTTTTTCTTCAAAAACAAGCAGCAAAATACGATAAAAAAGGATTGTCGTTTGCGAATCAAACGATCCTCAGACTTGAAGATTATTCATGGCCCGGAAATGTACGCGAACTGCAACACGCCATTGAAAAAGCAGTGATTCTTTGCGATGGAAATGAATTGTTACCCTCCGATTTTTATATGAAAGAACAAACTGCTTCAAACCCAACGATTGAAAATATGAGTCTGGAAGATGCAGAACGGCAATTGATATGCAGTACGATTAAAAAGAATAACGGAAATTTATCGGTTGTTGCTTCCGACCTGGGTATTACACGACCTACTCTGTATAGTAAAATCAAGAAATACGGACTGTAGCATTATGTTCAAATCCATACAATATAAACTTATTTTATTCATCTGTATCCTGATAGTTTCAGTTGCAGCTCTAACCTGTTGCATAATCTTTAAACAAGTTGCCCTGGCAATTATTTTTGGAATTGTCGTTTTGGGAACTCTGAACTCATTGCAACTCCATTATAAAAAGTTCAACAGCAACATTCTCTTTTTGCTTAATGCGTTAGATAATGGCGATTATTCTTTCCATTTTTCAGAAAACAATTTATCCCGCCGCGAAAAGGAACTGAATACAATGCTGAACCGCATGAAAGAGATTTTGGTGAATGCACGGAAAGAAGTGATTGAAAATGAAAAGTTCCTGAGTCTGATTATCGAAAGTGTTTCTACCGGAATAATTATTATGGACGATTTTGGACATGTGCAAACAGTAAACCGGTCGGCCCTGCAGGTATTGGGATTGCCGGTTTTTACGCATATCAATCAACTGAGCGGAGTGAACGAAAAGTTCCCTGATCTTTTCCGTACTCTGAAAGCAGGCGATCATCAACAAATCTCTGTCAGTAATGAGCGCGAAGAAATGCAGGTAAGTCTTCGTCTTTCGGAAATCAGGCTGAAAAACGGGAGAATGAAAGTTATTACTCTGAATAATATCGGCAATGAGTTGGAAACAAAAGAAATGGAATCATGGATACGGCTTATCAGGGTTATGACACACGAAATTATGAATTCCATTGCCCCGATAACTTCGTTGAGTGAAACATTGCTTTTGTTGTATAATACTCCCGAAACAAGCGGTGCTGAAAACCTGAGAAGTAACACCATTGAAGCTTTCGAAACCATTCATTCCACAGCCAGGGGATTGCTTTCATTCGTTGATTCCTACCGCAAATTTACCGGAATTCCTAAACCTGTTGTTCATGCATTTGCGTTGAAACCGTTACTTGAAAAAATAATCCATCTCGAACGAAAAGCCATTAAGGAAAAAAATATCAAATTACAGGTAGAATCTATTGATGACAATGTTGAAGTATTAGCCGATGAAAAATTGATCACGCAAGTGCTGGTTAATCTGTTGAAAAATGCGATCGAAGCCATTGACCCGATTGAAAACGGACAGATTATAATTCGGCCTCACAAACAAACTACCGGACAAGTAAGTATTGATATTTGTAATACAGGGAAACCCATCACACAGGATGTGCTTTCCAATATTTTTATTCCCTTTTTTACTACCAAAGAAACCGGTACAGGCATTGGGTTGAGCATTTCGCGCTATATAATGCGTCTGCACGGCGGAAAACTGACTCATTCCATTTCTCCCGAAGGATGGACTGTATTTTCAATTATCTGTTAACAATAAACAGATAGTTGTTATCTATTTATTCTACTTTGACAGATTAAAACAATAAAAAACTACAAGACAAGATTAACAGGTTCCATATTATTCAACAAGCAACCTAAACAACATAATTTCAGCAGATTATTGGATTACATTGTTCTTTTTAGTTTATAATTCACATGTTAATCCTGTAAATCCTGTCTAAAAATAGATACTGTCAAAGTAGAATTAACAGCAACTAAATCCTGATTTTACTCACTTTTCAGTGAATCCACCGGATTTGCCGTAGCTGCACGCCAGGTCATCCACGAAACGGATAATACTGACAACAGCAACACAAAAAGTCCTGCCAGTGCAAATATCCACCAGTCAAGCGTTGTTTTATGTGCAAAATCCTGTAACCACCGTTGCATAATATAATAAGCGAGTGGAATGGCAATGATGATCGCCAGTGCAATCCAACGAATAAAGCTCAGGTTCAGCATTCGAACAATCTCAATTGACTTCGCACCGTTTACTTTCCGTATCCCTATTTCTTTTGTACGGCTCTTGATAATAAATGCCATAAAAATAACAAGTCCAAGATTTGCAATAATCAGACAAAGAACGGAAAATATCCGCACCAGCATTTCGGCATTCAACTCATTACGATATACTTTTGCATATTCATCCTGCAGGAATGAATAACTCGCAGGATAATCGGGATTGATTTTGTTCCATACTTTCTTGAAGACAGCCAGTGAACGTTCAGGGCTTTTTGGGTCAAGTCGTACCATAAAACAGTTCAGAAAAAAATGCAGTGGACGTTGGAGAATAATCATGGGTATTGTATCTTCATACATGGTGGTATACGTAAAATTATTCACTACACCGCAGATGATGCCCTGATGGATATAACCCAGCGAGCTGTGGTTAATCGTTATTGTTTTGTTGATGGCATTCTCCGGTGTGCCTAGTCCTAACATCTTCACAGCTTTTGCATTCAACACATATTCTTCCGTCAAATTACTACTGTACTTTTCTTTTTCCTTATTCATTTTCATATACAACTGAATTTGTTCGTCGGATGTCATTTTATCTGCCAAAAACGTTCGTCCGGCAAGAGGTTTAATATTGAAAAACGGAAGAAAATCTTCACCAACAACCAAAAGAGGCATTTGTACTTCATTCGTTTTCCCTTCGGGTTTTACACCAATCATATCGCGGATAGCACTTCCGGGTAATTGCATGGCAGCTGTTACGCCTTTTATTTCGGGGTGTTTCTCAAGTTCAGTTTTCAATAACTTATACCGCATTTTCACCTGATCGGGTTGCTCATCCATGACCAGAATGGTTGAATCATTCCCTCCTACCTGTGTGTTTTTTATAAATGACACTTGCTTACTGATGCCCGCTGCCAGAATAATAACAAACATAACAATGGAATATTGACCCACCAACAGATATTTGACATTTGAAAAAGAAAAACGAAGCGGTTTTATTTCATTTTTGGTATTCAGAAACATTGTGGAAGAAAGGCTAAGAAGAACCGGTAAAAGCGATATTATGACGATAAGCACCAAAAATCCGCAACTTAAGATCACAACTTCACCCGGGCTCAGAGCCGACAGTGAGTAATGCAAAACAGATGCTCCGTAATAAGCAATAAGTGCTCCCGATAAAACGGATAATATGCCTAGCAACAAAGCTAATAAAGTTTCATCCTTAAGAATCGTGAAAGAAGAAGCTCCATTCAGTCTCAATAGCTTATAATATTTTTTGTTGTCGTAAAAAATAAGGCCTGCATTCAGCCAGAGGTTAAATAATACAATGACCAGTAAAAGTATATTGGAACCAATGATCAGATAAACAAAATAGATATTGCCATTGGGTTCCAACTCGCGCATTACCCTGCTGTATAAATGTATATCGGTTAATGGAATTAAATGAGCTTTTGTTTTAGAATCTTTAGTGGCAGAATCTGTATTGTACAGTTTCGTAATTTTCAGTTCAATGGATGACAGATTGGCATTTTTAGTTAGCAAAACATAAACATAGGACAAATCGTATCCTTCAACATCAGGTCGTTGAAGAATCATTTCGGTATGAAAATGCGAATTCTCAGGAAAATCTTTAAATACTCCGGATATGTATGGATCCATCGTATTCAATTTTCTACCTTCGAAATGTATTCTTTTACCAATGGGCGATTCGCGACCAAATACCCGTCGTGCGAAACTTTCGCTTACCACAACAGAGTGAAGTGATTGGAGCACGTTATCTTTTTGCCCTTCTACCAACGGATAGCTGAATACCTTAAAGAAATTGGAACTGGCAAAATAAATATCTTTCAATATCTGCGGTTTTCCGTTATAGATCATAACAGCCGTATTGACATACGTCAAAACCACGGTCTGTTCAATGCCCGGAATCTTCGACAGCATCGTTGAACCTGAAAAATCATAAACTCGTCCATCTACCGGCTCTTCATTGTACTGCAAAGACAAGCGGGCAATTCTACCGGCATTTACATTAAACCTGTCGTAGCTTAACTCTTTTTTAACATGAATATACGACATAATCAAACAGGCAAAAATGATGGATAACCCCAGTAAATTGACTGCACGCAGGTATTTGCTTTTCATGAAACGACGGAAAACGAATAATATATTGGTCATAATGATTGCTGTATCGTATAATTGTTGAATTGCTTAGATTTCAATGATAGTTGATTGGAAATAATTTGTTTATTTGATAGTAAGTTCTGGGAAGAATAGATTGATCTAATCTTTTGAATTTAAAATGAAACATTTAATTGTTCCAATTACTTAATTGTTATCTATTTAACAACACCTGAATTCTTATTTTACTCACCTTTCAGTGATTCTACCGGATTAGCGGTAGCAGCGCGCCATGTCATCCACGAAACGGATAAGACTGACAACAGCAACACAAAAAGTCCTGCCAGAGCAAATATCCACCAGTCAAGTGTGGTTTTATAAGCAAAATTCTGCAACCAACGCTTTAATAAATATTCTGCACTCGGCACAGCAATAGCAAATGCCAGTCCAATCCAACGAATATAATCTAGATTCAATAATTTCACAATTTGCCATACAGAAGCTCCGTTGACACGGCGGATAGCAATTTCACGTGTTCGTTTTTTTGCCACAAACGAAACGAAAACCAACAATCCTAGATTCGCAATGAGTAAACTTAACAAAGAAAAAAGACGAACCAGATTTTCGGCACTCAATTCGCTATAGTATACTTTCGAATAATTGTCCTTTAAAAAGGTATAATTAAGTGGAAAATCAGGATTTACCTGACTCCACACTTTCTGTAAAACATTTAAAGAACGATGAATATCGTTTCCGTTAAGCCTTATCATAAAACACTGTGCATATAATGCACGCGGAAAGATGATGAGTGGAATGTTATCTTCAAAAACAGATGTATAAACAAAGTTGCCGGTAACTCCATATATTTTTCCCTCCGGAATATAATTTAGAGAATTGCTATTATCTAATCGGATAGTTTTGCCTATAGCCTCCTCGGGTGATTTAAACCCCAAAACGGTCATAGCACGACGATTAATGACATAACCTTCTGAGAGCCCTGATGGATTCGGTTTCCCAGTTTCTTTATTAATAATGTATTCAATGTGCTGTCTATCGGTATATTTGTCGGGCGGTAAAGGTGAACCTGCTAATAAAGGGATTCGGAAAAATGGTATAAAATCATCTCCCACAACCAGCACATGTAAAGGTACATTCTTCGCACCTCCGTCAACAGTTATGGCTACGCCATCTCGAATGCCATCACCAGGTAATTGCATGGCAGCCGTGAAACCTTTAATTTCGGGATGCTTGAGAAGTTCGGCTTTCAAAAGAGGCAAACGTTGTTTTACCGTATCGGGTTGCTCTTTCATGACAACGATGCAACTGTCGTTACCACCAACCTGTTCATTCATTATTAGCGAAATCTGTTTTCCTATGCCAAATGAAAGCATCACAATAAGCATCACGATCACATACTGAGCTGTAAGTAGATATCGCGTACTGGACATCGAACGTCCAGATGGGCGCAAATCAATCTTTCCATTTTTAAAATAAGTTGTCGAAAGGCTGGTAATAACAGGTAACAATGAGGCAAGCATTACACTTAAAAGAAAGACAACAACCGCAATTGATTTTTCGGTGAAAGAAACAACCTCCATTTTAATGTGAAGTGGTAAAATCAATGCCATAGCAATTAATGTTCCGACAATTACCGTCATCACACCCAACGCCAACGATAAATATAACTCTTCCTTTAATATTATGAAACCGGATGCCCCGTTAAGTCTCAACAACTGATAATATCGTTTTCGGGATGAAAATATTAATCCGGCATTGATCCATAAATTCAGGAAAACAATCAGAGCCAATAAAATATTGGCACCCACAACGAGATAAATAAAATTTATATTACCGTTAGGTTCCATTTCGCGCGAGCAACGGCTGTGTAGATGAATATGCGTTAACGGCATCAAATGGATGGTTTCGATAACAGATTTATCGGAAATCTTTTTATTGAACAATTCTGTCAGCTTTTTCTCTGTGTAATTCAGATCAAGATTACCATGTTTAAGCAAAAGATAAGTATATGCAAAGCCATTCCTGTCCTTTTCCCGGGATAAAATCATTTCGGTATGAAAATGAGAATTATCGGGGAAATTACGGAATACACCGCTCACAAACAAAACAGCATTAGTGCTTTCTCTGTTTTCATCCATCTTCAATTCCTTTCCAACAGGAGAATCATTTCCAAAAAGTCTCTTTGCCAGCGCCTCGCTGATTACTACTTTATTCGGCGCATCCAACACGGTTTTCTTGTCTCCCGAGATCAGAGGATAATCGAATACACTGAAAAAATTGTCGGTAGCCGCATACACATAATTCAACATTTCCTGCTTGTTGCCACTTAAAAATGTAAGTGTGTTGATGCGTGATAACTTAACGACCTGCTCTATTTCAGGAATCTGACTAAAAATAGCGTCAACACCATAATCGTACACTCTGCACTCGACCGATGATTCGGTATTCCTCGAATCCATAATTCGAACCAAACGACCGGCATTAGTATGGAAACGATCGTAACTCAACTCATATTTCACATAAGCGTATGAAAGCAAAAAAGATGCAAAAATAAGAGCAAGTACCAATAAATTTACAAGCCGCAGGTAACGACTCTGAAACACTTTTCGGGGAAAAGACAAGATATTCATTATGTATATTTTCAAATTAACGCATTGAGTTTATATATTACATTTTGCTTTCCAGTTCCGGCACAATTTGTCCATCAAACAGGTTAATGATACGATGAGCAAAGGTGGCATCATGATGCGAGTGAGTTACCATGACAATAGTGGTACCTTCGCGGTTCAGTTCGGAAAGCAAATCCATCACATCTTTACCATTCTTCGAATCCAGGTTTCCTGTTGGTTCATCGGCCAGGATCAGTTTAGGGTTTGCAATCACAGCTCGTGCTATGGCTACACGTTGTTGTTGTCCACCCGAAAGTTGATTTGGAAAATGTTTGGCGCGGTGACTGATATTCATTCGGCGTAAAGTTTCCTCTACCCTTTTTTTCCGTTCTGCAGGTTTAACTTTCATATAAACCAAAGGCAATTCAACATTTTCGTAAACATTCATTTCTTCTATCAGGTTGAAACTTTGAAATACAAAACCGATATTTCCTTTACGCATGTCGGTACGTTGTTTTTCTTTTAAATGCCCTACTTCTGTGCCGGCAAGTAGATACTCCCCTGATGTAGGATTGTCCAACAGCCCGAGAATGTTCAATAAAGTTGATTTTCCACATCCCGAAGGACCCATAATGGCGATAAATTCACCCTCGGCAACATGTAATGAAACTCCGTCCAATGCTACCGTTTCAATTTCTTCCGTACGGAATGTTTTTCTTAAATCATTAGTTTTTAGCATAATGTGTATAATTTATAATTTGTTTGTTTAAACGTATGAATAAATAAATGAGTAATTTAATCTGACATAATAATTTGCAAAATAGTAAACTACAGTATGTTCTGTCTTGCCTCTTGGCTCTTGTCTCTTGCCGTCTTGAAATTTGTTTACTTTTACTACAGACTCAACTACTATCTTTTCTACCGACTACCGACTACCAACTACCGACTTTTTACTTTTTACTTTTACTTCTTACTCATTCTTAATCGCTTCCACCGGATTGGCATTCGCAGCCTTGTAGCTTTGCCAACTGACAATAATCACCGTAATGGCAAGAACGAGTAATCCTGCAAGTATGAATACCCACCAGTAGATCGGTACTTTATAGGCAAACTGTTCCAGCCAGCGGTGTACGATATAATAAGCCAGCGGAACCGCAACCACAAAAGCAATTGCCAGTTGGATGAGCACACTCCTGTTGAGCATCAGCATGATTTCTTTTACCGAAGCACCGTTTACTTTTCGTAGCGCAATCTCTTTTGATTTATACCGGGCATTGAAAACAACTAAACCATACACTCCCATAATGGCAATGATGATAATAACTAAACCAAATATTGAAATCAATTTTGCAAGGTTGTTCTCATTCCTGTATAAATTGGTGAGTGAGTCATCAAGAAACTTTGGTTTAAAAGATTCATTGCTGTATTTTTCCCATGTTTTCCTGATATATTCAATGGTTGCCGGGGTGTTTTCCCCAATTATTTTAACAAATATCCATTCATTCCAACTATCACCAAGAACAACAAAAGCCATAGGACGAATAGGCAACTTCAACGATTCAAAATTGATATCTTTCGCTATTCCTACAATATCTGCATTTTGCAGAAAGGGAAACTCTTTTCCTACCAGATTTTTAAGTTGATATTTTCGTAGGAATTCCTGATTGAAGATAATCTTTGGTTTCCCGGAGTTATCAGTCTCTATGAAGTTCCGTCCTTCTATAATTTTTACCCCAAAGAAATCAAGGAAGTTAGATCTTACAGGCCAAATTACAGGTGTTACATATTTCCCATCAAAATCTTTTAACGCCCATGTTAAACTCATATCACCGGGAACGGACCCTGAAGCTGTATAGTCAACTACTTGAGGATTCTTTTTTAATTCATCCCCAAAAGCTTTTATATTAGTTTTTAATTCTTTAGCCGGTAAATAAATAATATTCTCTTTTTGAATACCCCATGAATAGTTTTGCATATAATCATGTTGAATTTTGATAAAAACAGAAATAATTATCAGACTTATAGCCGAAATAAACTGAATTGTGATTAATGTATTTCTCAGTTTCCGGCTTCTTTCCGATAATACGAATGAGCCACTCAACGCCATTGCTGGCTGAAACGAAGTAACATAATGAGCAGGATATAATCCCCAAATAGCTCCAAATAAAATCGAAGAAGCCCCGATGACAGATAATAATGTCCAATTATTCCACAACGATAAATCAGCAGGAAAGTATTCATTGATAGAACTTTCTTTAAAAAAGGAAATGTACAGAAGTGCGAGAAGAAAAGAAAGTAACGAAAAAAGCGAAGCTTCGAAGGCAATGGTAAATTTCAATTTTAAGGGATTTGCACCGTGAATTTTCTGAATATTCAATCCACGTACACGAGCCGGAGCCATAGCCATGGAAAAATTCAGAAAATTAATATAGGCAATAATAAGTGTTAGTAGCCCAATCGCGAATAATGACAAAGTACCGGTGAGATTACCATTTCCTATTTCCGGATAGTGAAGATGAATCTTGGTCAACGGAATCAATTCCGCAATAAACTTAGAATGATCTTTAAGACTTCTGGCAGGATTTTTTTTATCAAATTCTTTGCTGTTCAAACGAGTGACTAATTTAGTTACATCTTCATGTTTCACCTCTAAATATACCTTGTAGTCGTAATCATTTATCTTTTCATTCGGAATCTGTACAAAAATTCCATTTCTTACCGTGCAATTTTCAGGAAAATCTTTACAAACAGCAACAACTGTAAGAGGAGTAATTGAATCATGCATAAATATGAATTGACCGACAGGATTATTTTCCCCGAAAAATTTATGCGCTGTACTTTCTGAAATCAATGCCTTGTTTCTTTCGGTTAAGGCAGAACGGGCATCTCCGATAATAATTTCAGGAGTAAAAACAGATAGCAATCCTAAAGATGATTTATTTATATTTTCAGTAATTTCAGTTACATTTCCATCTTTATCGCGTACATCAAATAATACATTTTTGTTGTTTTTCAGCAAACAATAGTTCTTAATTTCAGGGAATTTATCCGACATTTCTTTTGATTCCGATATAGATGATACTTCTTCTCTATGACTATCACTAGTCCAAAAACAACTAAATAGATAAACATCATTTGAGTTTTTAAAATTACGATCATAACTGAAATCGTAATACACCTGTATCATTGTTACCGAAAATACTGCAAATGCAACCGATAATCCCAGGATATTAAGAATGCTTGAAGTCCTGAACCGTTTTAGTACAAAGAAGAAGTTTCGAAATATTGCTTTCATATTCTATAAATTACTATTCATTGATTTTTATCCAGTGCAATGTTATGTTAATTATATGTATTGAGTTAATCATAAATCATTGATTGATTGATTGATTGATTGATTGATTTCATTTTCAAATCTTCAAATCTTCAAATCTTCAAATCATTTCATTTTCAAATCTTCAAATTAATTCATTTTCAAATCATCTTAACACTAGTCTCT
>Ga0302200_10002984_pt1 | contig 14594 bp, 15 predicted proteins | sample II_Bog_N3_1_FD_194585 | JGI IMG/M metagenome (GOLD analysis project Ga0302200, IMG submission 194585) | Peat permafrost microbial communities from Stordalen Mire near Abisko, Sweden - II_Bog_N3_1 | ecosystem: Environmental > Terrestrial > Soil > Wetlands > Peat | place: Sweden: Abisko... | reverse complement strand
GGGCCAAATGTTGCCTGTCGTCCTACCCGGCAACCCACGGTTTTAGCTCTCTCAAAATGGTGGAGATTGTGGAAGTCGCATCCACCTGATGTCCTCATTGCGAATGAGGTGACCACGCTAGGCAGTCCCAACCCCCAAAGTGGTGGAAGCGACCGGACCTGCCCCGGCAACCCCCTGCTTGCAAAGCAGGTGCTCTTCTAGTTGAGCTACGCCCCCGAGAGTGGAAGCGCGTACCCGTAATGCTCGGGTTTAAGCCGGGTTGCAACCGGATGGATCACTTTTCTCCCAACGCGCTACAAATTTGTGAAAGCTGCCCAGCATAAAACTCAAACAACCCAGATCGTGCCCCTTTCAACGCCAGAGCACATGTACCGAAGGGGATTTTACGTTTTGTCTTTTTAGAGGAGGACTTGCTTCTGAACCGATAGATGCGAATCTTTTCTTTCTCTATCCCGCACCATTTCCAGTAATCGCATACATCATCATCGGTGACAGTATCCTCTGGATGTATATGTATGGCTGCGATAAAATTTTCAGCCCCGTGCCCAAACCTGCCAGCCCACAGTATCATTTCCCTTACGGCTACTCGATCTGAATTTGAAAACCCCCACGAACGCCTATACTTGGCCCCTTCTCCCCAGTAAAGTCCTGCGCATAAGGCATCTCTCAGAGACAGTTTTGATTCTAGGCCTAGCTTAAACTGAGTTTCTCTAAGTTGGGTGTAGTGTTTCTGGCGGGTCTGTTGCGCAGTTCGTATGTTTTTGACCATCATTGCATGCCTGTCCTTGGTCACGAATCCTTTTGGCCACGAATACCCAAATTTGTTGACCCAACAGATGATCGTTCTCTTTGGAACGCCCATAACGAGGGCAATTTGATCGGCAGAATGACCCTTCTCTCGTAGAACCTTAAACTGCTCAATTACTTCTTTTGAATGCGCCATAGTTAACTAACTACTATGGATCAGTGCGAAATGGTGCACTAGGAGAATTTGCAAGCCACGGCCTTACTACTTGGCTAAACCGCCGAAAATGGTGCGACCACCGGAAGTTGCATCCGGACTACAGCGTTGGCAACGCCGTGTGCTGCTGTTGAACACCATGATCGCATACTGCTTTACAAAATTTGATGAATTTATCCAAGGGTAGAGCCCCCTTCATAAAGTTTATATTCTTGTGAACCCACCAGACATTCTCAGGCGTATACCCGAGAGAAGAATCTTTTCGGTCTAGCGAAGCGGTGGCCGCAGAACCCTTAGTAATCCGTGAAAACTCTATAGGTAAACCGGATATGGCGCATCGCCTACCCTGCTTTTCAAAGAGGTCCCAAATAAACTCAATTGTCAGGGCAAACTCAAGGTCTCGTTTCTCAGCATCGCGCATCATACGGTGCCAGCGTGTGCCAGAAATTTGTTCGTGCCCTATCCAAGCGTGACTCTCACTCCCAGAACCCATAGTACGTATGCAGCCGCAGCTAGTTGACCTACCGGCACGTAAACAATCGGACCTGTATACCCTCTCCTTACCGCACTCACATCTGCAAAGCCAGCGAGTGCGCCGGGACTTTGGGTCGTGACCCATGAATTTTATTGGTGTGAGCATACCCCATTTCTTGGAGGCAATTTCTTCTTTATAGCGTTCAAAACCGTGTCCCCGCGTAGGTATTTTCATGCTTTAACTAGTCAGATAGTTGGCAAGAACTCTCTAGTTGGCAAGATGGAGGCCCCAACGGGATTCCCACCCGTGTAAACGCCGTGAAAGGGCGGTGTCCTGAGTCCTAGACGATGAGGCCTTGAAAGTGACACTGGGGGAGACTCGCTCGCCCAGTGTGAAACCAACCGTGCTTTGACTCCCGTTGTTTACGACAGAGCCAGTCCGCAGACTGGCGTAGTGGCAAACATTGGAAGGAGCGCCACAGCTTTAAGCTGTACCCGCTCACAGGATTGGTTGAACACGTTTTTATACTCCACGCAAGGAGTTCGTAGGTAAGCTTCCTACGACGCTCCGTGATTATCGCTCTCACGGTGAGCTATGCCGGGGTCACCCCCAGCAAACGTTGTGCACCTCTCTTCGTCCTTCACAGGCACGGCTTAAAGCCTTCCTGGTATTGGGTGCCCACAAAACTCGGTGGTTAAGGTCGAGGTGGCCATTTTAGAGCTTTTGCGCTTGCGCAGGGTGCCTTTTACCCCGAGGACTTGAAGTCCCTTGAAATTGGAAAGTGTGTGAAAAGAACTCAATGAAACCTAACTACTCAAAAGAAAACCCGCCTTCTTTTGGAGGGCGGGTCTCAAAGTGTGCGAGGAAAGTATCGCGTCAGTTGAGAGGTGCGCCCTCTTTGGTCCCCTGATTACGGCTATCGCCAATGGCGACGAGCGCCGTAAACGGTAACCGGAGTGATGTTGGTTGATACTTCATGTGTGACGGTGCTGATAGAATCACTGGTTCATGAAAAGTAAATGCTCAAATCGAAGGTGAAATTTAAGTTTATCCTAGTGAACTAGTTAAACATTACTTTGATCACCTTATCGCACCAAAATTTATTGGCTGAAGAGCAACGGGCGGCTTTTGTGCGTAGGTTTGTCCCACAGGAGGACCTCCTACCACATTTCCCGTAAGGTCTGCATACCTGATGTTTGCGTTGTTTACAGGACCCTCCTTGTAGAAGCGATTGAATATGTCCAACGCCGTGGTTGTGGGCACATTGTAACCTGCGTTGATGTTGTTCGTGTACCCCGGCTGGTGGACAAAGGTGAAGTCGTAGTCTGCGAAACTGGGCAGATTGCGGAGGTTTTTCTCCCCTGCTCCTAAGGAGCCCTGGAGCCAAGGACCGCGGAAGGTTACATTCACGCGCTCTACAAAACCACGGCAATTTATTCCCATGCCTGGCTTGTTGTTTACACCTGTCGCCATGCACACAACCAAGATGCATGCAGGAGGGAAAAATACGTTTGATAAACTGTCAGGGGAAATCTGATACGCCGAAGAGCCGCCCCCAGTTCCTTTGAACCCCAGCAGGGAGGGCTCACTGGAATTTGCCGTGGCAGCAGACGCCTGAGCCGTTGATCCATTGTTCGATGTGCTCGCATTGGGCACGGGCATTACCAAGGCATGCAACCGTGCGGCTATCGCCAGCAGAGCATAGGGACCATCGGGACCGCAGTAGTCATCATCACGGGCAGACAGGCTAAAGCGAAGAGGAATCCTCAGAGGGTCCGTGTGGTGGTACACATGAAAACCATCCGGTATGGGCATTGCACTTATGGAACTGTAAGTGGCTTGGCGAGCCAGTTCCAGGGTTTCAGGCATGCAGGGAAAGTTGATGACAATCTGCCCAGAGTTCTCCGTGCCGTAGCCCGCTGACCCATCGCTTCCAGGAACTTGGTCAATGAGCGTAGCCAAGGAGGCGTACACTCCGATAGGACGTTCGTAGGGTGTGTTGGAAGGCATGGGTTAGGCTCCTGAGAAGGCTCCACCATTCCAGGAAGCAATATCTTCACCAGACGATGCTGCTTTGTAACTGCGGGAGATGAACGCCATGTGCTCCTCCCGGGTGCGGGCTGCAAACTTCTCCCGTTCGCTGTTGGAAATGTCCTTCTTGTCCACGTTGAGATGCTCGGTCTTGAGTTGGTTCGCCACCTTCAGGAGCTCCACCATAACTTCCACCTTTTTCTCAAGCGCTTTCCTCTGCTCTCCACTGGAAGCTTCCTCCCGTGCCTTCAGGTCCTCAAGCTGCTTCTCCAAGGTGCGAGCCTCCATGTCGTGGATGGCACGTACAGCCTCCGGATTTGTGTACTTTAGCCCCGTCTCCTGTCCTTGCAGCCACTCCTTGCCCGAGTTTACAGTGAGGTTGTCTGAACTGAAAAATCTTTCTGCAAGTTGCTTCTGAGCCGCATACACGTTGGTACCTGACTGCCTTGAAGTGAGGTCCGTTTCTCCCATCCCCAGAGTGTCGGTGTCATCCTTATAGGCTTTTGCCACCTTGTCGCTGATACCTAGTTTCTGGTCTATCAGGGTACCCAGTTCGTAGGAGAGAACCCCCACGGCCGCAACAGCCCCCACGCCACCGAGAAGCTTACCCACGCTGGTCCAGTTAACGCCCAAAAATCCGTTATACACGGCGTCGGCTATTACTACTGGGAGAGACTTCCCTGCGCTGGTCATGAGGGGTTTTCCAATCTGGTCTAGCAGACCTCCTGTAGTATTCAGGACAATGCCCCGGCCTACGCCACCCGCTACGCCACCCGCTACACGGTCCACAGCCCCGCCGACTAAGCCACCCCTTAACCCTGCCAGGATGAGAGGGATTATGCGCGCAATCCCTATAATGGCTGTGGTAAGATTTTTAACCACCACCCCGAAGGCCACGAGGCCCCCCACCCCAACAATGAGAGCAGTGAGTCCTGCCACCCACTTGATAGCGTTTTTGGTTCCCTCTGAAAGATCGCTTAAACACTTGCTGAGAGACATCAGCCAGCCTGTGAATTGGCTGACATAGGGCATCAGGGGCCGGAAAGCCTGCTGGAGGTCACCCCATGCCTTGGTGAGCACCTTGTTCCAGTCTCCAGTCAACTTAATCTGATCCTGCGCTTGTTGCGCCAAGGACTCCGTCTCGTCCTCGTCCTTCGGCGTGGCCCAGTCCTTGTGAGCTTCCATCTGTTTACTGATAGCCTGTATAGTTCTCGCCGTATCCAAGGAGAACCCGAGTTGCCGCGCCCAATCTGTAAATATCTGTTGGCTAAATGCGTCTTGTACTGGATTGTCTGTTTTGGCTATATCCTGCATACCTAGGCGGGACGCAGATGTTTTAATAAAAGCCTCAAAAGCTTGGGGACTTCCTGCTATTGAGGGACCTGCCCCCGTCAAAACGGAACTGCCGACATCTGCATGGGAGCCCTCTTGCAGTACCTTAAGTGCAGCCTGCGGATCAATGCCAATCCCCTTAAGGAGCAACCCCATCTTAGCCACATCTTTTGTAACACCCACGCCACCCACACCCTCCTGACTAAACTCAAAATTCAACTGACTGACTTGGTCAAACAAGGCAGACGCCTCCTTCCCCGAGATACCTAGCCGTTGGTTCATGGTGGAGATGGCCTGAGCAGCATCCTCAAAGTGTACTGAGATGCGCTTGGAGGCGGCTAGCACCTCTCCAATCTCCTCCGGTTGCATCTTCAGGGCATCCTCCATGTTCTGGGAGGTGGTGAGCATGGACTTCAACTCTGGCAGTATGGTTCTGCCATAGATGAGCCCATTCTTTCGCGCCACCTCGTACAGGGCAGCGGTGTCAGACACACTGTGACCCAGAGCAATCTCCTGATTGTTTGCTTGGGTGTAAAGCTCGGTGCGCAGTCCCAAGTCCGTGTTGTTTTCCTTTACCAGTTCATTGAACTCGTACCAACGACCAATAATTTTTTTAGTGACAAACCCCGCTGCGGACACTGCTAACTCCTTGCCGATGTTGTCCTTGGGATTCAGCGCCTCGCCAAGTTTGGCAAAAGCCGCATATTTCGTGTGGGTGTTCAGAGTCTCCTGCTGATCATTGATGTCTGTTCCTAGGGACACGGCTTGGCGCTTCTTTGCGGTAATCGCTGCCTCGATGCTGTTCCTGATGTCTATCTCAGGAACACCCTCAGCGTTCTTGGATAGGGCAACTATCTCTTCATTGAGCTTCGACAGGCTACTCCGCATCACCCCGAGATTTCTCTGAACATCCTTCGAACTTAGCCGGGCGAGGGGATTCTTCGTTTCCGACATATCCTTGCCCAGATTGCTCATCTTGCTGAAAGCAAACCCGAGGGAAGTCAGAGTCACCGCAGTCATCAGCCAGGAGCGGCTGGCAGTACGGGAAGCGTCAGAGACCCCGAGGAGACCCTTCTTTACCTTGAAGAGGTCCTCTGCTGTCTTAGGAATGTCCATTGCGTTGGCCACACCTAACTGTTACCAGCCTACCCCGCCATTATTCCGCCAAAGTGGCGGGATTTACAGTCCGCAGATGGGCCTGCGAGTCTTCCGGCGAGGTGTGAAGGTGCACTTTGTGTCATTTTGCAGACGGTGCACCTTTTCATCGACCACAAGGCTGTCGATTTCCTCATACTTCACCTGGATACCTGGATCAGGCAGAAGTTCCAAACCCTCTTCCATGCCCTCATCGGAGTTCACAGCAGAGGCTCCCCCGGCTGATTCAACGTCTGCACCCTCCTCATCTGCACTTGCAGGCTGGGACATGTTTACGAAGGACTCTGTTGCAGGGGTTGCAGGGGGCTCGGGCCAATCCAAACCGTGGTGCTGGGCAAAGACCCGCATGGTCTTCACATGCCAGTCACCGAGCGGCCACCTGTGGGCGTTCAACTTCAAGTAGCTTTCCAGTTCCTTGGCACCCATCGTGGCGAGCTTGTTTTTGTACATCTTTCGCCTCTCTTCCTCCCAGAAATACCTGACATCGTCCGTATCCTCCTCTACGGGGTTGGGGAGGGACTCACTGGTGACGGTTTTATTGGGCTTGTACTTGGCCCCAAAAAACTTACGCGAGAAGGTGGGCTGGGTTGGACGTTTCTTGCTCGTCTTTCCCTTTGCCTCCGGAAGTCCACGGGGCTTGGCGAGTTTGGCGAGCTTCTCCAGGGCTGCGGAACTTTCTCCGTCCTCCCAGTAGACGACATTGCGGATACCATCGTCCAGGGTGTAGTACACCGACCCTACACGTACCACCTTGCCCTTAACGTCCTTCCAGTACTTCCGTCCAGCCGTAACCTCAGCCTTGCCATCCACCTTGGGAACGGTGCCCCGACTCTTATCATTGTCAGTGCGCCCTGACTTGACGATGTCATTGCCCTCCCCGTCTTTCTTCAGCTCGGTGGGCTTTTCAGAGGAAGAAACTTCGCCTAGTAACTTTTTTATCGAGGACATCATTGCTAACTACAGCCCCTTCCACATCTCCTTTACGGTAGCACTTCACTCGGCGTCCCACCTTGACCAGCACCTCCCGGCGAGGATCAAAAGCCCCATGCCGACCTCGACTGGTGCTATTGGGCTTAACGGTGAAGCCCTCCACGCCGTTTACAATCACCCTAGTGCCTTGTTCCATAGAGTAAGTAGAACTTCATGCGCAGATTGATATCCATGTTATAAAAGCCCTATTAAGGCTAATTTTGGTGTAAAATGATTTTTGTTTACAAAATGGTTCCGATGTGATCCCTAGTTAAGCTATGAGCAAGTTCGGTCAACTCATCCACGAAACCCTCAACTCCCCGAGGAGTTCGCAACTGCATGTGTTTGCAGAAGTTCTGCGGGAGAAGGCTGAGTACAAGAGGACCATTCTCACCCCCAAGATGTGGCGGCTGCCCGATGGCACCATTCAGCCCCTCGGTGGCAATCTCCATGATGAGTGGCTCAAGGCCAATCCGCAGGTGGCAGCGCGGTTCGGACTCACTGCCAAGGACCTCGCCGGGGACCACCAGGGCGTAAGGATTGCTGCGCTCAAGAAAGGCTTCATCAGGATAGCCTACGAGCTACGAACAGGACACCTTGTGGTCGAGTCCCTGTACAAGTTTTACACCGGTCAGGCTCGCACGGATGTCTTCATGCTGGTCGCTGACAACGTGGAGAAAATTGACAGGATTACCATCAGCCTGCTGGACGACTCAGCCACCAAGCTGCTCACCTCCCGCAGTGAGAACCTCTTCAACTTTGACGACAAAGAGAAGCTGAACCACATCCCCGAGTGCTCGGAGACGATGCGGTTCAGGTACACTGTGCACCTGATGGGGTAAGTGCCACCGTTCCGTAGGTGGCCCACGTTTTGCTCCGATGTGCATAGCCTAAAGGCTGTTGTTTTGACGCACACCAAATTGTTTACAAAAGTTGTTTACAAACGTCAAGAGTGTGCTAGCACTCTTTTTGGCACATATAGCACCAACGCTAAAACACGGTACTCGTATCGTAAATGCAACTGACGCTATCGCCACCAAAAATGATCACACTAAAAACGGTAAGGTTACGTTGGACGGGGACGCGCCCCTTGATACTGAGCAATCCGCAGACAGTTGACGCTACTAACCCCTACGCTATCGAAGCAAGAAGGATCGGGACGGCGCTCAAAGCCGCTCGAAAAAAGCAGGACGAGGACAAGTTGCTGGAACTCTCGGAGGAACAGCGCCGTAATGACTTTGAAGCCTCATCCTATTTCGGTGAACTCTCCGAAGGGGGTGTGGGTTTTTATCTCCCTGACACAGTAATCCTGGCAGCCCTAAAAGGAGGGGCCAAAACCCTGAAAAAAGGCAAGGATATAGACCGTGCCGTCTTACTGACTAAGACTGAGGTGCTGATCAAGACAAACAAACACTTCAAGAGCATGGACGAGGCCTATGCAGATAGGTTCTACCGGATAGAGGGTCCCTGTAGGGTTCCACCGAAGACGGGAGCACTTATCTGGAAAGCCCGGGCAATGATGCCCACAGGCTGGTCTGTTGAGTTTGATGTTGAGTATGAGGAATCTCTCATTGCCACAAAGACCCTCGTTGAAATATCTGCTGTCACGGGGCGCATTGTAGGTGTCGGCGGTTGGAGACCTAAATTTGGTCGCTTTGAGTCGGAGGTGCTGTCATGATTACAGATAACGCCCCCTCTCCTGGAGAGGTCCGAAAACTCCCTCTCTGGAGAAGTCTAGCTGACACCATGCTCCAGTCGGGCCTTACATTTGGCTCATCTTATACTACAGAGTTTATCGAGCAGGGGCTGTCAGCTAAGCGGGACAGCCCGAAGTTTAACTTCGGCATACACAATATGCGGAAGAAGACATTCGAGCATCGGGGCTTTTCCTTCAAGAAAATCCACAAGGAGGAGAGGTATGTCATCTTGCAGGCCAACATGAACGAGAGCGAGATGGCGAGGTTTAGCCGTAAAGCCTCAAGTGCTCTGAGGAGGGGAGTCATACTGGGCACCAACACACCACTCAATCTGCTCGGAGCTGAAGAGCGCAGGAGACACGAGTCAATGCTTGAAAAGTTGGCCACCCGGCATGCTCTGATCAGGCACAGTGAGGCTGTGGCTGCGGTTGTGCGTAAACAGCAGCCTAAACTTTTGAGTTAATTTCATGCTTAGTTGTGCTGGTTAGGTTGCTGTGAGGCATGTTTGATCCAATCCCACTCGTGGGCCACCTACGGAACGGTGGCAACAATTTCAGGTTGAGTTATGTATGTTGTTATTTGGCTGACTTGGTTCCGTTCGAGCAGATTCAAGTAAATCAACTCGTTGGCCACTACGCAGTGTGGCAACAATTACTGTCTGGTCATTGTTATGTCGTGCATATCGGGTCGATGCAACTCGTGGGCCACCTACGGAACGGTGGCACAATTTCTTGTGATGCTGGTTAGGTTGCTGTGATGAGGATTGATGTTATGTCGTGCTTAACCTAGTCATGTCATGCAACTCGTGGGCCACCTACGGAACGGTGGCACAATTTCTTGTGATGCTGGTTATTATGATGAGAATTGATGTTATGTAGTGCGTAACCTAGTCATGTCATGCAACTCGTGGGCCACCTACGGAATGGTGGTATTATTTTGTTTACAAATACAGGAAAGTTCTTAGTATGGTGTTATGTCCAAAATGGGTACCCACGTTATCAACCTCATGAATGCCGAGGTTGAGCAGGAAGGCTTAACCCGTGAGCTAATTGAAGCTTCACGCACGTACTACACCGGCACCCCCACCCTCACCGATGCCGAGTTTGACGTTTCCCTCCGTCGCTTGGCTGAGTTGGAAACCCTCACCGGAAAGATTCTTCCTGGAAGCCCCACGCGAGTCGTAGGAAGTGACATAACCACCGATGCAGCAAAGGTGAAGCACCTCACCAAGATGCTCTCCTTGGACAACAAGTTCACTGTTTCCGACATCGTCAACTTCTGCCCTGAGGACGAACTCATTGATGAGCCGAAGTTAGATGGTCTCAGCCTCAGCCTCACCTACGACAACGGTGTGCTGGAGGTTGCCAAGACCCGTGGTGACGGCACCTACGGAGAGGATGTCACAGCGAACGCTCGCGTCATTGCAGGCATTCCCCTGACGGTTGCCACCCAACAGCGTTTTGAGGTAAGGGGTGAGGTGGTCATGACCCGCTCCCAGTTGGTGAAGCTTAACGCCCTGCGTGAAGCCGAGGGTGATGCCCCCATGGCGAACTGCCGCAATGCCGCCGCTGGTTCGATCAAGCAACGCAGTCCTGCGGAGTGCGCACGGCGCGGCTTGAGGTTCATCAGCTACTGGACAAATTTTGATCCATCCACCTGCTCTCTGACTAACACCACGGACACGCCCTACCTTCACACCGTGCGGGTGGATGCACTGGACATCCTTGGTTTCCACAGCATCCACAATCTCTTCAATCTCTTCAGTTCGCACATCATTCGAGTGGGTGCCTACCGTCAGTCGGACGTGGAGTACTCGCTGAAGGAGTTGGAGGCCGCACGGAAGCGGCTGGACATCGACCTTGATGGCGGCGTGTTCAAGGTGAATGACACCCGCCGCTATGCGGAACTGGGCGAGGGCAGCAAGAGCCCGAAGTGGGCGACAGCCTTCAAGTTCCCGCCCGAAAAGGTTGTCGCAAGACTTGAGAGCATTATCGTGCAAATTGGTAGGACTGGTCAAGTCACGCCCGTCGCACGCATATCACCTACTAAAGTAGGAGGTGTTACTGTCACGTCAGCGTCCTTGATGAATAAGGACCAATGGGAGTTGCGGGGCTCGCCCGCACCTGGTGACGAAGTTTTAGTTCAACGTTCTGCTGAGGTTATTCCCGAGTTGAGTAGTTATCCAAATGGGAAGATATACGCATGTCCAAGGTGCGGGTTCGTTGGCAACCTACAAGAGCAGGAAAAACATCACCGTATATGCAACAGTGAACTGGTGGAGTTGATTCCCAACACCTGGAGCTGGCCCACCCACTGCCCCGAGTGCGGCACGGAGTTTGTGCGCGATGGCGTCCACTTCTTTGACCCGAACCCTGACTGCCCCCAGCGGGTGAAGGCTTACCTGAAGCATGTCACCTGCAAGCAGACTCTGGACTGGGACGGCATGGGTGACAAGGCGGTGGAGCGGCTGTACAAGGCGGGTTTCCGCACACTGGCTGACCTGTTCAACATGCCCCTGTCGGGAGTCTTCTCGGGGGCTGAACTCACCAAGCTTCAGGCTGAGCGTGAGCGGGTGAAGACAGTGCCCCTCTGGAGGAAGCTACGGGCTCTGGGAGCCGAGGATGTCGGCACCACCCACAGCAAGACCATGGCGCAGGCTTACGGCAGCTTGGCAGCCATCATAGAGGCAGCCGAAACCCCCGAGGGTGACGTGAGGACAGGACAGGCTCCCGCCACCAGCAATCTGGCCGCCCTCATCGGTCCCGTCTGTGCTCAAAGCTTCTACGCTCGAATTGAGCAGCTATCCTCTGCCTCTGCCGATTTCTTCGGCACGCTCACCGAGCACGGTTTCCTCTTTGAGGAGGCTGCCTCTGATGGCCCGAAGCCCCTTGCAGGCTTCACCTTCTGCCTCACTGGCACGCTGAGCACCAGCGGCAGGGATGAGATGATCGCCAAGATCGAAACCCTAGGTGGCGTCGTTAAGTCCTCCTGCGGCAAGGCTACCACCCATCTTATCGTGGGCGAGAGCCCTGGTGGCACCAAGACGGCTGCGGCTATCAAGTTTGGCACCACAGTGATTGATGAGGCGCAGTTGTACGCCCTGATGGGCGAGACGATGCCCTCACCTGCGGAGTCGGTTCTTCCCACAGACCCCTACGATGTCTAGGATAATCAAGGGCACACTCAGGCAGAAGATTCTGACACACCTCTCAGAGGTTGAGGAAGCCTCTACGGCTGATCTAGGTGGCAATGTGAGGAAGTTCACCTCGATGTGTTCCAACCCCGGCACACTCGCAACGGCGGCTCTTCTGCGCCGGATGGAGAAGGAGGGGCTGGTTACCTCCATCTTCAAGAGCGGGAAGAACTGGGGTCGCACTTACTGGCGGCTCCGTAGACCCCTATGAAGCCTCGCATCATACGGGCGATGCCCAAGGGCACGTACCACCGTGCAGGAATAAGCAGCTGTCCCCATTGCCAGCACGATTTCGGTTTCGATGATAGAAACCTATGGATAAAGAATGCAACAGCACTGGTTCTTGAAGTAGTTCAGGGGAAACATGGCTCTATTGCATACATCAGTGAGTGCCCAAAGTGCTTCAAAAAGAGTTGGGTCCACAACGAGATTGGCTGTTTTTACACGCACCAAGAGTGGCCTGATGGATGGGAGGAAGCTGCCGAGGCTGAAAAGGGAACTCGTGGGCTTAGCAATCTGCGCCGTTTCAACCATTCCCTATGTGCATCATGTACACATATAAGGGGTGTGGAAATAGGAACCGCTGGGTGGCGGTATTGCGCCCTAAAGGGTCACGGGCACTTTGAGGAGGAATGCGATAAGTTCGTTAAGGCTTAGACGGGCACACAGCCGCAATGCGGTCCAAAGCCTGCTGGATGGTGGTGGGGGCTGCCCCTGACCACGCAGAAGGGTTGCCGGGAGTGTAGGGACCACTTACTGCGGACGCCCAAATGCCATTCCTCTGGAGGAAGGTGGTAGGAGCATAACCGGAGGTCGGAATGGTCACTGATCCGTTCGGACCCTGAACCACAAGAGCGTAGGAACTGTTTGCAAACACCTGAACTGTTGACACCGGTCCAGGTGTCACCACCTGGGGAGGCAGGCTCAGTAAGCCAAAGCCAGAGATGCCCTCGACATACAGCCCCTTGGCGTGCCAATTCTGGAGACTGTAGGCCACCATGTTCGTACTTCCATTGTAATCAGAAGGTTGTACAACAAGGGGAACTTGAGTTGCGGCCGTGCTGGCCCCCAAAACCATGGGGTAGGCATCCGTACCTGTCAGGACCATGCTCAGAAGAGTGCCCAGAGAGGTTACCCCGGCTGTGGCGGCTGCGTTGAGCGGTCGAACACCCGTGGTAAAGCCCGTGTAATTGCCGAGCAAGTCGGCGGTTGCCTCTACGTACGTCGTGAGGGGCTTGAGAGCGGACAGGGGCACCAATCCAGCAGGGTCCCGGGAGGTGATCGTGGGAAACTGGCTGAGAGGTGTGGGAACGTTGGCGGGCACGAAGTAACTACCAGTTAGGTAGTGACCCTCTCTGACATACAATCGGTAGCCTCTAGGTGCCAATACCTGCTCAAGGTAACCCTAGACCCCAAGTACACGCCCTATAACAACTGGCACACAGTGGCAGGGGATTCCGCAGCCACCCTGGCTGACCAGATAACGTACTGGAAGACATGGCCCCGGGTAGCGTTCGTCATTGAGCAACCCGTTGGATTTTTCATGATATGCGATCTGAATGACATCCAGTCGATACTCTACCTGATGTACCAGGAGTTTGGCTGGTGTAAGCCCAATATCTGGGACTCCAGCATGAACATGAGCGTTAACCCGCCTGTTGTATGCGTGCCACCCAACACCACATTGAGAGCCGACACAGCCCCTATCCAGACGCCCTCAGCCACCCAGGTGAATTATCCCTCCTTCCTTCTGGCTACGGAAGCAGGACAGCCCCTTCTCGCTGACAACTATTTTCCTCTTCCCTCGCTCAGAGACTGGACAGCCTTGGGTCTTGGTCCCAAGCCGGGATTCCTTGGAAACTAGAGACTCCGCACGGACTCGCTAACAGTGCCCAACTTGAAGGTCTCAGCTGAACGGTAGGCACTGGTGCCATAGCTGAACACAAGTTCGGAAATGTAATAGGTTTCCCCCTCGAACTTGGTGCTACCCTCCAGGTCCGCAGCCTTGGCACCTGGTTTCAGGTATGCCAAGGTGAGATGGGGATGGTAGTTGGGGTGGGTTTCCTCTATCTCGTCACCAAACTCCTCCACGAGGGCTTCGTGAAGGTCATGAATCTGGGGGCTCTCCACACCCACCCAGAGCACTACGGATTCATTTTTGAACGTTCCTATGGCCCCAAGAGTGAAGTAGAAGGGGTTACGTTTTGAGAGGAATTTCTTGAGTTTCTCTGGCTCAAAACCGAAGTTAAAACCAAAGAGCACAGATACATGGATGTCCCTCTCCTTACCGCCCTCTGCGGAATTTACATCCTCATCAGGGATAAGCTTGTCAATTTCCAAGCAGAATTTAGCCGCATCAGAGGGGCGCAGGCGAGCGAGCAGACATCCTGGTTTTTCTTCGTCTTTTTTGTCGCTCATGGGAATTAATCTTCGTAGAAGTGATGAGAGTGTCCATCAGCGTATTCAAATTCGTTATCCTCTTCTGAGGCACTTCCCTGACCCGTAGAGACCGCCAACTGTAAAGCATCTTTTCTGTTCAAAAATCGACCTCTATTGGTGTAGAAACCATCCTCATAATTTTCAGAATTGAGAGGTGCAAGTTTGAAGGCGTCTTCGTGGTCATCGGCTAGAAAAATGTCACCCGTGTCTATTGATCGCACTGCCGCAGCCACTATGTGCTCTTTACCTGGTTTCGGAGTGCCGTAGAGTTCACTTGGCTTTCCGAACACTTTTTCGTCTATAGGGCCAGCCCGCTTCGCATATCCCCTCACCGCTGCGGCG
>Ga0302200_10002982_pt1 | contig 14598 bp, 12 predicted proteins | sample II_Bog_N3_1_FD_194585 | JGI IMG/M metagenome (GOLD analysis project Ga0302200, IMG submission 194585) | Peat permafrost microbial communities from Stordalen Mire near Abisko, Sweden - II_Bog_N3_1 | ecosystem: Environmental > Terrestrial > Soil > Wetlands > Peat | place: Sweden: Abisko... | reverse complement strand
ATGCGTCATTATTTCAACTCACCAGGTTAGGGATCTGGATAGTTTGATTGATACTTTGCTGGTTTTAGATAACCGCGAAATAGTTGTAAACCAACTAATGGATGAAGTTGCAGAAAAGCTAACATTCGGTTTTTATAGCGATACTACCGACATGCGTGTATTATATGAAGAAGAAAACATCCGCGGCAAAAATGCCATTTTACAAAATACCGGGCAATATGGCAAAGTTGATCTGGAACTGCTTTTCAATGCCATTATTAGTAACAATATACCGGTTATAGAACTATTGAAGAATCATGAATAATACATTTAATCCCGCCAGGTTCGCCAGGTTATTCGTTAAGCATACAACTGAACATTATAAGAACTATTTAATGTCACTAACAGTACTATTTGGTGTGATGCTTTTGGGTGCTAGTTTTTTAGTTTATCTTATAAATGCACCGATAGATCTGGGTTTGCAAACCGCACTGTTTGTTAGCATAATGTTATTGGCCGGAACCATTTTTACCAGCAACATATTCAGTGATTTTGGCGATCGTAAAAAGGCAGGATCAGCATTAATGTTGCCAGCCTCGCATTTTGAAAAATACCTGGTTGCATGGGTTTATTCATTCATCGGTTTTCTGATATGTTACCTGGCCTGCTTTTATTTGGTCGACTGGCTGGCCATTAATGCAAAACATTATCCGGGCCAGCAAATTGTGATGCTAAACGTATTCAACAGATATATCACAATGTGCTTTTTGATGTTTGCATTTATGCATGCCGTTGTACTTTGGGGCGCAATTTTTTATAATAAACTGCATTTTGTTAAAACAGCTTTTGCTTTTTTTATTGGCATAGCCTTGCTTATGATTATTAATAAAGTTGCGCTGGGATGCCTTTTAAACAAGAATGTACACATGACCCCGCCCTTTGGGGCACTGAGAATTATGGAGCACAGCAGGGAAATAACTGTTTTTATTGCTGGGGATGACGGCGGCTTTGTGTTATGGGTATTAGCCGCCCTGGCATTTATTTTTTGGGCAGCAGCCTATTATCGTTTAAAAGAAAAACAGGTATAGCTATGGAATTTAGAAATAACGAAGCCATATACCTGCAAATAGCCGCTTATGTGAGTGAGAATATTTTGCTGGGTAAGTGGCAGGCCGAACAAAAAATACCATCAGTACGGGATATGGCCATAGAGCTGGAGGTAAACCCCAATACTGTGATGCGCGCTTATGAACTATTACAAACAATGGAAGTGATTTATAACAAAAGAGGATTAGGTGTATTTGTATCGCCCGATGCCCATAAAAAAGTAAAAGCTTACCGTAAAGAACGCTTCATGGAACAGGAATTACCCGGTTTATTTAAAGAGATCTTTTTGCTGGATATCAGCATGGAAGATTTGCAGCAGCAGTATGAAAAGTTTAAAAAGAAAAATTATAATGAAGACAAGCAATAAACTCATAGTTGCCGCATTATTACTCACAATTATTGCGCTTTTCATTTATGATGAAATGCTGAAGACTGAATATGTTACAGGGCGATATAGAGATCCTTACAGGAACTATGTTTCATTGAATTTTAAGGATTTCGATGCGGTTGGCATTAATTCATCAACAATAGCCAATGCTAAAATAGTGCAGGGTCCATTCAGTGTGAGAATTGATAAAAATGCTGAAGAGTATGTAAACATTACAAAAAAAGGGAACAGGCTTATTATTAGTGCCAATTTTAAGTATTCCATGCTATATAACCCCAACCCTTATGTTGTTGTTATATCATGCCCTAAGTTAAACCAATTAAATACAGGTGCCACCTATACATTACATAATTCAGCAGTAACAGATACCATTGTAGGTTGGCAAATGCGTGAGGTTTTGGTTGATGGTTTTAAACAGGATAGCTTACTGGTAAACCAAGATTATGGTAGTACGGTACTTATTAGAAACAGCCATATAAATTATTTGAACGGCACGATTGGTAAAGAAAAAGGAAGCGGTTCAATCATTAGAATTTTCACGACTAATCAGATTGAAAGTGTTAAGCTGGATATTCGAAACCGTAGTCAGTTGGAATTGAATAATATACAGATCCGGAAGCTGGATTACCATTTAGCTGATAGTGCGAAACTAATATTAAATGGAGCTGCCGGAAATTTCTTAAAAAAACCTTAAATAACTCAATATGCAACTTGTCATCAACTCTCTTTCCAAAACTTATGCAAATGGTGTGCGGGCATTAAATGATGTTTCGCTAACATTAACCAACGGCATGTTTGGTTTGCTGGGGCCAAACGGTGCCGGTAAATCTTCATTAATGCGAACGATAGCAACCCTGCAGGAGGCCGACCAGGGGAGCATTTTTTTGGATGACCTTGATGTTTTAAAAAATAAAACGCAGGTGAGGCAGTTGTTAGGCTATTTACCACAGGAGTTTGGCGTATACCCCAAAATATCAGCTGAGCGTATGTTGGATCATATTGCCCAACTAAAGGGCATCGGAAACCCTGGTGAGCGTAAGGAATTGGTTGGTTATTTGCTGGAAAATGTAAACCTCACCAAAGAGCGGAAAAAGCATTTGGGCACTTATTCAGGCGGGATGAAACAGCGTTTTGGTATTGCGCAGGCGCTGATAGGTAACCCTAAATTAATTATAGTTGATGAGCCCACAGCCGGACTTGATCCTGCTGAACGGAACCGGTTTTATAATTTATTGAGCCAACTGGGCGAAAATACTATTGTTATTCTTTCAACCCATATAGTTGAGGACGTAAGCACACTCTGCTCCAATTTCGCTATTATTTGCCAGGGTGAGGTACTGTACGCAGGCGAACCGGATGCGGCTGTAAAAAGCATGGATGGAAAAATATTCACCAAAGCTATCAGTAAGCAGGAGTTGACGCATTACCAGGATGATTTTATGGTGATATCGACCCAACTAAAATCTGGTAAGCTGCATATAAGGATATACCAGGATACAACACCCGGCGAGGGCTTTACACCTGTAACGCCAAACCTTGAGGATGTTTATTTTAGCAAAATAGCTGCCAAAATTGATGTAACCACTATATAAATCAATTAATTATGTTCTGGAAAATATTTTTATTCGAGATCCAAAGCAGGATCCGCAGGCCAGCCGTTTATCTTTACTTTGCGGCAGCGCTTATTTTTACTATTGGAACATTTGCCACCGGCTCGCTACCGCTAATGGAAAAGGAGCACATCAATGCACCATTTATACTTGGCATGTGGTGCGCCGGTATTACTATGCTCATGATGGTTGTATCGTCCTCTATTATGGGTAATGCTATATACCGGGATATCGAATACAATACCAAAGATTACTACCTCACTTATCCCATAACGAAGGCAGGCTATTTTTGGGGACGGTATTTTGGCTCATTTGCCATTATGCTTTTTATAGCAAGTGCCATTATTATTGGTGCTTATGCAGGCACATGGCTGGGTCCGGCTATGGGCTGGAGGGATCCGGCGCAATACGGACCAAACAGGTTGATCTATTATCTGCACCCATTTTTAACGATCGCTTTACCCAATCTGATATTTACGTCGTCACTGTTTTTTGGTCTGGTAGCCATTACCCGCAATGTAAAGGTGATTTATAGCGGCGGCATCCTGTTGTTTTTGGGATATTTCCTATCCATGGTTTTTCTTAGCAGAACTAATAATGAAACGGTAATAAACCTGGCAGACCCCTTTGGCTTAAATGGCGTCAGGCTGCAAACAATGAATGCTAACTCCATCCAGCAAAATACCACATTAATATCCATAACCGGTTCATTTTTGCTTAATCGCATCATCTGGACAGGTATAGGATTGATAGTGCTTTTATACACTTATTTCACCTTTAGTTTTGAAAGATTCTTCAGCGGTAAAAGAGATAAGGCAGCAATTGGCGAACGTTCATTAGATAAAGTTAAAAAAGCAAGCCCCAAAGTCAATATTAGTTTCGCCGGTTCGTACAACCGTAACACCTTATGGAAACTGACCCGGATGGAGATCAGCAATATTATCCGTGATAATTATTTTTGGATCATTCTATTAAGCGGCATGACTTTCCTTGCTTTTGTGCTTTGGATGGGAGATGGAAATGATGGAGTAGCTGATTTTCCGCGTACGGTAATGCTTTTGGATACCTATAACGGCAACTTCCTTTTTTTTATCTTTTTTATCATCTTGTTTTATACAGGCGAAACACTGCACCGCGACAGGATAACCCGTTTCGCCTTTATAAATGATTCCCTGCCGCCACCAAACTGGGTGTTAAACGGGTCAAAGTTGGTATCACTACTTGTGCTAGCTTTCTTTTTGGCATTAATTCCTTTAATCTTAGGTGTACCCATCCAAATCATAAAAGGTTTTTATCACTTCCATTTCCCGGTATATTTTGTTTACATATTTACATTGATACTGCCCCGGTTATTGGATATGGTAGTGTTTTGCTACGTAATACATATAACCGTAAATAATAAGTTTGCCGCGCATGCGGTAGGCATCTTCCTTTGGATAATATTCTTTTTTTTAGAAGATACGGGCACCTTCAATTATAACCTTTTCATGTATTCTTATACACCGTGGTACGGTTTTTCTGATATGGACGGGATTGGGCATATGGCAAAAGCGGTTTATTCATTTCATTTGTACTGGTTGCTTTTTGCGGGATTATTGACCATTGTTTCAGCTTTGTATTATTATCGCGGCGTAACCGCCGGTATTAAAGAACGATGGCAATTAGTTACTGAACGTTTTGATAAAAAAACTAAAATATTTACCGCAATATTGGTGTTTGCATTTTTGGCGTTTGGTGCTTACAACTATTACAATGTAAGCTACCTTAATAGTTTTTTAACAAGCGGCGAAGCTGACAACCGGGCAGAAAGGTATGAAAGGCAGTTGAAAAAATATTCATTGCTACCACTACCCAAAGTAACCAGTATGGAGCTGCATACTGATTTGTATCCTGAAAAACTGGAAGAATATACCCATGCGTTCATAACTATAGCTAACAAGACTAACCAGCCTATTGAAAAATTACTGTTGGATGGTGATGAATTATCTGATTATTCAATCAAACAAGATGGTAAATTAGTGTCTTTTACATCGCCATTGCTTTACCCGCGTGGTATGTTCAACTGGTTTAGGCCTAAGAATGATACGGCTGAGTTTCGTTTGTACAGGTTGTCAAAGGCACTGGCCCCGGGTGATTCTACTGTGCTTGAAATTAATTCTGCAATCAGTTATAAAGGTTTTAGTAATGGCCTTTACTCAAAGGACTTGCTTCATAACGGTACATTTTTAGGCCCGGAATTGCCGGGTTTGGGTTATGACGATGACGACGAATTAGACAGTCGTTATGAGCGTAAAAAAAGACATTTGCCGGTGAAGATAGAGGGCGAAATTCCCCAAAATGATCCCGAAGGAATAAGCACATTGAAAGCAGGCAAAGCGGCCGACCTGTTGAAATTTGATATAATCGTGAGTACGTCGGGTGATCAAACCGCTATTGCACCGGGCGAACTGATTAAGCAGTGGAAACAGGGAGGGAGGAACTATTTTCATTACAGGCAAAGTAGCCCAGGCATATATGGGCCTTTCGGTATCTTATCAGCAAGATATGCCATTATGCGTGATAGCGTGTATTTAGATCATAAGGTCATTATCAATCTTTATTATCATCCTGAACATAGTGCCAATCTCGGCAGATTTATGGCTGCATATAAGGATGGGCTTCGTTACATGGATAAAGCTTATGGAAGCTTTCCTTTTAAAAATATAAGCCTTGCTGAAACTTCTATTTACGGCCCCCGCGATGCATCGATGACAACCTTGGATGCCTATGCAGAGCAAAATTCCTGGAATGCCAATTTTAATGACCCAAATCAATTTGATTATTGCTACATCAATACTATAAAGAATTTAGCCCAGCAATGGTGGTGTTTTCAAGTAGCGCCTAATAATACGGTAGGCGCAATGGTGATTCCCGAAGGACTTGCCGGTTACACTGCACTAATAATGGCTGAAAAAAAATATGGTGCTGCAAACATGCGCTACATTGTTTTGGATCAGTTGTGGCGCTATTTGTTTATTAGGCGAAGAATGGAAGAAAAAGAACATCCGCTTATTACAGCTGATCAGTGGTTTGAATACCAGGGGAAAGCAGCTGTGGCGTTATATGGTTTAAGGGATTTAATGGGTGAGGATAGTCTGAACGCAGCCCTGCGCGATTTTAAAAATGCTTACGCTTTTAAAAATAAACCGCCTTTTGCCGGCAGTAACGATCTGTATAAATATCTGCAAAAACATGTACCTGATTCATTACAATATTACCTTGATGATACCTGGAAGAAAATTACGCTGTATGATAACAAGGTGACGGATGTAAAAGCCAAATCGCTTGGAAAAGATAGGTACCAGGTAACTATATCAGTTATTATTAATAAAGTCTGGATTGATGGTAAAGGCAATGATATTGCCGCGAAAAACATGAATGATTATATAGATATAGGGGTATTTGCAGCTGACGGCCAAAATAAGGATGGCAGAAGTATTGTTAATCAACTTTATCTTAAAAAATATAAGCTAACAGCAGGTGCACATACTTTTACTATTATAGTAAAAGGCAAGCCCCAGCGAGCAGGTGTTGATCCATACAGTATGCTGATAGATAGAATGCCAAATGATAATATCAAGAGCCTTTAATTAAGATGTGCCTGCGCATATAACTTATTACAAAAAAAGGATAAAATAGGGCAAAATAGAATGAGCATAATAAATATCCGGCGGATAAAATGATTGCGGAAATGTTCGCAGTAGTCAGTAAGAAAACTAAAGATCTGACGAAATATGCAGCTTAGAGCTTATCATCTTAATTCTTAAACAACTCTCCTTTATTTTGGACGGGTTCTGTCAAGAGCAGCAAAGCGCGGAGTTGTGTGGCTGCTGCTGTTCATGTACCCTTGACGGGTTCCGGCAAAAATAAGAACGTTGTGGCGAGATAAGATGAAATAGCTATTGACAAAGTTTTGGAATACGAAGCGCCGTAACAAAACCAACACAATTGCCCACTTGTAAAACAATTACTTTTTATCCCGGCAGTTGCTACCTTCTTCGCTGTACTGTGAATGAGTTACTTTTAGTTTTAGCGTTTGATAGTGGGATATTTTATATACCAACAGAGAGCGGTTAAGCCAATGAAGCCGGCTTAACTTCTGCCTGAATTTAAGTTAATAATCGTAATGAATTACCTGGCAAGCAGCAAAAGATAACCAGTGATTGCTCCGCCTAAAATAACAAATGCGCTATTGACTTTTGTGAATCTAAAAAGTACAACGGCGCTGCAAATCGCTATTAAAATTGCTCTCCATTCAGTCAGGCTATCTCTCCCCAGCTGATAACACACAAAAATAATCAACGCGATAGAGGCTACGTTTACGGCATTTAAGAAGGCACCAAATAGTTTTGAACCCCGCATTTTGCGAACCAACGGATTTAAAAATGCAACAAACAGAAACGATGGCAGAAATATGCCAATAGTGGAAATTACCGCACCACTAATCCCATTAATCTGATAGCCGATAAATGTAACCGAAGAAAATACGGGACCAGGGGTGAATTGTCCGATTGCTATAGCATCAATTAGTTGTTGGTGAGAAATAATGCCCTTTGCAACCAGCTCCGAATCTAAAAAGGCAAACAGTACATAACCGCTGCCATACAGTACGGCTCCTACCTTCAAAAAAGACAGGAACAAACTGATATTTACCGGGCTAAAAAATCGATGATCCTGCGTTTCCAGCAGGGCAAGCGGAAGGGATGAATGGACAGTATTCTTTTTTCTGAGACGAATAGCCGCTATACCCATCGACAAAAAGCCGGCACCAAAAAGAATGAATAGTTGGGATATACCAAAGAAACAAAGAGCCAAACAAACTATTCCAATTATGCCCAACCCAATAGTTTGTAAAGATTTTAATGCCAGCGGGTAAATTGCCGTCAATATGACGGCGATGATAGCTGGTTTTATGCCGTAAATAAAGGGTTGAACCTGCGGCAGGTGGCCATAAGATTTGTACAACCAGGCAAAGCAAAGTGTGATCAGAACCGCAGGCATGATAAAACAAATCCCCCCGATAATCAGTCCCCGCCAGCCTGCGCGTTCCTGTCCGATATGGATAGCCATTTCCGTGCTGTTCGGGCCGGGTATTAAATTGGTTGCACCAATGAGGTCAAGGAAGTGCTGCTCGTTCATCCATTTCCGTTTCACCACTGCTTCATTACGCATCATGGCGATATGAACAGCAGGACCGCCAAAGGCAGTAAACCCTAATCGCAGAAAAAACCCGGCGACTTCTTTTAGATACTGTTTGTTATACATAATCAAATAAAGCCATAAAACCAAAGTCCATATGTAACTGCATATGACAATGGAACAAGGTGCGGCCAGGGTTATCGGCTATGAAATCTACCTCTATTTCCTGGAAACCGCCTAACATCACTACATCTTTCATAATACCGGAAGTATGCTTGCCGCCAATTTTGGTGAGCTCAAAACTATGGCGATGAAGGTGCATAGGGTGAATATCATCGGATGCATTATACATTTTTAAACGATATCTCTTGCCTTCTTTTAAATGGAACATAGGTTTCATCTCCATCATATTAAAGGCAACTCCGTTAATTGTCCAGCGATTAAAGCCGTTCTCTGCCGCATTTTGTTTGGCGAAGACCATTTTGATGATCTCATCAGGTTCAGGAACAGGCTTATTTTTTTTACCAAAAACCGTATAATCCCAAAGGTAAGGCTTGGGTTTTATCCATTGCGGTTTACCTTTTTGCCCTGTATATTGAATTATTGTACCCATGCCGTTGCCCCGGTCATCATCTGCCAGGTCGCCCATTATCCATACACCGGGGTGTTTCATTTCTACAATGGCTGAAATGCGTTCCGCTGTACCGATCCATAAAACAGGCACCTCTGTCGGGTTTGGCACAGGGAAACCATCAAGAGCAATTACTTTAAAAGTATGGCCCGGCAGTGCAAGGCTGCGGATCTCAGAACCACTCCCGTTAACAATATGAAATAAGATGCGTTCGCCGTATTTAACTTCAATGGGTTTACCGTGACCTAACTGCCTGCCATTAATGGTGAATACTTTATACCCGACCTCATATCCTTTGATTTTAATCGGCGATTCTTTTTCCCTTTTGTCCTGCATTGCTTTGAGTTCAGCAATGACAGGGCCACTTAAAAAGTCGCTCGACATATCACCACCCCGCATAAAATAAGGTTCAAATTCTTTTAGCATTAAGAATTCTTCCCGGTCATAACCGCTTGGTTTTACTTTAGGTTCTATATACACCGGGCCTACCTGACCGGAATATTGCCCGGCACTCAAGTCGGCCCCAGCAAGCATATGGGTATGGTAAAAGCGTAAACCTGATGGTTTGGGAACAAAAATTTCGCGACGCATACCATGAGGCGGAATATACGGTGTTCCTTCTTCAGCGGAGCCGTCTATGCTTACCGGGATAAACTGTCCATGCCAGTGAAACTGTTCAGGGCTATCGGTATCATTATAAATGTCTACAATAGTTTGCCGCCCTTCTTTAAATCGTAGCAAAGGCCCGGGAAATTGATTGTTATAACAAACAGTGGAAATAATATGCTGAGGGCCCACTTCAATTAACCCTATCCCGATACGGATAGTATAATCCGCCTTTTGCTTTAATATATTCCCGTTTCCTGCCTCGGTTTTCAGCTTTACATCCGTCGCTTTAGCCGGATTGAATACACTTGCTGGCAACATTCCTGCAATAGGCAACACTAATCCGGTTGACCAGATAAATTTTCTGCGATCCATACTTTAGCTCCTGTTAGTGAAAAATTTGTTGTCGACAGAATATTTCCCGGCTCCAAAAATCAGCAGAAAAACTATTCCCATCAGCATACTGAAATCAGCCCGTCCATCATGTGCCGCGGCCCAAAAACCTTTATCTATTAATATGGGCATTTTTGTAGTGTAAATAGCGGTGAGAATCACTATCAGTAATGGGGTGGCTGCTACCCTTGTAAATAATCCGATAATCAGCAAGATGCCGCAAACAATTTCCGTATTGCCGACAAAAGGCCCGAAAAATTGGGGATGAGGGATACCGATTTTTGCAAAACGCCCCGAACCATCTGCAATGGGAAACAGAAATTTCTGTATCCCCTCAGATAAAAATATCAGTCCAACCATTAAACGGACGAGGATATTGCCGGGATAGTTACTATCTGCCAGCTTATTCCTCATTGGCGTATTCCGTAATTTTGATTGCATGGTATGTAGGTTTATCGAATTTACAAATTGATTCTGTAAACTTCCTGAAGTGCTTTACTTCTTATTTAATAATTTGATCCGGATACCGGCGTTGATCACCACACCATCCAACGGAGCGTAAGTATCTGTAAAGCTCGGAGTGGCCATACTACCGGTATAAATATTCCCCCAGCGGGTCTGCCTTTGATCGGTTAGGTTTTCCGCGTTGATAAATATATCCAGGTGCTTCCACATTTTTTGTATCAACAAGCCGAAAGTGATATATCCTCTTCCGGTTGTACCATCGCTTAGCAATTGCGGGCCTGTATAAAAACTTTCCACACCAAACCGGAAACTATGCTCAATCTCATAGGTGCCATCAAAATTGATCCTGTTTTTTGGCGTTAATGGCTGCGGGTTGCTTTGCCCATTGTAATGTAACCGGGCATCTGTATAGGTATAGCCAACATAGAACCCCAATTCATCCAATATGAGTTTTATGTTGGTTTCCGCACCCTGTGAATTGAGATAGCCAGGTGCATTAACAAAAGCATTGTCCTCCAATATAAGCGGATGATCTACCCTGATATAAAAAAATAACTGGTTAATGTTAATTACGGCGTCGTCACCGATAGCCGCTTTGTAATTTAAATCACCATTAAGCCCATACGATTGTTCCGCTTTGGTATTCGCGACATTTAAAGGTTGAATATTTTGATAGCCATCATGCTCGCTTTGGTCATTAAAAATGGAAGGCATCTTATAACCCAAGCCACCGCCTATCCGGGCGGTAAAATGATCGCCCATTTTAAACAACGCGTTTATCCCTGGTAAAACAAAAAGACCGTTAGCCTTATCTGCGGGCGCAGGTATATTTTTATCCAGCCTTAAGCCACTTTCTATAGAAAACCAATTAGCCACTTTATAGGTGTTTTGGACAAACGCCCCCAAAGTCGCCAGGTTGTAGCTAAGGTTGCTTTGTGGCGGCTGAGCTATAAAATGATCCGTGATTAAATTGACGCCCGCTACCCAACTGGCCCTTTTTTCGTTTTGAACATAATTGACTTCGGTAAACGATGATAGTTGTTTCCCCCGGAAATCAAATCCGGGCTCGCCTAGTTCACGGTTAAAATACCCTATCGTATTCTTTACGTTAATTTGCCGGACACTGTCAATTTTATGCGTAAAAGATAACTGCGTTGAAACCCGGAAAGTTTTATTGCGTTCATAATATTGATGAGTACTATCTGCATGCCCTTCAATTACCTGCATATCGCCACCATAAAGGTGCTCATAGTTAGCATTTACGCCAAACCAGCCTGAATCATGGTCATCTATATAAAAAAATACTTTAGGGTTAATGGTAAACTGTCGGGTTTGCGGAATTGCAGTGAACCCGGTATTTGACGGATTATAGGCCCCATTTGAATTATAGGCTCCAAATATGGTTGTCCCTATATGCTGCCATTTTTGGGCATAATAAATACTGGCATCTGTGCCTTTAGCACTTGTTTGGTCTAATATGAGCGTAAGTTCGGGGGCTTGTTCCGGTGTTTTGCTGATGAGGTTAATTAAGCCTGCTATTGCTCCTCCACCATATAGTGTGGATGCCGAACCTTGAATAAATTCCACCTGTTTCAAATCCAGCGGGCTTATCTGCAATAAGCTTAGGCCACCCGAATACTCCTGGTACATAGGCATACCATCCTGAAGCAATTGGGTGTAACGGCTGTCCAGACCCTGTATGCGAAAGCTGGCTGTTCCGCTCACCGCTGAGGTTTGCTGTACATTGATGCCTGTTGCTTCACCCAACAGCAATTTGATATTCCCGGGACTTAAAGTGCTCTTTTCATCCAGTTCTTCGAGTGGAAGCGCTTCTACGCGGGTAGGTATATCGCGCTGGTTCTGATTGGTACGTGTTGTAGTTACAACAACTTCGGCAAGTTCATCTTCTTCCGGGTCAAGGTCAAATTCAATGGTCTGTTCAGGATGCTGCAATGGAAAGGTGATAACTTTGTTCAGTTTGTCAAAACCGATAAAGCTGATTTCGATTCCGAATTTTCCGTCAGGAATATGATTAAAACTAACTAAACCACTGGTATCAGAGGTTGCGGCCAGTTTTAATGTTGGTATATTTACTGTAGCCCCTTTGAGCGCCTGTTTTGTTTGATCGTTAATCACCCGCAATTTAAAGGTGTTCTGTGCTATGGCCCAGTGAGAAAACAATATAAAGGATAAGAGCATGAATATTTTTTTCATGTAGATAAGAATAGACCTTGTCAGCACACACAAAAATGCTATGGAAGGTTGGTTAAGAAATAAATGAATACTTTGAAGTAAGTATGAATCAGGCGAGTGGGGGCCTGAATAATTCATTTAAATAACCGGAAGTTCTGATTAGCTTTTTAAATAGCGGATGAGTGGCAGATAATTCCCCGGCAATGATGTTGACTGACGACATTTTTGAAAAGACCACATTTAACGGGCTTGCCTGATGCTGAAATTGCACTTCGTTACCTTTAGCGGGAGTCTTATCATGTTGGTTATGACCAAAGATTTCCTTACCATGAAGCAAATAATCGCCTATAAAATCTGTCAGTCCTGCCTCCTCGGGCGAGGTGATTTTGGTATAGTTGCGGTACATTTCAGGCAGGTCCTTCATTAAAGAAAAATCACCCAAAGGCAACAATATGCTGCTTGCTAAAAACAAACAAGCCAATAACCCGGAAATGATTTTTTTTACCATGAATAGTTTCACAGAACGTAGGCCGCCCGTTTCTTTTAAATCCTAAATTCAAATTTCTGCGTTCAGTATTTAGCTGTTTTTTTATAAACAAATTTATTATAGCCATTGGGCTTTTTCTCAATCAAATTTGCTTCAACTAATTCCTTTAATCTATTGTAAAAGGAACTTATGCTTAATTCAATACCCTTTGCTTTCATTGCCAGCCATACAGTTTCGGCATCTATATCATTTTCAAAAAACTCGAAATTTTCTACTATCAGTTCATTACTATCATGATGTAACTGTTGTCTTTTGGTAAGAGCCGGTTGGTGTGACTGATAAGGATAGCGTGTTGATTTATTCATAAAGTTAGTTGCCCATCATTAATTCGATATTCTTTCAGGCCCAATACCTATCTTTTAATGCAGGCCTCTCCATTCATTCTAAATTAATTCCAAATTCTGTAGTAATACTGTACTAAATTGATGTTGTTGTTGAATTAAATCTCCTCAGCTGAAATAAAATAAACACTACGTCAACTTCAGACTAACTACAGTTTTATAAAGTAACATTGCCGTTACGCCAATTCAATTATGGAGTATCTAAAAAATTATTTTTTATCAAATCCTTCAGCTTCGCAGGTGCTGCTTTATGCGGGGATAATTTTAGGTCTATGGCTCCTAGAAGCGATTGTTTTGGCAACATCATGGAAAGATAAATGGAAACATACCATGACCAATATCTTGTTTATCGGCACAGCCCTTCCGGTTCAGCTCTTTATGACTATCTTCGTGCTGATTATTGCTTCCTGGGTTGGATCGCGCCACTGGGGATTGCTGTTTATATTACCGTATGCAAAAAGTTATTTTACAAAGTATTTTATAGGCTTTGTGTTACTTGATCTTTGTGAATATCTGTATCATGTAATTATGCATAAGGTCAAAACTTTTTGGAATTTTCACATGGTGCACCACAGTGATCTGCAATTAGATGTTTCGACAACGGTACGGGAACACCCCGCAGAAACCTTTTTGAGAATGTGTTTTTTAATGCTGTGGGTGTTTTTATTGGGTGCATCCTTCGGCGTTTTATTGTTAAGGCAAACCCTCCAAACGGTTGCTAATATTACTTCCCATACCAAATTTAGGCTTCCGACTAAAGTCAATCAGATTGTTAGCTGGGTGTTTATTACCCCAAACCTTCATCATGTCCACCATCATTACCAATTACCCTATACAGACTGCAACTATGGCGATATACTAAGTATATGGGACCGACTATTCCATACTTTTCATCAGGATATGCCTGTCAGCGAAATTACTTATGGGATTGATACGCATATGGATCAAAAGGCCAATTCCAGTTTTGTCGGAATATTGAAACTTCCTTTTCTAAAACGAAAATTGTGAGATACCATTTGAAGTTTGAATTTGGAATTTTCGCATGGCTATATCTCCATATGGCCGCCATTTAAAATCTCCGCCCGATAATTATCTTAAAAATAGCTTTTTCGGTGCCACTGGTAAACCCGTAGCCTATTCCGCCGTTAAACTCCCAATCA
>Ga0302200_10002979_pt1 | contig 14601 bp, 8 predicted proteins | sample II_Bog_N3_1_FD_194585 | JGI IMG/M metagenome (GOLD analysis project Ga0302200, IMG submission 194585) | Peat permafrost microbial communities from Stordalen Mire near Abisko, Sweden - II_Bog_N3_1 | ecosystem: Environmental > Terrestrial > Soil > Wetlands > Peat | place: Sweden: Abisko, Stordalen... | reverse complement strand
TGAAGCCGTAGGCCACGGCCTCGAAGCCGACTTCAACCGCAAGGGAACCTCTGCCTTCTCCGGCCTCATCGGCCAGTCCGTCGCCAGCTCCAAGGTCACCGTTGTCGACAACGGGACCATGGCCGGCCGTCGCGGCTCCCTCAACGTTGACGACGAAGGTACTGCCACGCAGGAGACCACGCTCATCGAGGGCGGCATTCTGAAGGGTTATCTATCTGACAAGCTTTCCTCACGCCTCATGGGCACTGCCAACACAGGTTCCGGCCGCCGCGAGAGCTACCAATCCATCCCCATGCCCCGCATGACCAACACCTACATGCTCGCCGGCGACGACGCCCCTGAAGACATCCTCCGCTCGGTCAAGCGCGGCCTCTACGCCGTAAACTTCGGCGGCGGCCAGGTCGACATAACGAACGGTAAGTTTGTCTTCTCCGCCTCCGAAGCCTACTTGATCGAGGACGGCAAAATCACCGCACCCGTCCGCGACGCCACGCTAATAGGCAACGGCCCCGAAGCCCTGAAATACGTAAGCATGGTCGGCCACGATTTAAAGCTCGACGAAGGCATAGGCACCTGCGGCAAAGATGGCCAAAGCGTACCCGTAGGCGTAGGCATGCCCACAATCAAACTAGACAAAATGACCGTAGGCGGCACTGGAAGATAAATAAGAAGGTCGGCCCGATGCATATCGTGGATGTGAAACAATTTGTGACTTCTGCCGACGGAACGCGGCGATATGCCTGGACCACGATTACTGCCACCAGCGCCCTTCGTTTAGCCGAACCGAGGCTTCGATGCCCTGAGTGTAAAGGGGCGATAGGACTATACCGAAAATCTGAAGATGGAGCCATGCCAGATCGAGGAGAGCATAGAAAGAGAAATCATGGGTGCTCACTAGGAGATTGCTTCGATGGCGTCCGTCGGATGGCAGCTAGTCCAATTGAGGCCGATGAGCAAAGCATCGCCGCGCAGCCCTGAAGGAAAACTGGACAAAACAACCGCCAGCCGCACCCGGTAAACAATCCCCGCCTCAAGTGCCAATAAAGTGCAAATATAGATGCATCCCCAAATGCATCATTCTCCGTTTCTTGCATCGCAAGGAGGGCAAAACGGGTGCACCTTCATACCACCGCAACCTGGCCTGCGCGTAGCGATCGCCGGCCTGCCATTGTCTGGCTCGCCATCTTCTGGATCTTCGTAGGCGTAGGCTTCGGCTTTGACCTGCGCAACTACTTCCACGAACAGCCCGCCGTACCCACAATCGTTCATGTCCATGCCATCGTCACCACGCTCTGGCTGCTCACTGTCACCGCGCTCGTGCTTCTGGTCGAAACCGGCAACACAGGCCTCCATCGCCGCCTGGGATGGTTCGCAGCCGGCTATGCCGCCCTCGTCCTCGTCATAGCCCCGTGGTCAGAACTCAGTTGGCAGGCCCTCAACCTCAACACCCCCGGCTCTCTGCCGCCTCAATTCCTCTCCATCGCCTTCAGCGGAGTCTTCTGCATGGCTGTGCTGCTGCCCTGGGGCGTACTCATGCGCCGCAACTCCGCCGCCCATCGGCGTGTCCTCATTCTGGCCACCATCTGCATCAGTGACGCGGGCTTTGCCCGATTCATGGGTCTCTTTCTACCCCCTCCAACCACGTTTCTTGGCACTTACTTCTTTTATGAAGGCGGCAATACGCTCCTCATCCTTCTCATGTTTCTCTGGGACTGGAATCAGAACCGTGTCATGAAGCAGTTTCTAACGGCAGCTTCCCTTGTCATCGCCACGGGCCTCATAGCCACCGGCCTCTATTTCAACGAAACATGGCAAACCATCACACGCAGATGGCTTGAGAGCTGGGCGCGCCACATGTTATGAAGTCAAGCAGCCCACCCTACAACTCCGCCCCAAACGCCAACAGCCGCCCGTCGCCATCCTTAACCACAAACTCCCGCAATCCCCACGGCATATCCCGAAGCCCCCGCGAAAACTCAACGCCCTTCGCAGCAAACTCGGCATAAAGCGCGTCCACATCGTCAACCAAGAGGTACGCATCCAGCAACTCCTCCGCATACTTCGCCGGATGAACTGCAGTCGCATCGACGGAACGGAAGTGAACAGCATGCCCCTCCCGCGCCACAATGGCATAAAACGGCGGATCCCCATATATCCCCACACATGCAAACCCGAGCTTGTCCCCGTAGTAAGTAAGCGTGCCCGCTAAATCAGCAGTAAAAAACACCGGTGCAATCTGACTAATCATGGATCACCGCTCCCGAACCAAGTGTACATTCGAGTCTTTCAGACCCGAATTTTCGGACCTGGAATGCTCGCATTAATCCAGAAACCAAATCTCCGTCGCGTGCGCCCAGCAGATTCCAAGATATAGTGGTTACATCCATTTTCCCCGGTTCCGGAAAGGTTTTCGGAATGCCCTCGTGCCGCAGCCTGCTTCCTGCGTTGTTTTGTCTCCTCATTACCACCGGCTGTTCCCTCTCGGCCCAAGCGCGCGCTCCGCAGATTGGGATCCCAGCCGCCAAATCTCAGCCCACCGATCGCATCGTGCTGGGCAACGCGGTGCAACCCCTCTACGGCCCGTGGAAGTTCACCGTCGGCGATTCGCCGATCGATCCGGCCACCGGCAAGCCAGCGTGGTCCGAGCCCACTTTTGACGATTCATCCTGGGATACCGTCGACCTCACTCCAAAATCGGGCTCGTTCAATCCCATCACCGGCATCCCCGACAGCGTCCCCGGATGGACCTCCCGAGGCCATGCAGGCTATTGGGGCTATGCCTGGTACCGCATCCACATCAACGTCGATGTGGCGCCCGGAGTCACCCTTGCCCTGGCCGGCCCCGCGGAAGTGGACGACGCCTACCAGGTCTTCGACAACGGCGTGTACTTCGGCGAATTCGGCAATTTTTCCGGGAAGCAGCCCATCATCAATTACGCACAGCCCATGTTGTTTTCTCTTCCGAAACTTGACGCCGGTCCCACAGCGGGGTCAACACATGTCATCGCCTTCCGCATGTGGATGGGACCGGAGTCCCTCTATGAATCCAGCGAAGTCGGCGGCTTTGAGAGCGCGCCCCTCATCGGCGAATCCGCAGCCGTTGGCTCCCAGCATCAGGTCCAGTTCGATGAGCTCATCCGCGCCTACCTGTGGCAGCCCATTGAGGGATCGGTCTTCGGCCTGCTGGGCCTCGTTGCCCTAAGCCTCGCCCTCTTCGATCGCTCCGACCGCGTTTACCTGTGGATCGGCGCACTGCTGTTGATGATTTCAATCGACAACTTCTCCGGCACATTCGCCGTCTGGACACCCTCCGTAAGCGCGCGCTATGACCAGGTCTCGCATGGCATCGTTCTCTTCAGCCTGCAATATGCCGGCTGGGTCATGGTGTGGCGGACATGGTTCCGCCAGAGGCGGCAGGCATGGATCCCGTGGGCGCTTATCCCTCTGGTGTTGATCCTCATGCTGTCTCAGTCCATGACTGAAAACCTCTTCTTCACCGTCGTCGCTGCTCCGGTGGTCGCTGCCGCCCATACGGTATCTCTCGTCATTCGTCTCGTGCTTTCCGCATTCCTCCTCACCATCGTTTTCGATGGCATTCAGGAGCAGGGCATGGAAGGCTGGCTAGTTCTGCCTCCGGTCCTCCTCGCTGCTGCGGCCGAGTTCTCCCGCGAGCTTCAGCTCCTCGGCATGACCACCAGCTGGTTTCCCTTCCATGTACAAATCACCCTGCCCGTGGCTTCGCAGTTGCTCCTCATCGTTGTCCTCGCCGTTCTTCTCGTGCGCCGGCTCATCCTTTCCATTCGCCGCCAGCGGCTGATGGCCCTTGATGTTAAACAGGCGCAAGAGGTACAGAAGGTCATCCTCCCTGAGGCGCACACCATCTTTCCAGGCCTGGTGGTTGAAAGCGAATACCGTCCTGCCCGCCAGGTCGGAGGCGACTTCTTCCAGATCCTCCCCCATCCCACCGACGGCAGCCTCCTCGTTGTAGCCGGCGACGTGGCCGGCAAAGGCCTGCAGGCAGGCATGCTCGTCGCTCTCCTGATCGGCGCAATCCGAAGCACCGCCGAAACAACGTCCGATCCCCAGGCATTGCTCAATGCCTTGAATCGCCGCCTCGTAGGCCGCAATGAAGCGTACGCCACCTGCCTTGCCCTGAACATCTCCGCGGACGGCGCAGTCACCCTGGCCAACGCGGGTCACGTGCCTCCCTACCTGAATGGCGAACCGGTGGCTATGGAAGGCGCACTGCCGCTCGGGGCAATCGAGGGCGCGGAGTTTTCAGTAACGCGCTTTCAGTTGAAGCCAAACGACCGCCTCGTCCTCGCATCAGACGGACTCGCAGAAGCCATGAATGCCGATGGGCAGTTATTCGGCTTTCCTCGCGTGCAACACCTCGTGCAAGAGGGAAAGACCGCGGATGAAATCGCCAACGTAATTCAAGCCTTCGGCCAGGAGGATGACATCAGCATTATCTCCCTAACGCGCGCGGCGATTGCGGTGGCCTGAATTCCGGCCTACGTCCAAAACATGTTCAGCATTCCAGCGCCCCTTTGCGTCGCCCCACCTCGTTCCCGCATCTACTCCCTAGTCGCCGGCGAACGCATCCACCCGGCACACAGGAGATAGCAATGTCAGAGTCGTCCACCTCCCGCGTCTGGTTCATCACCGGTTGTTCCTCCGGCTTCGGCCTCCTGCTTGCCCATGAGCTCCTCCGCCGCGGCGACCGCGTCATCGCCACCGCCCGCGACGCCTCCAAGCTCGACGACCTCCAGACCCTCTATCCCGATACCGCCCGCACCTTCAAGCTCGACGTCACCAAACCCGCCGAAATCGAGTCCGTCGCCCGCGTCGCCCTCACCGCCTTCGGCCACGTCGACGTCCTCGTCAACAACGCCGGCTACGGGGTCAACGGAGCCATCGAAGAAGTCTCCGAAGACGAGTTCGAGCCCATGTTCCAAACCAATATCTACGGCCTCATCCGCACCACCCGCGCATTCCTGCCCCACTTCCGCCAGCGCCGCAGCGGACACATCTTCAATCTCTCCTCCATCGGCGGCCTCATCGGCGGAGCAGGCTGGGGCTTCTACAACACCACCAAGTTCGCCGTCGAAGGATTCAGCGAAGCGCTCGCCGCCGAAATGAAACCCCTCGGCGTCCACGTCACCGTCATCGAGCCTGGCCCCTTCCGCACTGACTTCCTCGGCCGCTCCGGCAAACTAGCCGAAAAAGAATTTCCTGAATACGAGGCCACCGCAGGCAAAGCCCGCGACTACCTCCGCACCCAGGCCGGCAAGCAGCCCGGAGATCCGCAAAAAGCCGTAGAAGCCATCATCGCGGTCGCCGATTCGCCCGAACCGCCCCTCCACCTCATCCTCGGCAAGATCGCTCTCTCCCGCTTCCGCGACAAGCTAGCCCTCTGGCAAAAGGAAATCGTCACCTGGGAAACAATAACGACAGGCGCCGATTTCCCCGATGGCAAGTAAGGCTGATGACTCAGGGCTTCTCGTTCTCCTGGAAAGAGAACGAGAAGCCCCTCGGTGAAACTCCACGTACCCATCCGATAGGGAAGATCAGGTCTCACGGAAGGCCGCAAACTCAACGTTCCGCGCAATCGAACCTTTCAACCTTCTCTCGCCTTTTAAGCAGACCTTTAGCCCTTGAAACTCATCCTCAGAGCGCACCTTTTGCGTCTCTCTTTGTGACCTCCAGTTGAACCGGGTGTGCGGTGGCGTGTACATCCGGGTCGTAGTACTCATAGATGTGCGAGGCGAACGTGCGAGCGCGGATTGGGTACTTGGCTCGAAGACGAAAGCTGATGGCTACAGACTGCTTCTCGGAGAGCGCGTTGAAGTAGAGGATTGCCTGGGTTGCGGTGAGAGAGAACTTCTCCAGGCGGCCGCTTCGCTGCCCGGCAGTTTTTTCCTGAAGGGATTGCAGATCTTCACTGAGCAGTTCGAAGCCGGGAGGGATTCCGAGATCGACCATTACCATGTTGGCAGTTTTGGAGAGGTTGTTGCGGATAGTTGCGGTGGCAGTGGCAATGTCCTTTTGCGCCAGGTGAGTGCGGTCGTAAGTAACTTCGATGGACAGCGGTTCCGCGAGCGGATGCTCTTCCCACGGAGTGAAGTAACGGCCGACAACCTGGTAGGCCAGCGTGCCTGTGCCTGTGAAGTTGAGTTGAACTGAAGTGGCATTCGATGCGTGACTGAGCTCATCGCCTTTAAAGACGAACTGATGCAGCAAGTCGTTGTTTTCCTTTGTCAGTTGGAGGGTTTGCGTGGGCTTGCCGTCGAGCATAACCGTGAGAGAGCCCTCTACGTTCGACGCACTGAGTTCGGTGGCGAGTATAAGAGCGCGCAGGGACACGATGGTGGCCTGCGTGGTGCCCCAGTTGCCGGCTGCCTGCTTCTTTGAGGAAATGAAGTTGAGTGCTTTGCGCGCGATTTCTGAAGCTTGTCCCCATTTGAGGAGAGCCTGGGTTGCGAGGCCTGTTGTTTCAATGGCAGCGCTCTCGCCGGTGGAGTAGACGCCTGTTTCTTCAGCGGTCCACGAGACTTGATCGCCTGTCTCGGAACGCGCATCGATAAGAGCCTGCATGGATCGGCGGGTGAACTCGCGGTCGCTGCGGAAATCCGCAGCAAAGTTAGCGATGACAGCGAGAGTGTAGGCATCGGGCTTCGGTCCCGCATAGGACTCGATGTATTGCTGAGCCTTCTCGACGGCCGGTCCGAGGTATCCGGTATTTGCAAGAGACCACGCAATGTAGGCGGTAATGCGAAGCGAATCGGAGTTATAGCGATTCGTCGCGCCTTCGTTGATGAAAGAAGTGTCGGGCTTCCAACTGCCGTTAGGTTGCTGCTGGCTTACAAGCCATGCGCTGGTTCGCTCGATGAGCCGCGAATCAACGTCGGAAACCTTTGACATGTCGTTGAATTCCATCAGGCCGTATGCGGTGAGAATCTTGTTGGCGGGCGCCTGCCCGAACCAGGAGAATCCGCCACCGGGCACCTCAAAAGTCAGCAACCGCTGGTAGCCATTCGCGATGTATCCCTCGGCCTTGGCGTGAACTTCGGGCGTCAGCTTCTTGGTGCGCTTCATGTAATCCAGTGCGAGGACATTGGGGTATGTGCTGGAGGATGTCTGCTCAAAGCATCCGCCCGGCATGCGCAGAATGCTGTCCATGCCTTCGATGATCTGACTGAGCGGCCCCGGATAGAGACGTACCAGTACGCTTGTGGCATCAGGGATGGAGTTGGCGGGAAACTTCAGATCGTGTTGTGCGTTTGAATCAAGGCGGCCGTTGAAGACGATGCTCTGCTCGCGGCCGTTGGGAATGACTTCAATCTCGCGGACTACGATGTCTTCGCGACCTTCGCCGCCATCCATGTGCGCAGAGAGCGTGAGCTTGAATTTTCCAATGCGGTTGGCGTTGAGAGTGAACTGCGAACCACCGACTCGGCCCGATTCAACGTTGAGAGTTTTCTCGGCGGTGTCGTTGTTAAGCGAGTACCAATCGTCAGGCTGGAGTTTGAGGCTGACCTTGCCGGACTTACCCGAGTAGTTATAAACCGCAACGGGAATTGAGACGCGATCCCCTTGCGTAAGGGTGACGGGCAGGTCGAGGTCCGCAAAGAAATCCTGAAAGACTTTGAGGCTTGAGGAGGCGGACCCCAGCGCACCCGATTGCGTGGAGGCAAGCATGGCCATGCGCCACGTGGTGATGGAGTCGGCAATTGGAATCGAAATACTGGCGTTGCCATTGCCGTCGGTCAGGATCTCAGGGTTGATGTAGAGCGCTTCTGGGAAGTAACTGCGTACGTGCGGCGCGGCCGGTTCAGCCTCCGTCTTGAGAGCCGCGAACGAACGGCCCGTAAGCTGCAAGCTGTCGGCTGATACAACCATACTTTTCGCCATGGGTGCATCGACCATTCTTTCGGCCACTCCTGCACCCATCGCCATGCCATTGATGACCATTGGCGCTGCTTCAACCATGACAGCCTGCGTCACGGCACTCACACTGAGGGTCGCGGAAACAACGGCGTGATCACGTGGCTGGATGGAGAAGCTGCTTGAAAGGACACGGAAACCGAGAGAGCGGATTTCAATCTGGTAGCGGCCTGCGGGCAGAGCAGATAAAGTGAACTGTCCCACGTTGTTGCTGTGCGCAGTTCGAGTTTCTCCAGAAGAAGTCTGGCGAAGATTGATAGTTGCTTCAGGAATGATTGCGCCGGTCTGATCAGTAACGGTGCCGCTCACCTCAGCACGATCATTTACGGGGCCGCGGTCATGTTCAATGCGGATACCGAATGTTCCGCGACCGCCTCGATCCACAATCGCTCCAGTGTGCTCCTCGATGTGGACGGTAAGGTCGTCAGCGGTGTCGAATTGGTGATCTGGTCCAGCGCTGCGAACCTCAAAAATATGCCTGCGGTTGCCATACCATGTGGCCGGCTCCGGCTTAATGCGCAGGGGCGTGTTCCAGGCATCGCGCTGCGCGGCGTCCTTCACAATATCTACAAAGGTTTTTGAAACGTCTGCATCCTCCGGCCTCTCTTCAAGCTGCCGATTGATTCGCGCTGCAAGCTGGCGGACCTGATCTTCGAAGGCCGCGCGATAACGCTGCTGATACTCCTCGAAACTGTCCTGCGGAAGACTGCGGCCGAACTCGATATCGACCTTCGATGGGTTGGTCATTTCGGTTGCGGAAAAAAGAGCACGTGCAGCGAGGTTCTGCGATTCGCCGGCAGATGCATCCTGGGACTCGACCACATCGCCCATAGAGAGCGAGTGGATCTCGTATCGCGGCTTCATCACTTCCTGCTCCAGATAGAAGAAGACCTTGGCGAATCCGGGCTTCTTCTCGGCCAATGCAAAAACCGCCTCATCCACTACCTGCAATCCAAGCGCAGCCTGAACGCCTTCTCCATGCGCGTTGGTGACATGAAATTGCACGCGGGCTTCAGAGCCGGGCCGGTAAACAGGAGAGTCTGTCGTGGCCTCAATTTTCAGTTCGTCCGCGGGCTGGACGAAGAGGAGTCGATGGTCGGCGACAGGTTGCGCATCGCGGCCGAAGAGATAGGCGTCAATGTCGAGCGTCCCAGCCATCTCCGGCGTAGCCGTAAGTGTAAGTTCGGCCTCTCCTTCCTCGAGATCGAGATCGCGCGTAAGAATGGTTTGGCCGTTCCTGACAATGTCCACATAGGCCGTTCCGCGAGCGCGCGTGGACAGAATTTTGAGCTGAATGCGATCGCCCGCCTTGCATGTAGCGCGATTCGTATGCAGCAGAATCTGGTCAGCGCCTCCGCGTGCCTCGAGTGAAACCTTGGTGCTGGCGCGGTTGCCATGGTGGTCGTCGGCTTCGATATGGAGCGACTCACTGTCGGAGTCAGGATTCATATGATAGACGGCAACTCCGGCGGCATCCGTTGTTAGTCTCGCGTCACGAGCCCGTGCTTCGCCGACCAGTGGAATGCGATCGAGACGGTCGTCTAGGTGAACGGTCAGAGCGGCGCTCGCTGGGCTGCCATCGGGATACGACGCGAGGAGAAACACTTCATTCTCGACGCCTGGAATCAGTGTGCCACCCTCGGGCACTGCCGTGATGAGCAGCGGCGACTCGCTGATGGTGATGGGTTCACCGCGCGTCTCCGCATGGGCTGCGGAGTCCTTGACCGTTGCCTCAATCAGCGCGCGGGCTGCACCCTGACTGAGCGGGTGGCCGGCGAAATAGGCCGGAAGCTTGAGATCGAATGAATACGAGCCGTCAGCGTCTGTCCGGCCCGTGGACGAGGCCGCTTCGAAGACCGTTACATCCATGCTCGATGCCTTGATCGTGATCTCCGCATCCGTCACTGGCTTGCCGAAGAAGTAATTGGCGTGCACGGTGCCGGTTACATGATCGCCGGGCCGATAATCGCGCTTCGGTTTGCCGTCCTTCTTCGTGAACTCAACGGCAACCTTGAACTTGGGCAAGACGTAGCGCTCCACATCGAGTGCAATCTCCGCGGTATTCGATGGCGCTTGCACATCACCCATAAGCGCGCGCAAATGATAGGTGCCGAGGTTCACTTCATCGGCCAGCGCGAACTCAGCTGAGGCAATGCCGAACTTGTCAGTCTCAGTAGCTTTACGAAAGACCTTGTTGCCGCGTGAGTCCTCTACTTCGAAGGTCAGTTTGCGGTCCGCTGCCGCATGACCCGCGGCACGATCCATCGCCAGTGCGCGCACGTGGATGGTCTGACCGGGCTGATAAATGGGCTTCTCCGTGGTCAGAAGGATGGCCGCCTTGTCTTCCAGTTGGATTGGCTGAGTGTATTCCGTAGTGCCGATCGGCGTGTCAACGGCGAAATGCAACTCGGAGTTGCCTGTAATGTCCGCGGGAAAGCGGAAAGCCGCTTCCACAGTTCCACGACGGTTCAGGTTTCCTGAGAAGAGCGCGAGCGGTTCCCGGTTAGGAATGCGAAGATCGACGCGCAGTGTGCCTGTTTCCGCATTGTTGTTATTGGCGTCAGTAACGATGACGCGAATGGAGGCGCGGCTTCCAGCCAGGTACTCTTTCTGTCCGAGGATATGAATAACCGGCCTGCTGATGATCTGCGAAATGGACTCAATGCCCTCGATAGCCGGCGAGGCGGCATTCTCGTATTCGAAGCGGTAGCGAACGCGCTGCCAAAGGATGTCTTCGAAAGGCATCGGCTCAGAGAGTGCGATGGTCTGCTGCCACATGCCATTACCCTTATGTACTTCGAGCCTCCGCTCTGCGCGGCCCAGAGACTTGTCTTCAGGGTCAAGAACTTCGATGGTCAGCCGGCCGGGGCCAGTCTCAGGAGCGTTGTAGGGGATGTTGACGGCAAGTTTGCCATCGCGATATGTTGCGCCGAGGCGATGAGGCTGCGGCCGCAGGAGGGAAAGCGATGCACACAAGCCAACAACCAGTACGACTGCGAAAATGCGCAACGTGCGGAGGGAACAATCAGGACGGCGGACGATCATGGGAGCTCTCCTGTGCGGAGCCGGGACTATCTGCTTCCGGCTACTCGTCTGACAGGAGAACGCGGTCCTTTCCTGATCTTGCAGCTCAGCGAAGAAATAATTTGTGACGGCTGTTCGCTAGGGGCGTTTCCAGGTCACGCCGTCAGCGCTTGTCCAGCGCTCGCCGTTGTCTGTTGTGATAGCGAAGACCGGAGGAGCCGTCGAGGGAGCAGCAGGCGCCGCGCGCTTCTTCGCTTTGGCGGATGACTCTACCGTCACAGAGTCTGTCACAGTCTCCAAGGAATCGGCGATGACCGTGACCGACTGCGTGGCCGCACCAATTTTCAGGGAGAGATTTGCCACATTTTGGCGATTGGCGGCGACGGCTACGTCCGCCATCCTCAGGCTAGCGAATCCTCGAGCCCTGGCCTCCACCGTATAGGTTCCAGGCGCAAGCCCATCAACAAGGTAATGCCCGGCCTTGTCGGCGATGACAGTGCGAACTGCGTTCGTTGCGCTCTCAGTGATGGAGACGGACGTACCTGGAATGACCGCGCCGGTCGCGTCCGTAACTATGCCCCCCAGGCTTGCGCCGGGTGCAGCCGCGAGCGGACTGATTGTAGCCTTCAAAGAAGGATCAACATCGGGTGCAGGGTCCGCGCCAACCGCCTTCAATACTGCTCGCTCGGGCTCTCTTTCAAGATTGAAGCTGGTGCTGTTTGCCGCCGAAAAGCCGACTCGCTCAACGCGCACAGCCCGGCCCTGCCATTGCGGGTGAATTGCCTTCCAATGCTTCCCTTCGTCCTTGCTGAGAAATATCCCATTCCGCGCATCGATCGCCACAATCCGCCGCGCCTGCATGGCCGCGGATAGCGCCGGAAGACCGCTGGGCAACGGATGCTTGAGCTGGATGAACTGGGTGACCTGTGCCTCCTTCTCGGATAGGGCCAGGTTGGACATATCAACGGATTCCGACTGGATTGCGGGGGCAGAGCTTTCAACCGAAACAGTTTGGGCGGCTCGGCCGGTGATTGCGATGCGGGCAGACTCTGTTGAGTTGGCTGAGGCAACGGGTCTTTCCGGCGTCTGGGCCGGGGGCGTTCTTTGATGAGCGGCTGCTGCACGGCCCATAGGAGCACTGGCGACACTGGCGCCTACCGCACTTCCAGAGCCTGCACTTATTCCCGCGATTTGCCCAGGTAAAGCCGCTTGCGGGGCAGCAAATTGTTGAGCGGGCTTATCAAGAACAGTGGAGTTCCGGGACTGCATTCCAAGTGCGCTTTCATGCTCAGACTTGGTCTCGGTTTCAGCCTTGCCCGGAGATTCAACGCCGAGCCCTGCGTCTGGAGCCAGGCGCTTCGCTACGGCCGATTGGTTTGATGCAGGCGTGGCGGCCTGATTTGCCGCAGGGCCCTGCAATTGCCGTGCAGGTGCAGGCGGCGCAGGCGAGCGGGTTTCAGCAATTTGTGCAGGCGCGGATGTCTTTCGAACAATCGATGTTTGATGTATATAGAAGACCGTAAGCACAATCGCGGCAGTCGCCACGCCTGCAGGCCACGCCATGCGCCACCCCAACCACCATGCCTTGAACCTGGCCGCAACCGGCGCCCGCACAGGCTCCTCGACCTCAGGCAGCGACAGCGCAACAACAGCTCGGCACTCCGTGCAGACGGCCAGGTGGTCGAGCATCTGCTCCCGCTCATGAGCAGGCAGCGCGTGCTCCACGAAGGCGCAAATCTGGTCCGCGTCTGGATGGTAATCGAATTGGAGAGGTTCGCTCATGCTGGATCAGGTGCTTCCGTTTTTGCCTTCTTATTGGAGAACGTAGATGTTTGCGAAGTTTGCAGCAATCGCCGCAGGTTTATTTCAATGTCGCGCGGGTCAGCTCCAAGCGCCTCATCCACCGCAGCTTTGCTCAATCCCATCGAAATCAGATTGGCAATGAGCTGTTTACGAAGTTCGTCAGCCAGTCGCTTAAGCCTGCGGCTGATGGTAGCCTCATGCACACGGAGAGTCCGTCCAATCTGCAGCAGGGTCTGCCGGTCGAGATAATACGCCGAGAGCAGAAATCGGTCTTCCGCATCAAGGCTCCGCAGCGTGCGCGCCACCGCGACGGCAAGTTGATCCAGGTCGGCAGGAACGGGTGCCGAAGGCAAAGGTGCGGCGCGTTCCACATCGTCGAGCGTGGTTTCGCGATGCGTGCGGCGATGATGGTCCCGCCATCGCTGAACCAGTGTGGTGCGCAGCCAGCCAGCGAGTGAACCTCGGCCCGAATAGGAAGCCAGCGGCGAACGGCGCTCCCCTTCCGTCTGGCGCAGTCCGTAAAGTTCAGCGTAAAGCGAGTCGGCAAGTTCCTGACCCAGCGTGGCGGAACCGGTGATGGACACGGCTGCGTGCTGAAGTGAACTGCGGTAGCGGCTGACAAAAACTTCCCACGCCGCGTCGCGCCCAAGGGCGCAGCCGTGTGCCAGCGCGAGTTCCTCGATATGCAGCGAACGATAGAACGCTGCTCTCGCGGCGGCATCGGGGACCGCTCCGATTGGAATTCCATGATTGACTTTTTCGCCAACGACGCTCAGCACCAAGCCGAACTCTGCGACGCTTAGTCCACAGGATTCCGCCTCAGCCACGCGCCAAAGCTCCTCGACCAGGGTCACGGGGATGGGAAATGCCTGATCAGGATGTGCAGTGGATCGCTCGTCGGCCCGCGCTGGCAGAACAAGATCAGCGGACTTGGATGAGGCAGTTTCCACGTTCCTGAGCATAATCCACCGGTGCCATCAAACTGCCTGAAAATAAGAAACACCTCTTATCGAACGGTTTTGAGGAGAAATCCCCTTGTCGCCTGCCCAGAAACCCTCTCGAAAAGTAGGTCGTTTTCCGGCACTGATTTATCCGTCGGCGAGCGCATTGGCGATCCTGCGCGAAGCGAGGGAGGACCTCCGCTGCCCCTCGTTTATCCGCCGTCAGACGCTTCGAATACCGAAATACTGCCTGTTAAAACTTTGCCAACCCGCTTAAACGGTCGTCCGACTGCCTCCGTGAGATGCGTCCGGAGCGTGATTTATATCACCTCAGCCCCCTCCCAACCGCCTGAATTTAGGGCACATGTGACCCAGCACACATCAAGTCGAAGAAACGCCTGTGACACAGAACACAGCGAGTCGTTATTTCAAGCCGCTACCTTCGCATCCGTCAGTAAGGAAATCCTCAGCAAGCGAGGGATGCATGGGTCAGTCTATTTGGAATTCGATGGAACAGAAGGGTTACAGCCGCAGAGACTTCTTAACCTTCTGTGCAGCGGCGGCAACGGCGGCCGGCTTCGGTCAGTCCGGCGTGGCAGAAGTCGTCTCGGCCTTCGAGAAGAAAGAAAAACCGGCCGTCATCTGGATGCATTTTCAAGAGTGCACCTGTTGCAGCGAGTCGTTTATCCGGGCTTCGCACCCCATCGTTCTCGATGTGCTGCTGAATATTCTCGATCTCAACTACTCTGAGACGCTGATGGCCGCCTCCGGCTTCCAGGCCGAAAAGAGCCTCAACGACACCATCCAAAACAACAAGGGCAAATACATTGTGCTGATTGAAGGCGCCGTGCCCACCGGCAACGACGGCGTCTACTGCATGATCGGC
>Ga0302200_10002978_pt1 | contig 14604 bp, 11 predicted proteins | sample II_Bog_N3_1_FD_194585 | JGI IMG/M metagenome (GOLD analysis project Ga0302200, IMG submission 194585) | Peat permafrost microbial communities from Stordalen Mire near Abisko, Sweden - II_Bog_N3_1 | ecosystem: Environmental > Terrestrial > Soil > Wetlands > Peat | place: Sweden: Abisko... | reverse complement strand
ATGATCTGCTCCTGCGTCTCTCCCAGAATTCCGTTGCGCGTCATGCCCGCGCGCAGCTTTTCTTCAATCGCTTTCATCCGCATTTCGGATCGCTTGAAACCCATCGCGCGACGCAATTCCTCCGCCTCGCCTCCCGTAAAATTTGCGGTGATCATCGCCATGCGTAACAACTGCTCCTGAAACAACGGCACGCCCAACGTGCGCCCCAGCACCGTTTCTAACGAGGGGTGGGGATAAGACACTTCTTCTCTCCCCTGCCGCCGCTTGAGAAATGGATTCACCATATTCCCCACAATCGGCCCCGGCCGTATGATCGCGACTTGCACCACAATGTCGTAAAACTTCACCGGCTTGAGCCGCGGCAGGCAAGCCATCTGCGCCCGGCTCTCCACTTGAAACATTCCTACCGTATCGGCTTTTTGCAGCGTGGAGTATACGGCAGGGTCGTCCGCCGGAAGATGCGCCAGATCCACTTCTTCGTGATAGTGATCGTGAATTAACTCCAGCGAATCTTTCAGCGCCGCCATCATGCCCAAGCCAAGCAGATCGACTTTGATGATTCCCATATCCGCGCAGTCTTCTTTATCCCATTGCACGACGACGCGTCCCGGCATCGAAGCCGGCTCCAGCGGAACCACGGAATCCAGCCGGCCTTCGCAAATCACCATGCCCCCCGAATGTTGCCCGAGATGTCTCGGCAGATCCTGTACGGCCATGCACAATTCGAAATACTTGCGAATTCGCGGATGTGTCAGGTCAAGCCCGGCATCGCGCAGCCGCCGGTCCAATGCGTCATGCTCGTCTTTGAATTCCCATGTCGCTACTGCCGCCGAAATTCGTTTTAGCGTGTCTTCATCGAATCCCAACGCCTTGCCCATTTCGCGCGCCGCCATGCGATTGCGATAGGTGATCACGTTCGCCGTCATGGCCGCGCCGCGCTGCCCGTAACGTTGATACACATACTGGATCACACGCTCCCGCTCGTCGCCGCTGGGCAAATCGAGATCGATGTCCGGCCACTCCCCGCGCTCCTCCGAAAGAAATCGTTCAAATAACAATTCCATCCCAATCGGATCTACCGCCGTGATCCCAAGCGAATAGCAAACCGCGCTATTGGCGGCCGATCCGCGGCCCTGCACCAGAATTTTATTTTCCCGGCAAAAACGCACCAGATCCCAGACAATCAAAAAATATCCAGGAAGTTTTAGATGGTCGATCAAGTTCAGTTCGCGCTCAATCTGCCGCCGCGCGCGTTTCTTGAGCTCTGCCTCGGCTCGTCCGTAGCGGCTTTGCCATCCTTCCCGCGTGCGCTCGCGAAGAAACGACATCATCGTCTCCCCTTCCGGCACGGGATACCGCGGAAACTCGTATCCCAAATCATTCAGCGTGAATTCCAGCCGTGAGGAAAGCTCAACCGTATTCGCAATGGCCTGCGGAAGGTCCGCAAAGAGCTCCTTCATCGTTGCCGGAGATTTAAGATGCCGCTCCGCATTGCGCGCCAGTAGCCGCCCGGCAGTGGCCAGGGTTCGATGATGTTGCAAAGCGGTAAATGCATCCGCCAGTTGCCGGGCGGACGGCACAGCATAATTCACGCCATTGGTCGCGAGCAGCGGCAGCTTCAATGTCTCTGCGATTTCAATCGCTACTCGATTTCGATGTTCCTCATCGCGATGAAAGTGGCGCTGTAATTCGACATACACATGGCTGCGGCCAAACATTTCCGTGAGCCGCTTCACCGCTTCCAATGCCGCTTGTGGTCCACCTTGCCTGAGCCCCGCGGCCAGCGGCCCCTCTTCTCCACCCGTCAAACAAATCAAACCACCGGCATACTCAATACAATCTGGAGCCGCGGCGCAGCCTCCCTCTTTGCGCCCAACCCGCAACTTCATTCTCGTAATCAGGCGGCAAAGATTTTGATATCCAGCACGCGATGCCACCAGCAGCGGGAGACGAAATTCACTTCGAAGGGGTGAGAACGCACACGTTACCTCGGCCCCGATATGCGCTTCGATCTCTGCCTTCTTCGCGGCGAGATGAAAACGCGGCGAGCCATACACTCCATCTCGATCCAGCAATGCCATCGCTGGCATTCCCAGTTTCGAGCCCACCCCAATCAATTCCTCCGGAAGCGAAGCTCCTTCCAGAAAGCTGAACGCGGAGCGGGAATGGAGTTCAACATACATAGTTAATTCGAGGCTCTGAGTTCTGAGTTCCCAGCCCTGAGTTCTCAGTTCTCAGTAGTTCCCCTGAGATTGAGAAACTTAGAACTGAGCACTGAGAACTGAGAACTGAGAACTTTTTCTAGTCATACGTTCCCTCGATAAACCACTTCCCCTCGATCTTGTCCTGCACCAGTCGATACAAAACAAGCCCAGTTTCAACGGACACGGCAATATCCCATTCTTCCCGCGACCAACCATCCTGTTCCGCCCAGTCGCCGGAAGACCGCCAGGGGCCGGCGGTCCATACAATCTCACCGGCAACATCTTCGCGCTCCGCGCATTGCACCCGTAGCGGCTTCGCCTCACGCACCGTCACCACTGCGCTCAGCGGAGGTCGAAACAATCGCAGCGCAATCACTGCGCTCATTTTCTCCCGCGCATTTTCTTCTGCATTTTCAGCAACCTTCTCTTCCAACTCGCATGGACTATCGTTTTCCGGCAGAGACATAATCTTTCGCTTTCGAGAACTCGGTTCCACTCTGTTTGAAAGGTACGAAACTTCTAACGGCGCAAAATGCCGCACCACAAACCCTCCTTCGCGATGCGTATCCAGCAATTCCACGGATCCCACTCGCCCCTCGCCCACAATTCCGGCAATGCGCGCCAGCGTCAGTTCCAGTTTTTCAGGCTCGGGAAAAACCGGCTGAAATAATCCACTTTGCAACGATCGCGGACGCGCCGGATTCGCCGACAAACGTACTTTTACAATCGGCGCTCCTGGCGGATGCGCCTGCAAATCCAGTTGCAACAATTTCAAAAACACCTTCGAATCCAGCACAGGGATCGGCAAATTCAGACTTCGCGTGAATGTCCGAGTAGCCTTGGCCGAAGTTGCACAACCATTTCCCTGCATCGGTGCCAGTTCCAGATTCAAATGCAGTTCTTGCACCGCCAGCGCCCGCGCTCGCAATCGCGCGCAAATTTGCTCTAGCATGCGGTTCAGCAAAAATGCCAGGGGCTCCAGCAGAACAATGGGATATTCCAGTTCCACGCTCTCGGCAAAAACCTGTTGCGCTTCCAACCCGCGCAAGCTACGCGATGCCGCACCCCGCGCCAGCTTTTGCAGACGGATTCCCTGCTGCCCTAAACGCTCGCTGACCGGAACCCCTGGAAGCGCAGCCAACGAACGCAATTTGCGAATTCCCCAGCGGTCAAATATTTCCTCCCAGCGCGTGGCCTCCTGCGCATCGGAAGAAAAACTTTCCAGCAGCACATCGACATGCAAATCCCCTAACCGCTCTCCTTCCTCACCCTGGGGAATTAAAGTAACGCCACGGAATCCCCGCGCAGCCAGCAACGCAGCATCGGGATTCGCCGCCACTGCAACATTTCCTTCCAACCCCATCTCTGAAACGCGCTGCGCCAAATCGTGGACAATCTTTGGCAATGGACCCAGTAGCGACTCCAGTCCGGCCAGGTCCAGCAACACCACATCCGGCGCCGTGTCTTCGACCACGGGAGAAAACGACTGCGCACAATCCAGCAGCGCCGCATGGGCAGAATTTTCATGCGCTTCCGAACGCGCCCGCAGTACGAGATTCTGCCAAGCTTCCAGTTGCGACTTGGTTGTGCCGGGCTCAACTTCCATTTGCCGCGCATTTTCATTGACCGCCACAACCCTTTCCAACGGCGCATGTCCCGCCAGCACCACGACCGCGAGCCTGCGCAACTCAGGCTCCAGGCGAATAATCGCCTGCGCGGGAAAATCGGGAATGAAAATACAGGCAAACATGGGAAACAGCTCTCAGCTCTCCGTTCTTAGTTTCCTATCTCACCCGTCCTATCCCGCCCAGGCTGCTCGACTCTTGAAACTTGCCCTCGTCGATTGCACCGGCTTGCGTTCCAACTTTCTTTCGAACCGCGAGCACAGCAACTCAGCCGTAATTTCCAATTGATCCAATAATTGTGCGTGCGCCAGATCTGTCAGCATCGGTGGAATTACTGAGAGCTGACTGCTGACAGTTGACCGCTTTTTCCCCGCGTCTTGAGACCTGTTGCCCGACACCTTCACCAGCAGCGACGAGCAACTGCCCGCGATCGGCTGCTGTTCCAAAACAAGTAGCACCGTCGGAGTATTTTCAACGGCGCGCCGGAAGCGAAACCACGAGGCCAGAGAAATCCGCCGCGCACTTTGCACCGGAATATCTCCCAAATCGAGAGCAATCATGCCAAAACCGTTGCTCTGCAGAAGCAGATCCGTGACTTTCAACAATTGGCTCAGCCGGGATTCCCAGCGGCGAAACCCAAACTTTTTTTCGGTGGCTTGTCCTTGTCCTATCCCCCAAGACGTACTCAAATCGAAATCCCTGGCTGGCATGCCTGGCATATTCGGATGCGCGCCGGTTTTTTCATGGCTTATTTTTTGCGTCAGCGCGAAATCTTTATCTTTATTTCTATCTTTCTGACTTTTATCTTTCTGTAACGATTTTTTTTCTCCACACCGCACCCACAACAAACGATTCATCTCCATCCCAGCCGCCGCCGCCGATGCCGGATCGAACGCATCGCTGGCATCCACTAACGCACAAACTTCCCCCTGTTCTGTAGCGTGGGCTAAGGCGGAAAGCAAAATACTGGTGCGTCCCGAGGAACCCGTGCCGCAGATTTCCGTCAGGCATCCGCGAGGAAATCCTCCGCACAGCGAGTCCAGTTGCGCAATCCCACTCGAAACCATCTCCGGTAACGGACGCACATCCAGTCGCGACGCTGGAACGACAGCGCCCAGTTTTGAGCCGGCGCCCATGTAAGACAAAATTCCCGCCGCCTTCTCTCCCATTGCCCCTTTCTCCGCGCCTGAACGCAGAGCAAAGTGCTGAGAAGACGGCGGCGGAAAAATAAAAGGGCGGCCCGTGGCCGCCGCTGTAAAAACTGGAGAGGCAGACATACTTTCGCACCATTGTCAGGGAACGTAGGGCAGGATAACCCCTCGGCGCCTAAAGCATGTTCGCTTTTTGTTCGCCTTGATGAAGTATCCCTCTGCAGTCTGTGCTTGTCAAGATAACCCGCAAAATTATCTTCGCGAACTCCATTGGGAGAGGGGCCAACCCTCTACCAAACCTGGGAAAAATTCACGATAATGTCGCATCCGACCAATCTGGGCACTCACCACTATTTTGTTATAATCAAGCGTTGTGCCCTCAGAAGTGGCGCTATCGTCTAGGGGTTAGGACGGAAGATTCTCAATCTTCAAACACGGGTTCGATTCCCGTTAGCGCTACCAGTATTCATGCACCTTTCACGCATTTCTGCTTTTCCCCTCAAATTTCTGTCAACACTTTGTCAACAGTCACTCGGCTGATTTCGCTGTGAATCGTCATTTTTATCCATTAGACCGCCAATGACTGTATGGGTCATGCTCGCTGCATGAACACACAGCTCATCGCATCGCCGCCACCATTGTCAGCCCTTCTTGAAGGGTACGTCACGCCAGAACAGCTAGCCAAACAACTCGGAGTCACCTTGCGCACTCTCCGACGCTGGGAAGTCAAGCGCATAGCTCCCCCTCGCACTGTGATCGAGCGGCAGATTTTCTACAAGATCGCTTCAGTAAAGGCGTGGCTGGAGTCACGCGAGCAGCGTAGGCGGTGACAAGGCCAAACGACCGGGGGAGGGACTTCTTCGGACCGCCAAAACAATAGTCGATGCTAGAATCTCAGCCGACACAAGGTGTCTGTAGTCCCTGAGGCAAGAATGCAATGAAGGTCTTTTTGAGTTGGTCGGGAAGAGTGAGCCACGAAGTGGCGCTAGCTTTCAAAGAGTGGCTACCGCTCGTAATTCAATCAATCGACCCATATGTGTCCTCTGAAGACATTCAGAAGGGAGCGCGATGGAGCGCCGAAGTCGAAAAAGCACTGGCCGAGTCGCGATTCAGTATCATTTGCTTAACTGAAGACAACCTTACCGCACCATGGCTCAACTTCGAGGCTGGTGCCCTATCCAAGGCAATTGCGAACGCGCAAGTAAATGTCTGTCCATTTCTATTCAATATCAGGCAATCGGCGGTGGAAGGGCCGCTCTCACAATTTCAGAGCGTACGCAACGAACGCGATGAAATCGTTAAGCTGCTATCGACCGTCAACGCCGCTGCCAAAGGTGATAAAGAGGATGTCACGCCTAAGATTCTCGAAAAGAGTTTCGAGGCGTTTTGGCCGCATTTAGAAAAGCAGCTAGCCACAATTGCGACGCAACACGCGGCAGCGCCGACGCCGAGACGAAGTGCCGAAGATGTATTGGAAGATATATTGGAGATTGTTCGATCTCAACAAAGACTAGCCGCAACGAGGGAAGACGTAGCCAGAATGACAGACTTGGTGCGAGACCAACTCTCTATGCTTGAGGGAAGGAGAGACTCCTTACTCACGAACTACATCAAGGGGGTGCTCGTTCCCTCAAGCTTCTTAGGAGTCTCGGTCGATAGCTCTGTCCCTGGATCAGCTGTACCGGGAATTCCCATCGATGATGGGTCATACAGTCAGTTCCTCGGAACCGTGTTCGATCAATCGCACACGAAGAATCCTGTGATTCCGCCGCCGCCACCTAAAGCGACTCCCGACGGGCCAAGTCCGGGAAAGACAACCTCTACTAGTGGCGATAGTGAGAGAGAGAAGAAATAGGATGGAGAATCAGAATCCAGCTGAGATGAAGGTTGTAGCAAAGGCTCTTGCTCCTAAAGAATGGGCTTGCCTCACGGAGATGCTTAAACGGGAGTCCACAATTTTTTTGTTCATTGAGGTCGAAGAGGTTGGAAGCACATTAGACTCAGGAACGAAAAATCCGGCAAGTGGATTCAATTCGACTTCAATGCTGATGGTCCTTATGTGATCGTAGAAAAACCGGGAAGCGGCGCCCACTATCTATTTAAAGTGAGCGCCGACAAACTCAGAGTTAAGTTTTTTGATGACCGACTTGGATTGCCGAAGGGTATTCATGAGATAACGGCTGACACGTTTCAATATCTTGTTTAGGGTTTTTAACCCTCGATGGTAAAACGCGAGTTAACTGGTCAAACCGTGACTTTCACCGCTTTAGTGACATCGGTCTACGGCGCGATTCCCGATGGAGAGACGGTGACATTTTACGACGGCTCGAATGCTATCGGCGCGGGTGTTACCAGAGGCGGGATGGCGATCTTCTCAACTTCCTCATTGGCGGCTAAGACACACGTCATCAAAGCTGTTTACTTCGGGGATCTGACTTTTGAACCCAGCTCTGGGAAAGTCAAACAAGTCGTGGACAAATAAGGGCGAGAAATTTTCCGGCAGCCGATGAGCAAATCGTTTTGTTAACCCGATGGCCAGTTACTGCCGCGTTGTGAGAGGTTCCGAGTCCTCTCTTGGGTTCTCCATACGCGGTCTATGATCAGAAAGCGCCATGCGAAATGCTAGCTCGAACCCGCAAGCAAGCGGACGTATCGTGCTTGCGGCCACCATCCTGGGATCGAGCATGGCGTTCATTGACGGAACCGTCGTTAATGTCGCCCTTCCCGCGCTGCAAAACGCTTTGCAAGCCTCCATTTCAGACGTGCAATGGGTCATCGAATCATATGCTTTGATGTTGGCCGCGCTGCTCCTTGTAGGCGGCGCTCTTGGAGATATCTTCGGCCGTCGCAAGGTGTACATTTCTGGCGTCGTCGTGTTCGCAGCCGCCTCCGCGTGGTGTGGCCTGGCTCGAGATATTGACATGCTGATCTGGGCCCGCTCGATTCAGGGCATAGGTGCAGCCCTGCTGGTACCGGGAAGTCTTGCACTGATCACGGCGTCCTTTCCCGAAGAAACTAGAGGACAGGCGATTGGCACGTGGTCCGGATTTTCCGCAATTACTGCGGCTGTCGGCCCTGTCATCGGGGGCTGGCTGATCGAGCACTCCACCTGGCGCTGGGTCTTCTTCCTGAATCTCCCGCTTGCGCTGGCAGTCATCCTCCTCTCCGCCAAGGTGCCGGAGAGCCGTAACGAGAATGCCTCACATCATCTTGACTGGCTTGGCGCCCTTCTGGTGACGTTCGGACTTGGTGGTGTCACGTACGCGCTGATTGAATGGCCGGCTCGTGCTCGCCACGGCGGCTACCTGGTTGCGGCTGCAGCGGTTCTGGGCGGAGTCTCTTTGACAGGATTCGTTGCTGTGGAGCATTGGTCTCATGCGCCGATGGTTTCGCTCAAGCTGTTTCGCTCGCGAAACTTTGCGGGCGCAAATCTATTGACACTGTTTCTGTATGCATCCCTCGGCGGATTGATGTTCTTTTTCCCGATAGACCTAATCCAGATCCAACATTACACAGCTACTCAGGCAGGTGCGGCGTTTCTCCCTTTTATAGCCATCATGTTTGGACTATCACGCTGGGCTGGTGGTCTGGTTGCGCGCCATGGATCACGAATCCCGCTCACGTTTGGGCCTCTTGTTGCTGCCTGTGGGATCGCGCTCTTTGCAATAGTGCCGCAGGCTGGGAGCTACTGGGCCACATTCTTCCCAGCAGTCGTGCTGATGGGGCTAGGCATGGCTATCAGTGTTGCTCCCTTGACTACGACAGTGATGAACGCTGTACCTGAATCCGAGTCAGGACTTGCCTCCGGAGTCAATAATGCAGTTTCCCGTTTGGCTGCTCTGCTTGCGGTTGCTGTTTTCGGCGCGGTCCTGGTCACGGTTTTCAACCACTCGCTCGATCGATCCCTCGAACTACTCGCGTTGCCCCCCGACGTTCGGGCTCAGATTGATGCCGCCCGGCCTCAGCTCGCCGCCGCTCACTATCCCAATCTCATGGTTCAGAGTGCGATTACCGAATCATTCCTCAGGGGCTACCGCGTTGTGATCTGGATAGCGACAGGCCTTGCAACTTTGAGCGCTGTTACTGCGTCGCTGCTCATTGAGTCGCCACCGACGAATCACTGACGAGAAGCCGACTTATCCGGGCTAATCCGGACCTTAGTGAGCGAGCTGTTGTCATGGGAGTAGCACATCCAAGCGACTGGAGCATTCACCTGAGCCACCACGCCGTGAGTCGCCTTACCAGGTGATCTTGCTTGGATCAAAATCCGCACCGGCGTATGTTGTCTGCAGTTCTGAGACTTCTCCAGTCTCTTGGCTGAAGTGGTGTCCTTTGGCGAAGAGATGTCCGATGTAATTCCGAGTCATCGGAATCTTGTACGGAATGCTGTTGAAGAGGGCGAGTTGTATTTCGAGGGTCTGGTCCGAAAGACGCCCTTCAACTGTCAACACGTGCCCGTCGGTTCCGCGCTGCCCGGTGACTATCTCCTGAGCGATAATCGGCTTTCCTTTCACAAACACACGTCCGCTATCGTCTCCGATATCGTTGCGAATGAACTCCCGCATCTCGTTGAATTCACTCGAAAGCGCGAAGGTCTCTCCGCAAGTCAGTGCCATATAGTTGAAGGCAATCTTGCACAGGCATCTCGCGACGACTCGACTCACTTGGTACTCGATATTGAGCATGACTTTACCGTCATCGCTGAATGGCGGATTCATCACGCCCCCATAGACGAACGTTGGACACACTGCGATGAGCTTCTGAACTAGACGTTCATTATCGGCTGGGGTTTGGCCGCCAACTATGCGAAACTCGCTCCCTTTCGGGTATCGCGCCGCAAACTCAGCACTCAGGTCTTTCTCAAGAACCCACTCGAATGGGTCTGAATGGGTGCGCCGCGCTCCGACCTGCGGCAAAACCTCCGTGCTCTCCTTCCCGTTCCTGTCCGACCGCATCACTATCCGGGCGCCCTTCCAATCTTCTCCCTCTCCGACTGTAGGCGCGAGGCCTTTTGTGCCAATCCCGCCAATCCTGCCCTTATGACCAAACTGAAGACGGCGAACCGCCTCGATGCTTTCGTTCAGCATCGGCCATTCAAGCTTGGAGCCGAAGTGTCCATTGCATTCACTGCAGACACAGCGCAGCGTAAGATCAGGCTTGAATACGCCGAAACTCTGCGGAATTATGTGTTCGCGTGGCGCATTATCTGGCAGTTCAGATCGGCAATAGATGCACTGGTTCACTGGTACGTAGTTTAGTCCTGAGGCTGGTCTATGGCCCAAATCTCAGATTCGAGCCGGGAGCACTCGGCTAATTCACATTTGGGATTCGGAGTGGCGGGATCGCACGGGGTTCAACGGCGACCCTAATTTGATTCCCGGCGGGTGGCCCCGGCCTTCAAACTGCAGAAGCCACCACAGATGCGGCAGCCCCGTCCTTCGCGCTGGCGAAGGGCGGGTACGACGACGGCATACCCAACGGGCGGTGTAGAACGGACAAGAGTTGCCCCGGCAGCATCGCCGCCCACCCTTGTAAAAACGCAAGCGCGGGGCACCCTCCGTGGGAATGGTGCAATGCAAAGGTAGGCCACCCCGCCCATCTCCTAACGTGCATGCGGGCTCGTCGCGCTAGGTGCCGGGACTGGAGTTAGGTTCGTCCTGTTCCTCAACTTCCTCTGCGACCTTCAGAGGAACCGCTGCCGAAACTGGAACAGCAACGGTAACCCGGATGGCGGGTGTTTCAAACTCGCCACGCTTGAAGTCGCGAACGGGACAGGAAACAGGATTGTCTCGCAGGAGAGTATCTCTTCCGATTGGAACTTCTGGGATGAGAGAGATGATATCTCCCTCCGGGACGAGCATCTTCTTATTCTTCCATCGAGTGTCCAGTTCCGGAGTAGCGTCGTCGATGTCGAGAATCCAGATCTGGCGCGCGGCGCGCCCGTAGAGCACCGCGGTGTTCAGAACGACGCCTCTGCAGCGCTTCGGACCAGCTCCGAGCGTTAAATTGAACTCGACCACTTCGCCTCGTTTATACGAGAGTTCTTCTTCGTTGATCATTGGATTCCATGCTCCACTCCGTCGAGAAGATTTTCTCCCATCGCACGGACAGTTTCTATAAAACGCTTGGCTTCATGGTCGCGGACCACGATACGTTCGCCCAAACTGAATTCGGAGTCTCCGCTTCGTTCGAGGTATTCATCATTGACTACCCCATTGTTGTGGACAAGTACGTTTCGCTTCTGAAACATCTTCTTTACGAATGCGGCGTCCGTAGGGAGCCGTCGTTTCGGGGCCTCATCATTCCCGTCCCACTCCATCAGCCCGATATCGAACCACTCGCGCAACGCCTCATCGGTTTGGAACGGGTTCTGAAAACTCTCCCTCTCTACCTGCTTTCTCCTTCTCGGAGTCATAGGCAAGCGGAGCAGTTTGAATCGAAGATGATTGGCGAGCGCTTCCAAGTTCGTAACAGAGTCTTTGATCATCCGTTCCCAGACGCCCTGGCGCGCTCCCTCGTCCACTTGGTTCGCCTTAGTTTCGTTCAATTCCGCCAGCATCTTGTTCATGGAATCGACGAATACCTTGCGTCCGTTCGAACGCCCGCATCGTGGACAGTACGCTCTGCCATCACCCTTTATGTCAGTCTCAGCCCCGCACTTTGGCGTCTGACATTTGAAGTGAAATTGTTGCTTCACCTCCGAGTAATGCCACGCTGACTTCGAGTCCGTAACGCTTGCCTCATCGACCGATGTGCTCTTGTTCTCCATATATGAGCGCGCGAACGCGTCGTAGCAAGCCAAGACATAGGCTGATTGATCGGCAGTCGTAAATGCTAGGCCGGGCCCAGCCTCTGCACAATATGGACAGCAGGTATCGCCCGCGAAGTGAGTACTTCGGAAATACTTGTGGCAGAAAGGACAGTTTCGTCCCCACATGCTCTGCTCGTCGGACTGTATATAGGTCGTTACCGATGGCTGCGGATAGACTGCGCCCTGACCGATTCCCGTCGCAGGAATAATTCCAAGAATGTGACGACCATCCAAGCTGACGGCGACCATAAACACCGCTCGCATGAAGCCGGAGATTTGCGTGGCGCGTCGTCCGTCCGGATAGTAGAGATACGTGACCCTACCGCCTCCGGTAGGAATCCTGTCTTTGAATTCGGCCATTTCGACTTCTTCGCCGATTCTAGCAGGCGCGTCATTACCTCGATACCGTTCCTGCGCCGCCGGGGACCCGGCGGCACTATAGCCATTTCGCGCTGTTATTGCAGCTTTGGAAAATTCGGGGATAGACGGAAGTGACCCTGAATTACTTAATTTGAATCTCCCCATGAACCTACTGCTGCAATGCGAATCCAGACGGCAAAGCGGTATAGGCATAGCCCCGGTTGAGCATGTGGTTTTAGTGTAAGCTATGGCAACTGCGGCAGGAGGTGCTGGGTTTCGAGCGTCACTGGATTCAGGCAGCAAGAGTTTAAAATGCGTCCAGTGTGCGGATCCAGATTCCGCGCGGACCACGGGCAATCCATAAGCTATGCCTTTGGATCGGTCCCGGAAAACGCGCCAGCATCCAGGATTTTGTCTCCAGCCATGCCGACTTTTCGGTACAGATCCGGTCGACGTTTCCGAAAGACGAGAGATCCAGGAGCGAAACAATGAGAGGCGCAGGAGTAAACCTCCTCCCGCGCCAACAGACACTTTCGTCTGTCCCGTTGCTCAAGGTAATCCGACAACAAAAGCATCCGATCCTCCGCCAGTGACACATTGGAAGCAGGCCAGGACCGGGAAGTTGACTGAGGTTGTCGAGCCGGTGACGAAGGCCGCCGTAGGATTGAAGGCCAGGTTAACTCCGACGCCGTATCCGTAGTCGTTGCCCTTTCCACCGAGATAGGTGGAGAAGTTCAGCCCCGGCCCAGGTGGAATGAGGCTGGTCACAAAGGCGTCTGACGCTCCGCCGTTGTAGACACATTGGAAGCAGTTCACCACCGGAAAGTTCGCGGAACTTGTGTAGCCGGTAACGATTGCATCCAGATTGGCATCCGAGGCGATTCCGCGTCCGGCATCGGTGCCGGCGCCACCGAGGTAGGTGGAGTAGAACAGTCCCGCCAGGAACTGGTCAAAGTGCGTGACAAACGCATCGGACGCTCCACCTTGGAACCCGCACTGGAGGCAAGCGACGACCGGGAAATTCAGCGATGCGGTGCTGCCCGTGATGAAGATGCCGCCCTGCGGATCTTGAGCGATGGCATAGCTATAGTCATTGCCCGCTCCACCCAAGTAAGTCGAATGCAGCAAGCCCGCTCCAGCGAAGTTGAATTCGGTGACGAAAGCATCGGATAAGCCCGCGTTCGCACACTGGAAACAGCCAGCCACGACCGGAAAGTTGACCGAGGTTGTGCTGCCGGTCACGATCGGCCGTTGGTTCGGGTCGACTGTGATTCCGTAGCCGTAGTCATTGCCCTTCCCACCCAGATAAGTGGAAAACACAAATCCGGCTCCCAATGGTTTCAGTTCGGTGACAAAGGCGTCCGCCGCTCCTCCTCGAAAGGCGCAAAAGACACAACCAACGACCGGAAAGTTATGAGAATTCGTGCTGCCCGTTACGTACGCCTCTCCGTTGTTATCTACCGCGATGGCACGACCATAGTCATTCCCTGCCCCACCCAGGTAGGTGGAGTAGACCAACCCAGCTCCGCCCGGCGCCAGTTCGGTTACAAAGGCATCCACACCACCCTGGAACACGCAGATGACGCAAGCAACCACTGGGAAATTTACCGAAGTCGTACTGCCGGTTACGTAGGCCGACCCATTGAAATCGACCGCGATGCCATATCCGTAGTCATTCGCGGCCCCCCCAAGGTAGGTTGAGTAAACTGGAAATCCGCCCGGATTGAGTTCGGTCACAAACGCATCGGAGGCTCCACCGTTGTAGACACAAATGATGCAGGCGCCAACTGGGAAATTCACGGAAGCCGTGCTCCCGGTAATGTAGGCGTTGCCGATGTGGTCCACGGCAATGCTGTAGCCGTAATCGTTCTTCGCGCCCCCGAGGTAGGTCGAATAAAAAGGGACGACCGGGTCGATCACGAGTTCGCGGGTCTTGTCGTAAGAAGCTACTTCGAATCCAATCTGGTTATTGTTCTTGAGAACATACTTGGTCTCAACCAGCTTTTTCTCAGTAGTCCCGGCATCAGTCAGCATCTGATAGACAGTTGGCTTGCGCAGACGGAACTCGCCGGCTCGGGTTGACTCGACCAGGTCACCATTCTTGTCAAGGCGCAGCGAAGTTTGGCCCTCCGCTTTGACGGACGAGTCGGCTCGCAGATTGAGTATGATCTGATTCGGGTCGGCACCGGGAGCGACGAGGAAGTCAAATTCCAGTTGCTGCTGCGTGCCATAGTAGTCGACATCGACGCCTGGATAGACATCGTGATATTTGACCTTCGCATAGGTTGGGATATTAGTTCTCCACTGCTTGGGATCGTTGCCCACGAAGTAATTGCTCTTCTCCGTCAGATCCTCTAATCCATCGACCGTGGCATGCGGATTTGCGCCCGCGAATTGCAGTCTTAGGGTTGTCCCGGCAGTTCCGCGAACCTTGGAATGATTCTTTAGCGCAA
>Ga0302200_10002970_pt1 | contig 14628 bp, 10 predicted proteins | sample II_Bog_N3_1_FD_194585 | JGI IMG/M metagenome (GOLD analysis project Ga0302200, IMG submission 194585) | Peat permafrost microbial communities from Stordalen Mire near Abisko, Sweden - II_Bog_N3_1 | ecosystem: Environmental > Terrestrial > Soil > Wetlands > Peat | place: Sweden: Abisko... | reverse complement strand
CACTGGGCAATGCGTTCGACGTGTCGAAGCGGGAGAAAGCGGTGTAGTAGTCGAACTTCTGGTGCGCGCCGCTGAGGGCGAGCTCGTTGCGATAGGTGTGGAAGTTGCCCGCGTCGCCGGAGTAGTTCAGCACTGGTTTAGGGGAGTCGCCGCGCGGTGTGGAGAAGTTGAGAACAGAGGCTCCGGCGTCCGTGCCGTACAGCGCAGAGTTGGGCCCGCGATAGAGTTCCACGCCCGCGAGGCCGGTGGTGGAAACAGTGCCGAAGTCGAAGGTGCCACCGACATCCACCGCGGGAATCCCGTCGATAAGGACCTGGTTGGCGGTGGAGTTGCTGCCGCGCACAAAGAGCGAAGTGACACCGCCGTACTGGCCCGTCTGGACGACATCCGCACCCGGGGCCTGGCGCAGCGCGTCCGCGACGCCGACCAGGGTAGCCAGGTCGGTCTCCGGAATCAGCGTAACCGCTGCGCTGGACTGCGCGACGGGGGTGGGAAGGCCGGTCGCCGTCACCGTGACTTCTTCCTTCACGGACGTCGTCTCCAGCACGATGTTCTGGGCGATCTCGTCGGTCGAGCCGCCATAGAAATCTGCCCCGATGTTGGGCGAGAAGTCGGTGGAGGACGTAAGCAGAGTGAAGCGCCCGGCCTCCGTCGATCGAATCTCATACGAGCCGTCGAGATCCGCAATCCCGATGGCAATGGGCTTCTGGCCCTGAATAAGCTGAATGCGAGCACCGGGAACCGGCTTGCCCAGGGCATCCGTCACCGTACCGCGAACCACCACCGCGCGCGCGGATGTTGAGGAAAACGCAAAGCCGAGAAACAGGAAGCCGCCTAGTAGAGCTGACCTGCGGAAGGCAGAACCGCGCAGGCAGGATACGGCCAGTGAGTGGCCGGTGACTGAAGACATGTCGGAACTCCTACGCTCCCCCCCGGGAACGTGGTTGGGTGTACGTGGCGGAACCGGTCTCCTGACTTACGCGGGTGCATACCGGCCGAAGTTCCTGACTTCCCTTCCCGTCGCCTGGCGGCTTCAGTGGGAAAATCCTGGCGGGCATTCACGCCTGTTCGGCGTGCACGTTCACAGTTGCGGGGCAGTGGCGGAGTTTCACCGCGCTTCCCGAACATTCCGTTGCGGGCAATGGTTATCGTGGCACGACCGCCCGTCAAACAGAGAGCAAGCCGCAGAGCATGGGAACACTTTAAGTTGTAAGCCATCGTGTTGATGATGTCAAAAACCAGTGGTGTGCTCTCAATGCATGGACGCTGCGCAGTCAAAGCCGCAACGAATTGCGTGAACCGCACAGGAGACCGGATTCGTCTAAACTTGAGGAAGCGCGGCGTGGACGGTCGCGAGCAGAAAGTGGGCGGCAACATCCCCGCGGATTGGGCGGCGTCTTACGAAGAGTGAGCGCCGCAGTGAGTCCGCTGCAGCCCGGCAAGCATTGCTTTCAACATCCCCGTTTCGGATGCAGATCGGAGGCCTGCGCTGTGCAGGCCGGACATGCATTCGAGACTGAAGGCGGAACACTGTGAACGGATTGTTGCTGGATGAACCCCCTGTAAGGACTGCGGGCGAAGCCTGCTCGCTGGACCACTACCTGGTGATGCCGGATGACACCATGGACGCGCGAATCGCTACGGCGCGCGCCAGGCTTGGCGGAACCGCCGTCATCCTGGGCCACCACTACCAGCGCGACGAGGTGATCCGCTTCGCCGACTTTACCGGCGACAGCTACAAGCTCTCGAAGATAGCCGGGGAGACGGACGCGCAGTACATGGTGTTCTGCGGCGTTCACTTTATGGCAGAGACGGCCGACATCCTGGCGCGGCCCTGGCAGCAGGTGGTGCTGCCGGACCTGAATGCAGGCTGCTCGATGGCCGACATGGCCGAGATCGGCCAGGTGGAGGACTGCTGGGAGTCGCTGGAGCGGGCAGGCGTGGTGGGCGGCGATGGGATTCTTCCGCTCACCTACATGAACTCCGCCGCCAACATCAAGGCCTTCTGCGGCGAACGCGGTGGCCTGGTCTGCACCTCGTCCAACGCGCGCGCGGCCTTCGAGTGGGCGTTCCGGCGCGCGGGCAAGATCCTGTTTCTGCCGGACCAGCACCTGGGACGCAATACCGCGTTCGCCATGGGCATTCCGCTGCAGGAGATGGTGGTGTGGGACCCATACCAGATCAACGGCGGCGTGGCGCCGGACCGCTTGCGGGCTGCGAAGATGATCCTGTGGAAGGGCCATTGCAGCGTACACCAGCGCTTTCTGCCGGAGCACGTGGACCGCGTTCGCCGCGAGGAGCCGGGCATGCAGGTGGTGGTGCATCCGGAGTGCCGCTGGGAGGTCTGCCAGAAGGCGGACGCGCTGGGCTCGACGGAACGAATCATCGACCTGATCGAACGCGCGCCTGAGGGTTCGAGCTTTGCAGTGGGGACGGAGATCCACCTGGTAAACCGGCTGGCGGAGCGGTTTGCGCCGCTGGGCAAGCGGGTGATTACACTGGATGAGTCGGGCTGCCTGTGCACCACGATGTACCGCATCTCTCCGCAGCACCTGGCATGGACGCTGGAGAACCTGCTGGAGGGCAATGTGGTGAACTGCATCCGCGTGGACGACGACGTGAAGCATTGGGCCCGCGTGGCGCTGGATCGCATGTTGGAGATACGATATTGAGCAAGATTTTTACATTGGGTGAGGCCCAGACGCTGCTGCCGGTGCTGGAAGCCCTGCTGCGCAAGGCAAAGACCGCGGCCGCACGCGCGAACGAACTGGATGCGGAGATGCAGGCCTTTACCCAGCGAATCTTCATGTCGGGCGGAATGCATGTCAACGTATCCCAGGCAGCGCGCCGGCGGGCCGAGCGCGAGAAGACGACGCAGGAGGCCCAGGACACGCTGGCCGAAATTACCGAGATTGGCGTGCAGGTGAAGGACCTGGACAAGGGACTGCTGGACTTCCCTTGCATGCTGGACGGCCAGACAGTGCTGCTTTGTTGGAAGCTGGGCGAGAAAGAGATCGGCTTCTGGCACACGATGGAGGATGGCTTCTCCGGGAGAAAGCCACTGGACGCGCGCTTCGGCAAGACGGAGCGGCTGAACTAGACCCGGCGTTCGTACGACCCGAATGGAGACCGGGGATATCCACAAGTCTCTTTATCAAACAATAATTCATATCATTTACACTCTCTCCAATGCCTGTGCGAGAGGACAAGCCGTTTCGTGAGCTTTGCCAGGAGAATGGCATTGCCATGACCCACCAGCGGCAGGTGTTGTACGAAGTGATGAAGACCATGCACGGCCATCCGAGTCCGGAAGAGGTCTATGCGCGGGTAAAGAAGAAGGTGCCGGCCATCTCGCTGGCGACGGTCTACAAAAACATCCATTTGTTTGTCGAGAGCGGCGTTTTTCAAAAGGTGAGCATGCACCACGGCTCGGTGCGCGTAGAGATGAATCGTGAGCCACACCATCACATGGTGTGCTCCAGATGCAGAAAGATCAGCGATGTAGGCGAAAGGGAGCTCGGCCTGGTGGCCAAGCGCAATCGGCTGCCCGGCGGCTTCCTGGTCGAGCGGTATGCAGTGGACGTAATTGGTGTTTGCGCGGACTGCCAGCATGGCTCGTCCGCTAACCGAAGTGGATTGAGGTGACCTATGTCTGACGAAGCAAAATGCCCGGTTGCACATGGCACGGTGGAGCAACCCCCGACGGGGCCAGGCGCGGTAACGACTTCCCACGGCACATCCCGCAAGAATCCCGATTGGTGGCCGAATCAACTCAACCTGAAGATGCTGAACCAGCACTCGCCGCTGAGCAATCCCATGGGTGAGGGGTTCAACTATGCTGAGGAGTTCAAGAGCCTGGACTTGGATGCGGTGATTGCGGACCTGCGTGCCTTGATGACGGACTCGCAAGAGTGGTGGCCAGCGGACTACGGCCATTATGGGCCGTTGTTCATTCGTATGGCGTGGCACAGCGCGGGCACGTACCGCATTGCCGATGGGCGCGGCGGCGCGGGTCAAGGCTTGCAGCGGTTCGCTCCGCTGAATAGCTGGCCAGACAACGTGAGCCTGGATAAGGCTCGCCGGTTGATTTGGCCGATCAAGCAGAAATATGGCCGCAAACTCTCGTGGGCCGACCTGATGATTCTGACCGGCAACGTGGCGCTGGAGTCGATGGGATTCAAGACATACGGCTTCGCCGGCGGACGCGCCGATGTGTGGGAGCCGGACGAAACGTATTGGGGACCGGAGACGACGTGGCTGGGCGACAAGCGCTATAGCGGCGATCGCAATCTGGAGAACCCGCTTGCCGCCGTGCAGATGGGCTTGATTTACGTCAATCCCGAGGGGCCGAACGGCAATCCCGACCCGGTTGCTTCGGCGCGGGACATTCGCGAGACGTTTGCGCGCATGGCGATGGACGACGAGGAGACGGTTGCGCTGATTGCCGGCGGACACGCCTTTGGCAAGACGCATGGCGCCGGCAATCCTGAGAAGTATGTGGGCCGTGAACCCGAGGGCGCGCCGATCGAGGAGCAGGGCCTTGGCTGGAAGAACAGCCTCGGCAATGGAGTCGGCGTGAATACGATCTCCAGCGGCCTGGAAGGCGCGTGGACGTCGCATCCGGCGCGGTGGGACGTTGAATACCTGGAGAGCCTGTTCAAGTATGACTGGGAGCTGACCAAGAGTCCGGCCGGAGCACAGCAGTGGAAGCCGAAGAATGGAGCTTCCGAGGGCACGGTGCCGGACGCGCACGATCCTGCGAAAAAGCACTCGGTGACGATGCTGACATCGGATCTCGCGCTGCGGTTCGATCCGAACTATGAGAAGATCTCCCGACGCTACCTGGAACATCCGCAGGAGTTTGCGGACGCATTCGCGATGGCCTGGTACAAGCTGACCCATCGCGACATGGGCCCCATCGCACGCTACCTGGGTCCTCTCGTTCCTAAGGAGCAACTGATCTGGCAGGATCCACTCCCCGCAGTCGATCATCCGTTGGTCGATGGCGCGGATATTGCGGCGCTCAAGGCGAAGATCCTGGCGTCTGGACTGTCGATCCCCGAGCTGGTCGCAACAGCCTGGGCGTCGGCTTCGACGTTTCGCGGTGGCGACAAGCGCGGCGGGGCGAACGGCGCGCGCATTCGCCTGATGCCGCAGAACAACTGGGCCGTCAACCAGCCAGAACAGCTCGCGAAGGCGCTTCAGGTTCTGGAGGGAATCCAGAAGGAGTTCAACGGAGCACAGTCCGGCGGCAAGAAGGTTTCGCTTGCCGACCTGATCGTTCTTGCCGGTTGCGCAGCCGTCGAGGAAGCTGCGCGGAAGGCCGGCCACGACGTGACGGTTCCCTTCGCGCCGGGGCGTACGGATGCGTCGCAGCAGCAGACGGATGTGGCCTCGTTCGCGGCGCTGGAGCCCATCGCCGATGGGTTCCGCAACTACATCCGCAAGGGCCATGAGGAATTCGCGGCCGAACTGCTGGTGGACAAAGCGAATCTGCTGACGCTGACCGCGCCCGAGATGACGGCGCTGATCGGCGGCCTGCGCGCTCTCGATGCGAACGTCGGCCAATCGCAGCTTGGCGTCTTTACGAAGCGGCCAGGCACGTTGACCAATGACTTCTTCGTGAACCTTCTGGACATGAAGACAAAGTGGCAGAAATCGGCCACGGCGGACGGCTTGTTGGAGGGGCTTGATCGCGCGAGCGGCGAGTTGAAGTGGACGGGGACTGTCGTCGATCTCGTCTTCGGTTCCAACTCGCAGCTTCGAGCGCTTGCGGAAGTCTATGCGTGCAGCGACTCGCAGCCGAAGTTTGTGCAGGACTTTGTGGCAGCGTGGAGCAAGGTGATGAACCTCGACCGATTCGATCTGGCATAGTTGCGCGGCGAGAGGAGAGCGGCCCAGCGATGGGCCGTTCTCTTTCTTGCGTCCATTGCCGCCGGGATTTCCAGAATCGAGCGCTGCTTTTGTGCCGGGTGCGAGGATGCCGTTTGCCGCGCGGCTGCGTCGAATACAGCAGACTGACTTGACGAGTGCAGGGACGATCGCCGGTGCGAGCGCGGCGCGATGATCGTTCCTGAACAGGAGCCGCGAGGTACCAATAAATCGCGCGGATTATAGTGGGTATGCGCCGCAATGGTGCTGCGCGGACGGACGAGCAATGGAGAGTTGGACGATGAACCAATGGGCACGTCGAGCGGCTTGGGCAATGGTGTTCGCGATTCTTCCTTTCGCAACGGGGTGCAACGGGTTCTTTGTCTATCCGGGCTCCTTGCCTGGCGGCTCCACGTCGGGCAGCGACTATGTGTATGTTGCCAACGCGACTACGGGCACGCTGGCGGGCTTTTCGGTTGGCACAGGAACGCTGACCGCCGTCTCCGGATCGCCCTATACGCTTGGATTTACCCCCAGCGCGGTGGTGGTGAATCCTGCGGATACGATCGTGTTTGTAGCGGGAACCAGCGGCGGACTGGGATACATTGCCGCGTACTCGATTGGGTCGGGTGGCGCGCTGACGTTGCTGACCAACAACGCGGTGGGGGTGGCGTCCGAGGTCGCGATGGATGCCTCGCCGAACGGGGAGTGGCTGCTGGGACTGGACACGAGCGGACAAGCCTTGGGCTCCGCGATTGTGGATGAGTACACAATCAACACGTCGACCGGGGCGCTGACCCTGGGGACAGGCGTGAGCTACAACATCGGTTCCGCATCGCTCTCTCCGACGCCGGGCTCTGTGGTCCCGTCCGGGATCAAGATTGCTCCGGGCGGCGGGCTGGTGTTCGTGGCCCTGGGAACCGCCGGCACCATGGACTTTACGTTCAATCAATCCAGCACCTCGGGTGCGCTTACGGCCAGCCAAACCGCGTTTCTGGCCTCCGGAAGCGGGCTCGCCGACAACGCGCTGACGGTAAGCCCGAACGGGAGCTACCTGTATGTGGCACGCAGCGGAACGAACGGCGGGGTTGCGGCCTACACCATCTCCGGATCGAGCGGAGTGCTGGCCCCCGTAAGCGGGACTCCACTGGCGGCGGGTACGCAGCCGTACTCGGTTGTGGTGAACAGCGCCGGCACCGACGTGTATGTGGCCAACCGAACCAGCGGCAGCATCTCCGGGTACAGCGTGGCGAGCAATGGGACGCTGGCGGCGCTGGGCCAGTCGCCCTACAACAGCGGGAACTCGGTGACCGCACTGGCGATTGACAAGACTGGGGACTACCTGCTGGCGGCAGCCTATGGCGGCTCGCCCGATCTGTGGTTGTACAGCTTCGACAGCAGCGTTGCGGGTAAGCTGGACCTCTCGAATACGTACTCGACCGGGAGCGACCCGACCAACCCGGTGGCGATCGCCGCGACCCACTGAGGTTGCGGGAGGGGCGGCGGCCTGGAGACGGTGGGAAGGCACAGAGTGCCGGGCTGGTGAGCGGCTGAGGTCTGGCATGGGTGCTGGCATGCGGCCCCCCTGGGGGGTATCAAATTTCTGGAAATTCCTGCAAACAAACCACTTACCATCTCGGCGATTTTGCAAATGGCTGAAAACAAACGATGTATTTTGCAAAATCTTCCAAACACAGGGGTTATGGTTTCTGTGGAGAAAGGGAGGACACAATCCTGAGGCTTGGTGGACTCTGTTGCTCCTGACATAAGTATACGCTGCGGTGTCAAGGGATGTGGATGGAAATTGGCGATACTCCATTGAATATAAAGCGGATACTTTTTTGAAGGGAGTGTTGTGCCGTTTGGGCTATTCGTGTCAGAACACTGAAAAGCCCACATCTCCGGGGGGAGATGTGGGCTTTTCGACTGCTGGGTTCGTGTGCTGCCGGAGGTTATCCGGCGGGTTAGACGACGTTGATGCTGCCCGAGACGCCGTTTGGATAGAAGCCGCCCTGGTACTGGCTGGTCGCCGTGGATCCGTAGAGGACCTGAAGGACCTGCGAGAAGGTGCGGGCAAAGGCGAATCCTACTGGGGTGAGTGAGGTTGCTGTTGCCGACCCGGCCGTATCGAAGAAGCCCTGATAGACAGACGGCGAGGTGTTTGAGACCGCGGACGGCCCCAGCAGCGCGGTTGCCGCCGCAGTGGCCGGGTAAGCCGCCAGGACCACGGCAGTACCGCTGGCCGTGGCAGCAGCCGACAGAGTAATGGTGGGAGACGCAACCGTTGCGATCGTGGTGCCGGCGGGAATGCCCGGGCCGCTAACCTGCAATCCAGCCACTAGCGCGGCGGGGAAGTTCGAGACCGCCGAAACGGTGGTGCTGCCACTGGTCGTGGTCCCGCCGAACACAATGGATCCTGGGTCGTTGGGCTGCACGTCCAATGGATCGGACGTGGAGGTGGTGATGGTTTGGACACCGCTGACCGTCGCGGGAACCGAGAGGGTGGCAGTCCCCGTGGAGAAGGTGACGGTGGACAGCGTGGGAATAGTAATGGTCTCCGCTGTGGAGGTGGAGGTAAACGCGGTTCCGGCTTTGAAGGTGGTGAAGGCCTGCCCGGTTTGGAAGGCGATGGACTCTGTCGCGACCGTGCCGGAGGCTGCTGCCGACATTCGGATGGAATTGGCCGGGACGTTGGTGGAGGGGGTGACAAAGGTCAGGACCAGGGTCTCCCCTGCGACTGGGACGCTAGCGGCGGTGGTGGCGGCCGAGAGTGTGAGTGTGCCACCGAAGGCTCCCGAGGCGCCCACCGCGGTAATGGTTGCCCCGGCAGGAATGCCCGCGCCTGTGATCCCCATGCCGGTTACCAGACCTGCGGTGCTGGGAACACCCGTGATGGAGGTGGCTCCGCTGGCAAAGGAGCCCGTGACTGTAACGGTATTGGTTCCGTTGATGGCCAGGACGACCACACCCAGGGGAATATTGCTACCGGCAACCTGCTGACCGACCGCAATGCCCGCCAGGGACGACGGAGCAAGGATGAAGGGGCTGGTGGCCGTCACGGTTCCGGTTATGGTGGCTACCGTAGTGGGCGTGGTGTTGAGCGTCGCGTTCTGCGACATAGTGATGGTGAGCGCGCTGGTGCCAATGCCCGTGACGATGGTTCCCGCAGGAATCCCGGTGCCGGTAATTGGCTGGCCAGACGCCACGTTTTGCAACGGATATGCAGCCAGGATAGTGGCGCTTCCGCTGGTGAGGAATCCGGACGGCGTGGTGGTTGAAGTGAGGGCAGTGGTGACGGTAGCGAGTGCGGGGACGACTGGGCTGACGCTGCTTCCATTTTGAAGTGTGAGAGTCAACGATTGGGAGTTGACGGAGCTGACATAGCTGTTTGCGGGGATGCCGGTGCCACTGATCGGCTGCGGGGCAGTGATTCCGCCCACGCTGGAGACATACTGAATGACGCTGCTGCCGGTGGTGGTGAAGCCGGTGGGACCTACGGTGCTGATGCTGGCCGCAGTGGATGCAACCGACGAGGTAATAATGTTATTGACATAGTCGACCGCTTTGACGGTGGCTGTGGAGGGGATGCCAGTGGCAGAGATTGCCTGCCCGATGATGACTCCGCTGGTGCTGGAGACGGAGGTGATGGTGGTGCTGCCGCTGGCCCAAACGCCGGTGGGAGTGACATTGACGGAACTGGCCGATGCTGTCGTCAGAACAATCGTGCTTCCTGAAACGGTTGAGATGGGAAGGTTCGAGATGCCTGTGCCCGAAAGCGGCATGCCCTGCAGAAGTCCGGTGATGCCCGTTACCTGGCTCAATGTTGCGGTCTTATTGAGGATGGCAGCGAAACCAAGCGTGAGCGTAACGCCGGTGGCTGTAGTGGTGATGCCGGCCGAGACCGCCGGGCTGGCCGCGGTGCCAGCAACCGCAGTGCCGGCGACCAAGGGCGAGAAGGTGGCTGCACTGAAGCCGGGAACACCGAGTGACTGAGGCGCCGGGACAAATGCGAGCGTTGCAACGTTCCCGGCAAGGGAGGCAATGACCGCGTTGGCGGGGATGCCCGTGCCGGTGAGGGTCAAGCCTACCGCGACCGCCGGAATGCTGGTGGGCGAGGTGATGGTGACGGTGTTGGTGGGAACGGTGGTGGACCCGGAGATGCTGCCCAGATAGATGGGAGCGGGGTTGACCGCGGTGACGACGGCACCCTGGGTGAGGCCGGGGCCGGAAACAAGATCGCCCGCCACGATGGGGTTGGTGGATGGCATGGTAAATAGCGTGGTGGTCCCGGCGAGGAGTCCGGCGGTGAAGGTGTTGATGCTTTGTCCGGTACCAGCGGTGCTGGTGGAGGTGAGGAAGTTGGTGCTGAGGTATGGGACGCCGTTCTGTATGGCGGCCAGGCGCAAGGCCCCGGCATGGAAGCCGTCGGTGGCGAGGATCTGCGTCGCGAGAGCCAGGTTTGCGCCGGACAGGTACGGGGCAGCGCCCGCGAACGCCTGGACGCTGACGTCCTCCAGCATGCGCGCATACTGGATGGCAAGGTTCTGCGTGAAGGCTGCGGTGGCGGTGGTGGTGGAACCCGTACCGAGCAGGTTCACCGTCTGGCGGTTGGCGGTTACCGAGCCCTGGAGATTGCGCAGGGCAACGATCTGATTCAGGTCGTCGTAGTACATCTCATTGAACAGGTCGGTCAACTGTTGCGCGTAGACGCCGGAGAATGCAACCTTGGCGCTGGGCGCGTTATATACGGCACCGGCGCCCTCTGACGCGAAGGTCGCGGGTGGCAGGTCGGAGCCCTGGGTGAGGTACGAGTACAGGGTCGCTTTGAGGTACTTGATATTGAGCAGGAAGTTCAGGACATCGACCTGAGCATAGCCCGAGGGTGTGGGTTGCTGGGCGAGCGTGGGTGTACTCGATACCATTTCCGCGCCGACCACGGCGCCGGCCGCTCCAAGGGCAGCCATGAAGTGCCTGCGATTCAAGGCGACTCCGGATACGAGTTCTTTGACCTTCTCGACCGTTGTCGCGGGATCGAGCACTTCGACTTCTTTGCTGGCCATTGTATTGGCCTCCTTATCAATTGACTTGCGATATGTTCGAACTGGTTGCGTTCTATGTTGCAATGCGACGACCGCGCCGTCTTGGGGGTTCCAGAGCGTCCCTGGGCGGTCTAAACCTTATTGATACTTCCATTCACGCCAGCGGGGAAGAACCCGCCGGAAGTGGTTCCCGAGGCTGCGATCGTTCCGCCGGTGCCGTAGCCGATGGCGAGCACCTGCGAGGTGCTGCGTGCAAAGGCTGCGCCGGCAGGATCTGCCAGGGTGAAGCTGAGCGAGCCAGCGGTGGCAAAGAAGCCACCATTGGCGACTGGGCCGACTGCAGCGAGTGCCGCCGTACCGGGATCGAAGGGCGCCACATCGAGCGAGTCTGCCTTGGCATACGCGGCGATGGACGGATTCTGGATGCTGATGAGACGGAGGGCACCGGCGTGGAAGCTTTCGGCGCCGAGCATCTGCGCCATGAATGTAGCGCTGGTGGTGTCCAGTCCGTCGATCACGGTAGCCAGTGCGGTGGCGCCGACATCTTCTATCAGCCGCGCTATGGAGAGCGCGTTGGTGGAGGTAATTGCCGCATAGGCTGCGAGATTGATCGCAGGCCGGTAGACCGCCGATGAGCCGAGCAGGCTGATCAGGCTGTTGAGATGGCTCTTCTCGTCAAAGAGGATCTCGTTCAGCAGGTCGGTGATCTGCTGGCTGGCGAAGGTCGGCTGGGAGGCAGGTGTGCCGGTGATGGCGCCGGTGTTGGTCACCGCGGTTCCGGTAAGGTCCTTGCCCGTAACGACGTATGAGTAGAAGGTGGCCTCGAGATACTTGAAGTTGAGCGCGAAGTTGAGTATGTCTGTCTGGCTCGAGGCGAGCGATGTATTGGCAGGCACAACCGCACTTTGTGAGCAACCCGACATCAATCCGGCGCCAGCCGCGGCGCCGGTCATACCGAGGGCAGCAAGAAAGTGCCTGCGATTCAGTGCGCGACGATCCGCGATTTTGTTGAGCTTCTCGGCCGATGCAACGTGGTCGAGGATTTCGATATCTGTACTGGCCATTCTAGTGGGCCTCCTTACCGGTTGACGATGTGATATGAAAACGATCTCAGATTGTGCTATGGACGGAGTTGGATTCCGCGTGTTGCTAGAAGTTGGTTTCCTTATTGAGTTTGTTTCCGTACGCAACTGTATGCGCAAGAGAGCACTTCGCGCAAGACTGTATTTAAGACCCGCGGATGCAACCCGGCAACAGCCGGCGGGAGGGATCGCCGGGATGCAGCAGAAAAACAAGAAAAACTTTCATTTTTCAATGAAATACGGCCCTATTTTGCATGCGAAGGGGTGGCGCACGCCGGGCGCACGGGATTCCGCGCTGTATGCTGGAAAATGTGCCGGCCAAGAGTCCTAATTCCCTACCGCGATGGAATTCCACAGCGTCTCCTTTTAGCGTATTGCGCCGGTGTGGATGGGGCCGGCGCCGCTCCGGGCGTGCGGTTTGGGCGTTCCTGCTGGCGATTGCCGCCTGCGCGGCTCTGCTGGGCGGGTGTTCCCGGCTGCGGCCCAAGCTGGCCAACCAATATGTGTATGTCACGGCCAAGCAGACATTTCTCCGCGACCGCGTGGCCGCCGTCTCCAACCGCACGGCAACGGTGGAAAATGGGGACCGGCTGGAGGTTCTGGAACACGGACGCCGGTTCTTCCGGGTAAAGACGCAGAAGGGCGATATCGGGTGGATCGACGAGAAGGTGGTGGTGACCCAGGACGTCTACGACCAGTTTGCGGCACTGGGCGAGGCGCACAAGAACGATCCATCGGTTGCCTCCGCGGTAGTCCGGGACGACGTGAATCTGCATTTGAAGCCGGGCCGCGATACGGAGCGCTTCTACCGGCTGTCCGAGGGCGACAAGCTGCAGTTGCTGGAGCGGGCCACGCTGCCCAAGCCGGTGCCTGGAGGAATGGCTCCGGCAAAGTCTGCGGCCAAGACGATAGAGCCGAATGCAGCGGGCAACCAGGCCGCCGACGCACCACCGCCCATTGCGATGGAAGACTGGTGGCTGGGCCGCGATGCGCATGGACGCTCGGGCTGGCTGCTCTCGCGGATGCTGGATGTGGACGCACCGGATTCGCTGACTCGCTATGCCGAGGGACAAAGGATTGTGGGCGCGTATCTGCTGACCACCGTGTATGACGCCGATGCCGGCGACGACCATCCGGACAAGAACATTCCGATCTACGTTACGGTGCTAGCGCCATATACGGCGGGCCTGCCGTACGACTTCGACCAGGTGCGGGTGTTTACCTGGAACACGAAGATGCACCGCTACGAGACGGCGTATCGCGAGAAGAACATCGAGGGATATCTCCCAGTGACGATCACGACGGAGAAGGACCCGTATGGGAAGGCAGCGATTGCGCAGACGCCGCTACCGGCGTTCACCTATCGCCTGCTGACTGCGGATGCTCCACCGGTGGTTCCCGATCCCGTGACGGGAATGATGAAGCCGGGACAGACGATTGCGAAGACGTATCGGCTGGTGGGGAATATTGTGCAGCGGGTGGTTGCGCCGGGGAACCACGACGATGCGGAGGCGCATCCCGTGGCAGAAGAGAAGAAGGACGCGAAGGGTGGCGCGAAGGGAAAGAAGAAGCGGTAGGGAGCGCGGGCCTGGCATTGAGCTGGGCGGGAGCGAAATGCGGGGATTCTTCGCTGCGCTCAGAATGACAAGCCTTGGGAATGACAAGCCGTAGGAACGAGCGACAAGCAGTGGGAGCCGTTGCGGAACGGTTCAGGCATAGAAGAGGAACGGTTCAGGCATAGGAGCGGAGCGCTTCAGGCGTAGAAGCTGCGGATTGATTCGACGACGGATTGTTGTTCGTCCTCGCGGAGCTCGGGGTACATGGGGAGCGCGAGGACTTCTGCGGCGGCGGCCTCTGCGTGGGGGAAGTCGCCGGGCTGATAGCCGAGATCTTTCATTGCGGCCTGCAGGTGGATGGGGACGGGATAGTAGATCTCGCTGCCGATGTGGTTCGCTGCAAGGTGCTCACGGAGGGCGTCGCGGCGGGGCGCGCGAATGACGTACTGGTGAAAGATATGGGTGGCGCGCGGGTCCGTATACGGCAGTACGATGCCGTCCTGCGTGGAGGTGGATGCGGCGGGAGCTGCGAGTGATGCTGCGCGGAAAAGCTCGGCGTAGCGCGCGGCATGGTTGCGACGCTGCTGGTTCCACTGGGGCAGGTGGCGCAGCTTGATATCCAGCACGGCCGCCTGGATGGCGTCGATGCGCGAGTTCCAGCCGACCTCGTCGTGATAGTAGCGGCGGGTCATACCGTGCAGGCGCAGCGATTTTGCGTGGTTGGCGATGGCCGCATCCGAAGTGGTCATGAGACCGGCATCGCCACATGCGGCGAGGTTCTTGGTGGGATAGAAGCTGAAGGCCGCAGCCGCGCCCAGCGACCCCGCGGGGCGTCCGTTCCAGGTTGCGCCGAAGGCCTGCGCCGCATCTTCCACAATCCGCAGGACAGGATGATCGCACTGGAGTTTTGCCAGTGCGTCCATGTCCGCACACTGGCCATAGAGGTGGACAGGGAGGATGGCTTTGACGTTTGCGGCTGCCGGTGTACGGAGGACGTCCGCGACCGACTGCGGCGAGAGATTGAAGGTGAGCGGGTCGATGTCCGCAAAGAGCGGGCGTGCCCCGGCGCGAAGGATGCAG
>Ga0302200_10002965_pt1 | contig 14645 bp, 10 predicted proteins | sample II_Bog_N3_1_FD_194585 | JGI IMG/M metagenome (GOLD analysis project Ga0302200, IMG submission 194585) | Peat permafrost microbial communities from Stordalen Mire near Abisko, Sweden - II_Bog_N3_1 | ecosystem: Environmental > Terrestrial > Soil > Wetlands > Peat | place: Sweden: Abisko... | reverse complement strand
CTGGGCCGCTATCAGTTCAAGAAGTGCAGCAGAGACTCGAAGATGCACTCGCATACACGACGGTGCAAACCATGCTGAACGTCCTGCAGCGCAAGGGGCATGTCGCACGATCTCTTGTTGGTAGAGCGTATGAATACCGACCGTTGCACAGCCGGGACGTAGCCCTGGGAAGCGCTGTACGCGATCTATTGAATCGCATGTTCGACGGGTCAGTTGAAGGTCTGGTAATGAACATGCTCCGAACCAAGCAGATTGATTCAGCCAAATTGTCCAAACTCGCAGAAATGGTGGCAATCGAGGAAGGAGAATCGGATGGAGACCGCAAGTAGGCTCGCAGTCGCATACGCAATTAATGCACTATGGCAGCTTCCGCTCCTGGTTTTGGCCGCGGAAATGATGCTCAGACTTCAAGGACGGACGCCGGGAAAGACCCTCCACCGTGTCTGGTTAGGATGTCTATTCCTTGGGCTCGCGATGCCCGCATTTTCGTTTCTTCACTTGCCACGACATGTGCTCGGCTCCGGACTGATTCATCGCGGAATTGCTGCCATTCCGCAGACACTGGATGGCAAAAAGAGCCTGAATCTGGCCTTCTTAGGCGGCCTGCAAGAGACTTCCGCACACAAGCCCCAAAATGCGAACGCCCTTCCAAGTTTGATTTCGGAGAGTGCCTTGTTCCTTTATCTGGGTTCGGTCCTGTTCGCTCTCTCGCGATTGGCCTGGGGACTGATAAAGACGAAGACCTTATTGCATTCGGCAGAGGCAATGCGCCTGACAAGCGAAGTGCAGGAGGTTTGGGACTCTTGCCTGGCGCTGTTTCAAATCACGCGGATCGAATTGTTGTCCTCAAGCAAACTCGGCGGTCCAGCGACTGTAACCTGGCGAGATCCCATCGTGCTACTTCCGGCGGATTTCCGCGTTGAGCAGGTTAATGACATGACAGCGGTGTTTTGTCATGAGTTGGCTCACGTCCGTCGAAAAGATTTTCTCTTCAACATAGTCATTGAGATATTCAGCGTGTTGATTTTCTATCACCCTGCATTCCACTGGATACGGCGCAGGATACAAGAGTCGCGGGAACTGGCATGCGACGACATGGCAGCAGACGCGATGTCGGGCCGCAACATATATGCTCGCAGCCTTCTGCGACTTACGGAGAAGATGCTTTCTTCCGCCGTTGTCCCCCAACCTGATTGCGCCCTTGGAATTTTCGAGGGAGAAGTCCTGGAGAAACGGATCATGAACTTGCTCGAAAACGAATCAAAGCAATCCCGCCTTCGCACTCTCACTTCACTTGCACTTGGATTTTGCCTCTTGCTCGGCACGTGCGTGCTAAGCACTAACCTGGGCTTGGAACCAGTCAACGCGCAGTCCTCAGCTCAAAATAACAGCGCTCCAGCCGGCTGGTTCCTGACTGGCAGCAAGCCATCAAGCTATCAGACGAGCGTGGACCAAGCCGTGACTCAGAACGGGCAGCCGAGCGCATATCTCAAATCCATGGTTCCGGTGACCGATGGATTCGGCACTCTAATGCAGCAAATCAGTGCGTCGGATTACGTCGGCAAGCGGGTTCGCTTGCGCGCGTGGGTGAGGTCGCAGGATGTTGCCGACTCGGCCGGAATCTGGATGAGGGTCGATAAAGATAAAACCAAGGTCGCATTCGACAATATGCAGAATCGTGCCATCAAGGGAACTCTGCCATGGAAGCAATACGACGTGGTTCTGGACGTTCCACAAGATGCAACAGGAGTTTTCTTTGGGATACTTCTTTCAGGTTCCGGCGAGGTCTGGATGAGCGATGTCAGCCTCGAAGTCGTAGCGAACGATGTGCCGGTTACGTCTGAAGCACCTGTCACGCCAACGCTGCCGACGCATCCTACGAACTTGAAGTTTACCGAGTAGCAATCCGGGGAGGCGTTCGCGACATCTGATTGAACACCTCCCCGAATGCGGAATTATTGTTGTTTAACCGGCAAGCTGGACATGAGCCCGCTGGATGCAGACGCCTCGGATCAATACGCCTTCAGGCTTTGAATGGCTTTCAGGATGGTGTCGGGCTGGGGGAGAATCACGTCTTCCAGAATGGGCTGGTAGGCAACGAAGGTGTCCATGGAGCCGATGCGGCGGACGGGGGCGTCGAGGAAGTCGAAGAGCTCGTCTGCAATGCGGGCAGCGATCTCCGCGCCGTATCCCCAGCTGATCATGTCTTCGTGGGCTACGATGACGCGGCTGGTCTTCTTGATGGATGTGGCGATGGCTTCCCAGTCGTAGGGATTGAGGGTGCGGAGATCGATGACCTCGACATCAATGCCCTGGCGCTGGGCCTGCTGCGCCGCTTGCAGCGCGCGGGGCACGATTGCGCCGTAGGTGACAAGTGTAATGTCTTTGCCGGGACGAACGATTTTCGCCTTGCCGAAGGGGATGGCAAACTCCTGTCCCGGATAGGGTGCGCGGCCGTAGGTTTCGCGATAGAGGCGCTTGTGTTCGAGGAACAGGACCGGATCGTCGCAGCGGATGGCAGTGCGCAGAAGGCCGTTGGCGTCGAGCGCGTTCGACGGAAAGACGACGCGCAAGCCGGGGATGTGCGTGAAAATGCTCTCGCCGGATTGCGAGTGATAGATGGATCCGCCGGTGAGGTAGCCGCCGATGGGGACGCGCAGGACGACGGGCGAGGCCCACGCGCCGTTTGAACGCCAGCGCATGAGGGAGAGCTCATTGTGGATCTGATGCATGGCGGGCCAGATGTAGTCGAAGAACTGGATCTCGACCACCGGCTTCATGCCGCGGGTTGCATATCCAATTGCCCGGCCCACGATGTTGGCTTCGGCGAGGGGCGAGTTGAAGACGCGCTCTGAACCGAACTCGGTTTGCAGGCCGGCGGTTAGTTTGAAGACGCCGCCCTTGCCTTTGACTTCAGAAAGCGCTGTAGCGCGGCTGGCGTCGGCCACATCTTCGCCGTATAGAACGATGCGGGGATCGCGGCGCATCTCGTCGTGAAGGCAGGCGTTGATGAGGTCCGCCATGGTGCGCGGATCGCTTCCCTTCTGGCCTCCCGCTTTGCCACCGCCGACGGAGCCGGGAGCCTCAGCGTGCTCGGTAGCGAAGGTGGAGCTGGTAGGGTCGAGCGATTCGGAATAAACGTGCTGGGTGATGCTGGATACGGCAGGCAACGCAGCGACCAAGGCGACCTCGGCTGCGGCTGCGGCTTCCTGATCCAACTGCTTTTCAAGCTGATTGATTTCTTCGGCGGTGAGGATGCCCTCGCGCAATAGACGCATCTGCATCTTGGCGAGCGGATCGCGCATGGCGTCGGCCTCGCGCTCGGCTGCGGAACGATAGAGCTTGTCGTCGTCAGAAAGCGAATGCGAATAGGGCCGGACGCAGTGGCCGTGGATGAACGCAGGCCCATTTCCGGCGCGGCAATGGGCGGCGGCAGCCTGGAAGGCGCGGAGCGAGGCTTCGGGATCGGTGCCGTCAACTTCAGCAAAGTAGAAGTTGGGGAAGTTGGCGACGAGATGGGAGATGTTGCCGCCGGGCGTGTTGATTTCCACCGGTACGCTGATAGCATAGCCGTTGTCTTCGACGCAGAAGATGACGGGGAGTTTCTGGTTCGAGGCTGTGTTGAGGGCTTCCCAGAATTCGCCTTGGGACGTGGAACCCTCGCCGAGCGAAGTGAAGACGACTTCGTCGCCGTGGAACTCAACGTCGTGGAATCTGCGGTAATCGGCAGCGCCTTCGGGCTTGACGGCGGCTTCAGGATGATGGCTGAAGTAGCGGCCGGCCTCGGCGCAGCCCACGGCATGCAGAAGCTGAGTGGTGGTGGAGGATGAGGTGCTAACGATGTGGAGCGGGCGGCTGCTCCAGTGGGTGGGCATCTGGCGGCCGCCGCTGGCGGGATCGGAAGCGGCTCCGACGGCTTGCAGCAGCATGTCCGTTGGCGTGACGCCGAGAGCGAGGCAGAGGGCGCGGTCGCGATAGTAGGGGAAGAACCAGTCGTAGCCGGGGCGGAGAGCGAGAGCAGCGGCTACCTGGAGGGCTTCGTGGCCCGCTCCAGAGATCTGGAAGTATATTTTCTGCTGGTGTTTGAGTATGATTTCGCGGTCGTCCACACAGCGGGAAAGGACCATCAGCCGATAAATCTCGACCATTTGCTGGGGGCTTAGTGCGCCTTCGGCCATTGTTACCTCGGGCTCACGAGTTCCGGAAAGCGCGGCTTCCATTCCCGATTCTCCCCTCAAACCATTTGATGCTGACTAAAACCTGATTGTAACAACTGATTCCGAGTTTCCGATGTGCACAAATCACAATCGGAGCAAGCCCTTTGGTGCTAATGCATAGGGGGAGGAGTGCCTGGTTGATAGGAAGGCAGTTCAGCCACGGGGATGCTCATTTTTTCTTTGATGCTGCGGGCCAGCTTTTCGATGGTGGCGAGCTTGTGCAACTGCTCTTGAGTGAGCGAATCGGAGTTCGCAATATGGATTTCCGCCTCGAACTCGCTGGCAAGCTTGAGGAGCTTGTTGGTGTCAGACACGAGGGCCTTCTGGCGCATGTTATTGAGCGCTCGTATGCGGCGGGCGGCATCGGCAGGGTCGGGCTCGCTGCGGTCGTCGATGCCGCTGGCGTTCGGGTTGACGGGCTGGGCCAATGGCGGGTGGATTACGGGAGGGCCTCCTTGCGCGTGCGCCGTACCTACCGCCAGTAGGGCGAGCGCAAGCGCCATCCCCCCGGCGAATAGCGCGAGAGGGTTGGGACGCACGACGCGAATTGCACCGGTGAACAGGTTGCGTAGGAAACTCATTGAAACTGGCCGTTTGTCACTCATTGCGGACCATCCTCAATCCAGGTGCGACTTGCGGCATAGAGCCCTGTTGCGTGCAGCGCCTTCGTCGGTGCGGCTGAGTCGGGCTAGCCGGGGCCTGCGGAAGGCTTCATCTTTTCCTTCACATCGTGGGCGAGTTTCTCAATGGCGCCGGCTTTGCGGATGACGCTGATGGATAGCGTGTCCTTGTCGGTCTTGTCGACTTCCGATTTCAGGTCAGTGGCGAGCTTGAGCAGCTGTTCGCTGTCGTCGGCGATCATCCTTTTACGCTCGGCGCTGGCGGCCTCTGAATCCTTATTCTTCGAGTCGTTGCCCTTGATTTCGTTTTGCGAATTGGCATCTGGAACGTGTGTGGAGGCCTGCGGATTTCGGGGCTCCCCAGCCTGCAATCCTTCGCCCACCACGGGCACAAGGATCATGGCTGCCGCGCCTGCGAGCATTGCGATCCATACGGCACTGCGGCGAGGCAAGCGCCGGGACCGAGTTCCACGCTGCTGGTTCCATTTCATGGGATGACCTCCTGCCTTTTCCCAGGCTGTGTCGGGAGACATGGTTCAAGCATGCCTGCCTGAATCCTGACAGGCAACCCGGGACATCCTGCGGACAGTCTAGTCTAGAACCAGGAGAATTGGATGCACCCTTTTCAATTTGGGGTAATTTTGGGTTTGGCGCGCACAGGCTTGTTTGCCGAGGGACGGTTTCTGGGTAAGGTGCTGGACGAATGGATCGCTGACGCGCAGGAGTTTGTCCATGCCAAGCTGCCGCACCTGCTGATGGCGGTGCTTCTTGCGTATGTTCTTATCCGGCTGCTGCGGCTGATTACGAACAGGATGATTCGGATCGCGGAGCAGCACGCGTCCGCGGGCAGCCGCGTCGCGCAGGTGAAGACGCTGGCCAATGTGATTCGGGCGACCGGACTGGCTGTGATTGGAACGATTACCGCGTTGCAGTTTCTGGCGGCCGTGGGTGTGAATCTGGCGCCGCTGCTGGCTTCAGCCGGGGTTGCTGGAGTGGCCGTCGGCCTGGCGGCGCAAAGCATTGTGAAGGACGTGCTGAACGGCGTGATCATCGTGATTGAAGACCAGTTCGACGTGGGAGATACGGTGCGGCTATCGGGCATGACGGGGACGGTGGAGGCGATGACGCTGCGCAAAACGACAGTGCGCGATGGAGACGGAACGCTCTACATTATTCCCAACTCGCAGATCACGATTGTGGCTAACCTGAGCAGGGACTTCTCAGTGGCAACGATCAATGTGAGTGTCGACTTTTCGGCCGATCCCGACAAGGTGCAGGAGATATTAAAGACCGTGGCCACGGACATACGGAACAGCGAGCAGTTCAAGACGGTTTTCCTTGCCGATCCGCAGGTTCTGGGCGTGGATTCGATGAAGGGCTCGCAGTTGATTTTTCCGGTGATCTTCAAGACCAAAGCGACGCAGCAGTATGGACCGATGCGGGAGTTTCAGCGGCGGGTGCGGTTGGCGTTGGAAGAGAACCATATGCTGCCGGGAGATCCGAATCGCGTGTTCAGTTCCTTTACTGAGAAGGGGAACCCGGCGCAGCAGGTAGCGGCGGTTCAAGAGGAGCACCATGAGGCCCCCAAGGCGGACCCAACGGCGAACAAGGCTCATGATGTGAATCCGTTTAATCCGGAGTAGGAGAAGTGATGTCACGAGAACAGAAAGTCGCTGTGGTAGAAGCCTATTTGGATTGCTTTGCAACAAAGGACTTGTCCAAGGTGTCCTTTGCGGAAGACGTTACATTTGAAGGGCCGCGCATGCCGAAATTGACGGGGCGTGCAACCATACTCGGCTTCCTTACGCAAATTCTTCCCATGGTCAAGGGTATTCAGTTAAAGCAGCACATCATTGAGGGAGACTACGTTGCAACCATATTCGATATGGAGACTGTAAATGGAGTGGATCACGTTGTTGACTGGATTCACATTGTTGACGGACAGATTAAATCGATCCATGCGTTCTATTACCCGGAGCAACTGGCTGAGGGACGAACCTAGTTCATACTTTGCTGTCGAAGCCCTGGTATCGGAATTTGGATACGCGCCGAGCGTCCCATAAATGGCAACTTTCGACATTGCGCGTGGTGCACTCCAAGCAGATAGCGCCGGGCGCTTAGTAATACTCTTACTGCCACAAAATCTAGCCGTCTCTTGTCTAAGGCTATATACATCGTCCCCGTTGGGGCCGGACTAGAGGCATCATTCGGAAACGTACTTCCGAGGAGCAAGCACCTCAGCCCATTTGAGGCTGCCATGAAAAATCAGAATTTGAAAACAAATTCCCGATGCACGCAGGATAAAATCCGAGTTGAATTCAGGAGGCGACTGTGAGCAATCCTAACGTCAACGCCGCTTTGGCGCTTGCGCGGAAGATTTCCTCAGAGAAAATCCGGGACAACCGCGTTACTGATACTGAAGCTTTCCTAAACATGTTGAGAAACATGGAGCCGGGAGACCTCACGGAGGTCATTGCTTTGCTTGCATCCTACGATGACAATCCTGCCGCCGTCTCAAAATCGTTGCGTGAGGGCGCGATTGTAGCCGCGGACGCGAAGAATACAAAAGCGATTACAGAGGCGGTCTCGCTTCTGGAGAGCACATCAAAAGAGAGCGCACAAAGCATTGTCAAAGCCACAGAGAATTTTGATAAAAAGGCTTTTTGGCTAACGTTTATGTTGATAGTTCTATCAATTATTGGCTTGCTTGTAGCATTCATTCCAGACTCATGGAAAGAGCCAATCCTAAAGAGCATCATGGGCCAGTTCCCTAAATGGTAAGTTTTGGGAAGACAGCTGTTGCCTAACGCGCAGCAATGTACTCCGTCTGATATTCCCCGCCCTCCTTGAACCGCTTCGTAATTAGGGCCAATCTGCGGGCAAGGCGGCTCACTGTTTCGCAATCGCTGTCTGGCGGTTCAGTGCCGGCATCGCTGTCGCCATTGCTCTGGCCCATCGCACCCACCCATGTGCCCAGGCGATTGATGTCGTTCCTGCTGCCGCCGCTCCAGTTGTTCCCTGGAGGGTCTCCAACGCCAACCCAGATCATGCCCATTTGCATGGCGAATACGGACAACGATTGCAGCGTGTTCAGCTTGTCTCCACTCTGCGAAGCCGAGTTGGTAAATGCCGCAGCGAATTTGTCTTTCCAAGTCTGCTTTAACCACGGATCGAACGCCCATTCCAGAAACATCTTGAATACAGCCGAGGTATCGCCCATGAGCGTTGGCGCTCCGAACATGATCGCGTCCGATGCGTTCAGGATTTCAATCGCCGCCGCATTCTTCCAGCGTCCTTCCTGCACATCTTCGTAGCGAATTTCGACCAGGGTTGTTGTCACTCCGTCGACTGAGTCGCATCCCCTTACCGCAGCATGAGCCAGACGCGCCGTATGACCGTGAAGGGAATGGAAAGCAATGGCGACTTTGATCATGGATGTTCCCCTCTCTCTGCGTTTACACAGTACACCACGGGCAGAATGATTTCTCAAACGCCACGTCAGGCGCTGGGCTCGAGGGCTTCTACCAGTGCCTCAACATCTGTGATCGGCGGCAGGCAGGTGCGGCCGCGGCAGACCAGTGCAAAAGCCTCCGCACCGGGCGGCGGGGGAACGCGAAACTCGCTTTCTTGAAGCAGGGACTCGGCCAATACCTCGGGAATTCCACCGGCAACCAGCCGGAAAGACGCAATGCGCATGACAGTTTTGTTGATGGCGAAACGGGCGACGGCCACCGCTTCAAGACGGGCGGCATCGGGGCCGGAGCCGACGACGATGACCTGAACGGGATCAAGCAGCAGACGCTCCAACGCCAGGCCGTAGCTGCCGGCGTAAAGTCCAAAATGCTCGACGATGCCGCTAAACGAATTCAGCGTGGCTTCGGCGATTTCACGATATTCATTGCGGCCGCTCAGAGCCTCAAGGCGCAGCAGTGCGGAAGCAGCGGTGGGGTTGCCGGCGGGTGTGGGTGCGTCCTGCACTGGCTTGCGACGCGCGCCCAGAGCGCCCAGCGGCGCAGTTCCTGGCGCGGGCGCAGCGGTGTCGTAAAAGGCTTCGGCGTCGAGCGAGTAGAAGCGGGCGATCATGGCGTCGGCGAGTTTGATGGCTGCGTGGTAGAACTTCATTTCGCCAGTGGCAAACCATCCGTCAACCAGCGCATGGACCGTGAAGGCATAATCCTCAAGCGTGCCGGGGACGTTTTCCTGCGGGGTTGACACTGGAATTGAGTCGTCCGGGGAATAGGCGATGACATGACGGAGTTCGGCGTCTCCGTCCCAGGCCTCGGCCATGAGGCGATTGAGCGTGCGCAGCGCAAAGTCGCGCGCTGAATCCATGCGGAGAACGCGGGCGGCTTCAAGGTAGGCCCTGATCGCCATGGCGTTCCAGCCCGTATAGATTGTGCGGTCGACGAAGGGAGTAGGGCGCAGTCGGCGAGCGGCCAATAGCTTACGCTGCGCTGAATCAAGAAGCATGCGGAGATACTCTTCAGAATGGCCGGTGGCGGCGGCAAATTCGGTGAGCGTCTGCTTTCGGTGCAGGACGTTTTTCGCCGGATTGTGATGCATGTCGCCGAGCTCGCCGATGTCCCAGTAACGCGCGGCAAATTCCAACTCGGTGGGTGGCAGAACGGCTTTCGCTTCGTCGAGCGTCCATGTGAAGTAGTCGCCATCGTCGTCGAGATTGATGTCCGCGTCCTGCGAGGCACAGAAGCCGCCGAGTTCGCGGTCGGTCATCCAGTCGTCGAGCCAGTGAATGATTTCGACCGCCGTCTCGAGAAAGTCAGGACGGACAAAGCTCTGGAATCCGTGCACATAGTTGCGGAGAAGCTCGGTATTGTCATAGAGCATCTTCTCGAAGTGGGGCACGACCCAGCGCTCATCCACGCTGTAACGGTGAAAGCCGCCGGCGAGTTGATCGTAGACTCCGCCGCGGGACATTTTTGCAAGAGTGGTGCAGAAGGCAGTGTGGGCCTGCGCTGCCTGGGGGTCTCCGGGTCCGCGATTGGTTGCAATTTCAAGCAGCAGATCGAGAATGCCGGGATGGGGGAACTTTGGCTGCGAGCCGAAACCTCCGTTGCGGGAATCGAACTGGGCCAGCGCGGATGCAGCAATTTTGTCAACGAGGGCCAAGGTCAGTTCGCCGCCGCTCCCGGAGAAGCTTTCATTGTGTTCGATGGAAGCCATGACGCTGGCTGCCGACTCGAGAGCTTCTTCGCGGCGATCGCGCCAGACACTTGCCATGGTGAGCAGCACCCGCCCAAAACCGGGGCGGCCGTAACGCTCGTCGCGGGGGAAATAAGTTCCTCCAAAGTAAGGACGGCCGTCCGGCGTGAGGAATGCGGTGAGCGGCCAGCCGCCCTGCCCGCTGATGGCCGAGACGGCCGCCTGGTAACGTGCGTCCACATCGGGACGCTCATCGCGATCCACCTTGATGGCGATGAAATGCTCGTTGATAAGTTCGGCAATTTCGTGATCTTCGTAGGACTCCCGATCCATGACGTGACACCAGTGGCACCAGACGGCCCCGATGTCCAGCAGGATGGGCTTGTTTTCAGACTGCGCGAGAGCAAAGGCCGCTTCGCCCCAGGGACGCCACTTAACGGGCTGATGCCGCGCGGAACGCAGGTAGGACGAGGCTGCGCTTTCAAGACCGTTAGCGGCAGTGGGCGTTGGGGTAACGTCCTTGTGCATAAAGTGAGAATACATGCGCTATGTCAGGCGCTGCCAACTCGAAGACGAGCATTGAGGGTAAATTGGTGAAGAGGCGAAAGTTGAGCCGAAGAAATGCAACCAAAATCGCGGCTCATCGCATCGAATATTTCGATAACAACCCAGATCACCCAAGATGTGTCCCCGTCGCAGTGCGAGTCGTTTCAAAAGAACCACGAAGATCCGCCTCGACTCCGCCAGGATGATCCATTTTTTTGTCCCGTCAATGGCGTGTAAATTCAGATGACTCTGGAAGAACAGCATATGCAAGAAAACTTCGCCGAATCCAATGGCCGTGAAGCCACAGAGAGCGCAGTAGAGATGAGCGAGCTTGTGGCTCGATTCGACTGGGCTGGAACACCTTTGGGTCCAGCTTCGGCGTGGCCGGACAGTTTGAAAACGCCGGTGCGGATTCTTCTTACCTCGGGCTTTCCCATGTGGATGGCATGGGGACCTGAACTCACAATGCTCTATAACGAAGCCTATGCGCGTACGACGCTGAGCAAGAAGCATCCGTGGGCGCTGGGACGGCCTGCACCTGAAGTATGGCACGAGATCTGGAAGGAAATCGGACCGCTGATCGATCGCGTCATGACGACCGAAGAAGCGTGCTGGGAAGAAAAACTCCCGCTGACTCTTGAGCGCAACGGATACCCCGAAGAGACATATCACACGTTTTCATACAGCCCCCTGGCGGGACCGGATGGCCGCGTGGCGGGAATGCTCTGCGTGGTGATTGAAGATACGGTGCGCGTGCTGGGAGAACGCCAGCTTGCGGCGCTGAGCAAATTGGCGGAGGAACTGGCTGGCGCGATCACGCAGGAAGAGGTCTACGAAGGGATTGAGCGTGGGGTGGACGGACAGAAGGATTTGCCCTGCACGCTCACCTACCTGTTCGACGATGCGGGCAAGGAATTGCGACTGGTTGCGAAGACGGGCTTTGAAGCCGATCATCCGGCCGCATGCGTGGTGATGAGCACCGATTCAAAGCCTGCTCCATGGCCGATTCACGAACTTTTAGAGAGCAACCGGGCCGTTACGCTCGAGGACCTGAGTGTCTATTTTCCAGATCTGCCTTCCGGGTGCTGGGATCAGCCGCCATCGCGCGCGCGGCTGGTGCCGATTGCACGTACGGGACAGGAAAAGCCTGCAGGCGTATTCATCACTGCGCTGAATCCGTTCCGCCAGCTTGACTCGAGCTACGCGGGATTCCTTGACCTGGTGGCTGGCCAGATTGCCGCGAGCATCACCAATGCGCGGGCCTATGACGAGGAAAGAAAGCGGGCCGAGGGGCTGGCGGAACTCGACCGCGCCAAGACGACATTCTTCAGCAATGTAAGCCATGAATTGCGAACACCGTTGACACTGATTCTGGGCCCGATTGAGGACGCGCTGACCAGTCAATCAGCTCCTTCGGCCGAGTCGATGGAGATGCTGCATCGCAATGCTCTTCGGCTTTTGAAGCTTGTGAATGGGTTGCTGGATTTTGTTCGTATTGAAGTGGGCCGGTTGCGGGCTACTTACGAAGCGACGGATCTTTCGCAACTCACGGCGCAGCTTGCCAGCGTGTTCAGGTCGGCGATGGAACGGGCGGGGCTGAAACTGATTGTGGACTGCCCTCCGCTGCCGGAACTGGTTTATGTGGACCGGGAAATGTGGGAAAAGATTGTTCTGAACCTGCTTTCGAACGCGCTGAAATCCACTTTCGATGGAGAAATCCGAGTCACACTGCGATCCACTGGAACTGCGGCAGAGCTCTCGGTCAAGGACACCGGGACCGGTATTTCAAGCGACGATCTGCCGCACCTCTTTGAGCGATTCAGGCGCATTGAAGGCGCACTCCGGCGCAGCCATGAGGGAAGCGGGATTGGACTCGCGCTGGTGCAGGAGCTGGTGGAGATGCACGGAGGGTCCATTCGCGCAGAGAGCGTGCTTGGAGAAGGAAGCACATTCAATGTGACTCTTCCGTTTGGGTACAACCATTTATCGCGCGGCAAGGTGGTGACCGATCGTGCGACCTCGACTGCGCTGCAGGGATCTGCATTGGCCTACGTGCAGGAGGCGATGGGCTGGCTGCCTGGCCGGGACCAGCTGAAAGGCGAGGTAACTCCGGCGGGCGAGACCCCGCAGGGCACGGCCGAAATAGAAAAAGTGGAAGAGAAGCCGGTGATCCTGGTAGTGGACGATAACGCCGACATGCGGGAATACCTGACGAGCCTGCTGGGATGGCGGTTCGAGGTGGTTCAGGCTGGGAACGGGCGGCAGGCCCTGGAAAAGGTTGAACGCGCTCGGCCCGATCTTATTCTCACGGACATGATGATGCCGGAGATGGACGGTTTTGCCTTGCTGGAGGCATTGCGAAAAGACCCGGCAGCGCAGACGATTCCCGTGATTCTGCTTTCTGCGCGTGCCGGCGAAGAGTCGCGCATTGAGGGGATCGGCGCCGGTGCTGACGACTATTTGACCAAGCCGTTCAGTGCGCGGGAACTTGTGGCTCGGGTGGAAGCGCAACTGAAGATGGCGCGGCTGAGACGAGACGCAATTGAGCAGGAAGCGGCTCTGAACCGGGAACTGAATCGGACCAGGCAGTTTGCATGGGAGGCGCTTGAGCATATCCCGGAGGTGTTCTACATCTTCGATAAGGAATTTCGATTCACATATATCAACGCGGCCGGTGCGGAGATTGAAGCGAGGCTGGGAAAGCCGCTGATGGGCGAAGTGTTATGGGAACTGCTTCCGGAGCTTGTTGGCACGGTCGTTGAATCCTGCTTTCGCAAGGTGATGGATGAGCGCGTCCCGGTGGAATTCGAATACTACTACGAGCCTCTTGAAACATGGTTTCAGTATCGTGTGTATCCGCTGCCGGACGAGGGCATCATCATGTACGCGGAGAACACGACCGAGAAACGCAAAGCAGAACAGGCGCTGCGGAGATCGGAACAACTGGGTGCGGCCGGGCGACTGGCGGCGAGCATTGCACACGAGATCAACAATCCGCTGGAAGCGGTAACGAACCTGCTGTTCCTGGCCAAGATGGACCAGGCGATGCCGAGCAATTCGAGGGTGCTGCTGGAGATGGCCGATAAGGAATTGCAGCGGCTGTCGCACATTGCGGCGCGGAGCTTGAAGTTCTATCGCCAGCGAACAGCGCCGACGTTGACCTCAATGGAAGAACTGCTCGAGTCGGTGATTTTTTTCCACGAGACGACGATCAAGTCGCGGAGCATCGACCTGAACCGCCGTTACCGCAAAGCTCCGCAGGTTTTCTGTTTCCCAGGTGAAGTTCAACAGGTGATCACAAACCTGCTTGGCAACGCGCTGGATGCGGTGGAACCGCACGGACGGATGATGGTGTCTGTGCGGCCGGCGCACGACCATGGCGGGAACGAAGGCGTGGTGGTGACAATTGCGGACGACGGCTGCGGCATGAGCGAAGAAATGCTCGGCCGGCTTTTTCAACCCTTCGCAACAACCAAGGGGGAAGAAGGAACGGGGCTTGGACTGTGGGTGTCAAAGGGCATTCTGGACAAGCACCGTGCCCGTGTTGCGGTGCGCAGCAAGCAGGGACTCGGCACCGTCTTCCGCATTTTTCTTCCCGTGAACGCGGCGGCGGAACCGGAGCGGGTGCAGGCGTGATTCAAAGCAAAAGGGAATCCAATTGAATGGATTCCCTTTTGCGTTTGGCCTGTTTCGGTTTGTCGAGCCTGTTTCTGTTTTTCGAGCCCGTTTCTGTCTGTCGGGTTCGATCAGTTCTTCGCCAATTCCGATTCAATGGCGGCGACCAGTGCGGGTGCATCCGGCGCTGTATCCGGAGCAAAGCGCTCCACCACTTTGCCGTCGCGGCTCACCAGGAACTTCTCAAAGTTCCACGTAATTTCCGGCTCGGGAAGAGCCTCAATTCCATAGCCCTTCAGCTTCTCGCGGAACGGCACTTCGCTGACGCTGACCGCCTTGGGCTGCGCTGCCGTCAAGGCGGCGTACAAGGGGTGCTTCCTTTCGCCGACCACGGTGATCTTTTCAAAGATGGGAAACTGGACGCCGTAGTTTAGGGTGCAGAAGGATTGGATTTCTTCGTTGGTGCCGGGCTCCTGCGCCTTGAAGT
>Ga0302200_10002962_pt1 | contig 14654 bp, 16 predicted proteins | sample II_Bog_N3_1_FD_194585 | JGI IMG/M metagenome (GOLD analysis project Ga0302200, IMG submission 194585) | Peat permafrost microbial communities from Stordalen Mire near Abisko, Sweden - II_Bog_N3_1 | ecosystem: Environmental > Terrestrial > Soil > Wetlands > Peat | place: Sweden: Abisko... | reverse complement strand
TTCCCCACTCTCCCGCTCTTCGTGTTCCTCCACAACCCCCGCCTCAGCTTGGCCAGCCTCAACCGGCGCCGGCACGTCTTCGGCCAACAGGTATTCCGGGACAGGTGTCGTGTGTCCCGGTTCAGCGGAACTCCCCGCTTCCTCCATCCACAGGCACACAATCCACCAGATAAATACCGCGACGTAGACCGCGCCGTCCGCGTTGAAGAGCTTGTCGCGCAAGCCCACAATCTTGTCGTATTCCGCCTGCGAGTGGGGAACTGCCGCCTTGGCGATAAACTGCCACACCACCTGGGTCGTCAGTTGAGCCAGCGAGGCCGTCGAAAGCCCAATCACAATCCGCTGAGTATGCGTCTTCCAACCGCTGCCAAACCGCCGCCCCAGCAAGACCACCAGGATGCCCAGTTCAACTGTCAGCATGTCGACCAGCATGTCGGCCTTCATATAGCCCAGTTGCAGCAGCCGCAGCACGGCGATCAGCGAGTCGGCAGTCAGAGTCTTGCGCGCCGGCCACGGTCCCCAGGCGGCCAGAATCGTGCCCGCTACCACAAGCGCCGCCAGAACCCCATTCCACCAGAACATACGGCGCGACCCTGCAAAGGCCTTTCGCGCCATCTCCACCACCACCAGGAAGCCCACTACGGCAGCCACATCGGCCAGCACGATAAAGACAATGCTCAGTGTGATCGAGGGCAGCCGGTCAACCAGCAGCCGCCCGGCAAGCCGGCTCAGCGCCATCAGGAAAATGGCTGCCGTAAACCACGGATACCGCTTCATGCGGTCGCGGCCAAGCAGAACCACCAGCAGCACCATCTGTGCCGCAAACGTAAGCGTCCAGATGATCTGGGCCGCTGAAAAATGAGAATTGAAATGCATTTCGACCTTGTCCGGGCCACGCCTGGTTCGTCGCAGAGGCCCCTGTGTCTAGTCTAAATGGACGAAGACAGGCAGCTTAATCGTCCGCCGGCGCCCCCAAACCACACAGCAGCCCAAAGTGCGGTATGCTGGAAGAGCGCGCCCGTAGCTCAGCTGGATAGAGCGAACGCCTCCGGAGCGTTAGGTCGGGAGTTCGAATCTCTCCGGGCGCACCATACAACTCCATTATTTACTTCACTTATAGGTTGTTTATCGGTAGGGATTTTGGCCGCAATTTCCGGGCTGTGCCCAATTTTGTGCCCACCCATTTGTCCGAACGCTTTTGCCATGGCAGCTTCGGACGGATGAACGTACCGGGAGCCGATTGCAATGTTGCTGTGTCCGGCGATCTTTGCCAGCGTCCAGGCATCACATCCAGACTCGCCAAGGCGGGTGAGAAATGTGTGCCTCAGATTGTAGGGAATAAACCGGCGCACATGGACTGGCTTGCGACCCACCTTGCCCGCTTTCTGCTTTGCCTTTTCCTCAGCTTCCTTGCACCGTTGCAGATTCTTCTCAAGCCTCTTCTTGATTGTGGACTGTTCGAAGTGTCCGCTCTTCGTCTCAGCAAGCCATACCCAACCCTCATTCGGCTTACCTGCCATTTCCCAACGGTGCTCCAATAGAAAGCGAAGTCGAGGGGAGAGGAAGATTGTCCTCCGCGCGGCAGCCGTCTTACCGTGAGGGATGAATAGGCTTCCCGATTGTCCATTCTGCCAGTTAATGTGCTCCCAGCGCATACCGTAGAACTCTTCCGGGCGAATACCCGTGTCCACCAAACAAATAACGACGTGCCCAATCTCAGGATCGTGCTTTTCTGCAATCGAGAGGAATTGTCTTTCCTCTTCCTGCGTCAAAACATGGTCCCGACGATTCTCTCCCGAAAGTTGTTTGATCGGACGCGCGGAATCAATTACGTCCCATTCGACGGCAAGATGTAGGGCGCGGCGAATCACCCGGAGGGTGCTGTTCACATACGAAACCGCCTTCCCTTGCTGTATTCGCCTTGCGGCAAACTGCGAGAGAGCTTCATTATTGACTTCGGTGAGAGGGAGTGAAGACAGTTGCTTGTCTTCACAAATCACCTTTATATTCGTGCGAAACCAATTCCATGTATTCGGAGTCGCCGATTCAAAGGAAGACTTCGCCCATGGCTCAAGCCTGTTCTTGCAGAATGCACCCAGAGTTGGAATCACCTTCTTCGCCCGGATGCCCACTTCGGCCTTTGCAAGCGAGGTCCGATGGGCCGACTCTATTTGACGAGCAACCTTGTCATTCCCCTGTCTGGTGGATTCGCGGATCATTTTTCCGTCCCACATAAACTTGTACCAGTAAACGCTGCCACGCTTGAATATTGTCATTTGCTCTCCTTAGCCTTTGCCTTCCTCTTTGCGTTCCCTTCTCTATGCCAATAGTTCAAAGCCCGGTTGATCTTCACCATGTGGACGCATTGCTCAGAACAAAACGTTTGAGCAGTCTTTTCAGCGACAAAGTACTTTCCGCATTGCGGACAAGTCTTTGCCCTCCAGCGGCATCGCATCAATTCGTAAATGCACTGCTGAAAATCACTTGGGAAGAGCCATGTGATCTCACCGGTTACTCCGTTCACAATTGGCTTCCCCGGTTGCAACCAGAATTGGCCGTTCGTTAAAAGGGAGGCATTTAGTGGTATGCCTTGAATGAGGGGAGAGCTTGCCAGCATCTCATTCGAGAGTCCTGGCAAACCTGCAATGGCTTTCATCCCGTAAAGTGCTGAGAGACATCCGCCGTCAGCATCATTCCGAGTCCAAACCGCTCTCAGAAGACTTCGAAGCCAGAGCAATACAGGAACAGATTGCCCCTTCAAATAGGAATCGAAATCCGACCATTTCTCCGCATCAAGGTAGAGCCACTCCGAATAGAAACCGGGTGCTCCGGACGCTTTGCCCTCGCTGCGAATAGCAAAGAAGTTCGGATTCTTCAGCCGAAATTTCCTCCAACTCTCTGGCAATTCTTCGATGTTTGCGAACTCGGCCAAGGGCTCAAATTGAGGCGTGGGCGGGATCGACGAAAACTGCGATTGCGTGTTCATTTCCCCTCGTTGACTTTTGCTTGGCTATATGATTATATAAATGAAGAAGCAATACAGCAAGCGTTTTTTACTAAAGGAGAATATGTGTGAGAAATTCGAAACGGACCTGCTAACGGTCGGCGAGGCCAGCGAAATGCTGCGTCTCAAACCTTCAACAATGCGTTCATGGCTGCTGAAACGGCGTATCCCCTACATTAAGCTGGGAAGTCGGGTATTCATCCGTAGATTGGACTGCATTCAACTTATAGAGAACAGCATAGTTACACCGATACAATTGCCAGAGGAGAAATGTAGCTTTGAAAGAGCCGTCGCGGATTCTCCCCTAGAATTCGCAGAGCGGACTTTTCGGGGATTCCCGGTTAGATCGGTGACGGGCGGAGAGGGGAATGGGACTCCGTATCCCGGAAATTGACGGGAGGGGGAAGGCCCCCTTGCGGGGTACGACTCCACGAGGTCTAGTCTGACGGGTGCGCCTGCCTCAAAGCGATCACCGTTGGGGCTGTTTGCCCTACTCAAACCTTGCGGTGCGGCATTAAACCGGGCGGTCGAGCACATTTCAATTTAGAAGACGGCCTTCAACATTATTGGAATCATATAGTTATAGTGACTGCTTCGCCACGAAGCGGCTGTTGTAACGCTATTACTAGAGGAAAAATGAATGAATATTTGCATTTAAGACAAGAAAATATTGCCAAGAATCAAGGCTCGGCGTGTCCAAGCACTCACCTTTTAGACGTTTTGCTTGGTGAGATCAGGATTACTACCGACGAACTCGCAAACATGCTTAACCAGACCCCAAGACAGGCTCTACGAACCAAACGAGAGGGTCTCTTGGATCAACGCGAAGGGCTGCATCAGACATTGGATGCACTGGAGGAAACACAGACGGGCAAGCCCTACGATACAAACCCCCACGACGTTCTTCAAGCGGTCTGGGACGTAGTCCTCGATTGGTTTTCGCTGGTCGAAGACGAATTGGCGAAGGTAGAAGACGAACTGGCGAAGGAGGATCAATGACCTTCGCTGATAGAGAGTTCGGAGAGAAGCCAAACCCAAGTGACAATGTAGTTCAGATTCCAACTAGCACAGAGATTGCCAGTTACGGGCACAGACTCGAAGATCACGCGCTCTACGGGTTGCCGGGGGAGTTTGTACGCATGATTCTCCCCCACACAGAGGCGGACCCTGCTGCGCTTCTTGTGAGCCTTCTTGTAGGGTTTGGGTCAATCATCGGTCGGAATGCGTTTTTCCAAGTCGAGGGCACCAAGCATTACGGGAACTTATTTGCCGTCTTGGTTGGTGGATCATCAACGGGCCGCAAGGGTACGTCCTGGGGCCGGGTGAGGGAAGTGTTGGGATTGACTGACCCCGAATGGCTCGGGAGGATTCAGAGCGGCCTTTCATCTGGAGAAGGGTTGATCACGGCGGCATCTTCCCCCGAAAACGGCAAGGGTGATCCTCGCGTGTTAGTGATTCAGCCGGAGTTTGCCTCAACCCTGGCCGTTATGGGGCGACAGGGAAACATTCTTTCGCCAATCATCAGGGAGTCCTGGGATTCAGGCTCTCTTCAAACGATGGTGAGACAGAACCCACTTCGAGTGGACGGTGCGCATGTGTCAATCATTGGGCACATTACACAAGAGGAGCTTCGAAGAAACCTGAACAGCACCGAAGCTGCCAACGGGTTTGCAAATCGGTTTTTGTGGATACGTTCTGGGAGGTCGAAGTACCTGCCAGATGGCGGATGCCTTGCTGATTCAGAAATTGCAGAATTCGCAGGAAAGCTAAGACCGCCGGTTGCGTTCGCCCGTCAAACTCTACAATTGCAGCGAGACTCCGGTGCAAGGGATTTGTGGCATTATGTTTACCGCGAATTGTCTGATGGGGCATCCGCTTTGGTTGGGGCTGTAACCAGCCGCGCTGCTGCTCAGGTGTTGCGGCTTAGTGTGCTATACGCCCTGATGGATTCCTCCCCACTCATTCGGGTCGAACATCTTGAAGCGGCTCTTGCAGTTTGGCATTATGCGGAAAGTCGGCAGAATGGATTTTTGGAAGCGCAGTCGGTGACCCTGTCGCTGATTCGATTCTTCAAATGCTGCGAGCCAAACCAATTGGAATGTCTCGCAGCGAAATCTCAGCGGCCTTCAGCCGGAACCAGACCGCTGGCCGGATAGATCAGGCTTTGCAATCGCTCGTGGCACTTGGACTGGCTTTCGCAACACCTCAGCCAACCGGGGGAAGGACCGCCGAGATTTGGAAAGCCATCCCAGCGGAGACGAAAAATACGAAAAAAGTGGAAATCTTTCGTTAAATTCGTTTCTTTCGTCGTCCTCTTCGGAGAAGTCGCGCGGCAACATGCAATGCGCTGCGCGACAACTTCGTGGCGATGGGGAAATCCCTCGGTTACAGCCATTTTAATCCCATGGCATTGCAGCTTGTGCCGCCAAACGACTGGGCTAGATTTCTTAAGACTTTGCTGCGAGATACCTAGTTCATGACAAGCAGTGCGGTTGGGGATTTAACCCCTTCAGTCTGTAAAAGGAACAGCTCAATCCCTAAATTGTGCTGATAATAATACACTTAGCTATATCTTATGCGTTTGTCCACATTTCGCCCGTGAAGGAGAGAATATGCTTGCAAGGTTGCTTCCTCAAATACCATCCAATTGCGGCGAAGACGGATCAAAAACATCGGTGAAAGCCTTACTCGCCGCTCCGGTCTACGACCTGCACGGAAACATCAAACAACGACGACATTTCCCATAGTTCCCCTCTGACGGGTGCAACCGCTAGGGCGCACAAAAAGGGCAGTTTCATGATTTTTAATGTTTCCTGAACGCATGAGCGCAGAGCGCGAAAAGTGAAGGCTTCATTAGGCCCGCGAGCGGGCATCGAGTGCTTCAATTATTTTTCGCTGTCGGCTTTCAAAAGTCAGTCAAGATTATCAAGCAACTCCGATGTTTTGATGCCGAGAGCGATGGCGATAGACTGAAGTGTCCGCAGGCAGATTTCTTTCCTGCCTACTTCCAAATCGGAGACATAGTTCTCGTTGATTCCCGCCTGCTCAGCAAGATCAATTTGTCTCCATCCACGCTCCTTACGGAGTTCACGAATCCGTTCGCCGAGCGAGATGCAAATGTCACTTGCCATCCCCCCTATAGTCGGATTATTCTTGAGGACGATTCCCGTCTATAGTAGGGGCCACCGAACAAATCCGTCAGAGAGCCAAAACTTCTTTCAGGAACCCCCGGCTAACCGTTGAGGGAGGCGCGGTCCTTTTTTTGAAAGTAGGTCGATGCTCAGAGGGAGTTCCGATGTTTCGCTTTGGACGAAAGAAGATTACCGCTCCGGTACCTTTAGATGAGAAGGCCGCATCGCGAATGCGTGCAATTGTTGAAATTCATCGAAAGTATCCTGGCTCGGTTCCTCGGAGTGGAAATCCCGTCTGGAGCGTTGCAGCGGAGCTTGCCAAAATAATTACGGGGCATTACTCCGCAGCTTACTTTGAAGATGCCCTTGTTCGTGACGAGCACATTGAGGAAAGCTATCCCTCTAAATGGAGCGGAGCAAATGCGCTCGTTCGGTGGTATGCGTTTGGATTGATCTGTCTGACCCAATGCGCCAGAACAGGGTTTTGGACCGATTCCCTGACTCCAGATGTTGGGCTTGAAGTCTATCAAGCGGCGTTGGAGCTAACTTGGGCGTTCTGGGCCATGCCTGATTCAATTCGGCAACAAGTAGACTTCTTTGTTCGGTCAAACTTATGGGATATTCATTCGTCGCTTGCGAACGTAATTGACGATAGATCAAAAGCAGTGTGGTTTATCCGCTATTCAGAGAGGATGGTGCGTGGTGCCAACCCGCCATGGGATTTGTACGCTCCTGAGCAATCGCAAAGTTGGAGGGACAAGTTTCCCGAGACATTGTTTAAGGAAGCAGATGCAAAGGTTGGACTTTTTCTCCAGTGCTCGTTTGAAGATACTGCGAAATGCATCCTGTCGGTAATAGGCAGCGCAACACATGGTGTCATTACTCCTACCACACCACCCGAGGTGGCAAGCATTTGGGATCACTCGGCAATGCAAAGCAGGGTAAAGCCCCCCGTTCTGAATCTGGAAGAGGAATCTGAATTAGATTCCCGACTTGACCCCATTTTGGACCCCACACCAGAACGCGTCAGAGATTTGTACGAGGCATGGCAGAAGGGCAAGCTGTCGGAGGCCCTCGAAAGGGCGTGGGGCCAATCGGAGAATGCGCGCTCTGATGAGCACGACTTCAATATGAGTTATCGCGTGGCCGCCGAAGAGGGCGATGCTGATGCTCAATTCAACCTTGGTCTCCGCTATGAGCTTGGTCAGGAAGTTCCACAAGACTACGCCCAAGCTGCGGGGTGGTACCACAAGGCGGCGGTCCAAGGATGTGCCGATGCACAACACAACCTCGGCTTGCTTTACTGCAAAGGTCGAGGCGTTTCCCAAGACTATTTGCAGGGCGGAAGTTGGTATCGCAAGGCGGCTGACCAGGGGTGCGCCGAAGCACAATTCAAGCTCGGGCTGCTTTACTACTTTGGTAGGGGTTTTTCGCGGGACTACACAGAGTCCGCTCGCTTGTTTCGTCAAGCCGCTGAGCAGGGTCATGCCGACGCCCAAGAAAACCTTGGCATTGCTTACAAAGAAGGTCAAGGAGTGCCCTGTAGTATCACGCGCGCGCAAGAGTGGTTTCGCAAGGCTGCGGAGCAGGGGAACCCTGGCGCGCAGAACAATCTTGGCTTGCTCTATATTTTCGGCCATGGAGTCCCCGAGGATCATAGTGAGGCTGCGCGATGGTTTCGAAAAGCCGCTGAACAAGGCGATACAGTAGCTCAGAACAACTTGGGCGGGCTGTACTATTTCGGTGAGGGAACTCGGCAGAGTTTTCCTGATGCATACTTCTGGCTTTGCCTCGCAGCAATGGGGAAGCAAGGGGCAGATCGTCTCGAAGCAGAGAGGCGGCGAGATGAAGTTTCCGCGAATTTGACGCGCATAGAATTATCGGAAATTCAAATGAGAATATCGGAGTGGATCTCTGCAAACCCCAAATCTAAGGGGACTTAGCGTCCCTAGGCTTTCGAGTCACTTACATGTCAGGCGAAGTATTATCAGCCGGAGGGTTCCCATGTTTGGCATCGGGCGAAAGAAGAATTCAGCAGATCGGGTAATGAATAATGAGACTATTTGGAAGCTCAACGAAATAGACAAGAGATTTCCGGGAATGATCCCCGGCAAGCGAGTTCGGATTGGTGAACTGTCGCTTGCCATTGCGTGGAAGATAGCTTTAATTTTCTTTGATGAAGACAACTTCGAGAAGGAGCTTATTCGGGAACATTCAATCGCAAAGGGCTTTCCGCCTGACTGGACCCGCACCGATGCGCTCTCAAGATGGTATTCACTTGGATTTATTTGCCTCACCCATTGCTCTAAGAAATCGATTTGGAGCGAGGCTTTGACCCTGGGGGTTGGAATGCAGGTCTATGAAGCGGCGGTTGAAAAAATGTGGATTCTTTGGTCCATGCCAGAAGAAGTTCGGGTGAGAGTTATGGAATTCATGGGGACGAACATCCAGAGTGTTACTAGTTCATTAAATGATGTAGTTGACGCGAGAACACGCACGGTGTGGTTTCGCAGATATGCGGCTAGAATCAAAGGCGAAAATCCGCCGTGGGAGATTCAACGCGGCGGGCAATCAAGCATGTTGGACGAATTGCTGTCGGGAGGACAAGTCTCCACGGACCTAGGGCTAATCTCCCATCTCTCAGCAAATTTTGAAGCGTTAGCTGAGGTCATTCTAAAGCTGGTTACGGGCGCTGAGCCTTTACCGTGATTCAGCAAGTCTTGATTAGTCAATGGAACCATTAAGGAGCGGGTGCCAGACGTGACCATCGCAATTTGCACGAAATGCGGCAAAGAAAAGTTCGGAGCTTTCTCTCCGTGTGGTCGGTGTGGGTTCACTCCTAGGGAGCCTCTGAACAAGTCTGATCTCCACAGCAATCTTGATTAAACTTGTAATTGAGTGGAGATCGCGACGCGCTAAGACCAAGCAGGGCGTGGACGAAGAACAGAAGCGCAAGAACCGAACCAAGGCGCGGGTGCGAGCCAAGGTGGAGTGGCCATTCCGCATTTTGAAGCGCGTGTTCGGTTATACCAAGGTGCGCTATCGCGGCATCGTGAAGAATCACCACTGGCATCTTGCAGCCTTCGCCCTCGTCAATCTCTACCAGCACCGCAAGCGGCTGGTCCCGCAAGGGGCGTAGTGTCTCCGGAGGCTGAAAGTGGCCTCCACAGACTCCAAGCGAGCCCTCCTGGACCTTCTCTTTTTCGTATCTTCACGCCGTTTCCGCCGGATCAAACAAAAAATCAGTATGACCTGCTTCTTGCACGAAAATTCGAGAGCTTAATCAGAGGTTCCTTAGCTCTGGCACAGAGAGGGCTAAGAGCGTAATGCTAAGCGATCACCACTACACACCATTCGAACTGAGCAACATGGGTGAGTCCATCCGATCAGGAAAACCGATCACATACGACCCAGCAATTTTGGCCGAGTATGTGCAGGGTTTAGAAATCCTGGAATCGGAGGACGGGGATGATTAATGGTTCGTCTGCGGAGAAGGCCGAGCTTTATCAGAAAACGACCGCACTGCTTCGGCATAGCTTCATCTGCGACTACGAACCGATTGCACGAATACGTCGGCGAGATCGAGGCGAAGACACTGGCTTGTTCGGCCCGGTTGACGCATTCCATGTCATCCCCTACAGGAAAGACGGCTGTGCCCAATTTTGTGCCTACCGCCCTTCCTTACGGGTTGCGACAGAATGCGATGGTGCCCAGATAAACTGCTAACCAGATCAGCACACATCGCAATTCATCACTCTTCATCGTTATTGCCGTAAGTTGTTGATTCTTCGTTAGGTAAGTCCTCCGGAGCGTTAGGTCGGGAGTTCGAATCTCTCCGGGCGCACCATATTCCTGGCCTTCCCCAATGAACCCTGCCAGAAAACCACAAACTCACCCCTCAGCGGGTTTCTCCCCCCGCGCCGCCTCGCGCTGCACTCTGATCTCTTCCATGACCGACTGAATCAGCGCCTTGGCGCCCTCAATGCCCGCCAGCACAGCCTGCAAGTCCAGCGCCGGCTTTGACGGATTCCGCGTCGATGCGCAATAAACCCCATGCTGCCCCACCATGATCAGGGAGTCGGTCAGCAGGTCAAGCGCCACCGCCAGCCTGCCCCGCTCCGCCCCCATCATGAACTCGTAGCGCTCCAGTTCTGCGCGTCGTTCGTCAAAAATATTCATACTTCAAGGGTACGCGAAGGCCGCCGATTTTGGGGGTATGATGGGTCAGCGAGGTCTCATGCATTCCGCCGATTCCAGCTCTTCTTCCCCGCTTGCCAGCCCCTGGCCGCCGTTGCCGCAGGCTCTCTGGAGTGACACCTGCGCCACTCTGCAGCTATGGATGCAGATGGTAGGCAAGATCCGGATGGCCCTGACGACGCCCATGAATCACTGCTGGAATGTCACGCTCTATCCAACAGTCAGCGGGCTCACCACCGGGCTTATGCCCCATGGCAACCTGATGTTGCAGATTGACTTTGATTTTCTTGAGCATGCGCTGGTGATCGCGACAAGCGACAGTGGTCGGCGGACCGTTCCGCTCAAGCCCATGACGGTTGCGGCATTCTATGAGCAGTTGATGGCCGCGCTGGCAAGCCTCGGCACGCCGGTGCATATCTGGAAGATGCCGTGCGAGGTGGCCGACCCCATCGCCTTCGATCAGGACCATCTGCACAAGGCCTATGACCCGGAGTTCGGGCAGCGCTTTTGGCGGGTGCTGTTGCAGGTCACGCGGGTCTTCACGCAGTTTCGGGCGCGATTCCAAGGCAAGGTGAGCCCTGTCCACCTCTTTTGGGGCGCCATGGACCTGGCCTGCACGCGCTTTTCCGGCCGAACAGCTCCAGAGCATCCCAGCATGGCTGGCCTGCCCGATCGAGTAACGCGCGATGCCTACTCGCACGAAGTGAGCAGTTGCGGATTCTGGCCCGGAGCACCCGGCATTGAGCCCTTCTTTTACAGCTATGCCTACCCCGAGCCACCCGGCTACCGTGACCATGCAATTGCGCCGGCGGAGGCGTCCTTCAACGCGGCCTTCGGGGAGTTTGTGCTGCCCTATGAAGCCATGCGCCTGTCGCCGGACCCGGATGCAGCGCTGCTGGGGTTCCTCCAGAGCACATACGACGCAGCCGCAAATTGCGCCGCCTGGGACCGAGCCGCGCTTGAAGTGGAATAGGCACACCCCAGCTGATTGCCATGCCTACACGCTCAGCTTGCGCATGTAGGCGGCATCCAGCTTGAGCGATTCCATGATCGGCAGGGCGAACTCTTCCTGTTCAATGTAGTAGTGCTTGAGTCCGGTAGCCGCGCGCAGAATGGGCGCATAATCCATCGCGCCGCGTCCCAGGATCACCGAGGCGTACTCGCCCTTGGCATCCTTCGCCATGTCCTTCACATGCAGCAGTGGAAAGCGTTCCGGCGTCTTGCTCAGGTAGTCGATCGGATTACGCCCTGCCGCGAATACCCAACCGCAGTCCATCTCGAACACTACCAGCTTGGGATCGGTCAGCCTCAGCAGCTCGTCGTAGAAGACAACCCCGCCCTCGCTGCCAAATTCCGGCCCATGGTTGTGATAGCCGAAGGTCATTCCCGCGGCCTTGACCTTCTCGCCAATCTTGTTCAGTTCTCCCGCCACCCAGCGCCAATCCTCCAGGTTCAGCGGACCGCCCGCTGCGGGATCCTTCCGCGTGGGCGAAGGGCAAACCATGTAGCTCATGCCGACCGAGTGCGCGTAATCAATATACTCATCGAGATGCGCCTTCAGCGGTCCCATCGGGTGATGTGTGCTGGTGCAGCGCAGCCCCGCCTGATCCATCGAGTGCTTCAACTCCGCGGCTGTCTTGTCGTAGTATCCTGCCGCTTCCACCTCGACATAGCCCGCCGCCGCCAACTGATGCAGCGTCCCGTCAAAGTCCTTGGGCAGCAGCTCGCGTACGCTGTAGAGCTGCAAGCCGATGGGAAAGTTAAGCGGCGCCGCCGAAACCCTGCGCACCGCAACGCCAACAGCAGCCGCCGCCGCCGAAGCCTTCAAAAAATCCCTGCGCGAAGAAACACCCATAAAAGAATCCCCCATCCGGAAGCCGCCGTTTCATTGCCTGTTCCCTAGCTTTTGATGATGTTCGACTCCCCATCCCACCGCGCAATCGCCTTGTGAAAATAGGAGTAATTCGCCATGTGGCAGCCAATCGCCGCGTGGTGGCCAAAAACCTCGTCCTCGACGACATGCTGCCTGGTATTCACGGCGCGGAAGAAATTGTTGAAATGGTCAACGGTGTCGTCGTAGCCGCGCGGCAGCGTGAAGGTTTCCACCTCCGGAGCGGCCGGCGGCACTGACGGCGCCGGGTGCGCGGCCTTCCATGCTTCCATTCCGACCTTGCGCTGCGCCGCCGTCATCCCGTCCCAGCCGTAGCCCTCGAACCGCGGCGTCACGTCCTGCGGGGTAAAGGTCGCCGAGTTGCCCGTCACCACCAGAGTACCCGTTGACCCGAAGAAGCTGATCCGCTCGTCCTGGTCATTGTTGTTCTGGTTGCAGTGCACATGCACCTGAACATTTCCATTCGGCCCGGCGTAGTCGTAAATCGTCTCCAGAAAATCTGGAAACTCGCGCCCATCCTTGTAGTGGTAGAGGCCCCCGCTTGAGTATGCGCGAATCGGCGCCGAATTCAGCCCTGTAATCGCAAAGATGCCGGAGAGCATGTGTACAAACAGGTCCCCGCCCAGCCCCGAGCTGTAGTCGGCAAACAGCCGCCAGCGGAAGAATCGCTCCGCGTCAAACGGCCGCACCGGCGCATCCTGATCAAATCGCGCCCAGTCCACCGTCTGCGGGCTCGCGTCCTGCGGAATCGGATATACCCAGGCCCCGCCCGGCGAATTCCGGTTCCACTGCGCATCAATCGAGTGCACCTCGCCCAGTTTGCCGGAAGCGTAAATCTCTCGCGCCTTGGCATACAGAATCGAACTCACCCGCTGGCTGCCTGCCTGAAAGATCCGTTTGCCGCCCTCGACCGCGGCCACCATCTCCACCCCATCCGCCACGGAATGCGACATCGGCTTCTCGCAATAAACGTCCTTGCCGGCGGCCACCGCGTCCAGAGTCACCCTCCGATGCAGATGGTCTGAGGTCGCAATCACCACCGCATCCACATTCTTATCGTCCAGAAACCTGCGGTAGTCCCCGGTCGTCGGGATATCCGCCCCATAGGCCTCTTTCGCGGTCGTATGCCGCATCGTGTAAAGGTCCGCGGCGCCAACACAAATTCCGCTCGTGACCTTGCTCGCCGACCGCAACAGATCGCAGCCGCGAATTCCCGTGCCAATGCTGACAAAGCGAACCTTGCGTCCCGTGTCCTCCTTGCCCTCCTGCGCCGCCTGCACCGCCGGCTCCAGCAGAGTTGTCTTGATGGCTGCGCCCGCCGCCACAGCCCCCGCGCCCATCCGCACAAAATCCCGCCGCGTCATTGAAAATCGATTCACTTCAGGCTCCCAGGGTACATCTGCTTTGTCGGCCATTCTCGCTCCCGGGACGCACCCGTGTCCACCGGCACACCTTCGCCGCCGCGAAATGGCAGCATGTCTCATTCTGAGTGTGTTCTTTTTTTAAGTTCGAAAGAGCTTATGAAATGGCGCGGAAAAGCCAATACAGCAGACCTGAGAGCAGCCCAGCGGCCGGCAGCGTGAAAAACCATCCCGCCACAATATTGCGCACCGTGCCAAAGTGCAACCCGCTGCCGTTGGCCACCATCGTGCCCGCTACGCCCGAACTCAGGACATGCGTCGTACTCACCGGAAGCCCATAGGTATCCGCGGCAAAAATCGTCCCCATCGCCACCACGCCGGCAATTGCGCCCTGCGCATAGGTCATGTGCTCTCTGCCGATCTTCTCGCCCACTGTGACCACTACGCGCTTCCAGCCCACCATGGTGCCCAGTCCCAGCGCCAGGGCCACTGCCACCTTCACCCAGTCGGGAATGAACTTGGTGGCCGTGTCCACCTTGCTCTTGTAGTTTGTCAGTGCGGCATCCTCGTCCGGCGTAAATCCCGGGTTGTGACTCTTCTGCATCAGCCGGATCGCCTCGCTGGCCACGAACATGTCGTTGCGCACATTTGTCTGGTCCTTCGCCGGAACCGACTTGAAGACCTTGTAAAGCGCCACTTCGTGGTTCAGATCTTCCACCAGCTCGCGCAGCGCCAGAACCGTATCCGGCTGCAACTGTTTGGTGTGAATGTAATCCGTCACCTCGGCCCGGGCATCCGCGCCCAGAACCCCCGTCTTGTCCACATGCCGGTCAAGAATATGTCCCGCCTGCTCTGACGCCGCAATAAAGTCCTGAACATCCTGTGCCGTCACCGCATGGTTCAGCGCATAGGCCGTAGGCACCGTCCCAATCAGGATCAGCATGATCAGGCCCATGCCCTTCTGCCCGTCATTTGACCCATGAAAGAAGCTCACCCCGGTGCATGTCAGCACCATCAGCGCCCGAACCGGAAAGGGAGGCGGTTCATTGTTCTTTGGAGCCTCGTAAAGC
>Ga0302200_10002959_pt1 | contig 14660 bp, 10 predicted proteins | sample II_Bog_N3_1_FD_194585 | JGI IMG/M metagenome (GOLD analysis project Ga0302200, IMG submission 194585) | Peat permafrost microbial communities from Stordalen Mire near Abisko, Sweden - II_Bog_N3_1 | ecosystem: Environmental > Terrestrial > Soil > Wetlands > Peat | place: Sweden: Abisko... | reverse complement strand
TCCACCGTGAGCCGAAGCTGCTCGCGAATCTGGTCGTAGGGATGGCTGAAGAGATCGGAGACGCGAGTATGCACGTCCACAATCGTGGAGATAGCACTCAGCGTGTATTCGCGCGGCTTCTCTTCATAGTCCACGAACGTCTGCGGCAGCTTCCGCTCGTCCCGAGCGCCACAGGCAACGTCAATCTCCTGATCGTTCTTGGCCTTGTTGACGCGATACGTGCCCGATTCAACTGGCACCCACGAGAGCAACTGAACCAGCCAACGGGGAGTGATGGCAGTCAGTTGTGGCGGCGTCTTTGTGGTGTTGGCTAACTTGCGTGCTGCTGCATCCCCAAGGGCCCGGCGAGTTTCGGTGGTGGGCATCGTTGTTACTCCTTTAGTTCTTGCGTTTGCGAATGACGTTGCTTGGTTCAGTGAAATCGTCGTAGAAGTCTATTCTAGAGTCCTCGCAGCGCTGCACAGGCACGATCAAGCGCCTCCGGCTGCTTTCCGAAACAAAAGCGCAGTAAGTTCTCTCCGCCACCGGAGGCAAAGAACGCGGAACCGGCAACGCTGGCGACACCAGTTGAGGCAAGCAGGTTACGAGCCTTATGAGCTGCGGTTTCTCCCGGGACTCGGCTGGCATCGGCCAGAACGTAGTAGGCTCCAGCCGGAATGGACGGCGTAAGACCGGCGTCGCTCAAAGCCGCGCAAAGTTGGTCACGCTTCTGCTGATATTCGGCAGCGAGCTTATCGTAGTAAGCGGCCGGCAGGCCGATCAGGCCAGCAGCCACTCCATATTGCAACGGACCGGGGGCGCAGATGTATACCAGATCGTGGAAGTAACCGATTGTTGGGATCCATTCCCTACTGGCTGCGAGATAGCCAATACGCCATCCGGTGACGCTGAAGGCCTTCGAAACACCAGAGATAGTAACGGTGCGCTTGGACATTCCAGGAAGCGTGGCAAGGCTCACGTGGCGATTACGGTCAAAGATAAAGTGCTCGTATATCTCGTCCGTAAAAACGAAGAGATCGTGCTCGATGGCAATATCCGCGATGGCCTGCAGTTCGTCGACCGAGAATACCTTGCCGGAGGGATTGGACGGCGTATTGACGATGACGGCTCGCGTGCGCGGTGTAATGGCCTTCCGCAAACGGTCGATGTCAAGATGCCAGTTCGGCGGGTCGAGTGGAACAGCCACGGGCACGACTCTAAGGGAGAGCATCGTATTCCAGTGGTACCCATAGAAGGGCTCGAAGAGAATGACCTCGTCTCCCGGATCGAGCAGCGCCAGGCTCGCAGCATAGAGCCCGCCAGTAGCGCCTGCGGTCACCAGAATTTCCGCATCAGAATTCGCCCGAATGCCGTTGTACGCAGCCAGCTTACCAGCGATGGCGTCACGCAGTGCCGCGATGCCGTCGAGGCGGGTGTACGTGTTCAGGCCTTGTTCGATTGCCTCGATTCCACGCTGCGCTACGAGCGGAGGAAGTTCGGTATCGCAGACTCCTTGCGCGAGATTGACCCCACCGACGCGCTCGCACTCGACGGACATCGCCCGAATCTCGGACTGAACGATCAGGGGGGCAATCTGGCTCAGGTGGCGCTGTCTGATAGCTGTTGGCACGAGCTGGCCTTTTCAGAATCTCAGGTTGTTGGTGAAGAGACGGTCAGCCGGTCGTCGAATACAAATCTGACGATAACCAAGTGCATGAGCAGATTCCGGACTGTGATTCTCGGCTAACGCAAAGAGGGAGGCGTCGCTATTGCTCTACGAGCATAAAGCCAAGGCCACAGACAAACAGTCGACTATCGACAACAAGCACCGGGATAGTTGGAGGCCCGCCTCATCCGCGTCTGGGAGACGGCGGCAGAACTAAGGCGGGCTGGACTGGTCTGCATAAAAGTAATCTATAGACTCGAAGCGCTGCCGGTCAAGTCATGGGATCAGCCGGCTGGACTCAGACCCGTGAATACCACAGCAAGATGGGGCGAATGTGTACCTTTCTCAGAATGAGAACTTCGCGGCAATCTGAATCAGCCGAGGAGCAGCTGCGCTGTCGATTTTGCCGAAGCTGGGATCTCCTCTTTGTCCATCTACTGATGTTGGCCCGTAGAACTGCGTGTGGTTGAAGGCGTTGAACGCTTCCGCACGAAACTCGATCGATTTCGCCTCTGCGATGCGCAGGCTCTTTTGCAGGGTCAGGTCAAAGTTCTCGATTCCGGGGCCGTAGAAGTTTCGGCGCTTTGCGTTGCCGAGCTGACCGAGAATCTCCTCGGGGAAGAGTGACGTGTTGAACGCAGGACGACCATTGCGACCATCCCTATTGATCTTGAGTGGCCCGGGGACATAGCGCGGCGTATCCAGCAGGTAGTTATTTGCACCATTGCCTAGTGTTCCGAGCAGTGAGTTATCCGTGTTATCGAACAAGGTTACGGGAAACCCGGTGGTGAAACGAGTTGCGCCGGAGAGACTCCACTGTTCCGTGAGTCGATTGCTCCTGCGAAGGAGCGTGGCCAGCGGCAGAGCCAGCGAATAGCTGCCGACGACGGCATGCTTCATATCCCAGGCCGAAATAGCCCGACTCTGGCGAGGATCGATGGGATTGAGTTGCTCACCGAGGTTCGATCCCTGATCAATCGACTTGGCGTAGGTGTAACTCACAAGGAACTGCGAGCCGTGATGCTGATAGCGGAGTGACGTCTCAAGTGCGTTATAGGCCGAGTTCGCAATAGATCTATCCGCTGTATTCTCTCCGTAGTTTGGCCCTTGACCTACGCGCGTTCCCTGCACCGCCTGTCCGAAGCTATTTGTATAGGGAGAATCCTCCCCGAAAGGACCGCAGCCAGAGAGGCTGAGGCATAACGCGGGGTTCCCGGGATTGGCCGAAACAAGCGCGAGAATGTGATGCCCCTGATTGCCGACATAGCTTACAGTCAGCAGGGTGTCTCTCGCTATCTGCCGCTGAATGGAAAGCATGTAACTCTCTGTGTAGGCAACACGATTGTTGTGGTCGAAGAACGGGTCTGCAGCAAGAGGCAGGAAATTAGACCAGTTAACTGACGTGTCTGGATTAGTCACAGAGACTGCATGGGAGGGAAACGGGAAAGGAAACCGCTGTATGTTGTCGACGCCCGTGGCCGCGGTGATGAACGGCGTTGCCAATAATGGCGGACCAGGGCTGAGATAGTTAAATCCAAACGGTGGGACTGAGTACATGATGCCCGTGGCCAGACCAGGATACGCGGTGTAGAAGATTCCATAACTAGCACGAATGCTGCTCTGTCCGGAGTCTCCGAAGATGCGGTTGAAGAGTCCCCGCTCGAATCTCGGCGTGTAGGCGAAACCGATTCTTGGTGCGAAGTTTTTCTCGCTGGTTGGAGCGAGCGTCCTAGGAACGCCGAGGTCGCCCGCTACAACTAGTCCAGAAGGTGCTCCTGGGTAGAGTGTGGATTGCGCTCCTGCGATGTAGGTTTGGATCTGATTGTATTTTTCCCACCAGGGCATGATGACGTCCCAGCGCAGACCGGCGTTGACTGTGAGGCTGCTATTGAGCCGCCAGCTGTCCTGCGCGTAGGCGCCGACGTATCGGTTGCGCAGATAGACTGGCTGCCCAGACGATTGGGTGTAGTTGCTGGGAGTTCCGAGCAGGAGATCGGCGTATGGGTCGCCGGTTTCAGTTCCGTTGATGTTGAATGTTCCGTTGAAGGTGGCGTTGGGATGTTCGTTGATCTGATCGAGATGGAATTGGACACCAAGTTTCAAGGTGTGTGAGCCAATAACGCGAGAGAGTCCGTCGCTCAGATAGTAGGTGTTGTTGACTTGGGTGAGGTTCGTGATTGGGACGCCCATAACAAAGGTGGGAAAGGTGATGTTTTCCACGCCTTCAAACTGGGGTGCCTGCACGTAGATGCCATCGGGACCAGAGGAGAAGCCCTGCGAAGCGAGGCTCATTCCGAGGCCGCCCCTGGGCTGGCCGATGATGTTGGCGTTGCGGAGAAATCCCAGATGAAGCTCGTTGACTGTATTTCCCCCGATCGGCTTGGTCGCACCAATTGAGAGGAGTTGCGCGCGACCGACGAACAGCGCGTCGAAGCCGGGAATGCTCGCGCCAGCTACGGATCCGGGATATGGATTGTTAAGGTCGTAGTCGTCCACGAAGTAGTAGGCGGAGAGCTGGCCCAGGCGGCTGTTGCCATCGATCCGAATGGAACCCTTGTCGTCGCGAACAGTCTGCGAGAAGGCCGACGTTGAGAACTGATCCGGACCTGAGTTGGGCGATGGGATGTATTGAAGCAGGTGCTTGGCGGGCGCGGCCCACGCACTTTGCGGGATGTTGCCGTCCGGAAAGACGGTTGTGTACGCATCTCCGGCGTGGACAGAGCGGCCCAGCGCCTGGGTAAGTAGAGACGCCAGATATGGACCACTGACTGAACCCGTAAGATCGTCGAAGTTGCCCTTGCGCTGGGCAAGAGTGGGCACGGAGATGTTTCCCGTGGAGATGCCTTGGGTCGTCTGCGTCTTCTGATAGTCGGTAAAGAAAAAGATCTTATCGCGCCGGACAGGTCCGCCGATTGTGCCTCCGAACTGGTTCTGGTTGAAGGCGGACCTAGTGGGGTCAAAGTAGCCTCTTGCATCGAGACTCGTGTTGCGGAAGAACTCGAAGGCATCCCCGTGGAAAGCATTGCTTCCGGACTTGCTAACGACCGTGACGATGCCTCCGTCATAGTTGCCGTACTCGGGATCAAAGTTCGACGTGAGGACGCGGAACTCTTCGATGGAATCCAGGTCTGGAATGATGGAGGTTCCACCGTTCATGTGCTCCTGAACATCGATTCCGTTCACCATGAAGCCGTTGGCGGACTCACGCTGACCATTGATGGAGAGATTGCCAGGGTTGAGGCCTCCCGATGGGTCGATGCCGCCAGTAACACCTGCCATGATGACAGAGCTCGGCAGGAGGGTCGACACGGGAGCCACTCCGGGTTGGATGGCGAGCAGATCAGTGTAGCTTCTTCCGTTCAATGGGAGGGCCGTCATTTGGGCACCGGATACAACCTCGCCAAGATGCGTAGCGGAAGACTCCACCTGCACTTCGGAATCGATGGATACAGTGATCGAGTCCGAGACGGTACCCATATCTAGGACGATGTCTACCCGGAGCTGTGCGTCGGTATCAACCGCGAGGCCCGCCTTCTTCCGCGGCGCGAATCCAGTTGCGCCGACGGTTAGATCGTAGCGGCCGACTGCGAGATTAGGGAAGGAATAAAAGCCCAATCTATCGGAGATAGCCTGATAGGTTGCGTGCTGGTCGGCGTTGACCAGCTTGAGCGTCGCCCCGGCAATCATGGCACCGGTTGGATCGGTAGTGACGCCAGAAATGCTGCCTCCGGTGGCCGCCCTCGCAGAGCCTGTAGCAAAGAAGAGATACAGGAGCGCTAGAAAGTAGCGCATCGTTTTCTTGGTAGTGCCGACACTATTCATTGGAAGCATAGCCTCAGATGGCTGGCATACCGGCACGTCGATCCGGAGAGCATCCAGCTTGCCGCATTTTTTAGTGGGAGGGCTTGGCACCTGCTGCTGCAATACGAGTGCGCGGCTGAGGAGTCAATACATCTTCACCCGGATCCGGGCATGGCTTGATGGTGCATTTGCTCTCGTTGGTAGGTGTCGTTCTGGTGTAGTTGTGAAGGAAGTCGGCATCACCTGGAACGGCATAGACAATGACCTGCCTCCCGAGCGTGTATTCGTCGGTCGTCGGGATGATCTTTGTTGCGTCAGCCCCCAGCCATTGAGTCAAGTACGCCTTAACGTTGACCGCGCGATACGCGGCCACATCGCTAAAGCGTATATCTGCGCCGGTCATGTCTTCGCCTTCGCGCTCCATGCCGTGGTCAGCCTCTTCGTGGTCGTACAGAGGGTGCGAGATGCCAACGAGGACCAGCTTGATATTCGGCGTATCCTTTAGCCTCTTCGCTGCTTGCTCGAGGCACGGAAGCGCGCCGTCCTCAACACGGGCCGGCAGCTTCGGATCCTTGTTGAAGTCGATGGTGCATACCTTCTCGACACCTGCCGCCAGGGGAAGACGCTGCGCATATGAAGGAACTGAGGCTATGCCCCCTAGAATCGAGGCTGCCATAAGTGATGAGGGTAGAAGTCCGAACGTGCGCATAAGATGATTCCCTTTCTAACTCGATTGAATGAATGTGCTGGGAACTACCAGCAATGAGATCTGCCAGTAGTTCCCCAGAGAAGCAGGCGCATCAGTTGATCGACTCCAAGCCGGGAACGTCGTTCCCTCCGGGAATTAGACCTTCGTGGCAGGCCTCCTCCCAGAGTTCGAACTTGGATTGCGTCTCCTCGGTGACAGGACCGTCCGGGACACCGCCGTCGCCGCCAAAGTAGCCTCGCTTCTCATCAAAGCCAAACGTCCACGGCTTTGTGTAGACCGATGGATCGTCAAAGGTGGCCTCGTACCGGAAGTGATCCGCGTCTGTGAACTTGAAGCGTTCGACATGATGTACCTTATCGCTTGAGAAGTCTCCAGCCCGGCTGAGACGTCCCTTTGCGTTGTTGCTTGTAGTGTCCACGACCAGGGTAGTTCCCTCCCAGTGGCCGCGGGAGTCGCCCATCCACAGCTTCAAAGCGCTGTCGATGTGCGGACGGTTGTCCAGGTAGATGATCCGATAGACCTCAGATCCTGAGTACACCAGGACTACGTAGCCGGGAAACTGTTCAATCGTGACGTCGTGCCATGTAAATTGGCGAACGGCGCCCAGAGGCCAGCACCGTTGCTGGGGATCTATGTCGCCGTAACGAGCCGGAGCATAGTAGTGCGCGAAAAGATCCTGCTCATGTGCAAGAGCCTCGGGCGTGTAGGGGATGTCGTAATTGTCCGTGTCCACGATCCTGCTGGGAGCATTGCGCGCCATCCTCGGTCCACGTGCGGCTCTCTGGCCACCTGGTCCAGGTGCGGCTCCATCTCCCTGGCCGCCAGCAACTCGCTGACCATCTCCCCGCGCTCCTTGGCCTCCTGCACCTGCCTGATCGGCCGCCCCTCTCTGGGCGCGGTTCCCTCGCTCCGGCGCAGGAGGTTGCCCGTTGACGACGCCTGGAGGATTACCGTTGCCACGCTGTCCTGCCACGTGCCCATCGGGCCCCGCAGGCGGCGGACCACCGGCGTTCGAGGTCCCCGCTGCCGGCCTTGGCCCTGGGGGCGGCACGCAGTTGACATCGCCATTGGTGGGGTTGGTCAGGCACCCCATGCCGTAATAGACCGTTGTCCAAGTACCTTGAACATCCGGCTGCCCGTCGCTCAATAGTTTTGGTTTCCATGGCTTCGGCGGGATGTTGGCTTTAGCCGTAGGCAGACTGGGGGAAGCTGTCTGGGCAAACCCATGGGTGCAGATTGCAACCACCAGAACCATGCCGATCGACAGCCTCACTGTTTGACTAATCTGTTGCTTGTTCACTTGTAGGTCTCCTGTCTCATTGCCATCGCTGGCTGGAATCGTTGTGGCTACGGATAATACTTGTCGATCGGGAAGGCGTAGCAGACATAGTCCAGCAGTTGAAAGTTCTTCTCTTTGTGCCGGTACAGAATGAGGTCGATATGCCAGGGCTTTGAGTAAATTTTCGGGTCATCGATCTCAACTTTGTAGTCAATGTGGTCGGCGTCGATGAATTTGAATCGCTCAATCACATGGAGATTCTGGTCGATATAGTCGCCAGCGTGATCCAGCCAGATGTCATCGAGAAAATCCACGGAATCGACGACCAAGGTGTCGCCTTCCCACTTGCCGCGCGAGTCTCCGAGATACCAGTTGATGTGTCCCGGCGGATGTGGCGTGCCATTGGTGTAGATAAAACGGTGCGCCTCAGCATACTCGTAGAGCACCGTGATCTTGTCGCCCTTGGGCAGCTGAAATATTTGAAAGGGGAGATTGCGCGCGTAGGTGATCCGTGGAACACCGGGAAGATTGCACTTCGCAAACTCCGGATCATCCGTACGGCGCTTCTCGAAGTTGTCCTGACGCTTTTTCAAGGCTTCAGGCAGGTATGGTATTTCCTTTTCTTCGACAACACTCTGCGAGGCAGGAGTGGTTCTGTCCGCCACGTGATCCTGCAGGTCCATGTCTGCACTGCCGATGGTCTGCCATATCCCGTTGAAGTTTGGCTTGCGGTCGGCAAGACGTGGAATGGCCGCCGGCCTGGCCGATTGTCCCGCAGCGGCAACAACCAGCACAGCACCGGCGATAAAGGTAAAGCAGATGTTCTTCCTGAAACTCATGAACTCCCTTTCTGGTTTGTTTGTTGAAGGGTTAGTCGACGCCGGGATCACCAGGCGCGCCTGTTCCTACCGAGCCGGTGAAGAGACTGCGACCGTCCGGAAGCTTGACCGAGGTGCCATTGATGATCTTCTGACCATTCTTGGCAAGGTATCCGTTTACAGTCAGATCAATGCCGATGGGGAAGTCTGTCTCGCGAAGACCACGCCGCAGCAATGCATTCGGACCGCCGAATTCCACCGCCCAATTCGTCACCGACTTGTCCGGATTCGTAACGGCTACATAGATCCATCCGTGCGGATTGACCCATGAGAGCTTCGTGAGCTTGCCGTGCAGTGTAACCGGTTTGGACGCGTCATATTCCGCGGCAAATGCGTGGTGCGCGTAGGCTGGAGTGGACGCCGCGACGATGCAAAGCGCCAGGATAGTGCCAAAAAGCAGCTTCTTCATTGAATTACTCCTTATGTTGATTTAAGGTTTGTGAATTTAGAACGACACTTTTACTGCGGCCTGCAGTTCGCGAGCTGTGCTGCTTGCGCTCGTGATCTGGCCGAAAGTGGTACTACCGACTGAGGCGTTCGGTGCAGCAAGGACATCGTGGTTGGCGACGTTGAACGCTTCCAGCCGCAACTGTGCGCTTACGCCCTCGGTGATCTTGATCTTTTTGTGAGCTGAGAGGTCCAGATTGATCGCCCCGTCAGCACGCAAGATGTTTCGACCCGCGTTGCCAAAGGTGTAGATACCATTTGCCGCAAAGGCCGATGTATTGAACCACTGCGCCTTGGTGCGGGTTGGAGCATTTGTCGATGAGTTAATCGCGGCGTGATAGTCGCCCACGATATTTGGCCTGTCGTTACTACCACCTAAGCCAGTACCGGTGTTAGAAGGATTCCCAGTAACCGTCAGATTGAAAGGCAGGCCGGAACTGAAGGTGAAGATAGGATCGATGCTCCACCCCCCGGCCACCGAGTCGGCATAGCGGTTCCAGTTCGATCCAAACTTTCTGCCGCGACCGAAAGGAAGATCGTAGACAGCACTGGTTGTAACGTGATGGGTCAGATCCTGACTAGACACCGACCTATCGGCCTGGAAGTTATGAATGTTTTGAACTCCATTGCTCTGATTCTCTCCGAGTGAGATTGTTTTCGAGTAGCTGTACGAAGCCAACAGACTTACTCCGGAGGAATACCGCTTCTCCAGCTTTGCCTGCAGTGCGTTGTAGTAGCTGAACCCAACCTTCCCAATGCGGAGAATATCCGCAAGTGAGGGAATGACATACGGAGTACCCGTAACCTGCAGTGTCTGGAAGGGACGATTGGCGTTGGCAGAGCCGGCCTCGGGCGGGGGTTGATTGGCATCGTATTGCATCCACGCCCCAGTCAGGCTGTTACCGGCGTAGCCAACTTCAAAAAGGACGTCCCCCGGCAGCGAGCGCTGAACGTTCACGTTCCACTGCTGCGAACGCGGCCAACGACCGCTTGTATCGTCGGAGACAGTCAACACATTCGCCTCACCGGCCGGAGTCAAGGCATCGGCTGGAAACCCACCCGCAAGCGTCAGGTTCGTAGTAGTCTGTGTCGGGCTATACGAGAGTTGAATGTGAAATGGGGGATTGATCTGCAGCGATTGCATGCCGCCTGGCTGTTGCGCGTTGGAATAGAACAGACCCCAAGCACCTCGGATTACAGTCTTGTCGCCGGGTAGACTGTAGGCAAAACCAAGTCTTGGAGCCAACTGAACGTGATCCAGGTGAATCGTTGATCGGTTTGCGCGGCTGCTGCCAAACTCGCCCGCGAGGACCAGTACGGGCGATCCAGTCGCATCAATATTGTCATTCGCGGTTCTGTTGAACTTGTCCAGTGGGGGTCGGTTCAACTCGTACCGTAAACCGTAGTTGACGGTCAAGCGCCTGGTAACCCGCCAATCGTCGAGCGCAAAGATCGCCGTTAGTGGCTGCCGATCTCTCACTGCCTCAAGGTTTGAAAGGCTGCCTGCCGAAGCCTGCCCCGTAAGAAAGTCGGGAAATCCGCCGAATACATTGCTTCCGGTAGTTCCCTGTCTCGTGTAAATTCCCGTAAACGAGAGCGTACCCTCGGACTGTTGAGCGCTGTCGAAGTTGGTCTGGAGCCAATACTGAGCGAAGCCAAACTTGAGACTGTGCGAGTTGCGGGCCCAGGTAAGGTCACCGGAGACTTGGCGCGTCTCAGTGTTCGTCACATTGCCTTTACCGCCACCCCCAATACTCGTGAAGCTAGTTATGCTGGTGCTTACGAGACCTCCAGGAAGTGAAGTATCGGCACCCTTAAAGCCGATAGCAGCATTAAGGTTCGGGCTACTGGTTGGGCTGGAGGCCACTGAATTGAGATAGTTCCACCCCACCCGAAAGGAGCTCAGCAGTGTAGAACTCCATATCTTGTCGTACCCAACTGCGATTGAATGCGCGTAGTCGTCGGTTGGCTGTGCAGGGGTGTAGTTGATGCCAGCAACTGCTGGGAGAGAGATCGTCGGCGGGTAGTGCTGATTCTGAGTGCTCCAGCGAACAAACAGTTTTTGCTTGTCAGTCAGATTGCTGTCAACACGAAAATCAAACGTCACCGGTAGCGCGTTAGCGGGAGACGTGTAGACATAGTCGTTGGTGGTGTTGGTGTCGGCAACCGATGTAGAAGGCACTGGAATAAAGCTCAGGAGCTTCACAGCAAGCGGATCCAACTGACCAGCGGGAATCTGGTAGGAGCCCACCGGGCAGGAGCCTCCGGCAGTGTTGATTTGCGGGAATGCCGTTCTCTTGCCAGTAACCGAATTGTAGGAAGTCGGGTCGTATATCACTTTGGAGAAGCATCCGGCCCTCTCCAGCGCTGTGGGCAACGAATCTTTGACGGCATTGCTCTTGATTACCCTCAAGAGTTCGAAGTCTCCAAAGGCAAAGAGCTTATTCTTGACGACCGGGCCACCGATGGCGGCTCCGAAATCGTTTCGCCGGTATGGCGTCTTCACGGTCTGAAAGAAGGGAGTCGCATCCAGGGCGTCGTTGCGAAGAAACTCGTACGCCGTTCCATGAACTTGGTTCGTGCCCGACTTGATTGAAACGCTCACGACCCCTGAAGAAGAGCGCCCGTATTCAGCAGAGTAGCCATTCGTAACAACTTTGAATTGGCTGATCGCATCGACTGAGGGCTTCAGAGCTTCCTTTTGATTCCCGTAGGTATAGCGGATGAATTGCGAATTATTATCGATCCCGTCGAGAAGGAATCCGACGTTGTAGCCCTGCTGTCCGCCGATGCTGATACCAACCCCAGAGACCGCAGGCGCAGTGCCGGCCGAGAGCAACGCAAGCTGTAGGTAGTCTCGGCCGTTTGTAGCGCTGCTATTTTGAGTCGTGAGAGGAAGCTCCTCTATCAGGCTCTCCCCAACCACAGTTCCCTGGGTCGAATCAGATGTATTGAGGACAGTGTCCGACGCGGAAACCGTTATACTGTCGGACACTTGGCCAACCTGCAACGTTGCGTCAATCTTGCGAACGTCTCCAATGGACAGCCGAATCTTGCTCTCAGAAAATTGCTTGAATCCGGGGGCTTCCACGGTGACTCGATACTCCCCAATGCGAAGCGGTGGAGTACGGTATTCACCGCGGCCATTTGTCTGTACCTGTGTGATTGAGGAGGTCGCGGCGCTTGTCACGGTCACAGTAGCACCGGCCACGGCTGCCAGACTGGCGTCGGTCACAGAGCCAAGTATGACCGCGTCATTGGATTGCTGTCCCCAAAGGGAGAGGCTAGACAAGGCGAGGGTAAGAAATACGAATCTTTTTAGCACAGGTTTCCTCTCGTTGGCTCATATGCGATGCTCTGGCTCACTGCCATGAGAATCAGGTGGCTTCGCGCCGAGCTTTTATGTAGTGAAGATTGGCAGGCGTCCGCTACAGACGTTGCTGGATCGCTCAGGAGGCTCACTTAGTCCGAATGGGCTTGCAACCAATGTCATGAACAACAAGCGGCTCCGCCTCGATCCGTGATGAACGGATACGGGCAACACAACAATCGGGTTCGGGTAGTAAACATGGTTTAGATCTCCCTCAGCAACAACAGCTTCGATCTCAATATGGTTCTAGTTCCTACACGTATCCAATGGCCCGACCGGCAAGCCCGATAGCGGACCAAAGAATAAGCGATACAACCGCACTCAGCTTGAGCCGCCACGAGCTACTGCTTCGAAGAGCACCGCGACGGGCAACAACGATTTGCAAACCGAAGTGAAAGATCAGGGCAAAAAAAAACAAGATCAGCTTCAGCCGGAAGGCAGGGTTATGGTAGTAACGAACGGGGCCTCCCAAGAACAATAGGAAGCCAGAGATAAACATTGCGATCACTCCGCCTACGGTTAGGGGGAGCAGTTCCTGTGCGACCTGCGAGACCGACTGCGACTTGAATCCATACCCGAGAAAGCGCAGATCTACCATCAGTACGGCTCCCCCAAACACTGCGAGGGAAAGAAGGTGCCCCATCTCTACGACCGCGAACCCATAGGTGGAGTCGCGCATAAAAATGCCAAGATGAGTTTTTGCAAGCCAGTGGCAAAACACAATCAGAAACATGCGAGGACAAACCTTTCACATCAACTGCAGAGGAGACATTGAGGTCACATATTTACGTAAGCAATAAGGCGGCCGGCAACGATGATGCTGGCCCAAAGAAACAGAGAGCAGAACGCTGCAGCACGTGCGCGAGTTGGAGTCACATTAGCTACGTCCCATGTGTTGACCTTGCGATAGATGGTCAGGTGGAATATCAGCGGATTGAGCCCAACCAGAACTAGCAATACCAACTTGATTCGGAATGCCCAGTTGAAGTAGTTCGTAGCCGCCTCGGCAATGGAAAGCAGTACGCCCGACACGAACATCACGGAGAAGCCTGCCCAGGTCCACGGAAGCACCTGCCTTGCGATGCGAGATACTGGCTCACTCTTCATGACGAGTCCCAGAAGCCTCAGGTCGAGAATCGCGATGGTCCCAACTACGGCCGTGATACCGAGAGTGTGAATGCCCTCGATAGTCGGAAACCAATAGGGCGATTCTCTAATCGCGGTAGAGAAGTGAGTGGCATAAATCCACTGGCAAATATGAAGAAGGTTTGGCATGGTCAACGTCCCTCGCTAGTTCTTCGTTGAATAGGATTCACAAGTGGTACCAGCGATCGGCTCCGTAGACGAGGCCGAGTGTAAGGATTGCTATTACCACTTCTCCGACAGCCCCCACGACGAATGGGCGAAAGCCTTGCTTCCCAAGTTCTTTGAGGTTGGTGCGAAGGCCAACGCCGGCAAACGTGAGCAGAAAGGCCCAGCGAGATGCATTACCCAATGCGAGAACCTGGGGCTTTGCAAAGAAACCCACGCTGGAGAGGAGTGAGATCAGCAAGAAGCCGAGGATGAACTTCGGAAACTTGCGCCAGAGGAATACTCCCTTATTCTTGATCTCGGCGGCCTGCCCCTTTGAAGCCCAGTAGATCGCGTATCCCAGGACAATGAATCCGATCGTCGCGTTTCGGCATGTCTTGGCTAGAACGGCGACCTTGCCAGCGGCATCGGAGTAGAGCGCGCCCGCGGCTGTGGCTTCAGCGGTGTTGTCGACCGCAAGGCCGGTCCAGAGACCGTAGGCACGATCGCTCATATGCAGGGCGTGCCCGACGAGCGGAAACACCAGGAGAGAAATGGCGCCAAGCGCGAGGATGGCAGCGATGGCGAAGGAAGAGTCCTCTTCGTCCGCGTCAATTGCTCCCTGCGCGGCGATGATGGCGGACACTCCGCAGATGGAAGAGCCGACCGCGAGAAGACTCACGAGTTTCGGCTTGAGCTTGAACGCACGCCCGAGATACGTCATGAACGTGAGGGCGAGTGCGAGCTCAATCACAATGAGCCCTAAGGAAAGGCCTCCGAGGCGGCTCACATCTCCTATCAGGAAGCGTGCTCCGAGCAGGACAATCCCTACCTTCAGCCAAAACTCATACGTGGCAACGCCGGATTGGAAAATAGGATGGAGCCCAATTGTGTTAGAGATCACCAAGCCAAACAGAATTGCCCAGAGGACATACTCGATATTGGGCAATATCACGTGATGTGTCTTGCCGTACGCTGCGATGGAATGCTCAACAACTTTGCCGGCATAGCCCACGAGCGCGAGCAGCAACAATCCGGGAATGAGATCCACGATGCGGCGAATTACCGAGTTTTCGGTCGACTCAATTGTCGGTTGCGCGGCAATGGTAAGCGGGACAGTCATAAGAATCCTTTTCTTTGTGAAGAATCTGGTTTTACCAGGGGATCGTTGTTACCAGGCCAACTCGAATTACGACGGCGACGGCGATAGCTAGCAGCACAGCCCAGGTATCAAGGGAGAA
>Ga0302200_10002956_pt1 | contig 14665 bp, 23 predicted proteins | sample II_Bog_N3_1_FD_194585 | JGI IMG/M metagenome (GOLD analysis project Ga0302200, IMG submission 194585) | Peat permafrost microbial communities from Stordalen Mire near Abisko, Sweden - II_Bog_N3_1 | ecosystem: Environmental > Terrestrial > Soil > Wetlands > Peat | place: Sweden: Abisko... | reverse complement strand
GGAATTCTCGTTCAACTGCCTTCCCATAGACGACATCTGAGCCGCTATGGAACGCTCATCGTCCTTTTTCCCTTGACGACGCGCTGCCGCGTTGGTATCGGAGTTACTTCCACCACTATCGCCGTTATTGTCGAGCAACCGCATTGGAAGAAACCCGTATGCGTATCCGTACATGACATCCTCCTACAAACGAAAGGCCGCCCCATTGAAGAGCGGCCCCCCGGTGATTGCCCCGCAGGGCTTAGTACCCGATCAACAAGAGATAGAACACGAACCCCGAGAGGTCGGTTCCGTTGGTGACCTCCGTGTTGGCGCTGCTGTACATCTGGAGCTTCTGCGTGGTGGAATTCCAGACAGGCTGATACCCGTTCTGCCCGCTGACTGGAAGCACCGTCAGAATGCGCCACAGATCGCAGTTGATCGTCAGACTGGAGTTCGCGTTGTATGCCTCTCCGCCCGTGATTGCGTACCCGCCAGTGGCGTAGTCTGAGATGGAATCCGACAGCGACACAATCTCGCCGTTCAAATTCCCCAGGCTCACATCGCCGTCGGGCTGTTTTGTGATTACGTAAGCCATGATGCCCTCCGGTTAGAAATTGTCGCTGCCAACGAGAACGTCGCAGTAGTTGGTGCTTACCAGCGCGGTAAGCTGACGGCCCAAGGGCTGAGAGTAGGTAGAGGCTGTTCCCTCTGCAACGGTATCAGAACTGAAGATACCCGCCAGAGGAACCACTGTCGATCCGATACCGGGGTGGGACGTTCCCGAGCAGTAGGCGCCCTTGAGGTAGCCTGCCACCTGCACGAACACGTAGCCGCCAAGCAACTGCGCCAGTGTCAACTTCGGCGCCGATGCGTAGTTGACCATCAGATAGCCGGCGGGGAAGTTCAACCCGAGAGTCGTTCCGCCGATACCTTCAGTCGTGATACCCGTGACCGTAGTGAACGTGTTGTCGGTCCAGTAGACCGGAGCCGGCGCATTGGCCGTCTGCCAGTTCGCCAGAGTGGTCGCTGATGTCGAAAGGTACTTCGCCAACACGTAGATCGCCGGAGAGCCGGCCGGGTTGGCTGCCGTGGCGTTGGTGACACCCACGTACCTCTGCCCAAGAGTCTGAATCTCTCCGATGTTCGCATAAACCGAGATCGGCGAAGCCGATGGGTTCCAGCAGTACGTGAGCACACTCCCAGTGTCGATCTGGATGAGTTGATTCGATGGATTGAGAAATGCCATTGCCGTTTCCTCTTTTCAGCCCGATTACAGGGCGGAGAATGCCTCTTGGAACATCAAACGGGGCGCCGCAACCACCATGTTGCCGCCGAACATATACTGCCCAGCGACATCATCGGTATTCTGGGCCTCTTTCCAGCCCGTGAAACCGAACTGGTACTTCGGCACGTCGGAGACGTACAGGTAGATGTAGTTGGTGTTCAACCCAAACATCGTGTACGCTCCTCCATTGGTGGCGAGGTACTGGTCAATCACCACCTGAGCACCGTTCCAGTTGAACGACTTGAACCCCACATGCACATCGGAGGTCTCGTCATTGAACTTTTGCTGAGGTTGGAGCTTGTTCCAGAAAGCATCCCACACCGGCTGGGTCGTCGCCAGCATGTCCGGCTTCTCCTGCCCAAACCAACTTGCCCCGAAGGCCGTCTGGATGACTGACAGGTTGAAAGCCGCCGGCGCCGCATAGTAGGAGTTGATGCCAGCATTCGCCGAACTGGAGATGTCCGACCGGGTGATGCCGCCGTAGGTGGCATAGTTTGTCCCACTGTCAACTGCGGCCTTGAAGCCGTCAAGCTCCAGTGTGGACGTAACCGTACCCTGGCCGTCGCCAAAGACCGAAGTTCCGAGAATCTGAGCCATCGATCCCGAAGAGTTGACCATCTTCGAGGAGACGTAGCTCATGGCCGCTTCGGTGCCGCGGTTGAGAACTTGATCGACGCCGTACAGTGTGATGTTGACGTAGGCGTACTTCAGGTTGAACTGAAGCGCCGTGTCTGTCTGCACCGCCGAGGTGTCGAAGGCTTGGCCGCGCTGGAAGAACCCGCCCTTCAGCGGCGCGTACATAATGTTGTGGCGAATGGTCAAGCCGCCGGGAAATGCGAATCTCCGCTTTTTGCGGAGGCGGGTGAATACCGGCGAAGACTTGAACACGTTGTCGGTGATGATTGGTACGATCAAGTCGTTCGTTTTGCCGCTTACGTCGTTCCAGGTTAGCATGGAAGACCTTTGCTTTCTTCGGAGTAGCTTTCGCTCTACCGAGTCGCCCTTTTGGGCCAGAGATGATTGAAAACCTCGGCTTGCGCCGTTGTCGCCCTAGCCGTCCGAGCTTCGCCCCGAGAGGCTTCTCTTCCGACTCACCCCTGCTATCCCTGAAGGCTCCGCATGGATTTCATGCTTCCTATGGAGATGCAGTGCGGAAACTCAAGGTGTCCCGCCTACCTCAATGCCTTAAAACTTTCCGGCCGCCCTCAACTCAGCCGCAGCCGTTCTTCCCGCCGCCGCTGCCAAGGATTCAACATCACCCTCGGCCGCCGCGCTATCTTCCAACATCTTTTGCAGACTGCCCCTGGCCCCGCCAGTCGGATAACTTCCTTCGCTGCCGCCGCCCGGCATCCCGCCGCGCTCGGCGATGATCTTTGCTGCCCTCTCTTCCGCCAGCCGCTCAATTTCAGCCGCCGTCTTCTTCTCGCGGACGATGGGCTCCATGTACTTCGTCACAGCCGACCGGGGATTGAAGTCCTTCTCCTTCGTCATCAGTTCAAAAACGGCCTTCTGGTCCTCGTCGGTGAATTCCTTGCCGGTTTCCTTCTCGTACTTGCCGGCCGCAATCGCCATAGAGGTTGCGAATCCGGTCGTGAAGGGGATCGTCTTCTCGTTGAAGTCCTTTTGGAACTCCGCATACTTTGCGTTGACCGTCTCCTCTACCAGCTTCTTGCCCTCGCTGGCATACAGGTTTCGGTATTGCTCGGCGTTCAGGGCTAAGCCCGAATCCGCCACGATTGCCTTCACGCGCTTGTCCAACTCTGCCGGGTCCATGTCGCCTCCAACTGCTGCTTTCTTGGCTGCTTCGAGTTCTTCTGCAAGCCGGGCCTTCTCTTCAGGCCATAACGGTTTCGATTCGTCATCGATCACCCCTGCTTCTACTAGGGATTCCCAGATCGGAACCTTCTCGTCTGCCCACGCCTTCATCCGCTTGTTGTAGTCAAGAGCTTCGGTGTACTCCTTCTCTTGACCCTTCAACTTCTGGATGTTTCGGCTGTAGTCGTCTTGGCGAAGAAAACCCTCTCTAAGAGCCGGGACTTTCTGCAATGTGTTGTCGAAGAGCTTGCGTTCCTCAGCACTAAGCTGCGCGGCTGCAATGATTTCATCAAACGTTTGGACTGCCATCTCGCATCCTTCCTCGCTTCCCTCTCGGGCTTCGCGGGGCTTCGGATAAGACTGCCGTTTCCGACTGCTTACCTGTTATTGTTGCCCTACGCCGGCATCTGCCCCGGCGTCGGTGGCGTCGGTATCTGCGGAGGACCGCCACCCGGAGGTGGGGCTCCCATACCGGCCGACTGTGGTTGCTTTTGCGCCGACTGCGCCAACCCTACCTTCAGAGTGGCGATTGCCTTTTGGATGAAGGGGCGCATCGCTTCATCCTGAATCCCGGAGAGGATCTTCTCCACGGTCATTACCGCGGTCTCGACCGGACTCTTCCCCGCTTGAGCCTGGGCCTGTCCAGCCAGAGCGCCAAATGCCGGCCCTGGTCCCATCTGAGCCTGTACGTCCGGCGCCATCGGCGGCTGTGTCATTGGAGGCATAAGCTAGAATCCGTTCTCGTTGTTCTGGAGCTTTCCGGTCTTCACGTTGACGCTCGTACCCTTCGGAGTCGTGGTCGTCATCTCGCCTTCGTCGATGAATGTTCCCACCTGATCGAAGGTTCCCTTGCCCAACTTGGGGGCGGAGGTATGAATATAGTGGCCTTGCTCAATCGTCTCGGCCATCCCTGTGCGCTTTACCATCGGGTTGCTCCCCTTGTGATGTTGTGGAGGGGCGGAGTGGTTACCGCCCCTCGTTCACTGCCTTCAGGTTGCCCTGATTACTTGCGGCCCGACTTGCGTCCGCCCTTGTGCTTCCGGCCCTTGCCACGCTTTGCCATGGTGTGTTCCTTTCCGGTATTCAGCCTTGCGGCCTTCAGCCTGGGTTTTGACCCCTGATTGCTCAGGGGCGGTCCTCACAACCTGGGTTGCTCCACGGGAAGGATTCGTGGACCCTAGACGCAAAAAGCCGCACCCCTAAGGATGCGGCCGATTGGACCGGGCTGATTTCTCAGTGGTCCTTTCACTTGCCTCTACCGCAATCATTATCCGTTCAAAGAACTTCGTCAAGCGGAAAATGAATGGATGTTGATTTTTATTGTAGAGGGGGTATGATGGGGTTGTCGGGGTTGCTGCCCCGGCGAGGCCAAAACCGCTTAGAAGGAGCGATTCATGACAACCCCACCCCAAGTAGAATACCGCATTATCAAGCTAACAAAGGGTCAGATTTGCTACGTTAGTCCTCATCGGTACGATCGTGCAATTCATTTTAAGTGGTTTGCGCACTGGAATAGACTTTCTAGGAAATTTTACGCTGCACGAATGGACGTTCTCCCTAATGGAGATCGCTATATGATCTATATGCACCGCGATTTTCTTGGGTTAAATTACGGAAATCCGATTGAGGGAGATCACGTTGACCACAATCGAACTCTCGATAATACCGATAAAAACATCCGTCTGTCAGACAAGCACGATCAACAGCATAATCAAGGGAAAAGATTGGATAATTCTAGCGGATACAAAGGGGTATCTTATGTCCAATCATGCAAATTGTGGAGAGCGCAAATCAAAATAAATGGAAAGAATAAGTCTCTTGGCTACTACAAGACAAGCTATGAGGCTTACCTTGCATATTGCTACACGGCAGCGGCGTGTCATGGAGACTTTGTCTGTTTTGGGTAGCCCCTACTTGAACGACTTCTTCTGCGTAAGTTGAATGTCCAAGATTCCCCCGTTGTCGCTGCCCTCGACTACGAGTGTCCACTTCTTTTTCGCCTCGATCGCGGACTGGATCGCAGCTAGAATCTTCGGAATCTCCTGCTCGGCTACCTTCTTACTGATGTCAGAATCACTCACTTGTGCCCGCCCTTCGGTGGTGCGCCGGCCTGAGCTTGGGCCATCGCCGCGGCCTCTTCCTTCAACTCTTCATTGTTCTCCTGCTCGTTGATGTTCCACTTCAGAATCTTGAATACCTGCCTCCTCGACAGATCACGCCCCTTGCGAAGTTGGAAGGCGATGGGGAGACGTTCCTGCTGCTCAACATGGAGTAGCGTTCCACGTTCTGTTCTGAAGTGGAACCTTCTTACAAACGACTCCGACTGAATGCCGTCCGGGATCAACGACCCCGGCCTGTCGTCCATGTCTTCCTTTGTGAGCCCGGCCATTCCAAGCAACTCCATCCTGCGACCCGCATCATAGAACTGCAAAGCATCCGCGACCCACTGCTGGCCAATGTCGTCATTGAACCATTCGACGCTTCGGCCCATCACGCGGATTGGCGTGTTTTTTGCCATCTGGATCTTGTCGAGGGAGTCTCCTGAAGGAACCTGCTTCTTCCCAAGAGCATCTCCCACGGCCGAGGCGCCGGAACTCTGCTTCATCGACTGGAGGATCTGCGTGTAGATTTGCAAGACGTAGGTGGGTAGAACTGGGGGCGCCTGCCACGAAGGAGGATGTGGGGCGTTCTGGCTGTAGGTGATCTTCAGGTTCGGCTTGGAACTGTCGATCGCCTTCATTGCGGCCGGATTGATTGCGCTCTTGGCCGCCATCAGGGCTGGACTGATGGCCTTCTTCACCGTCTGAAGCATCCCCGACATCATCTGGTTGAGAATATCCTGCTGGCTCATCCACGGCTTCACTACGCTCAATGCGTACTGCTGCCACGGGACTCCATAGAGCCCGAGTGAGGCAAAAGGCTTCTTGCGGTGGTAGTAGGGGGAAGGATAATCGTACAGCGTCACTCGGTTAGAGCGAATGAAGATTCTGCCGCGGGGATACAGTTTCTTTCCCGGCTTGACCCAATATCCCCATGCAGCCCCCTTCGGCCCCATCCAAACTTGCTCGCGGCCTTCATTGATCGAATCGTCTTTCCGATGGAACTCCTGCACCTCGGCCTGGGGGAAGTTGCTTTCATAGGAGGTCTTGTCCCCGGCTCCCAAGAGTCTCTTCATACCCGGCGATAACGGGGGATACAACTGCGGGCTGACCCCGATGGGACTCTGAACATCAATCGTGTACCGGCTTTTCGTCTCTTCGGCTTGGACGTACTTTCCCATTGTCGGGTAGGCCCGCCGAATCCACGCCAGCGTCCGCATCCTCCGGTAGACAACACACTCATCTTCCTGAAGGTCGTCGCCCATCCCCAACCGCAGAATCGAGCTTGGCGGCAGGGCTTCAAGCGCCAAGTCTCCATCTTCGGGATCTCCGCTGTCTCCCCTAGCAAACGGATTCCAATAGAGTTTGGCCGGCGCCGAAGTGAACATCGCCCACATAATGCAGAACGCCATCCGGCGCTCGTACCCGGAGGTCGATACCCACCCTTTGTTGAGGTTGTTGAGAATCTTCTGAATGTCAGAGTATTTTCCGTCGTTGGCTATATCGACGATGTGAGAGGTGGGACGAATATCCGTGATGAGCCCAATCGTCTCCCAAAACATCGACAGGAACTCATTGGATACCGGCTTCGCCCGGTAGGAAGGCATGGCATCCTTCCACTGCATCCCTACCAGATAGTCGAGGGCGTTTTGAATGTCCTTGAGTTCGGGGACGTTCTCTTGAAGGGCTGTCCCTTCCTCTACGGCCGCATCACACCAGTCGTTGAGTTGGGTGTAATACTCCCGGCGCGAGGTGGTTCGTTTGTCGTCCTCGTCCGGCTTCGGCCTTATCTCCGGGAAGTCTTCTATCACCTTGGACCGTCCTTAAACCCAGTTCTCTCGAATGACCATCTGAATCCGATCCTCAACCCACACCTTGAGGGGCATGGGAGGCTCTGAGTTCTTCGCCTTGTCTTTAGCGGCCTCGTACTGGTCACCGAGGTCTACCACAACCCTCCCCGGTGAACGGCTCTCGTATGCCTTCAGGTCTTCCATGGCCGCCGTAGCCTCAGCCTTGGCCTCATCCACTTTACACATCTTAGCCCATACCACGCCAACAAGTTCACTGGAATTTGCAAACTTTTGGCCCAGCCGCTCGGAAAGCCGGTTCATGTCCGTCTCCCCGACAATCATTACGTCACCGTCTACCAACTGCAAAAGCACGTCCGAAACCTTGGCTGAAACCGCCTCGTCCGTCCCCCACCGAGCCGCCAGTTCCGTCTTGATCCGGAGAGGAATCTTCAGAGTGATTGGCGCCTGTCCCTCCACCGGGGGGAACTTGGCTGGTTCTACCTTGAACTCCATCTGCGGACCATCTGCGTAGAAAGCCACCGTGTCTTCCCATCTGTGGTTTGAATTAGCTGGGCAGACCAACCTGCCCTCGGCGGCTGAAATCTGGTTCGCTTTGCCCGTCTCACGCTTGCACTTGGGGCAACTAAATTCCGTCTTCAATACTGGCATCTTTCTCCTCCTCAGATCGTTAGATTTGCAAAACCATCTTTTCCTGTTATCCGATTCTTCTTAAACGAATCGGAACCACGATGCTCCTCAATATCTCCATGCACATGCCAGATAACCCCTCTATTCCAGCACTCACGGCATATTTCAGATACTTCAACTTCGGCGCATTCTGTTAGACCTATAAACCCTCCAGGCGTGTCCTTTGGTCGAACAGCGTACAACTTCTTTTCACCCATTTTTCTCCTCCTCGATAACTACGTCGTATGTTTCTCCTGCGTGTGATCCATTCCCAGTTGCCACAAACCGGATCAAATCGTCTGGTAGAGAATCATCGTCTTGTATCTCTACTCCGTTAAAAGTTTCGTATCCTGGGCTGAATCTGGTCCTCAACTGTCTCCTGAAATACTCACCGGCTTTCTTTCCGGCAAGTATCTTTGGCTTGTCGAGTCCCCACCATGTACTTCCGAACCCCATTTGCATCTCGCTCAGTTTCATCTTTTTCCTCCTCTAACTCCAAAATTGGGAATGGTTAGTAATTCGTCTGCATCTCTTTTCTAACGGCCTCATCTACTTCCAGATCAAGCACTGGCATAAATTGAGGTTTAAGTTCTCCGCAGACCAGATGTCTGTCAACAAACACAATAAGTTCGTCGCCAATTTGCATTGACAACTGACCCACCCGATATTGTGGATCGGGAAGTTTTCTCTTATGCGGGGGAAGTTTCCTGAAAATCTCGTCGAATTGGTGCTGCCAAATCCCAATCTCTTTCATCCTCTCCTCCTTGTTTTCTCCAAAATTTGGACTCACTTCGTTTCGAGAATTTGTTTCACCTTCTCGCGTACCGCTTGACTTACTGCGTCAAGAACAGATTCATCTCCAATCGCAGAAACAATCCGCTGATAGTTCTCCTTCACGTACTGGTTGGATATTTTCTCGACGATCTCTCTGCAAATCGATTCTGTCGTGTATTTTTCTGCAAATTCATCAAAAGTAGCCACAACGGTTCTTTTGAGGTTCATCGGGTTCTCTTGCATCCTAAGCATAACTGGCATATCCCCTCCTTTACTGATAAAGCCATGCGTTCTGATCGTCCGACTCCGCTTCTTCCATCTCGGCCTCGTACAGCGCGATCGCTTCCGGGGTTATCTCCTCCGGCGCTATTCCTTCTTCGTACATCTTGGACGCCGTACCCGTCCCGTCAAACACAGGACTATAGTCGCTGTTTTGGAAATCACTAGGAACGCGCCTCTTCCCGACCCCCTTCAGATTGACGATCGCTGTCGCTCCCGATTCCCTCACAATGCTGCTGCCGATGTTCTTCTTTGACACCCGCTCGGCTTCCTGTTGAGAATTCGTCGTCTGAACGATTGTACCGAACCTGTCCAACACCTTGAATTCGTTTTTCTGCTTCGTCGATTCTTGCTGGCTCGTCCCCTCCCGCATCTCGCGGTACTCGTTCTCATGGCCGCAGTAGAGAGCGATGTGAAGAGCCATCATGTAGTCATCGTGTCCATCCATTGCTCCAGCCTCAGTGAAATCATAAAACTCGTCCACCGTGAACTTGTCTGGAATGTCAATGGATTTATCAACAAGAGACTTCGACATCTTAGACATCAACGCTCTCTTCGTTTTATCGGTTGTCCAGAATCCAATGGTATCTGTCATCCACCGAGTCATCTTGTCGAGGTGCTTGTAGCGGTAAAGATTCTCGTACTCGTACCCTCTCACCAACCTATTGTTCGTGGATATTCCCATCGAATTAACTTCAATCGCCGCCAGAGCCTCGTTATACATCCAGCAAATCGCAAACACGACTTCTGCGAGTGATTCGGGATCGATGTACCCATGCCAACAAGCCACCTGTTTATCCTGTACAAGTTCGCTGAGTTTCAGAACTTGGCAGCAAGAGTAATCCCCTCCATTTCCGAGGCTGACATCCACGCCTACAACATAAGATGCTCCTACCTCTGGAAACTCCCATACATGGAACCTATCCTCCCTCTTGGGGTATCTTATTCTTTGGTTCTGTTCTACCTTCCTGAGTCTAGGTTTTGGTCTTCCGATACCGAAGTCGTATTCTATCTCCCCTATGTACAGTGGTGGTCTTGTAAGTTTTGAGAGTCGGTTGATGATTCCCAGTGGATATGCAGTTGGGGCAGAGGATTGAAATGAGTCCTCAGATTTGGCTGAGTATTCCTGATTGAATTTTTTATCATCTCCATGTGTGTCGATGAACGCTTTTATGCTTTTTCTCCTCCAGTTTAGCACCTCGTCTTTGATGAAAAACTTCTCGTCTTTGAGTATCTGATCTCGAAGCAACGCCTCTTCTTCTGTTAGTACAAAGATTTCCCCTTTCGCCAGTGGAATAGAGTATGTTTTTTCTCTTCTGTAGAATGGTATGTAGATTGGGCTCCAATCAATATCCCCCGACTCCGCGGACTTCCATAGATTATGCCACGGAGTATTACGCCCTCTCGGAGTCGAAATCATTACATAGAATCCGTCTAATGAGTTCATCGTAGGAAACAAGGATTCCGTTAGGGTTTCAGGATCAACCCAAAACGCCAACTCATCCAAATGCCCCCGACCAAACGTCTGTCCTCTTCCGGCCCCGGTCGGCTTGTTCCCGTTGTCGGCATAGAGGCGAGTCTTGAGACCTGGACGAAGAAGCCTCTGCGTCTCATCTTTTTCATCAAAATCAATAAACGATCCGGCCTCCTGATAACGGATTCTTGGGCGCATCCACCACGGAAGGAAGTCGATTGCCGCAGCATACATATCGAGAATGAACCGGCTTTGCTTGGCGTCTTGAGCCACCACAATTGTATTCACATGCTCGGAGAAAATCGTCTTATGAAACAACTCCCCACTGACATAAGTGGAACCGCCCATCTGTCTAGCTTTATTGACGATTGCCTTCACACGACCATTCTTCTTCTCCAGTTTTCTGAATTCGTCGTGTAGCAACTCCTGAGAATCCCAAAACGGGTACAGACCCTTGAACCCCTCATCCTCCGTTTTGATAGCGTAGTAGTTTGATAGAAAATATCTTGTGTTGGTCATGCAGTGGAAGATTTCATCGTCTATCCATTTGCTGTCTTCTTTCTGAAGGTAATCCCTGGCTTTAGACTGGTTTCCTCCGTACTTCTGGAGGTGCATATCCAAAACCTCGATAATCTCCTCTAAGTGAGGGTTGCCACGACGAATACCCATTACTCATACCCATCCTTGTCGTCGTCGTCGTCGCCATCTCCGTCGTCGTCATTGTCTGGGGCATCGATGCTGTCGGGGACCGCTGTCACCTCGGCAGGGAGAAGATTGAACTCCTTAACCTTCTCCCTGAGTCTGCGAAGTCTTTCCTCGTAGGTCTCCGCGCTTCCGATGTTCGCCGTCTGGTTCGTCTGGTTGGCGTTCACCACCACTCCTGGCCCCTTCGGCTGCAACCCAACAATCAAATCCCTCACCAACCGTGCGCCCTCGAGCCGCGTCGTCTTGTCCTCCACCGTCACATACTCGTCCTTCCCGGTCTTGAGGTTCTTCTTCATCACAAGCTCGGTGGAGGTGAGTAACCCATTGATCGTTTCCTTCGCCTGGGGGATGGTCGAGATCACCAGATCCCGAACTGCCAACTGCAACTGGCCCTCGCTGTTTTGGTTCTCGTACATCTCGATCGACCTGATCGAATCCTTCACTGTTGCCAGCGAGACGTGCTCCGCCTTCGCTATCGCGGCCGGGTCCATCACCTTCGACTTGATGTAGCGCATCAGGTGACGAGCGTCGGTCTTCCCCCTCTTGGCGAGTGCCTTGCTCATACGCTGGGCGCTTCCTCTGGTTTGATTTCCGGCTGGGGCGCTGCAAACTTCTCCGCTTTCATTTTTTCAACAAGAGAATACAGGCGGTCGTTTGAATGACGGAGGTTTGTGTTGGATAAGACCAATATCTCATTGGCTGATCGAAGTATGTCGTTATCCTCCACTAGCTTCTTGTAGTCCGCAGGAGGGAGAAGGTGGTGATCTTTAGAGGAGTAACTGTTGTCCTCAAGAACCTTTCTGGCCTTGCGTGGGAGTTCCCCTCTTATGTCGTCGATAACAGTATCAACTTCCTCTTCGACGCTCGGAGATAAGAGGCCGAATTTCACGTACTGGTCTCGCACTCTAACGATCAAGAAAATCAGTCGGTCACGCTGGCTTTTGAGTTCCCTTCCCGCGTCCGTTACCGAAAACAACAAATTTGAGAATTTCTCCGTGATACTCATAACCGATTCCTCCTCAGTCCAAAATTTGGACCTGCAATATGCCCCCCCCCCGGAGCAGTGGGTTACTACACGTTCGCCGTCACTCCCGGTGGGTTCTCCATCGGATCTGCCTCCGGGCCGGCCGCGTGACCTTGGCCGCGGATTAAGTCGATCGCTTCCATCTCGGCCAACTCTTCGTCAGGGGTGTCGATCACCTCTGTATCGCTCTCCTCTGCGTCAGGAACGTCTGTAGCGGCCACAAAGGGAGCCCACGCGGGAAACTGCGGCAGTGGACCTCCTCTCGGATTTTGCGGAGCCGCTGGCGCCCCTGGATTAGCCTGAGAGCCGTCTCCTGGCGTCCCGCCGACCATCGCCGTCCGCAAGAACTCCAACTCCCCAGAGAACCGATGGAGAGCCACAGCGACCTCTTGGTTCGACTTCACCAACTTCGGGATGCCTCCGAGGGCCGCCGTGAGAGTCGATGCGCCCTTACCGATCCTCCACGCCAGTTTGAAGGTTGCGTAGGTTGCTGCCAGAATCACCGCGCCGGCCAGACCGCTGAGTATCTGGTTCATCACACCCTCGATTCAGGAACCTTGACCTCGGTCCCGTCTTTCCGAATCCCCTTCATCTCCGCGTTCACATACACCCTCGTCTCGAAGAAGTAGGAGCAGCCGCGCTCTTCGTTATTGCACTCATACCGCAATGCTTCCACTCCACGCCGGCCCATCTTCACCGTCATATTCATTGGATTTCCACAGCCGCCGCAAATGACCGTTCCACCGTCAATCGGCGACTGCTCAGGAATGCTGTGCTTGGGTACTGGTTGATCTGCCATGTCCGTTTCCTCCACACGGGAATCCAGTCCCGTCCTGTTTGAATGTGCGTTTCCACTGGTGGAACTGCTCCAACACCTTAGCCTTGTCTACCACGCTTGCCCTGTCTAAAAAGAATGTCCCCTTGAGGTGATCGACCTCGTGCTGGACCTTCCTTGCGTCCCCGCTCGTGAATTGCCAGTCTCTCACCCTATCGGGTTCTTCGATCGTACTCGCCACCACGTTGATGAATTGCATCCTTGCCGTTGGACAATAGTTTCCTCCTGGCGGGCAACTTATGCAGCCTTCAGGATAATCCGTCTCCGCCCCGTACATCCGTTCGATCTTTGGATTCAACAGGGTTAACTTTTTCCCTCCAGCCAGCCGTACAACAATCATTTGCATCGGAAACCCTAACTGCGGAGCGGAAAGACCAGTAATCCCGTACTGGTTGATAACTGCAAGCATACACTCTTCAACTTTACAGAGATACTTCATCTCCTCCGAGTTGACGATTTCAATTTCCGGGTATTCGGATTGTGAAACCATCTCAGACCCGTAGAAGAAGAGCTTCATCTATCGCGCTCCCAAAAGGCTTTGAATCTCCCACCATGCTGCTTTCAGCCGCATCATAGATCGACGATACTTGCCGAATCCGCATATCTCGTCTGCTCGTTCACGCCATTGGTCGGTCAGGTGTGCTTTCACTTCGCACCTGCTTTCTGGCCGCGCAGGAATCCACGGCTCTCGGCTTCGATAATGAGTTTGTCTAAGTTGCCACCGGACAGAAGGTCTTTAATCCCTTCCGAGACTTCCGGCTCCGGCGCTAGGTACATCCGGCGCTGCCACTCAACGGCAGAATACTCGCATACGGCTTTCCACCCGTCGCCTCGATAATCCGCCCACAGGTCTTTAAGTTGCTCCGGAGTCGGCACAATCGGGTTCTCTGCCTGCCAGCGCAGAGCCGCTTTGAGAATCACTTTCCGGCACACATCACGGCTTTGGCCATCACACAAGTACTCCTCTTCGGCTTCTTCTGCTGCTTGCTTCATGCCTTCCGGTACTACGTATCGCTTGTAGCTCATCCTCAATCATCCTCCTCAAACTCTCCTTGGTCCCGCATTTCCTCGCAGAACTTGTGCGCCGCCTTGCTGAAAGCCGCAAACGCATCCCCTCCAACCGTCCCTGGTACGTCGCCCATGCCGGTCAATGGAACACCATGACTTCCGATCCCCTTGCCCTCGCCGATGAATGACACTTGTGGTTTGTTGGACTTCCCGCTCAATTCAAATATAAGCATCAGTTTGATTTTCTTTCTCATTGGACCCTCCCTGGAACCACGATCCGCCGCTGAGCCCGCTCTGCCTCAGCCCTCATCAGAACCTCCACCGCCTCCGGCACAGGTTCGGTCTGGATCTTCTTAATACGCTTGATGTCCTCTTCAATCCAACGCCCTGGACCTGCCGGCCCTATGCAGACCTCTCCGTGAAACTTACACCGGCCGCGTGTGTCACATGCACATGACTTGAACGTGTCCAGCCGATACTTGGCCTCACCCGCATAATCGGCGCCCTCCTCCCAGATCGGAGGTAAAGCATAGTCCGCGGTGAAAATCATTTCGTCAGTCCGCAAACCAACCGCCCGAATCATAAACAACTGATTTTGTCCCGGCCCAGGCGGTCCCATCGGCATGATGACCATCACGTATCCGACGCTCTTCCACGACAATTTCTCGCCGTGGACTTGTTTCTTGAACTCGACCACCTTATGCTCGGGACCGCCGCCGCATTCGGACGACACCCGGTTGATCTCCTCCACGTCCCCGCCGGCCACAGCCGCCTCCAGAGCACCGCCCAGCCCAGCCGCGAAAACCTCTGGCTCCATTGGTGCCGCTGCCTCTGCTGCCGCCTTCTCCTTACGCCTGTCAAAAAACTCGAATCCCATGACTACCTCCTCATCCTCGTTGGTGATTTCA
>Ga0302200_10002941_pt1 | contig 14690 bp, 18 predicted proteins | sample II_Bog_N3_1_FD_194585 | JGI IMG/M metagenome (GOLD analysis project Ga0302200, IMG submission 194585) | Peat permafrost microbial communities from Stordalen Mire near Abisko, Sweden - II_Bog_N3_1 | ecosystem: Environmental > Terrestrial > Soil > Wetlands > Peat | place: Sweden: Abisko... | reverse complement strand
GTCACCATTTGATTTTGTAGTGCAATGGTTATTGCCCTATCCTGCATGGTATGGATATAGTACTTCGGCACTGCTGCCCTTGCCGGATTTTTCAGTACGATCTTGCTGTATAACGGAGCGGCTGGCTCAGGTCGGTTATTTGCTATCAGCAATTGCGTGACGGTGGCGTTACCATCCTGGCAAAAAATAGGCATCAATTTATCATTAGCAACGCTGGCTGTTGTAAAATCTGCTGATGGCATTAATGCTGGAGTTAATTGTGAGTTCGGGTCCATTCCGTTCAAATCAATCACCGACTGACCGTTTGCAGGCACAAAACCTGCCAAGTAAACCAACTTTTCGATACGGTTAGGTACCGAATCTGATACCGCTGTAATGATTGCTCCGCCGAGGCTATGGCCAACTAATACTACCTGTCCCTGTACACCATTAATTGCTGCAATTACTTTGTCGCGATAAGAGTTTAAAGTTAATGTTGCTGGAGGCGTCTGGTCCTGACCGTGGCCGGGCAGTTCTACCACAACCACCTTCTGACCCGCCTGTTGTAATTCTGATTGTACATATTGCCAGACATACGGTGCCTGAAAAGAGCCGTGTACTAATACAAATGTTTTACTTACTGTCTGGGTGTCGTTGTTTTTTTTACATCCTGCAAAGATTGATAGGGTTGCAAATGCGAAAATGAGCGCCGGGATCGATCTTTTTAATCTACTGGCTTTGTTGATGTTTGATTTCATAGTTATTTGTTTTGAATGGGACAAAGTTGCTATGAAAGAAACAGCGGATTTTTCACTTAGGTGAAAACCGTGTGTTTTCAAGTACGATTTTCACTTAAGTGAAAAGTTTTAAAAGTAATATTCACGACCTTTACGACTTAGGCAAGGCTTTAACTGAATGACTGAAACGCAAGAGATATTAAATGAGGTACTTAAGGAATTTGCAGATCTATCCGATGAGGATGTGGCCACAAGTTTGCCTTATTGGCGTACTCGTAAAATTGCAAAAGGGGAATTCTTTAATATGCAAAGTTTTGTCTGTACGGATCTCGCTTTGATCATTAAGGGGATATTCAGGGTTTATTATATTCACCCTAAAACGCAGGAAGAAAAGAATATTTACTTTTTTTCTGAAAAGCAGTTCCTGGTTTCCTTCCGTAGTTTTATCACGCAATATCCATGCTATTACTTTATACAGGCCCTGGAAGATGCGGAGATCGTTTCTGTAAACTATCAAAACCTGCAACATCTTTATACCATTCCCGGTGGTTGGGAGAAATTTGGAAGGTTAGTTGCCGAACTGTTTTTTAATTATTCCCAATCCCGTACAGAAGAGTTTTTATTCAATACCCCCGAAGAGCGGTATCTAAAAATGATGGATGAGCATCCCGATATTGTCAACCGGATCGCAGCTTACCACATATCATCTTACCTTGGGATAAAAAACCCATCGATGACGCGTATAAAAAAAAGAATACTTCAACATAAAGCTAAAGGACATTAACAGGACTATAGCTATTTGTATGACTCAAGGCTGAAATCGGGTATTTGGTAGGTGATTTAAATACAACTCAACGCGGCCTGCTGTTATAAGACCTCTCTCATAGTTAATTAAATCCTGAAATTACTCCGATCTTAAAAAAGGAATGGATAAACTAATTACGCCCCATTATTTTTCTAATCTATTTTAATTCATTAGGGTTCATATCAATATAAAAAGCTCTCAACCCTTACCAAAGATGTCATTTTAAAAACAAGCCACTACCGCCATCAAAAACAAAAATTTCCCCAATATTGATTTGTTAACCCAGGTGCATGAACGCCAGCCGTTGCAAGGGTAATTTTGTCTCAACATTTAAAAACAAAATATCATGACAACAAAAATTTCTTATGCAATCGCATTTTTACTGGGCCTGGCAATGATTTTCCTGGGAGCCCGCTTTTTTTTCTCTCCTGAAGCAGCAACTGCCGCATTCGGTATTCGCTTTAACGCCAATGGAGATTACTCCTTTCATCACATCAAGGGTATCAGGGATATATTCTCCGGGATCTTGTTGTGCGCTTTGGTTCTGATGAACGAACGCCGTGCTGTGGGCGCAATGTTATTCGTGGCGACGATAATCCCGGTTTCCGATATACTTACTGTGTTCAGCAAAAGCTATAACGGAGTGCAGCAGGCAGTTCCGCATATCGCAGCGACCATCATCTGTTCGGTTGTCGGTATAATCTTATTGACAACTAAAGCTCAAACGAAAGCGCCATTAAAGAAAGAGGTAGTATTAAGCTAACCCGTGAAGGAGTGTCAAAAGACTACTCGGCAAGCGACGCATGAAAATCGAAAAAGACAATAAAAAAATTAGTACAGCGAATTATAATAAACATAATGGAACAGTTAAGAATTTATACCCTTGCTGACAAGGAAACAGCAGCACATTATTTTAAAGACCATTGGTCAAAGCACAGGGTAAACCTGCCTAAGTTTGGCTTTGAAGTTAAAGGAGTTTGGATCGGAAACACACCTGGGGTAGCAAACCAGGTTGTGGCTCTTGTATCTTTTCCGGACAATGCTGACGTAGAGGGAATGACAGAACGCTATATGAAAAGCCCTGAATTTGCCGACGATACCGCGGGATTTGATAGAAACAAAATCATCGAGGTAGAGACCAAAATATTAAGGTCGGCAAATCTGGCCTGAAACGTTTTTTCCACTGACTACTAAGGCTCTGGGCTTCAATGAAACTTAGAGTCATCAATTAGGGTTTGAACATCCGCAAATATGGTATTGTGCCGATTGATTCATTGATACAGCTACGATTTTCGGGGATATGGATAACTGGGCTTAGCCTGTAACCCTGACCTTTGCACAAACAAAGGAAAAGAAAATGAAAGTAACAATAATTACAGGGGCTTCAAGCGGGATAGGCGAGGCATTTGCAAAAAGACTTGCCGGCGAAAATCATAACTTACTGCTCATAGCCCGTTCGGAAACCAAGTTAAAAACCTTATGTGAAGAGTTAAAACAGTTGTACAAAATAGAAGCCAAGTATATAGCTATAGATTTATCTCAACCCGGCGCTGATGAACAAGTATTCAAGGAAACTCAAAAACGTAATTTACAGGTGAATTGGCTTATCAATAATGCCGGCATCGGTTCGGCGGGAGATTTTGTTAAACTTGACCTGCAAAGTGAATTTAACCTTATCCAGCTAAACATTGCAACTTTGGTAGGTTTGACCCAGCGCTATCTTAAAATAATGAGAGAGGACAATGGCGGAACAATAATTAATGTCGGTTCTGTTGCAAGTTTCACACCCACGCCTTTCCAGGCGACTTACGCTGCATCCAAAGCTTTTGTCCGTTCATTTACCGAAGCAATTATCGCAGAAAACCTTCCTTATAAAATTCGGTTCCTGTTGGTATGTCCCGGATTAACGGAATCCAAATTTTTTGAAAACGGAAGCATGTCCGAACAAGATAAACAGACACTTTCACATGGTTTTAAATTCCAAACACCTGAGGATGTTGTTAATGAAGCCATGGCAGGTCTCCATAAAGGCAAAATTAAAGTGATTTCAGGATTCAGAAACAGGCTATTAGTTGCCGCATTGTACTTTTTCCCAAATGCGATGATTGTTAAAATGGGTGCCAAAGGATTCAGACCAAACTTTCAGCCAATCGAATGAGGTTTAGATTAGGCTTATCCGTAAATTTATCATTATGAATGCTAATGCTATATCATGCTGACTATAAATACGATATCAGAACAACACGAGTTATTGCGCTTAGAGAGGCCCGATCATCCTTTAATCGGCATCGTCGAATTTGACGCAATAGCTATGGAAGCCAGATCGGCACCCGTCAGTTTCATCAATAAGTTTTATACGATTACCTTAAAGGCCCGATGCATTTCTAATGAAAAATATGGCCGGAATGCGCATGATTTTAACCAGGGCCTGATGAATTTTTGTGCCCCGGACATTAAACGCGTATTGGAGCCAAATGACAATTTGCCGGAAAAAGGCTGGATGCTAAGTATGCATCCGGACTTTCTAATTGGCCATTCTTTACACCAGCGGATCATTGCGCATGGTTTTTTTCATTATGAAGTAAATGAAGCGTTACACTTATCACCCAAAGAAGAGCAGATCATAGAGCGGCTGCTCGACAATATCAGGCAGGAATATCTGTCAATTATTGATCCTTATAGCCAGGATATCATCCTGTCACAGGTGGAAACGCTGCTCAATTATGCAAACAGATTCTACAACAGACAATTCATTACGCGTAAAAGCATCAACAGCGACCTGTTGATGAAGCTCGATTTAGTATTAGATAAATATCTTGAAGACAATGCTTTGATATTAAATGGGCAGCCTTCCGTAAAATTAATTTCGGAGCAAATGAATATTTCACCCAATTATCTGAGCGACTTGTTGAGAAATATGACCGGACAAAACACCCAACAGCATATTCAAAACAGGTTAATAAAAAAGGCTAAGCATTTTTTATTAACTACCGATTTATCTGTAAGCGAAGTTGCCTATAAACTTGGTTTTGAACATACACAGTCTTTTAACAAATTATTTAAAAACAAGACAAAAACGTCCCCACTCAAATTTAAACATTCATTTAACTGAATTCTTTCACATTACGACGAAATCCTCCGCTAATTTAATCCTGATAATGTTTCTGTCTATATCCAGTCGTCACACAAGCTGAGATAAAATCAATAGTGATAACAAGTAATTGGGGATTAAACAGGCGCATGAAATTAGATGTGTTTTTGGATCAGAAAAACATCGTATAAGTCAACCAGATATTTATCAATACCTATGCTGAAATAGAATTGGCTTCGAATTCTATTGCTCAAAAAATTATTGCAACCTTTAACGAAGATTGGGCTTAACGCTTCTGCCGATTAATGCTATTGATTCCATCAACTTTTCATTTGGTAAAGCAGCATTATCCATCTGGAAGGTTATTCGTGAAATTCCACCCAATGCATTGCTATGATGCTCGATTTTTTCAGCTACCTGTTCCGGACTTCCCAATAATAATGCTCCCTTACTTCCTGTAAGTTCTTTAAATTGTGCTTTTGTCATGGGTGCCCAACCTCGTTCTTTTCCAAATCTTGTCATGATCTGTGCAAATCCTGGATAATAATCCTGCGTTGCCTTTTCGCTTGTTGAAGCAACATATCCTGGTGAATGTATACCTACCTTTAAGCGATCTAGTGAAAAACCAGCTTTTAATCCAGCTTCCTTATACAAATCAACTAAAGGTCGGAACCGCTCTGTATAACCTCCAATAATAGCGATCATTAAAGGAAGTCCAAGCGTTCCTGCTCTGATAAAGGATGCTGCAGTCCCACCTACACCAAGCCACACTGGCAACAGATTCTGGACCGGCCTCGGATAAATCTGCTGATCAATAAGCGCAGGACGGAATTTGCCTGACCAGTTTACTGTTTCTGTCGCTCTTATCTGCAAGAGCAGCGCTAGTTTTTCGCTAAAGAGGCTATCATAATCATTCAAATTAAAACCAAATAGCGGGAATGCGTCAACGGAAGAACCTCTGCCCACTATAATTTCGGCTCTGCCGTTGGAAATTAGATCAAGCGTTGCAAAATCCTGAAATACCCTCACCGGATCAGCGGTGCTAAGGACAGTTACTGCACTGGTAAGACGGATGTTTTTGGTCCGGCTGGCCGCAGCTGCTAAAATCATTGTCGGGGCGGAATCAAGAAACTCTTTCCGGTGGTGTTCGCCTATTCCGAAAACATCAAGACCCATCTGATCTGCATGTTCGATCCGTTCGAGCAGTTGAGAGATAGCCATGTGCGGAGTTGTATATATTGAAGGATCATCAGTTAAATTCAGGGATGAGAAGCTATCAATACCAATTTCCATATTGCCTTATCTAATTGCTGAATGATTATGATAAATTATTTGTTTTGCTGCCCTTAATCCAGATTCGTTGTGTCAACTCAGGAAAACGAATAATGCATGTTATCCATATAACGGCTTCGATAGCAATGGGAAAGGCAGTAGATAGATGATGTTCTAAATGAGTGGCAATTGCTCCTCCAAAATAAGCGACTAGTAATAGGGCTCCTAAAATTCCTGTTCTGGTATACAAGAATAGCACTACTGATAGAATCTCAATCATACCGAGCAAAGAATATACTCCAGCTGATAGTCCAAATGAAGCGCCCATCTGTAAGGCTTGCTCGTTTCCTGAAATTTTTTGAAATGCTGATGCGCATAGTATCAAAGCAATAAGGCCGCTCAAAACCCAACCAACAATTTTTTTAACTTTATCCATTGTTTTACTTTTTTAAATGAAGTGTAAAGGTTAAATTTTTATACGGTACATTTGTAACTGATTACATAAAGGTAACTAGTTACACATAGGATAGTATGAAAAATAAAGTAGATAAACCCTGTCAACGTGTGCATTCAGCTATTCAAGATACCTTATATGTTGTTAACGGTAAATGGAAACTGGTCATCCTTTCAATTTTAGTTAACAACGGCAAAAGACGATTTGGGGAACTTGCAAGAGAGTCCGGCATTTCTCCCAGAATATTGTCGAAGGAACTACACGAACTTGAAATTAATCAGTTGGTCAGCCGAAAAGTTTGCGATACCAAACCAGTTACTGTGGAATATTCTTCTACATCTTATGCCGAAACGCTTGGAGAAGTAATTGATGCTATGAATCGTTGGGGCGAAAATCACAGGAAAAAAATTGGAAGCGTTTAATATGGTTTTAATTAATCAGATCTAAATTGGATATTCCGGAAGAACTGACCAAGCTTACTGTACATGTATAGCGTTGATTTGTGTCATCACTTTAGAAGAATGGCATTTAATAATCAATGAATTGATCGGCAGCTTTTATCTATATTCATGGCAAGCCGAGGAACAATTAATGCTAATTTATCTATTTTTGCGAAGCGTATATATAAGTGTTGGCAACCTAAAGCAATTTCCTAAATGATAGATAGCTTATTGAATAGCATACAAAAGGTGATTACGCTAAGTCCAGCGGAGATAGATACCGTGAAATCATTGTTTAAGGAAAAGATTTACAAAAAGGGTGACTTTTTTTTAGAAGAAGGGCGAATTTGTAAACATGTAGGATATGTGGCAAAAGGATTAATGCGGTTCTATATTAATCAGGATGGGGAGGAAAAGATCTATGACTTTTCCCAGGAAAACGAATTTGTATGCAACTATGAAAGTTTTCTCCCACAGGTTCCTTCTTCGAAAAACATCCAGGCATTAGAGGACAGTATGGTCTTTGTGATTTCGCACGCTGACCTGCAACTATTTTATGCCAACGTAGAGGGAGGGGAACGTTTTGGCAGGGTCGCCATTGAATCGGTATTCGTGAAAATGTTGCAGGATATCAGTGCCTTATATGCCGAAACTCCTGAATTGCGTTACGAGCGGTTCTTAAAAAACCATGCTGATTTGCAGCAGCGGATCTCCCAATACCACATTGCTTCTTTTGTCGGGGTAAAACCGCAATCACTTAGCCGTATCCGGAAAAGAATTTTTACCCAGTTCTGATTAGTTAACCCAGGTGCATTATTAGGGGAGTTATTTCATTGAATTTTGCTTTATCATTAAACAAAAAGCAAAAAAATGATTTTAGTAACAGGCGCAACAGGACATTTTGGAAAGTCAACCATTGATTTTCTACTAAAAAAAGGCATTTCTTCAACCAACATCGTTGCATTGGTAAGGGACGAAGCAAAAGCCGGAGATTTAAAAGCAAAAGGTATTACGATCAAAACCGGGGATTACCATAATTACGATTCTTTGATCGAAGCTTTTGAAGGGATCGACAAATTATTGTTAGTATCAAGTTCTGATATTATCGATCGTACCCGGCAGCAACAGAATGTGGTATCGGCAGCGAAAGAAGCTGGCGTGAAACACATTTTATACACCAGTACGGAACGCAAAAATGAGACGACGACATCGCCTATTCATTTTGTTACCGGTTCACATATCGACACGGAAAATATCATCAAAGCAAGTGGCATTCCTTATACCATTTTCAGGAACAACCTGTACCTGGATATGCTGCCCATTTTTTTCGGTCAGCAGGTATTTGAAAAAGGTGTATTTCTACCGACAGGAGATACAAAAGCCGGATTTGCAACGCGTGATGACATGGCAGAAGCCACCGCTAATGTGTTGATCGGTGATGGACACGAAAACAAAGATTATGGCATCAGCAATACAGAAAATTTATCCGTTCCGGAACTGGTAAAAAGTTTAGGTGAAGTTGTTGGTAAAGACATCAGCTATGTTAGTCCTACACCGGAATTGTTTGTTGAAACGATGACTAACGCAGGAGTACCTGAACAATTTGTGGGAATGTTCGCCGGTTTTTCTGAAGCGATCAGGCAGGGTGAATTTGAAACTTTTAAAACTGACCTGGAGACGCTTTTAGGCAGAAAACCAATTTCTGCAAAAGAGTTCTTGCAAGGAGTTTACGCCTTTAAAAATTAAGCTAAACTGTTTAAGTAAAATAGCGGCAAATAAAAGTGGCCGCTATTTTACTTAATTTTGATACCATGTTGAAAGCAGCTTTTGAACTATATCTTCGTGCTCAAACGCTGCCACTTCCGCCGCGGTGATTTTAGGTGCATCTAATCCTTTTGAAGGTGTATCAGTCAAAGGTGGCATGAGATCGAAAAACCGGATACTGGACCTTTTCTTTTAAGGGCCAGCCCGGATGCGAGAACGAATGAATGTAAGGCGGCCTTGGAACCTGCATCGCAGAAAATCTTATTACCTGATAATAAAATCATTAAAACACCTGATTTTTTTATAAATAATTTACCACGGATTTGTAGTAACATGGGTCAACCTGTGGGTAAAGAAGCAACCGGTTGGGCCATCATTATCAAGGCAAGCTAACCAAACAGCAGGTTTTGCGCCTTGTTCAACTGTATTAGGTGCATTAGGGCCGCCAGCATCCGTCTGTGTTAACCCCGGATCAGCACAATTAACTTTAATCGGGGTACCAGCAAGTTCTTTAGACAACATCACCGTAAACATATCAAAAGCAGCTTTCGCACTGGCGTAAGCCAACGCAGCTGGCTTAGACCCGTTTTGATGCAGGGGCTCACTGGCTATAGTAATGGATCCAATAGAAGATGACATATTAACGATCCTTCCTGACGAACTCTTTCGTAACAACGGAAGAAATGCCTGAGTAACGGCTACCTGGGCAAGGAAATTTGTGTTAATATAGGTAAAAAGGAGATCGGGACTTATGGACGATGGAGCATGTAGTTCAATCTTCCTTTCTTTCTCACCCGGAAGATGGGCCGCGTTGTTTACAAGGATATCTATTCGCCCAAATTTTTCTGTGACCAGATTCACCGAATTAACGATGCTTTCGGGATTGAGTATATCCAGTGGAATAAAATACGCTTCTATATTTTGTGAATTCAACTGATCAGCGGCAGTTTTCCCCGCATCTTCATTGCGTGCGCAAACTAAAACCACCATATTTCGGGTACCAAGCTGCCGGGCTATCTCAAACCCTAAACCACGATTTCCACCGGTAATTAGTGCGATCTTTTTCTCTGTCTGTTTCATGACTCAAAGCTAAAACCAAGCCATGAAGAATCACTTGACAAAAGGCAAGAAATTAATTACCGGTTGGCAACTTTTCTCCTCACCCGGCTTAAGGTACTGTCTGTAATGTTCAGATAAGATGCGAGATACTTTAAAGGGATGCGCTGCAGAAGCTGCGGATGATTTTTAAGAATGTGTAAATATCGGTTTGTAGCATTGAGCTTGATACGAAGCACCATATGTGATTTGATCAGAACGAGCCGTTCTTCGTATAATTTGCGAGCGAATTTGTCAAAGGCAGGAAATTTTTCAAAAACTTCCTGCAACCGCCGGTAAGAGAGAAAAAACAGCACAGTGTCCTCCAATGCCTGAACGTTAACAGCACTTGCAATCCGTTCCTGAAAGCTGAGAAACTGACAAATAAAATCGTGTTTGGAGAAAAAACCGTTGGTAAATTCTTCCCCCGTATCTGTGAATGTATAGGAACGTGCGAGACCAACTTCTATAAAGCCCCAGAAATCGCAAACTTCACCTTCTTTGAGAAGAAACTCGTTTTTGCGAACAGTTCGGCGTTCAAAATAGCAAATTATATTTGTGCGCTCCTCCACATCAATTTCCACAAATGCTGCAATTTTTTGATTTATAAATTGCATAAATTGATCACTCGGTTCCATCAGATGAAAAAAGTTTTTTGCAAAGGAAGATATTTCAATGACAATAATGTAATGAGTTCAAAGACTACAGCATCAATTTCAGGTATTCTTGATTTCAAATCCAACACTTTTATAGCGGACAAATGAGTTTACTACCTTCTCGAAGAATAGATTTCTATATTAGCGCCGCTCATAATGGATAGTAACATTTCTTTAAATAAATTATAATACCATCCATATCCTTGTCTTGATTAATCGATGACAGTAAACGAAGCTCAAAACCCGTTTAATGCTTAAATCAATTTTCAAGGCAAAAATTGATTTGTTAACTCAGGTGCATGAACGCCTGCTGCTGCCAGGGTAATTTTGTTTCAACATTTAAAAGCAAAATATCATGACAACAAAAATTTCTTATGCAATCGCATTTTTACTGGGCCTGGCAATGATTTTCCTGGGCGCCCGCTTTTTTTTCAATCCTGAAGCAGCAACTGCCGCATTCGGCATTCGCTTTAACGCTAATGGGGATTACTCCTTTCATCACATCAAGGGTATCAGGGACATTTTTTCCGGGATCTTGTTGTGTGCTTTGGTTCTGATGAACGAACGCCGGGCTGTTGGAGCAATGTTATTCGTGGCGACAATCATCCCGGTTTCCGATATGATTACCGTCCTCGAAAAAAGTTATAACGGTGTGCAGCAAGCGATACCGCATATTGTAGCGACCATTATTTGTTCGGTGGTGGGCATACTATTATTGACAACTAAAGCTCAAATACAAACCCCATTCAAAAAAGAGGCAATATTGAACTGATGAGTTAAAAACAGATGCAAAAGATGGATTAGAAAGCCATGTATGCAAAATCAAAAAAGAGTTTAACAAATCAATACAGAAATAAAATAATTGAACAAATTAAAAATAAATATCATGGAACAATTGAGAATTTATACGCTTGCTGATAAAGAAACAGCAGAGCACTATTTCACTGAACGCTGGTCTAAACATATCGTAAGCCTTCCAAAATTTGGTTTTGAAATCAAAGGAGTTTACATCGGCAACACACCCGAAACAGCAAACCAGGTAACCGTGATCGTGTCCTATCCGGATAATGCTAATCCCGATGAGATGACTGAACAATACTTCAAAAGTTCGGAATTTGATGAAAATATGGCGGGCTTTGACCGAAGTAAATTCATTAACGTAGAAACCAAAATATTAAGGTCTGCAAAACTGACTTGAAACGTTTCTGACTGACTGCTAACGCTCTGGGTCCGCCGTAAACTTAGTGCCAATATGATTTCCTGTTAGGCTGAACCGACGAACTAACGATAGTTATGCCACGTAAATCATTAAGGAACAATTTGCGGCAAGCCAGGTGGATAATAATAGATCAATAAACCGGCGGCAGCATAGCTGCCGTCGGCGATCATCAAACGGGGCGGAGCTGATCTTTCAACTATGAGGATTAAACAGTTAACTTGACTTCGCTTGGTAAAATTCCATAATATTTCTTAAAAGCATCGGTTAAATGCGCCTGATGCTTAAAGCCTACCGCGTGTGCCACCTGGCCAATGCTTTTATGCTCGTTAAGGATCATCCGCCTGGCCGTTTCCATACGCAGCCGTGTCACGTAACCATAAACAGTCGTACCGTAATATGCTTTAAAACCTTGCTTGAGTTTAAACTCATTCAGGCTGATCAATTTGGAAAGCTCGATGATCGTAGGCGGACTAACGTAGTCCCTGTCCAGCAATTCTTTGGCTTTATAAAGCTTCCCCATATCTTCTGCCGAGATGAGTGGTCTTCCAGGTTTTTCTCCGCTTAATTGCATTTGTTCCAGTTGCAGCATCAGGAGCTCCAGCACTTTTGATTCCGTGAATAACCGTTTAAGCTCGCCGGACTTCTTGCACTCGCGTATATCGTTGATCACCCGCTTCATTTCCATGGTAACGGCCAAATCCTGCGCGGCGAGCGAGGTATGCCGCCCTTCCATGATCGCTACAACAAATTCCGAATGGATCAAAGAATGCCGGTCTACCAGATGAAAATAGTATTCTTTAGAAAGCACCATTAAAAAGTAATTGTATTCCATGTCCGGTATAACTTCATACCTGCCTTTGGACGAGGGAATATAACGGATGTTATGACGATTGTTGCCGTGAATACCTTTTTGATGCGTTATTTTCAGGAGGTCGTTAGTTTCATAAAAAATAAACTGCGAAGTGATGGTTTCGCCTTCTACATCAGATAAAACACGGACAGGCTTATTAAACTGCATACTGGAGTGCATCAGGAACATTCCACCGGAACTGAGTTGGTAGCAAAGGAGTTTCTTAACAGGTTCTTTTTTGATAGATATATGTTTTTCAGATAACGGCCTCACCGCAGAATAAGCGTCCGGCAATTCTTCGATGAACAACCATTCGTCCATACCTTCTATTTTAGATTTAATCTTCATTTTTCATGGCTTTAGGTTTTCAAAAACAACTATTAATTCTCCCTGATCAAGTCGTATAGGTCAATCAGATAAACCGCTTCGTTAACGAGCTCCCCAAAACCTTCAAACTCAGACCGGCGAAAACAAAACGAAATATCCGCGTGTGGCGTCCGGAGAATCATCCGTTCTTCGCCATCCGGAAACGGATAGCTGTGTCAATCAAAGGGAAGACGATGTACCGTTTTATTAAAATGCCGGAACTCTTCCTGGCTAAAAGTGAGCATCAGGTTATTATGCCAGATAAACAGCCCATCACAATCGGTGCAGCGACTAATTACGGTATCCTTGTTTTCGCACAAAATGATCGTTTGGCACATAAGATTTTAATTTGTGCCTGCAGAGCCTGCCGGATATTCCGGTCAGGCTGCAGGGCTTTTTATCAACTAAACCTGTATTGGCTGCATGTAATTATTTGATAATACTCCGCAAAAAGTAATATACCCCCCTGTTACTTGTAGCAGAGCCTTGACCCAAAATTGAGGTGCACGCAAAGGCATAAATATGGGTTCCGTCAGACAGGAAAAAAACCATATTGGGAACAGGTACGATGGCATGCGTGGTTGCATTATAATTCCACCAACCATTCGGCGTAGTTGTAGCACTTGAATTTTGCCCCCAGGTAGTCACCGTTTGCGCAGATGAACTATTGTAATCTGTGCTGGTTATTTTTGCCAGCGCAGTCGTCGTGATCAGGTACTTCAAAGTGAATCCGGCTGCCGGTGCTACGTTGGCATTGTTATTTGAAGTAAATAACAGGTCATAGCTAACAGTACCTACGGAATCCTGTGCCCCGGTAGAAATATTGACATACCTGGTCCCAAAAGCATTAGGGCTTAAAGCGGGGTTGCCATAATTACCATTAACAACTATCGTTGCCGTATCAATTTTGGATGTTGGGATGACCGACTTATTGTTATCCTTTTTACACGATGTAAAGGCTATGGAAGCCGATAAAATTAAGAAGGTTAATTTTGAGATATTTTTAAATGTCAGGATCATTTTATTGTTCTTTTGGATCGTTTGTTATTGATAATGGATTTATTGTTTGAATATTGATTTTGGAAGTTGTTGCGATCAGCATTAAGCGGCTTCCACCTGCTCAAATAATTCTGCAAAACGGTTGAATGTCTCGTTGGCTGAATTGATCACTAAGGTTTCCTCTTGTTCCGTATCCGCCTGACTATTTAGTATGGAGATAAAGCTTCCCCATTTTTGACCGGTTGCCGGGCCATAGCCGGAAAAGAAGGAGACGCCTGTGGTGACACCGGCCTTCTCCAGCATTTGCACAATGATGCTGCCGCCCATAATGGAGCCTTCCATCACATACAAGGCACCCAGCGCCTGTAGCGTACTATGGATTTCGGGAACGGTTGTTGCAGGCAGGTCGTTGATATTTCCGCCTAAAGCTTCGATGTCATTTTTGAGGTATGCCGCATTCCTGCGTTCTTTATAATCCGGTAAAACTTCTTCCCTGATAAAAGGGATGATTACCCGCTCTACATATGCGAAACCTTTTCATAAGTGGAACGAAGTTACGCAAATCAAACGCTATTTCTTTCGTTACAGTTATCGTTAAGGCTATATCTTAGCTTACAATATGCCGGTGTGTTGCTTATTATTTAACAATATGGTCTGCCACTTTTTTAACCGTTTTTTTGTGAATGCCTGTTTTATCACTAATAAACCCGGCGGCAAGATTTTTGGCGGTGTCTTTAAATTTGTGTTCAATACTGTTCCATGTGTTTGTCCCGCTTTCGGTCAAAAATAAATAAGCTAATGCGCCAAGGGTTAAAGCGCCCGCTGTTGCAGCAATAACAAGGGTTGTATTATCTTTTTTTTCGAATGGATTTTTCATAACGGTATGTTTTATATAAGTAAATAACTACTTTAAGCTATAAATGTTTATTGTGTAGGCTTATTTGTGAGCAATTTGTTGATCTG
>Ga0302200_10002939_pt1 | contig 14694 bp, 11 predicted proteins | sample II_Bog_N3_1_FD_194585 | JGI IMG/M metagenome (GOLD analysis project Ga0302200, IMG submission 194585) | Peat permafrost microbial communities from Stordalen Mire near Abisko, Sweden - II_Bog_N3_1 | ecosystem: Environmental > Terrestrial > Soil > Wetlands > Peat | place: Sweden: Abisko... | reverse complement strand
TTTTACAGGGGCAAAAATCAGCTTTAATTATAAATAAGCTATATAATCAGTTATGCTTTTATTGCTTTAACAGCCAGGCAAATATCAACGGTACTACTATTGTGGCATCAGATTCTACAATAAACTTAGGTGTATGTATATCCAGCTTACCCCAGGTTATTTTTTCGTTTGGAACAGCGCCCGAATACGATCCGTATGATGTAGTTGAATCAGAGATCTGGCAAAAATAGCTCCAGAAAGGAATTTCAGGCATCTCCATATCCTGGTAAAGCATCGGCACAACGCATATCGGGAAGTCGCCCGCTATGCCGCCACCTATCTGGAAAAAGCCTATTCCTTTACCTGATGAGTTTTTTACATACCAATCAGCCAGCCATGCCATGTACTCAATACCACTCTTCATGGTTGAGGCTTTAAGCTCTCCTTTTATTAAATATGATGCGAAGATGTTACCCATGGTTGAGTCTTCCCATCCCGGTACAACAATCGGCAAATTCTTTTCAGCAGCAGCCAGCATCCATGAGTTTTTAGGATCGATCTCATAGTATTGTTCCAAATCGCCGCTTAACAGCATTTTGTACATGTATTCGTGCGGGAAATAGCGTTCGCCGCTGTTATCAGCATCTTTCCAGATCTTGTGGATATGCTTTTGTAAACGCCTGAAAGCTTCTTCCTCAGGGATACAGGTATCGGTTACACGGTTGTAGTGGTTCTCTAATAGGTCCCATTCGTCCTGCGGACTAAGATCGCGGTAATGCGGTACACGTTTGTAGTGTGAGTGCGCTACCAGATTCATGATATCCTCTTCAAGATTGGCACCTGTGCATGATATAATGGCTATTTTATCCTGGCGGATCATCTCGGCCAATGAAATGCCCAACTCTGCGGTACTCATGGCACCCGCAAGTGTAACCATCATTTTTCCACCCTCTTCAAGGTGTGTTTCGTATCCTTTAGCAGCATCCATTAACGCGGCAGCATTAAAGTGCAGGTAATTTCTTTCAATAAACTGAGAGATCGGTCCTCTGGTAGTGTTCATAGCGTTTAATTTTCACCGCAAAAGTAGATATTTTGGGCGATTTCACATTTTAATTTCAAAAATCGTAAAAGCACAGCCGCCATCAAACAATTTGCTTTTATATTCGCTGTCATTATTATCTATGAAAAAACTTTTTGCGCTGCTTATATTTCTTCTTAGTTTCCAATCTCTTTTTGCACAGGTAGATTTTGTTAAGCGTTTCATAAAACGCATGTACTTTGATAAGGATAGCAGTAAAAAAAGCAATTTCGTACTCATACCGGCCCTGGCCTCATCGCCAGAAACCGGGATTGAATTTGGCGGCGCTTCCCTATATTCATTTTATACCGATACCACCCCACATAACATTACCCGGGTATCAAACCTATACGGCTATGCAAGTATCACCACTAAGGGCCAGGAAAAAGTTAGCCTGAACGCCAGTTACTGGGCACCACAAAATACCATACATTATTTAGGGTCGATAGGATTTGTGAACTTTCCCTTTGATTTTTATGGGATAGGCAATGATACCCGCAAGGCAGATGTGGAGCCTATTGAAGAAAAACGCACCAAAATAACTTTGGAAGCGGATAAACTGATAACCAAAGATTTTTATGCCGGATTGGTTGCGGGTGGATTTAAATACTACTACTATTCGGGCACCTATAACGAAAATGTAACTTTTAAAACCGACCCGGCTATTCAGGATAGAGATGGCGGCTCCAGTGTATATGTTGGCCCCAGTTTAACTTACGACAGCCGCAATAACAACACCTATACCACAAAAGGAACTATTATATACGCTTACCTTAATTTAATACAAGGTATATATAGCAATAAGAACTATGAGGGTGGATTTTTCAATATCGAATATTCGGAATTTTTTGCCTTGAGCAAGCGTTTTGTTTTGGGGCTTGATATACAGGAACAGAGTTTAATTGGCGGACTGTCGCCATTTTACTTGTTACCGGCATTGGGTAGTGACGAAATGATGCGCGGCTATTATACGGGCCGATACCGCGACAGGAATTTTATTGCCGGGCAAACCGAACTCCGCTACCGTTTAAGCGACCGCGTAGGCGTGGTAGGCTTTGTAGGTACGGGCGAAGTGGCGCATAATGGCTTTACCGCGCACACACTATTGCCCAACTATGGTGGTGGGCTACGCTACTTTTTTGATACCGAAAAAGGCCTTAGCATTCGCGCCGATTACGGCTTAGGTGCCAAACCTACCGGTGAACCACGGGAAAGTGGGTTTTATATAGCGCTGGGAGAAAGTTTTTAAAGGAACCAGGATTTATGGGATTTTTTTAATTTACAGGATGATTGTCAAAATACCTGGCATATTATTCCGATTTCAAAACGACATGCTGCTGATTCTTTAGCCTTACTAAAAAGTCATTTTCGAAATTATTTAAAAGCTCTTTAACCTCTGGTGCAGTTGCGGAATATCCGCCATGAATATTGTTTTTAATTGCACTGACCATTTCTATTTGAGTATTATGCGCATCTTGCTCACAAACAAGGCCATAGATAACGTTATCCGTATCCTTTTTTATCGCAATTTCCATATCCCTTCCACCGTCATCTACCTTATTGCTGCTGTCGCGTCGTGAAATTTTAACTTCAATATCATTATTTGACAGTGTTAGCTTCTCTACTGATATTGCAAATTGGGCTACGCTCCCCTTGTATTCATATGTTTTAATTGGAGGAGTTGTACAACTGATACATAACACCATATATACGCACCTTCCTATAAATCCAATAAGGATTACTCCGATAATTAATGTAGTAATTACGATAGGTTTACGCATTAAAATAAATATAGGGCAATTATTTAAACAAACTAAATGCGGACCAAAAAATCCTCTTTCACCCTACCCCCTTTAAAAAACACCAGCCCAATCCAAAAAAGATCAACAGTAACTGTTACCTGTGGATTAGCTTTTATCTCCGCCCAGGCTTCTTTCATGCCCTCGCTCCAGTAGATATCGTCGAAAATAAGCAAAGTGTCTTCATGTACTTTGGGCAGGCACCATTCAAAATATTTGAGGGTGGCATCTTTTTGATGGTTGCCATCTACAAAAATAAAGTCGAGTTTGTCCAAGCCATCAATAATACCGGATAACGTATCATCAAAATTACCGATGACCAGATCGATGCTATTTAAACCGGCTTTGTTGAATACCTGTTGCGCCACTGCCGCGGTTTCAGGTGAACCTTCAAGCGTATACACTTTTGCTTCGGGTGCAGCCTTTTGCAGGTAGACGGTAGTAACGCCTAAGCAGGTGCCCAGTTCAATTATATTGTTTGGCTTGACCTCTGTCACCAGCCGGTAAAGTAATTGAGCCAGTTTTGGTGCTTTTAAAGCATGAGCAGCTATATCGCTTACCTTTTTTTGGTTGTTTTTATTGATATGCGATCCAGCACCCAGGTCGGTTACCGTAATGGTGCGATCATCCGTAAGTAAGTATTTACGTGTATTTTCAACTTCGGTATATACTTTTTTGTCGCTTGAATCGTAAATAATAGTATCAACCAGGCGATAAACGAAGGGTGAATGGATTCCGTGCCTGTTATTAGCCCTGATACGATGCAACAGGTAATCTTTGGCAAACCTTATATTAAACATGGTTGTAAAAATATACAAAGTTTAGTATTTTAGCAGAACCGCATGATAAATGAAACTGAAGTAAACTCATTAATCCGATTGCTGGACGATCCCGACCAGGAAATATACAACCATGTTCATGATAAACTACTCTCTTTTGGTGTTGAAGCCATCGGATACCTTGAATCGGCATTTGAACAAGCTTTCGACTCCATACAGCAGGAACGCATAGCCAACCTTGTACATGAGATACAATTCGGCATTGTAAAAAACGACCTGCACCTGTGGCAGCATGGCGGCGCATTCGATCTGCTGCAGGGCATCCTGATCATCAACCGCTACCAATACCCTGACCTCGACGAACAGAAGGTAATTAACCAGATAGAAGGCATTAAACGTGATATATGGATACAAATGATGCACGAGGCCAGCGCGCCCGAGCAGATCAAACTGATAAACCATATATTTTATAACATCTATGGTTTTAGCGGCAATACCACCAATCACCAGGACCCGCAGAACAGTTACCTGAGCCAGGTGCTCGAAACTAAAAAGGGTAATCAGCCTTTATTGGCTATCATTTATTCCATCATTGCTCAAAAGCTGGATATCCCGGTTTATGGTGTAAACCTGCCGCAGCATTTTATTTTGGCTTATATGGATGAAAGCCAGCATGAAAATTTTGAAGGCGGTGTGTTATTCTATATTAATGCCTTTAATAAGGGTTTTATTTTTGGCCGAAGGGATGTAGATATGTTTCTGAAACAGCTGAATTTGAAACCTGATAAGCAATTTTATGAGCCCTGCTCAAATAGCGAAATCATAAAACGAGTGCTGCGTAATCTCATCAGCTCTTATGAGCACTTAGGCTCGACGGAGAAAGTGGCAGAATTGAATGAGTTGCTGGAAGTGTTGGGGTGAGCGCATTGTCACATATGACAAATTCTCTTCGCGTCATTGCGAGGGACGAAGCAATCCCAAACTATACAGAGCGGACTTGCTGGTCGGGGATTGCTTCGTACCTCAATGACGCTTGGACGGATCAGATCAACTCTAAGAAACTTCAACCTATATCTTAGTTTAACCCATCTCTAACAACTACTTTTTATTATCTATCCTGGCGGCGTTTATCATTTCGGCATCTATCTGGTCATCATAATTAAACCTGTATAATACCCAGTCGTTTTGTGGTTTATAGAACATGAAGGTAAACCTTATAGGCATATTTTCATGTTTAACCAAGTAGCTGTATAATACCAGGCTTGGTGATGGGTTTTTTTGAACGATAAGTTCCCTTCCCAAATATTTTCCTAACCCAAAGTGCAACGAATCCAGTTTTTGCTTTAGTATATTAATCTGGCTTACATTAGTAAACAGCTTATTTGTACCAAACAAGTAATCTACTGCCGAATCAGGGCTTGTTTTATATTTTTTAAAAAAATTCTCTATGTATGATGCAGATCCCTTTGCAGCTACAGCCGACTTAGCAGCAGGTTTTGCAGCTGTGGCAGGCTTTGCAGTGGCGGCAGGCGCCTGCGCTTTTGCAAACAATGTAGTGCTACAAACAATGGCTGCTAATAAAAATGTTCTGTTTAAAAAATATTTTACGCTGTGGTTCATAATAATTGTTTTAAAAGGATAAAATTAATTGAAAAGCTAATTGAATGTTGCTAACTTTTTAAAAATAAGTGGCTTGTATAAATTAATAGTGAGGGGTACATTAAGATTTGGTGCCAACGGAACTTCATTACTGGCAACAACAAGTTTAAATGATAATTAGGTTTAAACAATAAAGCCCGCTATTGTTTTAGCAGGCTTTATGTTATTTTGTATACTCAAGAAAAGTTATAATATTACTTAACTACGTACATTACTTCCTTAACCGCTTTAATTACGCGCTCAGGATTTGGCAGGTATTCCTGTATAAGCGTTGGGGCATAAGGCAACGGAACATCGCCACCCATAATACGCAGGATAGGTGCATCCAAGTAATCAAACGCGTCTTTTTGTACTTTAAAGGCAACCTCTGTAGCTATTGAACCCAATGGCCAGCTTTCTTCAACCAAAACCAAACGGTTTGTTTTTTTAACCGATTCAATAACAGTTGGGTAATCAATAGGACGTACAGTACGTAGGTCGATCACCTCTGCACTAATGCCTTCTTTTTCAAGCTCGGCAGCAGCTGCGATAACCACTTTCATTATTTTACCAAAGCCTACCAAAGTTACATCAGTACCTTCTTTTACTACTTTAGCTTTACCTATTTCAATATAGTAGGTTTCTTCAGGCACTTCGCCTTTATCACCATACATTAATTCTGATTCCATGAAAATAACCGGGTCAGGATCAAGGATAGCTGATTTTAATAAACCTTTTGCATCATATGGGTTTGAAGGTACTATTACCTTTAAACCCGGGCAGTTAGCATACCAGTTTTCAAAACACTGGCTGTGCTGTGAGCTTAGCATACCCGCGTTACCTGTTGGGCCACGAAATACAATTGGCACTGAGAACTGACCGCCACTCATCGACATGATCTTGGCCGCGCCGTTGATGATCTGGTCGATAGCTACCAGTGAAAAGTTAAATGTCATGAATTCGATAATAGGGCGCAGGCCATTCATAGCCGAGCCTATGCCTATACCGGCAAAACCTAATTCAGAGATAGGGGTGTCGATAACGCGTTTAGCGCCAAACTCATCAAGCATACCCTGGCTTACTTTATAGGCACCGTTATATTCAGCAACCTCTTCACCCATAAGGTATATATTTCCATCATTGCGCATTTCTTCGTTCATTGCTTCGCGAAGCGCTTCCCTGAATTGTATTTCTCTCATCGTATTAAAAAAATTCTTTTTTCGGCTGCAAATATATGCAATGAAGTGTTAAAAACAATTAGTGGCTGTAACGTATTGATTTTTTTTATTTTCAATTAACAATAGCCGCAAAAAAAACAGGAAATACCCAAAAAATACAGATAAAACCTTCGTTAATACATAATTGTTCTACATATCGCGCACCGTTTGTGATTTGCAGGACTTTTAAACCGCCGACGGAAGAATTGAAACAGGAAATAGACAAAAAAATATCACCGGTTTACAAATTTAGCTGGAGATATGAAGCAAAAGATTACCAACCTGCAACGGTGATGTATTATTTGCTAATGGTTAGGGATAAGAAGCCTTGCTTCAGCTGGGATAATTTTTATTGCACTTATTCATAAGTTTTTTACATTTATGCATAAATCCTTATCACATGAAATTCCCGTCGGTAAAAACGCTGGCTTTAAGCGCCTTAAATACCATTAAACGTTTCCCTTTTGAGATACTTTTTGCCCTGGCTGCCACTATTGCCTCAACCATTAACATCGAACTGGAAAACATAAACCGCGTTGGCGAAAACTGGTGCATCAGGGTAATGATAATAGGTAACCTGGGTTTATTGCTCAGTTTATCAGCCACACTTTATAGCGAAAGCCGTAAACTTTCGTCCAATAAAAAGACCCTGATACGGGTAATAGCTGCCCTTATTGCTGTTTCTTTTCTCTTTCTCATTAACCCCGGTATTCGTCAGGCCGATTATGTGCGCTTCTTTTTACTGAGCCTTACCTTACATTTGTTGGTTGCTTTTGCAGCATTTACAAAAGCGGGGCATATTCAGGGTTTCTGGCAATTTAATAAAACGTTGTTCCTGCATTTTTTAGCCGCCGCTTTGTACGGCATTGTGCTTTTCTTAGGGTTATCGGCTGCTATTGGTGCCATGAACTACCTATTTAATTTTAAGTTTGAATCTGATACCTTCACCATACTGCTCACCTGGATAGTGGGTATGTTCAGTACTACATTCTTTTTAGCCGGTGTGCCCGACGATTTTGCTGCGCTTGATGAAGACAGCAGTTACCCCAAAGGCTTAAAAATATTTACGCAATATGTGCTCATACCTTTGGCTACCGTATATGTGCTAATATTACTGGCTTACGAAATTAAAATACTGATTCAGTGGAACCTGCCCAAAGGCGCGGTATCATACCTAATCTTAAGCTATGCGGTGTTTGGTATATTATCGTTACTATTGGTATACCCCGTGCGCGAACAGGAAGAGAACAAATGGCTGAAAACCTATGCCCGCAGCTTCTATTTTTTGCTGATCCCCCTGCTCATATTATTGTTTGTTGCCGTTGGTGTAAGGCTCTCTAATTATGGTATTACAGAGTTCAGGTACTTTTTAATAGCGTTGGCCGGCTGGCTGTTATTCATAACAGGCTATTTCCTGTTCTTTAAAAAGCAAAACATCAAGATCATCCCTATATCATTAAGCATAGTTACCTTCCTGTCTGTTTACGGGCCACAGAGTGCCTTTTCGGTAGCCATGTATTCGCAACGGCATATTTTGATAGAGATATTGAAAAGAAACAATGCCTTTAAGGACGGCAAGTTACAACCCGTAAAAAAGATAAACAATAAGGACGAAAACCGGGCTATTGAAGTATTGGATTACCTGATAGCCCACCACGACCTTAGTTCGCTGCAACCTTATATAAGTACCGATTTGGATGCAGTGAGCGATTCATTGAGCCACCAGAAAAGCAGGAACAACTATAACTTTTCAATAGAGAATTATGAACTGCGCAGCAAAAAGATAAGATGGATAAAGCACTACCTGGGCTTAAAAAATTATTATGGCGATAACGGAATTAGCGGGCGCTATTACAGTGATTACGATGCAGAGCAGGACACAGCAACCAATTATTACTTTCATCCAAAGGATGATATTACAAGTGTAGAGGGGTACGATTACTTAATAAATACCAACGAATATAATGATACTGCAAGCTTCATGTATAAAGGGCTAAAGATCACACGGGGGGCATCATTAAGCAAAACCTACTCATGTACGATAAATAATGAACATGTTACTTTTGACATAACCGAACTGGCTAAAAAACTGATCGCATCAAAAAAAGCATATGCGGCCGACTTTGTAAACGAAAAAAACAAAAGCAATGCTTATGAGCCTGATGAATATATGATTCCGAACGATTCGCTTACATTAATAAAAGAAACTAAAAGTTTTACTGTAGCCTTTGTTTTAAGTATTGTAAGAGTATCTCAGCAAAAAAATGGGGATACCGATGTAACCAATGCCGATGGCGTATTTTTGATAAGGAAAAAGTAATAGTTCTTGGTTCCCGAAAACTTACGAAATTTTAAAAACTTCGTAAGTTTCATTCAAGGTATTTACCTGCGCTCGCCTTTCATTTTCGAGGCGATCTCCAGTGCATTATAAGCATTTACTATCCCGCCTGATTTGGAAAGTGTTGTAAAATCAACCAATTGTTTAGTGCCTGGTTTATATACCATAGTACCTTTTAATGGTGTGGCCGATTGCAGGATCACCTGCTTTACCTGCGCCGCGCTTAGTTTGGGATAATACTCCAGCACTAAAGCAGCAATACCCGTAACTACAGGCGCTGCGAAACTCGTACCATCGGCGGTATTAAACTCCGCGTCGGTATCTATGGAGGTTACTTTAACACCGGGCGCGAAAACATCAACATTTTTCACCCCGTAATTGCTAAAATTGCTGGCAAGCGAAGTATCCTTCAATGCGGCAGACGCCCCTACGTTGATCAGGTTATCAGCGTCGGTTGACGATCCATCTAAAAAAGTGTCGTTAGGGTATTGCGGTACCGAATCGACATTCAAATTATCATTGCCCGATGCCAGTACCAGCAGCACATCTTTTGATGCCGCGTATTTAATGGCCTCATCAACCCAATCCTTATGCGGAGAGAGGTATTTACCAAAGCTCATGTTAATTACCTTCGCACCATTATCAACCGCGTAATGTATGGCGTTAGCCACATCTTTATCGTATTCATCGCCATTATTAACGGCCTTTAATACCATGATATGCACATTATCGGCTACGCCATCAATACCGTAGCCGTTACCGCGTTTAGCCCCAATTAAACCCGCCACACCTGTGCCGTGAGAGGCATCGTTATACTTTAATATATTATTGCCGTAAGGCTTGCCATCGTTAACATCCGGGTCATCACCCACTATATCTTTACGTTCGGTAAGGTTGGGGCTTAGGTCGTTATTGAGCTTTTCAATATATTCGCTCATATCCTTTAGTGTGGAAACATTGGTAGCCGTTGCACCCTCCTGCTGCAGCACCAGGCTCCATACATATTTGCTTTGCACCAGCGTATCATTGGTACTGTTGATCTTATCCAGGTCCTTTATATTAAAACTGGCGTTGGAGCCTAAATTGAGGGCCTTTTTGATATAGCCGTTAGTCACCATCAGCGCGCTCATATCGGGCTGTAGTTCGGTAAGCTCTTTTGTTGATTTGGCTGTTGTTGAATCGCGTTTAACCTTTACCTTTAACCAGTAAGCATATTCCTTTTCATCACCCGCAGGGGCAGATGTAACGCTGGCGTATTTGCCTTTAAGCTTATAATAAGATCTCACCTCTTCGCTGGTTTCATTCAGATCGGCCTTACCGTTCTTTCCGCCTAAGAAATTCCAGCCGTGCATATCATCTACATAACCGTTGTGGTCATCGTCTTTTCCATTACCCGGTTTTTCTTTAGGGTTCACCCATAATACACCTTGCAGGTCCTTTTGCAGGGTATCAACACCGCTGTCAATAATGGCAACCAGTACGGGTTTGCTTTTTTTACCTTTTATAAAGTCATAAGCCTGGTTCAGGCTGATACCAAAGTAGCCATCGGTTTTCAGATCGAGCGTGTGCCAGTTTTGGGGAGGATCAGGAGGTGCTGGCAGCAGTTTCTGCGCCATTGTTCCTGTACTTATTAAAACTATCCCGCACAAAAACGCGCTAAAAACTGGTAACCGAAAATTATACATATTATATAGTTATTGGTGAGTAGTGAATGGTGAGTAGTGAATGATGAGTAGTCTAAATTTTAAAAACCACTCACCATTCACCACTCACCAATAACTAACCACACTTACAAATCAAATTTTATTCCTTGTGCTAATGGCAACGTTTTTGAGTAATTAATAGTATTTGTTTGCCTGCGCATATAAACTTTCCATGCATCAGACCCCGATTCACGACCGCCGCCGGTTTCTTTTTCACCGCCGAAAGCGCCGCCTATCTCTGCTCCTGATGTACCTATGTTCACGTTTGCAATTCCGCAGTCAGAACCGCCGGATGATAAAAATTGTTCAGCCTCACGCAAGTTATTTGTCATAATGGATGACGACAACCCCTGCGGAACGCCATTTTGCAGTTCGATGGCTTCATTAAGCGTTTTGTATTTGATAAGGTATAATATAGGTGCAAAGGTTTCGTGCTGCACAATGGCATAGCTATTTTCCACCTCGGCAATACATGGTTTTACATAACAGCCCGATGCGTATTTATCACCTTCCAGTTTACCGCCTTCAACAATAAAGTTGCCACCCTGCGCCTTGCATTTTTCAATCGAATCAAGGTATAAACTTACCGCATCCTGATCTATCAGCGGGCCCATATGATTGTTTTGATCCAATGGATCACCGATGCGGATCTGTCCGTAGGCTTTTACCAGCTTTTGTTTAAAGGCATTGTAAACACTTTCGTGGATGATCAGCCTGCGGGTACTGGTACAACGCTGCCCGGCAGTACCCACCGCGCCGAATACCGCACCTATTAATGACATATCCAGATCAGCATTTTCGCTGATGATGATGGCGTTGTTTCCGCCCAGTTCCAGCAAGCTTCTTCCTAATCTGGCACCTACCGCGGCACCTACAGCCTTACCCATACGGGTTGAACCAGTTGCTGATATTAATGGCAGGCGTTTATCATTTGCCATCAGTTCGCCTATGTTGCGGTCGCCGATAATCAAACAGCCTACCCCTTCATCAATATTGTGTTTTTTGAAAACTTCCTGCGCGATATGCTGACAGGCAATAGCCGTTAAAGGTGTTTTTTCAGATGGTTTCCAGATACAAACATCACCGCAAACCCAGGCCAGCATGGCATTCCAGCTCCATACCGCAACCGGGAAATTGAATGCCGATATTACACCAATAATACCCAGCGGATGATATTGTTCATACATGCGGTGCTCAGGGCGTTCAGAATGCATGGTTAAGCCATATAGCTGCCTGCTCAGGCCAACCGCAAAATCTGCAATATCAATCATTTCCTGCACCTCGCCGTAACCTTCCTGCAGGCTTTTGCCCATCTCGTAGGATACCAGCGCGCCTAATTGCTCTTTATTGGCCCGGAGGGCATTGCCTATTTCGCGCACTATTTCGCCACGCTTTGGGGCCGGTACGGTGCGCCAGGTTTTAAAAGCTTTAGCCGCTTGTTCAACAACCTGGTTATAATCGCTTTCTGAAGCTATTTTTACGGAAGCTATCTTTTTCCCATCAACAGGCGATAAAATATCTTTTACAGCTGCATCAGCTCCGCTGCCCCAGTTATTGCCTGTACTAAACGCTTCATTTATGTCGTTTATATGTAAATGATTGAGAATTCCTTTTATATCAATGCTCATAATGGTACTTTTGTCAAAGGTAAAAATCTTTAAGGCAATTATATCAACCCACTCCTTGCCAAAAAATCGCAAAATGATTTATATTTATTATCAGGCACTTGTGAATAAAACCTGTTAATAATGTTTGAATGTTGAAAACTTAATTGCCTTATGGGTTCAATTTATCGTAATTTAAACTCGGTTAAGCATTAATAATAACAAAAATGGCCTAACCAGGAACGTGTTCTGCAAACCTAACTGAATGGAAGAAGAATTTGAATTTGGTTTTACCGAAGACCCAAAGTTCTCGGTAGAACGGTACGAGGAAATGATCCGCAATCACGACCAGTACTTTTTTGATGCCCAGGCGTTTGAGAACATTATCGACTACTACATCGAAAAAAATGATCCGGCCAAAGCTTTACAGGTATCTGAGTACGCGCGCAATCAGCACCCGTTTGCCGCTGTGTTTTTAATTAAACAGGCCCAGTTATTAGTTGTCACCAACCGCGCCACCGAAGCATTTGCTGCTTTGGATAAGGCTGCCATGCTGGAGGCTTCTGATGCTGATATTTATATCATCCGCGGCAACCTGTACGAAAGCATGGAGCGCTATGATGAAGCTCTTGAAAATTATGAAAAAGCCCTTGGCCTTGCCGAAGAAACCGACGAGATATTGCTGCATATAGCCTACGTTTATCAAAACATGGGCGATTATAACACAGCGATAGATTACCTGAAACTGTGCCTTAAACAAAATATGGAAAACCAGGACGCTTTATACGAGCTGGCTTTTTGTTATGATGTGATGGACAATCAACAGGAAAGCGTTCAATTCTATCAGCAATATATTGATAACGAACCTTACAGCTATGCCGCCTGGTATAACCTGGGCAACGCCTATACCAAGCTTAGCCTGTTTGAGAAAGCTATTGATGCTTATGATTACGCCATTTTAATTAAGGATAATTTTGCATCGGCCTACTTTAACAAAGGTAACGCGCTGGTTAATTTGGAAAAATATGCCGAGGCTATTGAGGTTTACCGCCATACTTTTGAGTATGAGCAGCCCAATGCCGATACTTATTGCGCCATTGGCGAATGCTATGAAAAGCTGGAGCAAATGGACGACGCAAGGGCTTTCTATAAAAAATCGGTTAAGATGGATTCAAAACTGGCCGATGCCTGGTTTGGGATTGGTGTAACCCTTGATTTTGAGGAACGTTATTTTGAGGCCCTGCACTTTTACAAAAAAGCGCTCGACCTTGATATTGCCAATGCCGATTACTGGTTTGCCATAGCCGACGCGGAATACAAGCTGGGCCATATTACCGAAGCTGAACAGGCCTACGAAAAAGTGGTTGAACTTAACCCTATTGATGTAGACGCTTGGCTTGATTACTCCTCTATATTATATGAGCAAACCCGCTTGGTTGATGCCATTGAAGTAATATCACAGGCTATAAAAAATAACCCCGAGGCAGCAGAACTTTACTACCGTATGGTAGCCTATTTATTTGCCAAAGGTGATTATAATGAAGCGCTGAATAACCTGGAACTGGCATTATCGTCAGATCCGGAGAAACATTATATTTTGTTTGATTATTTACCGCAGTTGCAAAAAAACAAGGTAATAGTGGATATTATAAACAGGTACACTAAATAATTAGCTATTGACTAAATTAGTGATTGAGTGAGTTCCGACAATTATAATTAGTGATTTGAACTTGCTGATCTAATATTTACTGATTGTTAAATGGAAGTAAAAATTGCATTACATTAGTTAGAACCCTAATATCATCATATACTATTTCGTTAGAAAAGCCAAAACATATTACTCGTTTTGGTTTTTTTTGTGAACTTTACCCCCACATTTAGCTACATGCTATTCAACCCCAAGTAGTATTTTATGAATTACCATATCAATGATCTTCCTGAACGTACGTTAAAGCCCCGCAACAGCGGCATAACTATGGTAATGGATAAGGGACTAAGCTTACGGCAGACCGAAGATTTTATTGAGGTTGCAGGCATGCATACCGATATTGTTAAGCTGGGATGGGCTACCTCATTTGTAACCCCTAACCTTCAGCAAAAATTAGACATTTACCGTGAGGCAGGCTTACCAGTATATTTTGGCGGAACCCTGTTCGAAGCATTTTTAGTTAGAGGGCAGTTTGATGATTACCGCCGCATACTTGATAAATATAAAATGGAGCATGTGGAAGTATCAGACGGTTCAATAACTATTGAGCATGAAGAGAAGTGCAATTATATCCGCCAGCTAAGCAAGGACCATACAGTGATATCAGAAGTAGGTTCAAAAGATGTGCAAAAAATCTTTGCTCCTTATAAATGGATAAAACTGATGCTGGCCGAGATTGAAGCAGGATCGTGGAAGGTGATAGCCGAGGCACGTGAAAGCGGCAACGTAGGTATTTACCGTGATTCGGGAGAGGTGAGACAGGGTTTGGTTGATGAAATACTCACCCAGATACCCGAAGAAACCATTATATGGGAAGCCCCGCAAAAGGCGCAGCAGGTTTGGTTTATCAA
>Ga0302200_10002936_pt1 | contig 14709 bp, 14 predicted proteins | sample II_Bog_N3_1_FD_194585 | JGI IMG/M metagenome (GOLD analysis project Ga0302200, IMG submission 194585) | Peat permafrost microbial communities from Stordalen Mire near Abisko, Sweden - II_Bog_N3_1 | ecosystem: Environmental > Terrestrial > Soil > Wetlands > Peat | place: Sweden: Abisko... | reverse complement strand
CGGCAATCCTGGCCGTACTGCTGCAATGAAAAGTATTGCATAATCGGTGCTGCGGCGCAGCGAGGCATTTGCGCGAGGTCTACGGATGAGCAAGGCGAAGAAGCGAGTCTTCTCGGTGGTCAAGGCAGTCAAGCTGAACGCGCGGGACCGCGTCGGTCCGGTGCCGCCGGAACGTGTCATCCCCGACCCCAAGCAGAAGGCCGCCGCCAAGCCAAAGCACAAGAAAACACTGGCGGATTTGCTGAGCGGGGCAGAAGATACTTCAGGAGAGTGAATCCAATGAAGATAATGCGTATTGCACAAATTGCGTTTTGTGTTGCAGCACTCACGGTAACTGCCTCCTCTCAGCAGATTCAAATCAATAAAGAGAACAAGACGATTGCTATCACGACCAGTGACCAGGCTGAGGCAATTGCGGATACGGCCGTCATCAGTATTGGCTTTCACATCTTCGGCAAGGATCAAGACGGCACCTATGCCGATGCAACTCGAACCTCCAACGCGATTATCACTGCGCTGACCGCCGCGGGCGTCCCGAAGGATGCAATCGAAAGTTCTCAACAGTCTCTCAGCCCGCTTGATCCCGGTAGCGATGAGAACAAGGCACGCTATGGGCAGGGACTCCGCTTTGAATTCGAGCAGGCTTGGCATGTGACCGTGGCCGCCAATGGTGCGTCGCAAGTTCTCCACCTCGCCATCACTGCTGGGGCAAATGATAGTGGCAACATCCAGTGGCAGTTGAAGCAGGATGATGCGCTCGAGGCCGAGGCTGCAACGAAGGCGCTCGAACATGCGCGGCAGATCGCATCTAAGATGGCCGTCGGGCTTGGCGTGAAACTGGGAACGCTGGTCTACGCTAGTAATCAGACACCTCCTCGTGGTATCTTCGCGGCTCTCGGCATCGGCTCTGCGGTGCTCAATACGGAGAGCGCCACCCTCGGCGGGGTGAAGCGCAATCTGGCACCGCTGGCGATTTCGCCAGAGCGCATTACGAAGTCGGCGACCGTCTACGCAGTCTTTGCGATCGAGTAGCCACAAAAGCCGACCCGCGCCGCGATTCTGTAAACTGGACAGATGAGTCAGCCGCAGTTCGTCCTGATCCTCTTCCAGGTGGTGGTGTTGGTGCTGGCGTTCTCGGTGCACGAGAGCGCGCACGCCTACATGGCCATGCGCCTGGGCGATCCGACGGCCTACATGCTGGGGCGGGTGACGCTGAACCCGATGAAGCACCTCGATCCGCTGGGCTCGGTGCTGGTCCCGCTGGTCTCGCTGGTGTACGGCGGATGGCTGATCGGCTGGGCCAAGCCCTGCCCGGTGACGACACGCAACTTCCGCCACATCCGGCGGGACGACATTCTGGTCTCGCTGGCTGGACCGGCGAGCAACCTGGCGATGGCGACGACCGCGCTCCTGCTGCTGATCGTCTTCAAGCACACGGGCGGAGTTGCGGCGATCAACGCCGCCATGCTGATGGCAAATCGCGTTCCGGGCGTCGATACCGGCGGGATGCCGTTGTTTCCTATGGCGATGCTGCTGTACTACGGCGTTACCGTCAACCTGCTGCTGTTTGTCTTCAACCTGATTCCGGTACCCCCGCTCGACGGCAGCCATGTGCTGCGCCAGTTTCTTTCCTACCGGGTGGAGCAGGTCTACGACCGGATTGGGATGTATGGCCTGGTCGTTATCTTTCTGTTTGGCGGACGCTGGATATTTGGAACATTTTATTATCCGCTGCTGAATGTCTTCGACGGCCTTCTCAGGTCGCTATAGAAGGGCCGCATCCTGTACGCTTTGGATTGAGAAAATTATGAGCGAAGAGACGAGACAACCGGCGCCGAGGCGAGTACTGAGCGGGATGCGTCCCACGGGCAGGCTGCATCTGGGCAACTACATGGGCGCGCTATACAACTGGGTGAAGTTGCAGCGGGAGGCGCTGGCCGACGGCACGCCGAAGTACGAGTGCTACTTCTTCATCGCGGACTTTCATGCGCTGACGACCGACTACGCAGACACGAGCAGCCTGAAGGAGAACGTGCGCCAGGTTGCGCTGGACTTTCTGGCCGCCGGACTCGATCCCAAGCGCTGCACCATCTTCGTCCAGAGCAAGGTTCCGGCACACGCAGAGTTGGGTCTGCTGTTGGGGATGATTACTCCGCTTAGCTGGTTGGAACGCGTGCCCAGCTACAAGGACCAGCAGGAGCAGCTCAAGGAGAAGGACCTTGCGACGTTTGGATTTCTGGGCTATCCGCTGCTGATGAGCGCCGACATCCTGGTCTACCAGGCGGACTTTGTGCCGGTGGGGCAGGACCAGGCCGCGCACGTCGAGATCACGCGCGAGATCGCGCGGCGGTTCAACAATTTTTATTCCGGGCCTCCCACTTCGCCCGAAATCCTGACGGAGCCGCAGACGTTGCTGACGCCGAGTCCGAAGCTGCCCGGGACCGATGGCCGCAAGATGTCGAAGAGTTACGGGAACACGATCCTGCTCTCCGATCCCGAGCTGGAGGTTCGCGCGAAGTTGAAGACGATGGTGACCGATCCGGCGCGCATCCGGCGGACGGACGCGGGGAATCCTGAGATCTGTCCGGTCTTCGATCTGCACAAGGTCTTTTCCTCGAACGAAACGCAGACAGATGTTCGCGCAGGCTGCACCACGGCGGGGATTGGCTGTATCCAGTGCAAGGGATGGCTGGCCGACGCGGTGGTTGCGGAGCTGGCCCCGATCCAGAAGCGAAGAGAGTACTTCGAGGCGCATCCCGGAGAGGTTGATGCAATTCTGAACGAGGGCGCGGTGCGTGCGAACCGGCGCGCCGAGCAGACGATGCAGCAGGTGCGCTCCGCGGTGGGGCTCGTATAGCGATGGCGGATGAGACTCTAAACGACGCGACAGTGGACGAGCGGTCCGGCGGTATGGAAGCGGACGACGCGGCGGAGACTTTGGCTGCGTCTGCGAATGCGGCTGTAGACGAGAAGATTGAGCCGGTGGGGGAGATGCTTGTGCTGCAGCCGGGGCCGGTGGCGCGGGAGGCTGAAACGAAGCGCGCTACTGCCGCGGCAGCCAAAGATGCGGCGCAGCAGGAAGAGGCCTCGCTCTCACCGTTCTCGGTTACTGTGGGGCAGGTGTACGACGGCCCGCTGGATCTTCTGCTGGACCTGATCCGCAAGCAGAACATCGACATCTATGACATCCCGATTGCGCTGATTACGGCGCAGTTTCTGGACTACTGCCACCAGTTGCGACAGACCGACGTGGACTCGGCGGGCGAGTTCATCTATATGGCGTCGCTGCTGATTCATATCAAGTCGAAGACGCTGCTGCCGCGCGATCCGTCGGATGTGGCGGGCGGGGATTCCGAAGACCCGCGACGAGAGTTGGTGGAGCGGCTGCTGGAGCACGAGCGCTTCAAGGCCGCCGCGCAGATGCTGATGCAGAAGCAGCAGATCGAAGAGGCGACGTGGTCGAACCCCGGCATGAGATCGTTTCTGCGCGAGGAGACGGGCGGCGCCGACGCGGGCGACGGCGCGGAGCAGGAAATTGCCGCCGACGCGGTGGACCTGGTGCGCGTCTTTCAGGAGGTGCTGGAGCGGCTGCGCGAGCGGCCCGTGCTGGACGTGGATGAGGAATCGGTGACCGTGGCGCAGATGATCGACTACGTGAAGCGGCGGCTGATGATGGAGGAACGTCCGGTGAGCCTGCGGCGGATGCTGCATACGACACACTCGGAGCGGGCGCTGATCTGCATGTTTCTGGCGATGCTGGAACTGGTGCGACTACAGGCCGTGCTGCTGCACCAGCCGCGCGAACTGGGCGACATCCTGATCAAGAAGGCAGAAGGATTCGATGTGGTGTTTTCCGGTGAGGCGTCGGCGCGGGACGACTGGCGGTAGTCCGGATGTGCGGTATTCGTTTTTTTGTGTGCGATATTCGTTCTTCGTGCCCTGTTGTCCACAGCGTTTCGGAGCGTCCGATTTCTTCCTAAGAAATTGATTAATATGCGATTTATCTAATTTCTGAATGGTTTTTTCGGGCTAGCGGCGATGGCCGGGCGAAGGAATCTTTCACGGAACTGTAACATTTCTGTAGCGTGAATAGAGTAGCTTTAGTTATGGATCAGCAATTCAAGTAAGGTGATTCATGGCCACGCCAGCCACGCTGCCACATCCCACGATTCTCGAAGAGAAGATACTCGCAGACACTTTTAAGAAGTCGTCCACCGGCAAGATCGGCGTGGGTTTGTTTGCGCTGGTTCTGGCGGGTGGGCTGATCTACATTACGGCGCAGGTGTGGGGGGATCTCTCGACCGTTCATACGGTGAGCTTTTTCCCGTACCTGCTGCTTGGGCTTGCGCTGCTGATTGCGTTGGGCTTCGAGTTTGTGAACGGGTTTCACGATACGGCGAATGCGGTGGCGACGGTGATCTATACTCACTCGCTGGAGCCGCATATCGCGGTGGTCTACTCGGGGATATTGAACTTTGTGGGCGTGCTGCTGAGCTCGGGCGCAGTGGCGTGGGCGATCGTCTCGCTGCTGCCGGTGGAGCTGATCCTGAAAGGCAACAACGGTTCGGGCTTCGCCATGGTGTTTGCGCTGCTGGTGGCGGCGATCCTGTGGAACCTGGCGACGTGGTACCGCGGGCTGCCGGTGTCCAGCTCGCATACAATGATTGGGTCGATTCTGGGCGTGGGTCTGGCGTACCAGCTGATGAGAGGGAACTCGGGGACCAGTGGCCTGGACTGGGAACAGGTGAAGAAGGTGATAACGGCGTTGTGCGTGTCGCCGTTGGTGGGGTTTGTGGCGGCGGGGCTGGTGCTTCTGGTGTTCAAGCTGGTGGCGAAGGACCCGCGTCTGTTTCAGGCCCCCAAGGGGAGTGCGCCGCCACCGTTTTACATTCGCTGTCTGATGATTCTGCTGTGCGGCGGGGTGAGCTATGCGCACGGGTCGAACGACGGGCAGAAGGGCATGGGGCTGATGATGCTGATCCTGGTGGGCACGGTTCCCACGGCCTACGCGCTGAACCATACCATGGGTGCCAGCCAGGTGCAGGAGTTTGCAGTGGTTTCGACGCAGGTGGCCGGAGCGCTGGACCATTATGTTCAGCCGGGGACGGCGGCGCAGGATGCCGGACCTGAGCTGGAGAAATTTGTCAGCAGCAAGAAGTACGAGCCGGGAGTGACGCTGGCGCTGCAGGAGATGGTGCTGGAGATCCGCAACGAGACGACGCAGTACGGGACGCTGGAGGGCGTGCCGCAGGGGATGCAGGCCAATGTACGCAACCAGATGTATCTGACCAGCGAGACGCTGCGGCTGATGGCCAAGAGCGGCGGGCCGCAGATGTCGGCGGCGGACAATATGATTGTTGCGAACTACACAGGATACCTGGACAAGTCTACGAAGTTCATTCCCACCTGGGTGAAGGTTGCAGTAGCGCTGGCGCTGGGACTGGGCACTATGATCGGATGGAAGCGGATCGTGGTGACGGTGGGGGAGAAGATCGGCAAGGCGCGCATGACTTATGCGCAGGGGGCCTCGGCGCAACTGGTTGCCATGGCGACGATCCTTGCGGCGGGCACATTCGGCCTTCCGGTATCCACAACGCATGTGCTGAGTTCCAGCGTGGCGGGGACGATGGCGGCCAACCGCAGCGGGTTGCAGCGGACCACCCTGCGCAACATTGCGGCGGCGTGGGTCTTCACGCTGCCGGCGGCGGCACTGCTGTCGGGCATGCTCTTCTGGATGTTCAACGCGCTGGCGAGGTAGAGGGTCTGAAGGAAAAGGCCTAACCTCGATCCACAACGGAAACACACCGATTTGAGTGCAGAAAGACTCGGCTAAACAAGCAGAGCCATTGCATGGCACGCGCAAGTTGAAAACATGCGGCGGGAAATTGGGAAGCAAAGTGCGCTTCCCAATTTCCCGCCGCTTCGACTACGACGATGCTGGTTAGTTCGCGCTGCGGTCGGAATGACAGCGGCCAGGGATCAAGGGGAAGACGGGCAATCACAAGGGAGGGAGGCTAGAGAGTAGGGGGTGGTGGTGAAGGATCTGCTCGACGACGGAGTGGACCTGAAGGATGGGCCAGGGGGTGGCGACGGTCTGGGGTTGGGTTTGGGCGGGCTGGTGGATGAGCAGGGCGGGGCGGGGGTCGAAGAGGTCACGGGAGGCTTGTTCATCCTCTACGGTCCAGGCGGGGAGGCCGCGCCAGATGGCGGTGCGCCAGCCGTGGTCGCCCTGGACGATGAGCGTGGTCTGGCTCCAGCGGGGCGAGGCCTGGAGGGTGGCGAGGATCTGGCCGAGGACGCGGTCGGTGAGGTCGAGATTGTCCAGATAGGAGCTGCCGCACTGACTGGTGAAGTTGTTCTGGGCGCGGCTCCAGGTGTTGGGGCTGTGGGGGATGGAGAGATGGAGGAAGACGAAGTCGGCCTGATCGGTGCGTAGGAGCTGGAGGGCATGCTGTTGCAGGTCGATCTGGGTTTGGCGGCGCAGGCGGAGGTCGTAGTTGCATAGGTTGCCGTCGGCGCGGGCGGGGGAGACGAGTTCGACGGCGAGTTGATGGAGCGGGGAGGCGATGTTGGCGGCGAGGGTAGCGCTCTGCGACATGGGGCCGTCCTGCATGTCGTGGTCGGTCCAGTAGCAGTCCTGAATGTCGGGGGCGTAGACGGAGCAGTAGGGGTTGTACCATCCGACGGCGGCGGTTCGCCAGCCGGACTGCACGGCGTCGCCGAAGACGGAGCTGAGGCCGTCGATAAGCTGGCGGCCGGAACCGTCGGCGTGGTGGACCCAGAGGCGGTTGCGGAAGGTGTAACGGATGCCGTCGACGATGCTGCCGGAGAGCAGCGAGGGGAGGACCTTGACGGTATGGATGCCGATGGACTGGGTGTTGGTGAAGAGCGTGCTCTGGGCGCGAAGGGCGTCGAAGTTGGGGAGGGCGAGGTTGGGGGCGCGGTGCTCGAAGAGCTGGTCGTAGGAGAGCTCGTCGAAGACGATCCAGACCAGAAGGGGATGTTGGCGCGGGGGCTGGGGTAAGGCGGCGGGCTGGTTCCAGGCAGCGGCGATCTGGTTGGGCGCGGGCTTCCATGCGGCGACCCAGAGGAGCTGCGCGATGCTGGCGAGGGCGAAGAGGGCGAGGGCGGCGGTGACAAAGCTGCCGGCGCGCAGGAGGCGGCGATACCACTTGTCGAAGCGCAGGAGGAGCAGAAGAACGATGGTGGTCCAGAGGACGAAGAAGAGCGCGACCAGGGATTCGATGAGATCGAAAGAATTGATGGACTGGGTGCGTTGCAGCAGATACGGCGGGATGGCGATGGCGAGCAGAAGGCACAGCCAGGGATAGAAGCGGGTGCGCGCGAAGGCGGCGAGGAAGAGGAAGAACAGCAGAGCGACAAGGAGAATGTCGGCGATGTGCGCGTAGCAGAGCTGGGTGAGGGGGAATGGAGTGTGCATGCGTACGTCGGCGCCGCCACCGAGGAGGTCGCCGTAGTTGGTGACAAGAATGAGCGAGGCGAGGCCCAGAGATTGGCAGAGCTTCTTCAGCATTCTTCCATCTTATTGGAGGCGATTTTTTCGAAGTGGAGGAGGATGCGGCCGTTGGTGAGGGGTTGACGGTCGAGCAGGTGGAAGCGACCGGCGCAGGCACTGATGAGGCCGGCTTCGGAGATGGAGCCGTAGAGGTCGTCGCGGCCGCGGAGAAGACTCTGGAACATGGGGTCGGCGGCGGGCACCCACTCGAGGACGAAATGGCGGCGGGTGAGGCGATGGCAGAGGGCGAGAATCTCAGGCAGGGGAATCTGTTCCATCAGCAGGAGGTGATGGATGACGGCGAGCATGAGGACGAGGTCGAATTGGGCATCGAGGCGCGGGAGCAGGGCGAGGGATTCGGAGTTGCGCCAGCCGGCGGCGGGAGTGGGGCGCGCGAGGTCGGCGTGGATGGTGAGGATGGAGAGATCGCGTTGGCGGGCCATGAGGAAGATGCGGTCGGCGGCGGGCTGGTCGCGCTCCAGGGCGACGACTTCCGCGCCGAGCGAGGCGGCCAGCGCACTGAAGTCGCCGGTGTTGGCTCCGATGTCGAGGACGCGGGCGGGGTGGGTGGATTCGAGAATGTGGCGGGCCCAATCGAGCTTCTGGCGGCTCTCGTCGGGGGTGTAGTGAGTGAGGGTCTGCGGGTAGTCGCTCCAGTTGGAGGAGGCGGAGAGCGGCGCGGCGAGGAGAGTGCGGCGGCGGAGGTCCTTCAGGGTGCGCTGGAGGATGTGAGTGGCGAGTTCGGGATCGTGCGCGCGGGTTTTCTTATGCGGCGCGGCGGATTTCGACGGTGCATCTATATTTGATGGCGCGGCGGTTTGCTTGCGGCGATCGAGCAGGGTGGGGAGGGTGATGGGCCAGAGCGCGGCGCGGGAGAGTCGATGACGCCAGGGGAGGGCGGTGAAGCATTCGGCGGGTTCCAAGCCGTCGCGCTTGAAGATGCTGAGGGAGAGCGGCCAATGGAGCAGGCGGTCCATCAGCAAAGGAAGGAGGAAGGTTCGGACGTACTGCGCGTAGGCCAGCCAGATGGAGGGGTTCGGATCGCGGCGGTCTGGATTGCGGCGCTCGAAGGACAGGATGTCCACGAAGATGGGACGGGGGCCGAGGAAGAGGACGTTGAGCGGGGTGGCGTCCTTGAGGATCCAGCCGGCGGCGATGGCCTCTTCGCAGAGGTTGAGGGTGAGGTCGGCGGCGGCGAGCCACTGCGAAGGGGTCCACTCCCACGGGTAGGTGGGGATGGGAATTCTAGGGTGGCGAAGGATGAGCTGTGGGCCGGAGTCGTCGATTGCGGCGGCGATGAGGTCGCCGCGCTGTTGCATGGCCTGGCAGAGGGGAGACTCGATAAAGTCGAGCACGGCGGCGCGCGCAATAGGGGCAATGCCGCGGACTGCCTGGTTGCCTTCAAAGCGGAGCGATCCTGCGGGATCGCGGAAGGTGGCGCGGGGCAACGCAGCGGTCATGCGACTTCGCGGGACTCAGCAGACTCGGCTGCGGCCGGCATGACTTCGACTGGGGCCTTCTTTTCGCTCGCGAAGAATGAGCGGATGCGGCGGCGAATGAAGTAGGCGTATGCCGCACCGACCGAGGCGAATGTCTGGAGAGCGATGAGGCCGGAGCCGGGATCGACGTATCCCCAGGCGCGGCGGTCGGTGGCCACAAGCAGGAGAAAAGTGATGAGGAGGGTGAGCGAAGAGGAGATCAGTCGCTTCATAAAAGCCTTTCTCTGAATGAATCCTGGTTGAGAGGCCGCTTTATCGAAGTAGATGCGGCGAAGGATGGCCCTGAGGGATAACGCCTTGTGCAAGCCGTTTTTCTAAGAAACACTGGATGAAGGAGATAGTTGCACGCAAACGAGTTATTTTTGATTTGTTCGTGGAGACGCTTGCTGATAGATCGGACGCGGTGATTGCAGCGGAAGATGCACGTCCAGGAGATTTCGCCGGCTCCGGGTGGCGGGATGAAGCACGCTTCTGACGTTTAACCGCTAATATGCGGGCGTTGGGGACGGGCTAGAATAAATCGCATGGAACCGACCGAGATGCAGGAGTTTTCCAAGCAGATGAAGGAAGGCGGGGAGGAATCGCTGACGAGGATTTCGTTGGCGATCTCGATCCTGGCGGTGCTGGTGGCGATGGTGACGGTGCTGGGGCATCGCAGCCACACCGAGGCGGTGTTGATGCAGGCGCGCGCGGGCGACCAGTGGAACCTGTATGAGGCGAAGAAGATTCGCCAGGACAGTCTGCTGGTGGTGATCGACCAGATGGCCTTGCAGCCGACGGTGGACGCGAAGGCGACGGCGGCGAAGCTGGCCGAGTACAAGGCGCACATTGCGAAGTGGAGCGACGATCTGAAAGATGAGCAGAAGACGGCGCAGGGCTTCGAGGATGAGGTGAAGAAGGCCGAGGCAAAGGCGGTGCGCTTCGACCTGGGCGAGGCGCTGCTGCAGATCTCGGTGGTGCTGTCGTCGATTACGCTGTTTACACGGCGGCGGAGTTTTTTTATGGGTGGATTGGGGCTGGGCGTGGCGGGAGTGGCGATTGCGGCATCGGCGTGGCTGGTACGGTGAGGGGGCTGTGGGGCGGCGAATTCCCACTCATAACGAGAGACAAGGGCGCGATGAATGGGCAGACGGTGGATCGCAGGCTCAGCCATAAATATGGTAGGATGGTTTTATGAGAACCACGGTAGACATCCCGGACCCGATGTATCTTGAGCTGAAGACGCGTGCGGCGGCTGAGCGTGGTACGGTCAAACAACTGCTGCTGCGCGGGGCGGAATCGGTTTTGCGTGAGCCTCTGACGAAGAAGGTACGACGGCTTGAGGCCCCTCTGCTGAACGCTGGCAAGCCCGGATCGCTGCACTTGGATAACGAAAGCATCTATGATCTCATCGGTTTTCCCTGATCTCAATGTGTGGATGGCGTTGACGCTGAAGGCGCACGATCATCACCCTGTTGCATGGAAGTGGTATCGGTCGCTTCGCCCTGACGAGGAGTTGGCATTCTGCCGTTTCACCCAGCTTGGCTTTCTCCGGCTTGTCACAACACAAGAGATCGCAAAGCATGAGACCTTGAACCAGCAGCAAGCCTGGGCCGCTTACGATCATTGGCTAAAAAAGGGCGGGGCCATCTTTCAGGAAGAGCCGTTGGGCCTTGAGGTTGAGTTTCGATCCTTCGCGACCCGGACGACGCCTTCCCCGAAGGAGTGGGCAGATTCCTATCTGGCGGCGTTTGCGGCGGCCAGCTCAATGGAGTTAGTCACCTTCGATCACGCGCTAAGCTTGCGGGCGAAGCGATCTGTTTTGCTTGCCAAAAATCAATGAATTGTAACGACCTATCCTTTTTGAAGCACCTGCTGATTCTCTTGCTGACAGGTTTGTGACTGGCGGTTTTTGTAGCTGGCGGCGATGAAGTCGCGGAAGATGGGGTGGGGCTCCAGCGGCTTGGATTTGAACTCGGGGTGGAACTGGCAGGCGAGGAAGAAGGGGTGGGTGGGAACCTCGACGATCTCGACGTAGGTGGCGTCCGGTGTGGTGCCGGTTAGCCTTAGACCTGCTCCAGTCAAGACGGGTTCGTACTCGCGGTTGAACTCGTAGCGATGGCGGTGGCGCTCGGAGATCTCGGTGGCGCCGTAGGCCTTGGCTGCGAGCGAGCCGGGCTCGAGATGGCAGGCCCAGGCACCGAGGCGCATGGTGCCGCCCATCTCCTCGACGCCGGTGAGTTCGCGGAGCTTGTATATGATGCGGTGGGGTGTGGCGGGGTCGAACTCGCCGGAGTTGGCACCGGCCAGGCCGCAGACGTTGCGCGCGTACTCTATGCAGGCGAGCTGCATTCCGAGGCAGATGCCGAAGAAGGGCGTGGCTGAATCGCGGGCGTAGCGGATGGCGTTCAACATGCCTTCGATGCCGCGCTTGCCGAAGCCGCCGGGGACGAGGATGCCGTCGAAGCCGCGAAGCTGGGACTCGTAGTTGCGGTTGGGCTTGGCGGGTGCGTCGCCGATGGGTTCGTCGTGAGTCTCCAGTCCCTCGGCCTCGATCCATGTGACCTTGAGCTTGAGGTTGCGGGCGAGCGCGCCGTGGACGAGGGCTTCCTTGAGGGATTTGTAGCTGTCTTCGTACTCGACGTACTTGCCGACGATGGCGATGGAGACCTCGTCCTGCGGGTTGTAGGCGCGGCGGACGATCTCCTGCCAGCGGGTGAGGTCGGGGGCCTTGGCGTCGATGCGGAGGTGCTCGAGGACGAGGGTGTCGACGTCTTCGGCGGCCAGCGTTAGGGGAAGTTCGTAGATGCTGGCGACGTCGCGCGCGGCGATGACGGCCCGCTCCTGCACGTTGCAGAAGAGGGCGATCTTGGCGCGCATCTCGTGGGGGACGGCGCGGTCACTTCGGCAGAGCAGGATGTCGGGCTGGATTCCGATGGAGAGCATCTCCTTGACGGAGTGCTGCGTGGGCTTGGTCTTCAGCTCCTGCGCGGCGGCGATCCATGGGATGAGGGTGACGTGGATGAAGAGGGTATTATCGCGGCCCAGGTCCTGGCGCATCTGGCGGATGGCTTCGAGAAAGGGGAGCGATTCGATGTCGCCGACCGTGCCACCGATCTCGACCAGCAGGACCTCGCAGTCGGCGGCGACCTTGCGCATGGCGTTTTTAATCTCGTTGGTGACGTGGGGGATGACCTGGACGGTCTTGCCGAGGTAGTCTCCGCGGCGCTCCTTGGTGATGATCTGCTCGTAGATGCGGCCGGTGGTGAGGTTGTTGTCGCGGGAGAGTTTGGCGTGGGTGAAGCGCTCGTAGTGGCCCAGGTCGAGGTCGGTCTCGGCTCCATCGTCGGTGACGAAGACCTCGCCGTGCTGGAAGGGGGACATGGTGCCAGGATCGACGTTGAGGTAGGGGTCGAACTTCATCATGTTGATCTTGATGCCGCGCGCCTCCAGCAGGCAGCCGATGGAGGCCGCCGAAAGCCCTTTGCCGAGCGATGACACAACTCCGCCAGTTACAAAGATGTATTTTGCTGACATCTGCGCCTCCGAATATTTTGTTGTTTGGATTGGCCGCGCGTGTGGGGCACGTTTAAGTATCGCAGGAATGAGGGGCTGGGGCAATGGGGAGATTCGAGGGGCGAGGAGTGCAGGGAGAGCCAATCCCATTTCCCCCTCGCATAGAGGCATTGCGTGGGGGTATTATCGCGTGCATGGTGGCAGCGGGGAAGCTCGAGAGGCTGTGGATCGACGCGCAGGAGTGGGCGCTGGGGCGGATGGGCCTGTGGGCGCGGATGAGGCGCGGGCCGGCCACGGCCTCCCACCTGGCTACGGGACTCGACGGTGAGCGTGCGGCGTACTTCGAGTTGAAGCGGCGCGGACTCAAGGTGGTGGCGCGGCGTTGGACCAATGCGCGAGTGCGTGGCGACGTTGACCTGATCGGGTGGGACGGGGACCTGCTCTGCTTTATCGAGGTGAAGACACGGACCGCACGGGACCTGAGCCCTGCGGAGTCTGCCGTGGATGAGGAGAAACGCGTGATGGTGCGCAACCTGGCGAGGGCCTACCTGCGGTCCTTGCCCGAGAGCCAGCGGGCGACAGCCCGAGTGCGCTTCGATGTAGTCTCGGTGTATTCGATCGACGGTGCCAGCGAGTTTGAGGTCTTCCAGAATGCCTTCGGGTGGCAGTGACGGCATTGCACTTGTGGGCACACAGGGCGCGTTCCCGGTGTCTAATAGAGGGAACGGCTGCACGGAGGATTTAGGGGATGACGCTGCTGAATGCACCGGAGTTTGACGAGCGCAAGGAAAACCGCAGGCGCAATATCTGGGTGGGGTCGGGGATATTTATCGCGGTGATGGTGGTGCTGACGGTTGCGGGCTTTCTGCTGGGGCACGGATGGCTCTTCACCAACCTGCCGGCGGAGCACAGGATGAATGTGTTTCTGACGGCGGTGCAGGCTGGAGACTACCCCAAGGCGTTTGGGATATTCAACAACGATGCGGGCTGGCAGCAGCATCCGCAAAAGTATGCCGACTATCCGCTACAGCGGTTCACCGAAGACTTTACGACGGAGAGCGAGTGGAAGGGACCGGTGACGTCGTTCCATGTGGACTTCTCGAAGCGCGACTCGACTGGGACCGTGGTGGCGGCAACCATCAACGGGAGAACCAACCTGACATTGAAGATCCAGCGTTCGGATGGGACGATGGCGTTCTTTCCGTATGAGCTGACGCGGGGGCTTTGAGCACTTCGCATAAGCGAATTCCCGGTACAACGGTCGATGGATAGACGCGTTACTGAGAGGCTGTGGTGGCGTCGCGGCGTATGTTTTGCAGCTCGGGCAGGATGCGGCCGAGGGCTGCGGGTGGGGCGTCGGGCGTGCCGAGAGCGAAGTAGGCGTCGCGGAAGAGGGGGAAGAGGCGGTCGTAGCGCGCAGCCTCGGTGGGTTCGGGTAGAAATGTCTTGAAGGGCGGGCAGAGGGCGTTCTGCGCGGCCTCGATGGTGGGGAAATCCCCAGCGGCGAGGAAGGCGATGATGACCGAGCCGAGGGATGTGACATCGCCCTCGGGGACGAGGACGGGCTTGCGCAGGACGTTGGCGTAGACCTGGTTCAGTTTGGCGTTCTTCTTGGGGATTCCTCCGCCGTTGATGACGCGGCGGATGGGCGCGCCGTTCTCCTCCATGCGGTTGAAGATGACGCGGGTGTGCAGGGCGGAGCCTTCGATGGCGGCGAAGAGCTCGTCGGCTGCGGTGTGATGGAGGTTCCAGCCGAAGGTGACGCCGCCGAGAGCGGGATTGACCAGCACAGTGCGGTCGCCGTTGTCCCAGGTGAGGCGGAGGAGGCCGGTCTGTCCGGCTTTGTAGTCGGCTGCGGCCTCGGTGAGCGCGGCGACGGTGGTTCCGGCGCGGCGGGCGATGGCGGCGAAGACATCGCCGACGGCGGACATTCCCGCCTCGATGCCGACCTGCGCGGGATCGACCGATCCGGGAACTACGCCGCAGACGCCGGGGACGAGGGTCTGTTTATCGCTGAGGCCGATGATGCAGGTGGAGGTGCCGATGACGTTGACCACGTCGCCCAGGCGGATGTTGGCGCCGATGGCGTCCCAGTGCGCGTCGAAGGCGCCGGTCGGAATGGGGATTCCAGCCGTCAGGCCCAACTCCTTCGCCCACTTTTCTGACAGGTGGCCGGCGATCTTGTCGGAGGTGTTGTAG
>Ga0302200_10002928_pt1 | contig 14731 bp, 11 predicted proteins | sample II_Bog_N3_1_FD_194585 | JGI IMG/M metagenome (GOLD analysis project Ga0302200, IMG submission 194585) | Peat permafrost microbial communities from Stordalen Mire near Abisko, Sweden - II_Bog_N3_1 | ecosystem: Environmental > Terrestrial > Soil > Wetlands > Peat | place: Sweden: Abisko... | reverse complement strand
CGGAATTGGGCGTGCCCGGAGATCGCAATATCTGAATTATCGCTTTCTATGGCTTTTACCAGCATGGCCACACGCCCGGGGTGGCTCCAATCATCGGCATCCTGAATGAGGAAGTATGGGGCTGTAGTGGCCATGAGCGCAACTTGTAATGCAAAATATGGCCCCTGGTTCCCGCGTAGGTCCATCCGCACTAAACGTGGGTCGCTGATGTGGGCAAGCATAGGCCAGGGTGGTGTATCACAGTCGCCATCATTCAGTACAACAATGGTAAGTTCTTTATAAGTTTGCACGAGCAGGCTCTCCACGGCACGTGCGATGTATTTGGGGCATTTGTAATAGGGTATAGCAGCAATTACTGACATGTTCGTGAGTTTAAACAGCGTTATAGATTTGGATGGTGTTTCAGCAACCGTTGGGTTTCGGATATCAAAGCGACCTGGTGGGCTGGTAAGATGGCGCTGGTCCTAATTGCGTGCAGTTGGTCGATGAAATTCCCGCTTGAAATTTTACCGGACAGGAACTTCAGGTATTGATGGTGACATTCCGCGTACAGGGCTGACGCCTGAGACCTCACTTGCTCAGCATACGCAGATTTAGTGCCTGTTTCGGGCGAGTGCGTGAGTGATCCGGGCCGGATGAAACGATGATATAATGGCTGTGGAACGTGTGCCACCTTGCCCGACATGAGGATGCAATTGGTGAGCAGGACATCGGACGTGATGCGAAAGCCGCCGTAATACCCTCCCAAGCGCCTTAGCGTGCCCGTGCGGACCAGGCCAGCATGTGGCGCCCGGTAGCGGAACCTGGATGTTATGTTCCTGTCGACCAAAAAGGGTAATTTAATGTCATCTTTTTCATCACGGCACCTGTGCCACCGTGTTGCTACTTTGTTGATGTGCCCGTTTGGCATCGTCACGAATTGAGGTTGGGCGGAAACAGCGAGGTCTGCCCCTTCATTGTCTATTGCACTAAGCAAGCGGGCTGCACGGTCTGGGTGGCTCCAGTCGTCGGCATCCTGGATAAGAAGGTATGGCGCGCTGGTTGCATTTAGCACGACCTGGAGGGCGAAATATGGCCCCATATTTTCAGCAAGGTCAAAACGCACCAGACGCGGATCCCTGATGTCTGAAAGCACAGGCCACGGAGGCGTCCCGAGATCGGCATCATTGACCACAACTACGGTCAGTTGCCTATGTGTTTGTGAGAGCAGGCTGGTGACTGCGCGCCTTATGTAGGGTTGGCATTTGTAGTATGGGATACATGCCACAATACGCGTGGGGTTTTTATGAGTCATTGTATTTTTTTATTGGAAATTATTTAGGCCAATGTGGGTGGAATTGAAGTCATGTAGCGTTAGATACCGAACCGGCGCCGGAACCATGCAAAATCATATTTGAGGTTTTGTCGCAAATGCTCCCTGCGTTGCCATACATCGCCTGTGCCGACCGCCTCAAGCGCATGCTGGAAATGCGTGGGCGACGTGTTTGAGGCATAGTGACTGAATAGTTCCACGATCTCACGGGAATTGAGGTACAGGAGCCCGAAGCGCAGGTAATTTTGGATCAACACCGTTTCAATTTGTTTGAGAAAAGGTGCACGCTCACCTTCAGGGCGGAAACGATGGCTATATTCAATACCCGGCGCCGCTATGATCTCGGCGCCACTCAACCATAGCCGCAGGCTAAATTCCGGTTCACACGCCCCATAGACGGGCATTGCAGTATCGTAACCCCCAAGTTGGCGGAACAACTCAGTGGGGATGACGGTTGCGGCCTCCGGCATGATGGGGATAAACCCATTGTATGGTTCAGATGCGGATAGCCATTTCGTCCCCATGGATGGTATCTCGAGTGTGCAGCCAATGCCTTTCCATTGCGAAGCCATATCAGCGATGATGCCGCAGAGGGCACGGTGCGGCCTGAGATCGCGGAATACAGGGATGTCCCAGCCGGGCGATGCGACGACGTTTGCATCAGTGATTGCCAAAACGGGCGCGGTTGCTTCAAAGGCGCCGCGGTTGCGCGCGAGCGGTATGCCTGACCAAACATTGAGGCGCAGGACCTTAACAGTAACCAGATCGCGATTGGTATCAAATATATTTTTCAGGCCAGCACAGCAATTGTCATCAGATGCATCGTCGACTATGACAAATTCCAGCGGGAAGGTATGGCTTCGCCCATGTGCAAATGAACGTATCGCCGACACTACGCGGGCACCCTCGTTGCGGGCGGGTATAATGATGCTGATCCTGGGTTGTTGGTTTCTCATTTAGATAGTGGGGGGATTAGTTGGAATTAATTTGCGCAGATTTTTGAAAGATTTTTTTTCAGCATGGTTTTTATTGATCGTCAACGGATTAACAGCATTTCCTTGCACAGTTCTTGCACAATTCTTGCGCAATTGTTGCACACTCCTTGCGCACATTCGTTAATGCTTCGTATTGTCATGATCCTTTTTTATCACCGGCAGCTATTGCAGTGATGGCGGTAATAGCCGTATTAGTGACATTGGCCACGATGCCCACTATAGCCACAAGAGCTGCGTCGCAGTGGCAACTGTGCTTGCAATGAATATCTATTGATGCACACCCGTTTGATGGTTGATTCATTTTTTCATCATCGCTCCGATGGTGCTTTTGTTGTGCTGCATTTGCTACCGGGTGTTTCGGAGCATTTTTGTCCATATGGTGATTTGCGCGGCCCGTATTTCCAGTGCCACCCGTGCCGGTACCGAGATGTTGACCGGTGCTGCCTGTAAAGCCCGTGTTTGGAATGCCGGTGTTCCCGGCGCCGGAGGTAAGCCCTGTAGTTCCGGTTTCGCCACTTACAGGCGCAAAGTGGCGTGGAGATAAATTCACGGGATTTGGTTTTACGGGTGAAGGAAGGACTTCCGGAAATGGTCTCTGTGGCTCATTTGTATTCAATGCACCGACGATAGGTTTCAGGATGGAAGAATGGGCTAAATTCAGTTGATCTTTCGACTGCAATACTTTCAACAACGCGATGCCGTTGGGGCTACCTAAGCCGGTGCAGGCATCCCAACCAATGGTGGCCTTGTACAACCCGGCCCCATTACCCACTTCATTGTTGCCGAAAGTAATATCCCGAAACACCGATGGATCAGCATAAAGAACCGGATTCAGGAATGGGACCCTATGCCCAAGGTTTTGTGCAAGGCGGGCTATTAATGCTGCCCATAAGGGCGCTACTGCACTCGTGCCCCCGCTTACCGCGTCGGTACCATCAACCCTGATTTTATAACCTGTTTGCGGATCTGCATTACCACACACATCAGGCACACCCCTTCCGCTTCCTGCCCCACCTGGCATATTTGCCTGGAGCTGGTAAACGGGCCTGGGAAAACAAACGCTGACACCGCCGCCTGTAGCACCTCCGTTTGAGTTCCATGCGGCTTCTGCCGTGACTCCCGATGAGGCTCGCAGGCTTGAACCGCCACATGAGAGTGCATAGGGCGCTGAAGCGGGGAAGTCTACTGCCAATGCATTTGTGCCATCGGTAGACCCATTATCGCCTGATGCAACTGTGACGGGGATGCCCAATGCCGCGGCGTTTTGGAATGCCTGGTTGATAGCGTTGCGGGCCTGTGCAGTCCAGGAGGCTTCCGGCCCTCCCCAACTTATGGAGACGACGGTTGGGGTTTCGGGACCGTGTATCGCTTCATTTATAGCATCAAGAAAGCCTTTATCAGTATTCGGTGCAAAATATACTTTGATCTTTGCGGCTGGAGCTATTGCGCCTGCCACTTCGATATCCAGCATCACTTCTCCATCAGGGCCTTTAGGGTCGCCTGTGGGCTGGTTGCTGCTTCCTGCAACAGAGATAGCGGCAACGTCAGGAGGCGTGACGCCCACGGCGGCAAAATAGCTGTTGAGGTCGTGCTTATTATACCCGCCACCCAGTTCTATCAAAGCTATTATCTGGCCCTCGCCATTTCCCGGAGGGAAATTATAAAGCCGCGCAACATCAAGCGGTGAATATGCCTGCGCCTGCCTTCGGGCTATCTGAAAATGTGGCCGTGCCGTGGGGCGGTTATCGAGCCCAAAAACGCCTTCTATGATGCCATCCAATTCAGCAGGAATGCTCAATGGGCCGGTGCGCTCCCTATATACCGCATTGCTGACTTTCACGTGCCGCAGCTTTGTACCGAACGCCTCCTCCATGTTACCCATCGCCCCTGCGATCTTCAGCGTCCTTGCGGCGACGTTTTCCTCTACTATACGCAACTTATGCTCCAAAGCAAAACCTGCAACACGCGCAAAATCAATAGCGGTAGCGCCGTGCTGGGCAGCAAGTTGTTCACGGGTCATTTGGCCTGCATGAGCCACTGCCGCCGGGATCTCGTGTTTCCGTCGGATGCTTATTGTCACTTCAATTTGCTCGTTGGCGCTGCTTAATGGGCTTTCGATATACTGCCCCTTTTTGATGGGCTTCTTCCCGCTTCCGGGAAGATTTATTCTTTGTGTTGTCATAGCTTGATCTGTATTTTATTTGTGTTTAGTCAGAAGTGTATTTTGAAATTTTATGGTTTGCGGTTAGGCAGATGATGAACAGAATGTAGGGCTGAGTGCTGAGGAACAGGCATTTGTTGAGCACACCCGGATTTTCTCCGGAGCGCGCTTATATCAGTAGGGGCAAAACTCGTAGGGGCGATGTTTTAGGCGTATTAAACCTGGCGAATTAATCCGTCTGTTGTGGTCTTAAATTTAGCATGATGATTGGTGTTTTTGGGAGAAAAGCGATTGATGACCACACAAAATTGATGCGCTGTGTTTGTAGTAGCAAATCGCTTTTTTATGAGGCACCTAATAGCGCCTTTGATAACAGGCCAGGGGTTTATCATAAAAAATTAATCGGAGCTAATGCCTTGAATTGTTTGGATTTATATGTTACGCACCGTGTGTTATTCTGCAAAGTGAAAAACCAAGTTTCATTTTGGTGTACTACAGAACAGTTTAAAATTATTTTAGTTGCGTTCATTGGTCGGTAATTGTATAATTTTTGGTCAGCGCGATTTTGTTGCCCTTTGACTTTATTCGCCTACTTTAGAGTTATGGAAGACCTGAAACAATTGAGACAATTTCTGGATACAAAAGCGGCCCTGTATAACCAGGCTTCCTTTATAGAAAAAGATCCTATTTGTGTCCCCCATTCTTTTACTAAAAAGCAGGATATAGAAATAGCCGGTTTATTTGCTGCGGTGCTTGCCTGGGGCAACCGTACTACGATCATCAATAATTCGAACAGGCTGATGCAGTGGATGGGCAATGACCCGCATAATTTTTTGCTGCATCATAAGGATACTGACCTAAAACCATTTGTACACTTCGCGCACCGGACGTTTAATGCCACGGACCTGCTTTATTTTATTTCCTTTTTGCAGCACCATTACCGTCGGTTTGATTCGCTGGAAGATGCATTTGTACCGGGCAAGAGCTACAAGGCTGACAATGTAGAGGGCGCGCTGATCCATTTTCACCATTATTTCTTCTCGATAGACCATCCGCAACGGACCAGGAAGCACATATCGACCCCGGAACGTAACAGCGCCTGCAAACGCCTGAATATGTACCTACGGTGGATGGTGAGAAAGGATGATAAAGGCGTGGATTTCGGGATATGGGAAAAAATAAAACCGCGCCAGTTGATCTGCCCGCTAGATGTGCATGTGGCCCGCGTGGCTGAACGGCTTGGGTTTCTGAACAATATCAAAGCGAACTGGGCAAATGCAGTACACCTTACCGACCAATTAAGTGCTTTAAACCCGGAAGACCCTGCTGTATATGACTATGCGTTGTTCGGGCTGGGGATGGCGGAGCGGTTTTAAATTTAACTAAAATTAAAGGACACGCAATACGGCGACATAGCTCACCAAACGATAGGGTGCGGGCCGGCGGTGCATCATAAGGCCTGACTATACGTTATCTTTATTGTCGCTGTCAGGCGTATTTCTTTTATCATCTGTGTATTTGTAGATCAACCCCGTAATTCTTTTTTGCTCTCCCATTAATAAGAGCCCAACAATTATTTTTGCCCCATATAAAATAAGATATGGAGTATCCGAAACCGTACTCGGCATCCCGAGGTTTATTTTCCTCCTGATATAATAATTATAGACTTGTTTCAGAAACAGCGGCACGCTATCTGCTAAAATAAGTCCACCGATAATAATCACTGAAATTCCTATAATCGTTTTTCTATCGGTCTCCATAGGAATCGTTTCCTGATCAAATCCCGATGTAAGTTTAAGTTTATCGATAGCGTAATTGGATTTAAAAATGAGTACATAAGAAAAGATCAGGTCGAAGGCCAACATTGCTATCACTGAAAATATGACATACACAGTATCAAAAACTGAGGTAGAAAAACTACTTGCTGAATTCTTAATAAACTGGATTAACTGCAAAAATTGAGGTATTAACTCAATGGTAGTTTTCAAAAAGAAGATGCCCAATATTTTTATAACGATGTTAAACAGGTTTCGGTATGTCATAGTTTCATAAACGGTGATCTATAATCTGGAGCCAAAACAATAATACAACATTGCTTTCAATATCATTATCGTTGCCGTGTAATTTTTGCAGCAATTAAGTATCCAAAGGGTCAATTCGTAAATTCAGAGCAATAAAATTTGACTATCACTGAAAATGCCGGGCCTATTATAACGCCAGCAATACTGCATCACCGACGCAAAACGCTCGCCCAATTCCTCCCATTATCTACGGATATGTCCGGGTTTTCTATAAACCTCGCGCATACCCGCCAAAATTAATAACTTTGGGAATCACCTGTTGCCTATGCAGAAGATCAAGGGGCTCGATACGCTTCGCGCATTTGCCGTCTTTTTTGTAATAATTGAACACTTTGGTGTTTGGTTCGACTATACTTCTCCCTCAGGTGCGTTTATCAAGGACGTTATTATTCCGAGCGGCGGTTTTGGGGTCCATTTATTTTTTGTATTAAGTGGGTTTCTCATCACCGCTATTCTCTTAGATGCAAAAAAAACAAACAATGGCAAACACCCTGTTTTTATCATCAAGAATTTCTATGCCAGGCGGGCGCTACGCATTTTTCCTATTTATTATTTATTGCTTGCCCTGCTTTTTCTGATCAATTACCCCGAAGTGCGGCAAGATATTGGGTATTACGTAACTTATACATCCAACCTGTTGATGTATCGAACCAACCGTTGGAGCTTCCTGGGCCATACATGGACACTATCTATTGAGGAGCAGTTTTACCTCCTGTGGCCCTGGCTGATTATTTTTGTTAAGGATAAATATTTGAAATATGTTTTTGCTGGCTCCCTGCTCCTGGGCATTATAACTACATATATAGGTATGGTAGTGCAAGGGCACATGGCCCCATTCCTGGTATTTAATTCTTTCGATGCGTTTGGGCTCGGTGGCCTGTATGCATGGAGCAGAGCCGATGATCTGCGCCGCAAGAATTTCGAAACATCATTAAATGTGGTGTTTGTTGGCGCATTTTTCGTGTATTGTTATTGGAATATTGCGCATCTATATCACCATGCGGCTATTGCCCTCTGGATGGGCAAGACGGTCGATAGTGTAATTTCACTTTGGCTGATTGTGCGCACAACCAATAATAAGTCCCGGTTAGTGGGGAAATATGTATTAGGCAATCGGGCCCTCAATTATATCGGTAAAATAAGTTATGGTATTTATCTGTACCACTATCCATATATCCTCCACTTTTGTTACGGCGTAAATAAATATTTATATGACATCACGTTGCCATACCCGGCGTTAAACAGAACAATACATGACCACCATGTAGACTACTGGATCCAGGTTTCGATAATGATATTGATTGCCGCCATATCTTACGAGCTGATAGAAAAGCCAATATTAAGCCTGAAGAGAAAATTCAGCTATGAGGACGCTGTAAAGGATGTTGTTCCTGTAGCGCAGGTTAAGTAGCGCATCACTACATTTGCCTTACATTTATTCACTATAAAATCAAAATTATGAAACATCCGATCCTATGCTTTTGTTTGTTGGCCTTTGCGATGGCGGGCTGTACGAAAACCGGCCCAACTGGCCCTGCCGGCGCAGCGGGCACTAATGGCACAAATGGCAATGCCAATGTGACCACTACCGTAATATCCCTAACGCCTGCACAGTGGATATATAATGGCTATGGGGGCTATTATTGCAATGTGGCTATTGATTCCATCACCAGCAAGGCTTTCGATAGTGGTACCGTTTCCGTATTTTATGAGAGCAACGATGGCGACTGGGTAGGCATGCCATACTACTATGTGCCCCCCGGTGAAAACTATGGCATCATTTATGGCTTCGATTATGGTACGGGCGTTATCCAGCTTACCCTGCAAAACACCCAGAACACAACATTGTCCTTCACTACGGGCGAAACATACAAGGTAACAGTCGTTCAATAACCCGCTTGAACGGCTTGGGCAATCCCTCTCTAACTGATGTCTGTGTAGCAAACGCCTTACATCTAACATCAAAATATATTGCGATGTTCAGGATTTATTTACAAAAAATATTATATTACTTCGACTAGTTCATAATAAAATATTGGTCGTTAAAAATGGAGAACTGCGATGAACACAGGTAAGTAAAACGCAATCCCCCATCATCCCTTAAATTTGCACATGGATTATTTCAAAAAGCTGCTTGAACTGGTGAAGATAGAGCGGGAGGCAGATAAGCAGGCTTATATGGAGCTGACAAAGTCATCAAGCATTGCGCAGCGGAGGGCCAGTGGCCTGGCGTGGTATCCCATAGCCATCAGGGGCACAGAACTGAATAAAGCAGAGTACATAACCGTAGAAGTGGAGCGCACCACAAATACAGATATTGCCCACCAATTACGTTTTGGGGCTTCCGCCGCGCTATTCTCCAACCACAATCCAAAAGCCGATTTCCTCGAGGGCACGATTACATTCGTGGGTGGCAACCGCCTTAAAATATCGTTGCGTACCGATGAATTGCCCGAGTGGGCCAGCGACGGTAAACTGGGCATAGACCTGTTGTTTGACGACAATAGCTATGATGAAATGCAGTCTGCCATGAAGCTGGCTATTGCGACCGCTGAGAAGAAAGAGGAGGGCCGGCTCACCAACATACTTACCGGCGCAGCCGCGCCAGGTTTTGATATATCAAGGCATCTGTATCAAAATCCCGCACTGAACAGCATGCAGCAAGCGGCGGTAAATAAGATCGTGCAAGCCAATGAACTTGCCATAGTGCATGGCCCGCCCGGCACCGGAAAAACCACCACGCTCGTGCAAGCCATAAAGACACTCATTAAGCAGGGCGAAAAACGCATCCTCGTAGTGGCGCCAAGCAATACTGCCGTAGACCTGCTGAGCGAAAAGCTAGCTGAAGAAGGACTTGACGTACTGCGGGTAGGCAACCCTGCACGCGTTTCTGACAGGCTGATGCAGCTAACCCTTGATAGTAAAGTGGCCGCACACAGTTCCAATAAAGAGATAAAACGGCTCAGGAAGCAAGCGGGTGAGTTTAAGGAAATGGCCCATAAATACAAGCGCAGTTTTGGGCGCGCAGAGCGCGAGCAGCGCAAGGCCCTGTTTGACGAAGCTTACAAGATCATGAAGGATGTTGGCCGCATGGAGCAGTATATAATAGATGATGTAACGGCAAAAGCCGAGGTGGTCACCGCCACGCTGGTAGGCGCTAATCATTATACCGTGCGCAGCCTGCAATATAATACCGTGGTTATTGACGAGGCAGGGCAGGCCCTGGAGCCCGCCAGTTGGATACCCGTGCTCAAGGGCCGGAAATTGATACTGGCCGGCGACCATTGCCAGCTCCCGCCCACCATAAAATCTGACGCCGCGGCCCGTGGCGGGCTGAGCCTCACGCTACTGGAAAAGTGTGTTGCCCTGCACCCGCAAGCCGTAATACTGCTGGAGGAACAATACCGTATGAATGCTGCGATAATGGGTTATCCGTCGCTGGTGTTCTACAGGGATAAGCTAACTGCCCACAGCTCAGTAGCCGGGCATTTATTGTTTCCTGGAGATGAACCCCTGGTTTTCATAGATACTGCCGGCTGCGGTTTCGACGAGAAAGTGGAAGACAAGAGTATATCCAACCCTGATGAGGCAGCATTTTTGTTTAAGCACCTCACCCGTCTTGCCGCAACACTCAGCCAGCATTATTCAGTGGAGCAATTTCCCTCTGTCGCGGTCATTTCGCCCTACCGCGAGCAGGTGTCTGCGCTAAAAGATCAATTAGACCACAACCCAGTATTGCAGCCCTACGCACAAAAAATATCCGTAAACACGATCGACAGTTTTCAGGGCCAGGAGCGCGACATCGTTTATATCAGCATGACCAGGAGCAATGCGGAAGGCGTCATCGGTTTCCTTGCAGACACCCGGCGCATGAATGTGGCCATGACACGCGCCCGTAAAAAACTGGTGGTCATCGGCGATAGCGCCACGCTCTCACGGCTCCCGTTTTACACGAATTTTATCACCTATGCCGAGCAGCATAATGCTTACCACAGCGCATGGGAGGAGCATTGGGAGTAAGTGCATACGCACTTATGTAGCACACTTAATACCGTGAAATGAATGTAATAAATAGGTCATGTTCTCTTTTTTCTGCTGTACCGGGGTTTTGAGTCACACAAAGTCCTTAGGTGTGCTTATTCTACTAGCTTCCGGGGCTTTTTCCTGATAATACGGGCACGCTATAATTCATATCCTTAATTTATAATGCTAACATTTCCTTTTACCCCAACCCCCATTGCCTTATATTTGCCGTCCGTTTTATGAAGACGTTTTCATCCATATATCAATTATTGGCTACGCTAAGCCGGGAGCAAAAGCTACTCAGTGAGCTGTTTGAGAAAAGGAAGATCCTTTCCTTTAGCTACGATTATGCCCTCGAATTAGTGGACTTTGACGCCGATAAGATATCATCACTGATAGATCTTTCAGTGGTCAGGCAGAACGGTAATAATATTGAGCTTGACGATCTGTTCCTACAGTTCTTTGAGCAGGTGATGGAGGTGAATGAAGAGATCAATGTTTCCTACATCAACGAGCACATCGAAAGCATCCGCCAGAACATCAATTATTATTTGCAGGAAAATAATGAGGCCCGTAAGTATGGTTACCTCCGCCAGGTGAAGCAGGCGCTCCGTAAAATCGGGGTCATAGCGCTCCGAAATGTGGTGGACCTGAGCAGGAATATCGACAACACATTCAAGAATGAGCCGAACTACAAGATCAAGAAAACAAAACTGGAACACCTGGACGACAAGCGGAACGCTATCTATACGCTGATCAACCGCACAGACCACCTCGTTTCCGGCGACGAAGAGTTAACCTTTTTCAAAGTAGCCGCAGACGAAGAACTCAACCGGACCATCATCCTGGTGAAATTACAACTGAACGAATGCCGCCATAACCTCATCGACATTCAGAAACAAATCATCGAATACCTCAACCGGATCAAGCACCAGAGCGGGGTCATTGAAAAATTAAGGCAGATAAAGTACCTCAAAGACCAGTTTGAATTGCGCAGCAAAACCAATATCAGGGAACTGCTTGCCGAAAACACCGCTGTGATCTTTGAGCCGAACCCCTCCTATCCGCTCCAGATTTCCCTCGACCAGTTGCAATCCGATAACGACGCCGCCGATGTGATCAGTAAGGTGGCCAAAAAGATAAAGACCAGCGTCAAGTCGACCCAACCACTCGCCGGAAATATTTCTGATGAATACCTGGAAACCCGCATAGAAGAGGAAGTGCAGATAAACCTGGATGAGGTAAAGAATAGCTTCCTGGCTGGAGGCAACAACTTATTCGACTTCATCTGCAATTACGACTTTGGCAAGGAAGTATCCTTCGATGAGTGCGTAACTATCTACTGTCAGATGATCTCGCAGTTCGATACCTTGTTTAAGATCACCGACAATTATAACCTGAAAGAAGATATTGAGTTCGCCATGGTTTACCCGAAATAATATTGCAAATGCCAGTACCAAAACATACATCCGACATATTCGAGATACTCAGCAAGGGGCAGTTCATCTGTTCCAATAGCTGCAAGGACAGCACCCGGAAATTATACAACATCATCGACGATAACTTCGATGACCTGTATGATTATTTCAAGTCTATTAATCTCGTGTTGGAGAAAGGGGATGAATATTTCATGTTTACCCGGATGGAGCATAAAACAGAGCTGGAACGAAAGCTCGAAGCCGCATTCAGATGGATCGACATTCTCGATTTTTTCAAAACATTCGATCATTCATTCGGCGCAGGTTATAGGTTCACACCGTCCGATGTTTTAGTAAAATTATCTGTTGATGTGGACTTAAAGAATAAACTTGACGGCCTGAAAAAATACGCGGCAGGAAAAGAAAAGCATGCTGAGATTCTGGACAAGATCCTCGACATGCTGAAGAAAGACAGTTTCATAGAGCTGGAAAATGAAATAACCAATAGCTACAAAACCCTCGCATCGTTTCACTACATGGAGCGATTGATCATATCAGTAAATATCCCTGAATCAGTACAAAATGAGATATCTAAATAGAGTTTTTTTTATTAACAGCGCCAGCGTGAAGTATGCCGAGGTGGCACTCGATGGCAATGTGCATTTTATAGGTACGCAGGGTGTGGGCAAAAGCACGCTGCTGCGCGCCATCCTGTTTTTTTACAACGCGGATAAATTAAAGCTGGGAATAGAAAAAGGCAAGAAAACCTTTGATGAATATTACTTCCCGTTTGCCAATTCATACCTCATTTACGAAGTGATGCGTGCCAGTGGCCCATACTGTATCCTTGCCTTCAAGGCCCAGGGTAGGGTATGTTTCCGGTTTATCAACGGTGAATACCTGCGCGAGCATTTTATCACAGAAGATGGTAAGGTGAGGACATGGGAAGGTATCCGGGACGTTCTGGGGAAGAAGATCAGCTACAGCAAAAAGATAGACCGATATGAGGAATACCGCGACATCCTGTACGGTAATAATATAGGCCTGGAAAAGGAGTTCCGGAAATATGCCCTGCTCGAAAGCCGCCAATACCAAAACATCCCACGCACCATCCAGAACGTATTCCTTAACTCAAAGCTCGATGCCGAATTCATCAAGCAGACGATAATTATGTCGCTGAATGAGGAAGACGTAAAAATAGAACTGGATAAATACGCGCTGCACCTGAGGGATTTTGATACCCAGCTTGCAGACATAAATAAATGGACAGAAGCAAATAAGGCGGGGGAGATACCGGTGCGGAAAATGGCGGAACAGATTGCCAGGCTCCATGCCGCCATCCAGGCCCTCAACCGCGAAAAAAAGGAAACAGCCATACAGTTGTTCCAGGCTTATGACGCTGCTAACGTTGAATTGCCGGTTGTGGAAAAAGCCTGCGAGCAGCACCAGAAGCAACGCAGCCTGCTTGAAGAAAAATATGATGACCTGAAGGGCAAATTCAAAGCAAAAAGAGAGGACCTGCAAAAGCAGATAAACAATCTTGACTATGAACTGAAACGGGCCAAGACCAAATCCGATGATTACGACCGGATCAACATCAGCGCCATCATACATCGTGTAAACAGGAAGGACGATTGTGAGGCAGAAAAAGAAAAACTTGTTAGGGAACGTGAGCTGCTTGGTTCAAAGTTCACGGAGATAAAGAGCCGCTACCAGGCATTGATCCAGCAGCAGCAAAATGGTTTTTCCGGCTTTGAGAACGCCCAAACAGCCCGGCAGAATAAGCTGCGCGAAGAACTACTGCATTTCAAGGATCAACTGGCCGGGCAATACAACCATGCGTATGCGGAGATCAGGAAACAAAATCAGGAAGCCCTGGAAGTAGCACGTAATATCATCGGGCAAAAGAAGGAATCGATTTACGACCTGAAGCTAAAGAAACAGCGGGCGCAGCTTCAGGGGTACTACGTACAGGACGTGGACGCGATCAGGGCAGAGATACTCAACCTGAACCAAAAGATAAAGAACCTGAACGTAGAAATTGCCGACTTTAAAAAACAGGTGGAGACCCTCCAAAAGCAATGGGAGCTGGACCAGGAAATGAGTACAGCCACCTACGAAAAGAAGATCGACAAAATAAGGGAGGACAATAAAAAACACCAGGCATCTGTAGCATCCATCGACGAGAAGCTACAGCACAATAAAGACTCCCTATATGGCTGGCTCAACGAAAATGCACCGGGCTGGGAAACGAACATCGGCAGGGTGATTGATGAAGAACATGTGCTATTTATGGCAGGCTTGTCGCCGCAACTATCGGAGCAGCCAAATGACACAGTCTTCGGGTTGAAACTCGACTTACACGAGATCAGTAAAAAAGTAAAAACACTCGCAGATTATGACGAGGAAAGGCTGCAATTGCAGAAAAAGCTGGATGCAGGCAAGACAGAGTTGAACACACTCGTTGAGAAGAAGAACGATGAAGCAGACAAGCTGAAAAGCCGCTACCAAAATAAAATTAAGGACCTGAACGGCGAGCGCCGCCAACTGGAGTACGAACTGCAAAGGAGCCGGGGACAACTGCCCGTCAACGAAGTGAAGCTGGCTGACCTCATCCGTAAGGCCGCAGAAGAAAAAGAAGGGATACTACAGCAGATTGCCCGCGATATGGAAGCGGCCTCTGAAGAACTGATCGCCGAAGAAAAAAACTACGGCCTCATCGAAGCAAACATCCAAAAGCA